>Ga0134128_10000114_pt1 | contig 111088 bp, 93 predicted proteins | sample KB31754_FD_96462 | JGI IMG/M metagenome (GOLD analysis project Ga0134128, IMG submission 96462) | Terrestrial soil microbial communities with excess Nitrogen fertilizer from Kellogg Biological Station, Michigan, USA - KB3-175-4 | ecosystem: Environmental > Terrestrial > Soil > Unclassified ... | reverse complement strand
GGGTGCCAGCGCCGCGCGGCTGCCCTCATCCAGGCTGTACATCCATTTCATCTCGCCGGTCTTGGCATTCAGCGCGATCACCGCGCGACGCGAGCCGGCGGGGGTGTAGACGGTGCCGTTGATCTCGATCGGCGTGCCTTCCAGCTTGCTGAAGTTGGAAGCGTTGATCTGATCCTGCGGCGAATAACGCGAGCCCGAGGGATCGGCGAAATACATCGGCCAGTCGCCCTTGGCGGTGGAAGGCTGACCATGCGGCGCCATCGGCCGGCTTGCCACGGACGCGGTTTGCGCCCCGGCCTCGGTCAAGAAAAGCGCCGGCAGCAATGCAACAATGGCCACCGACGACAACCGCCGGATCATATGCGTGTTGACAGACATGCGTTATCCCCCTTGGCTCGAACGGGGGGTGAGGAACCGGAACGCGCCCTCGCCCCTCCGGCTTTTTGATATCGAAAAGACTTTCACACGGGAATGTGGCTTGCAAGTAGACGCGACAATCCGCGACACATTTGCCGGCCTTTTCGGAATTCAGCGGCTGGCGGCGCGCCGAGCCATAGGAACGAGAAAGCTGCACGCCATGCGGTCTATGTCGCTCATCCGAAAGTCGTGGCCGGTCTCGTCAAACAACCGGCTATTCTTCTTAATGCGGCCTTCAGAATATCGGGAGAGATGTTCCGCGCGGCCCGGAAGTCCGGGCTGAACACGCCCGCGCCGCTCTGTTCTCAGATCTGACCCTTCAGATATTCGTAGCTAGCGCGCACCATCGCCAGCGGTGAAGGATCATAGGGCTCCTCGAGCTCCAGATAGGCGCTTTGCACCGAGGCCTTTCTTGCCGCGGGCAAAACACGTCCCCAGTCGACGATGCCTTTGCCGATGATGGCGCTGGTCATCTTGCCAACGGTATTGGGGACACCTTGCGCCTTCAGATCCTTGATGTGCAGCGAGTGATAACGGGTGGGGAAACGCGTCAGATAATCAACCGGATCGGCGCCAGCGGCGACCACCCAGCCGATATCCATTTCCATCTGCACCAGCGCGGGGTCGAGCTCCTTCAGTAGCGTGTCGTAAGCGTAGGAGCCGCCCAGCTTTTTGAACTCCACATTGTGATTGTGATAGCTGAGCGTCAGGTCCGCTTTTTGGCACAACGCGCCTATTTTGTTGCAGATCTCGGCATTACGCTTCCAATCGTCCAGCGTCAGGCCCGCCAGGACCGCCTTTTGGTCCACGGGATAAGGCGGGAAGGCGCAGACAATATTCTTGAGGCCCGCCGCCTTGGCCTGGTCGATAGTCTGTTGCGCCGAGCCCCGCAACTCATCGCCCGATGTATGGCTGCTTTCCCAAGTCAGGCCTAAATCGTCGAAAATTCTGCGCAACTGCATCGCGTCATGCCCGTTGGCGGCGAGGCCGCCTGTCTGCACTTTGCGAATGCCGATGGCCTTGATCTTGTTCAGTGTACCGCTGAAATCCTTGGCGAGATCGTCTCGCACGGTATAAAGCTGAAGTCCGAGCGGAACATGCCCCTCAGCGGCGGCCGGTCTTGCTGCCATCGCGGCCATCGCGGCAGCCGTCATGCCGATAAACTCGCGGCGTGTCGTCATAGATTATCCCTCCCGACATTGCCTGCCCGCACTTGAGGCGGCAAGCATAGGGCCGCACAAAGCTGAAATCCACCTGGTAGCTACTTGCCAAGCCGTCCTGCCTCCTGGCGTCAACGCGAAAGAGCGCTAAGATGGCAGGTCTCGGCGGGGGAACCGTATGCCTGTCAAACTATCGCAGGTCTGATGCGCGAACAGAGTCTGGAAAGCCATTCGAAGGAGCTTGAGTGGGCGTCTCGACCTGGCGCGAGATTATCAATCGCTGCGATTGCTGGAACGGTGTGCTTATCGGCATTGTTTCTGGGCGTCCTCTACTTTGCGACTCTGCTCAATCTGGCGCCGGCAAAACAAACGCTGGGCTTGGCCTCGGCCTATACCCTGATCAGCATCGCTCCACCCCTTGTCCTTTCCTTGCTGGAACATGTGACCCGTCCAGCGGGGCCGAGAAAGTCGGTGAAGAAGTGGGTAATTCACTTTCAGATCATGCTGGCCAATTATGCCTCCGGAATTCCGTTCGCGCTGCTGGCCACCTATCTTGCGACCCAACTCGTCAAATCGCTTGGGCTGAATCTTGGCTTGGTGGACTTTCGCGTTGGCGATGGAAAATCGTTGGCATCCATCGCCGCCGCGGTGGTGCTCGCCAGCTTTGTGGGCGACTTCTTCTTCTATTGGTATCACCGCAGTCTTCACGCGAGCACGATCCTGTGGCAGCACCACAAGATGCATCACTTGGACCCAGAATTCGACGCACTGACGGGGCCTAGACAGAACTGGTTGGAGAATTTTTTCCTCGCATTTTTCGTATCTATACCCGTGGCGATGTTGTTCAAGCTGAATGCCGCTGCGGATCCTCTTGGCGCAGGTTTGGCGCAAGGTGCGATCGTGGGATTTTGGACACTCTTGAATTTCCAGAATCACAGCAATCTGCGGCTGCAGTTCGGAAAGGCTACCGTTCTTCTTACCAGTTCGCAGAGCCACAGAATTCATCACAGCTATCTTCCCCAGCATCGTGACAAGAATTTCGTTGGTTTCTTTCCGGTATGGGACATTCTATTTGGCACCTATTACCATCCCGCGAGAGATGAATTTCCGTTGACGGGCGTGGAGGACGAAAATGACATCAGCTCCGTTTGGGAGGTGCAGGTTTTCGCTTTGCGGGAATGGTGGAAAATGTATCGCGCCCATCGGAAAAAACGCGCTTTGGAAAGATGAGGCACAATGGTAACCCGACGTGAGGCCGCTCTTCTGAGCTTGGCGGCGATTGCATCAATCCCGGCCACCCGGGCCCTCGCGGCGGAGCTTGGTGGTTTAAAAAGCGGCACCGACCCGGACGCGTTTTTGCAGTATGTGGATCCGGAACTGCGAGCCTTTCTGCGCACCATCCCACCGGAAAAGCCGGTCACCGCCGCCCAGGTCCGGCAATGGCGCGCGAATCCCGATGCGGACGCTGAGGCCCTGCCCGCCGGGGTCGTGGCGCGCTCTGTTCCCGGCCCGCCTGGCGCACCAGAGGTGCGCATTTTCATCGCCGGAAGCTCTGATGGCGGACGTTCGCGCCCGGCGATCCTCTACACCCATGGCGGCGGCTATATCGGCGGAAGCACGGCGAGCTCCTGGCCGAAATTTTCCGGCCTGCAGAAAATCGCTCAAGACCATGACTGCGTGATCGTCTCGGTCGATTATCGGCTCGCGCCGGAAACCCCTTTCCCGGGAGCGCTTGAAGACGCCTACGCCGCGCTGAAATGGCTGCATGCCAATGCCGTCTCGCTGGGAGCTGACCCGAAGCGGATAGCCATCATGGGTGAAAGTGCGGGTGGCGGGCTCGCGGCCACATTGACAATCGCGGCACGCGACCGTGGCGAGGTTCCGGTCATCTTTCAGCTCCTGATCTATCCGATGCTCGATGACCGCACGGGAAGCACGAAAGAGCCTGCTTCCCACGTCGGTAGATACATCTGGAGCCGTCAATCCAACCGGTTCGGCTGGAGCGCATTGTTGGGCGTGCCGGCGGGGTCGCCAAACGTTCCCCGGGGGGCGGTTCCCGCCCGTGTCGCAGATTTGCGCGGCCTGCCGCCAACCTATATCGGGGTCGGCGCGGTCGATCTTTTTACCGATGAAGATATCGAGTATGCACGCCGCCTGCTGGATGCCGGCGTCCCCACGGAGTTTTATCTGGCCCCCGGCGCCTATCACGGCTTCTTCTTCCTGGCGCCCGATGCGGCAGTCTCCAAGCAGTTCGCCGCTTCTTTCAATGCCGCGTTGGCGCGCGGCCTTGCGACCGCCATTTAAGGTCGGGGAGGTCCTGCGGCCCCTGGATCAAACCGCTCCGATGCAATAGGCTTCCTGCCTCGCTGGTACGGGTATCGGTTGGGCCGGGGGAAATTCATGACGCTTATTGACCGACGCGGATTATTGGCGCGAGCGGGCATGATCCTGGCGGGCGAGATCGTCATGCCTCTCGCCCGCGCCTTGGCCGCGGAAGCGGCGCCCGGCTTTTCCGCCACCCAGCCTCAGTTCACGCCGGACCAGCGCGCGCTGGTTTCCGCGATCAGCGAGCGCATCGTCCCCACCACCGACACGCCTGGCGCCATTGCCGCGGGCGTTCCCGCCTTCATCGAGATGATGCTAGTGGATTCCTACGCACCGGGCGACCGGGACGATTTCATGAACCAGCTGGGCATGGTCGAAGGCCATGCCCGCATCCATTATGAAAAAGCCTTTGTCGCGCTTTCGCCGGACGAGCAGGATCAAGTCCTGACTTTGGCCATGCAAGGCGGCATCCCGCTGCTGGGCGAGGAGTTCTTCGTCCATTGCCGCCAGCTTGTCGTGCTGGGCTATTACACCTCCGAAATCGGCTGCAAACAGGAACGCGTCTATGTGCCGGTGCCGGGCCGCTATGATGGCAAATATCCCTATGCCGATGTCCGGCGCGTCTTTGCACTTTAGTGTTGACCCATGACCAATGATTTCGACGCCATCGTCATCGGCTCAGGCATCAGCGGCGGCTGGGCCGCCAAGGAGCTGTGCGAAAAGGGCATGAAGGTCCTGATGCTGGACCGCGGCCGAATGGTGGAGCATGGCACGGATTACATCACAGAGGGCAAAGGGCCTTGGGAGCTTGCCTATCGCGGCAATCTGCCGACGGCAGAGGTGGATCGCGATCATATCATGTCGAAATGGGGCGGCGCTGGGCAGACCTCGCAAACCCATTTCTTCAACAATGACCGGCTGAACCCGATCGACTTCGAAAATTCAAAGCCCTTCCGCTGGGTGCGTCCCGCTCAGGTGGGCGGCAAGTCATTGATCTGGGGCCGGGTCGCGCTGCGCTGGAGCCACATCGATTTCGAGGCCAACAAGCGCGACGGCCATGGCGTCGCTTGGCCTATTACCTATAGCGAGCTTGCGCCTTGGTATTCCTATGTCGAGAAATTCGCCGGCATTGCGGGTTCAAAGGAAGGGTTACCGCAGCTGCCGGATGGCGAATTCCAGCGGCCGCATCCCATGAACGCGGCCGAGCTTTGGGTGAAGGAACGGTTGGAAAAAGCCATCCCGGGCCGAAAACTGATTTCCACCCGCACCGCCAACATGACGGAGGACAAGCCGGAGCAAGGCCGCACGCGCTGCCAGAGCCGCAATATGTGCGGCCGCGGCTGCTCCTTCGGCGCCTATTTTTCCACCCAGGCGGTTACGCTGCCGGCGGCACGCAAGACCGGCAACCTCACTCTGATGTCGGACCAGGTGGTGACCAATCTGGAATATGATGCCGCGACCAAACGCGTCACCGGCGTGCGGGTGGTGGATGCCAACACCAAATTGGCGCATGTCTTTCGGTCGCGCATCGTATTTCTCTGCGCTTCGGCCTTGGCCTCAACCCAGATCCTGTTGAATTCGCGGCTGCCGAACTCCGACCGGAGCTTCGCTGATTCCAGCGGCGTTCTGGGTCACTACATCATGGATCATTGCTTCCGCACGAATGTGTGGGGGACCGTGCCGGATCCAGCGCTTGATCCCTACATCGTCTATGGCCGGCGCCCCAACGGAGTCTATATTCCCCGCTTCCGCAATTTGGACGGTCAGGATTCCGACGCCGATTTCGTGCGCGGTTATGGCATGCAGGGTTCGGCGGAACGAGCCCCTGCCGAACCGGTGGGCTTTGGCGCGACCATGAAAGAAGCCATGCGCGGCTACGGCCCTTGGATCATCCGCTTCACCGCCTTCGCCGAATGCCTGCCCTACAAGGACAATACGCTGAGCCTCAATCCCAGCAAAGTCGACCGCTTCGGCGTTCCGCTGGCGGTCTTCAACGTCACCTTCCGCGACAATGAAATGAAAATGATGCGCGACGCCGCTCTTCAGGGCGAGGCGATGATGAAGGCGGCGGGGCTGGCGGACATAGGCTCCGACAATGAGGAACATGTTCCGGGCGATGCCATTCACGAGATGGGCGGCGCTTGCATGGGCGAGGACCCGCGCGCCTCGGTGGTCAACCGCTGGAGCCAGGCCCATGACGCCGCCAATTTGTTCGTCACCGATGGCTCGCAGATGGCGTCCACCTCTTGCGTCAACCCTTCCATGACCTTCATGGCGCTGACGGCGCGCGCGGCCGATCATGCGGTGAAGCTGGCAAAAGCCGGCACGATCTGACGTCGTCTAAGGCGCCACCGATCAGACCGCGCACAGGCGGACAGCCTGTTCGAGTGCGGGGAGCGGCGCGCCGACGGGTACGAATTCGTGCGCGAAGTAACCTGTGAAATTCAGGTCTGCGATCGCCTTGGCAACGCCGGCCCAATGGACTTCCTGCGCGTCGTTCAACTCGTGACGGTCGGGCACGCCGGCGGTGTGAAAATGGCCGATCCATTTGATGTTGTTCCGGATCGTGCGGATCAGGTCCCCCTCCATGATCTGCATATGGTAGATGTCGAACAGCAATTTGACATGGGGCGAGTTGACTTCTTCCATGACGCGGACACCCCATTGGGTGTGATCCGCCATATAGTCCGGATGGTCGATCTTGCTGTTGAGCAGCTCCAGACAGACCGTGACACCATGGTCCTCCGCAATGCCCTTGATGCGGTTGAGGCCTGCGACCGTGTTCTTGATGCCTTCGGCGTCGGACATGCCTCGCCGGCTGCCTGGGAAGGTGATGACGTTGGGAACGCCGGATTTTGCCGCCAAGGGTATACCGACCCGGTAGGCTTGCTCGAAGGCGGCGTGATTTTCGAGACGATTGAGGCCGTCGGTGATGCTTGGGCCGTCGGCAACATATCCCATGCTGCAACGCAGTCCGTATCGGCGTGGGATATCATATTCGTCGGGCTGAAGCAGATCGATGCCTGTTAGCCCGATCTTGGCGCCGAAGGTGCAAAGCTCGCCGATCTCTATATCTTTGTAGCACCATCGGGATGCCGACTGTTTCAGTCTGGATGGGGCGGCCGATGCCGAGGGGCCGGCGGATGTGATCGCGCCAGCCGCCAGGATGGAAGAATTCACGACCTCGCGTCTTGTGAACATGTTGGCGATCCCTTCCCTCTGGCCCGAATGTCTATCGGGCATGGAAATAATATCTCACCCGATCGCCTGTTTCCTAATCCTTGTTGGTGCCCTAAGCTTCCTCGCGGTCGCGAGGGGGCTCCAATGACCAAACATACACTCCGATTGGCGACATCCGCGGCGGCGATAGCAATTCTCTCGATCGCATTCGCAAGCTGGTCCCACGCGCAGACCCCGCCCTACGGTCAGCCATCCACCGCGCGCGGCGATTGGCCGATGTATTTCGCCGATCCCTCGGGGTCGCGCTATTCGCCTCTGGATCAGATCAATGCGTCCAATTTTAATCAGCTGGTGCAGGCTTGGCATTTCAAGACCGACAATCTGGGCGCGCGGCCGGAGTACAAGCTTGAAGGAACACCGCTGGAGATCAACGGCACGGTTTACACCACCGCAGGCTCTCGCCGCGCCGTTATCGCGCTAAACGCCAAGACTGGCGAGCTTAAATGGGTCTACAGCATGGAGGAAGGCGCGCGCGCCGGACTTGCGCCCCGCCAGCTCTCCGGCCGTGGCGTGTCCTATTGGACCGACGGCAATGGCGACGAGCGCATTCTCTATGTCACGACCGGCTATCGCTTGGTCGAGCTTGATGCCCATACCGGACGGCCGGTCGAAAGCTTCGGCGATCACGGCATGATCGACATGAAAGTCGGCGCTTATACCGGTGTTCCCGGCCATCCCGGCGAGTATAAGCAGATCGATCTCACCACCGGCGAGATTGGACTTCATACCACGCCGACCGTGGTCGATGACATCGTGATCGCAGGTTCGGCGATGAAGGAAGGCGCCCAGCCCTTGGAAGTAAACAACACCAAGGGCCTGGTGCGCGCCTGGAACGTGAGGACCGGCAAGCTGCTATGGACCTTCCACAATATCCCCCAGAAGGGCGAATTCGGTTACGACAGTTGGGAGAACAACTCCGCTGACTTCAACGGCAACACGGGGACTTGGACAGGGATCACGGTCGATCGCGAACTGGGCAATGTCTATCTGCCGGTCGAGGATCCCACCAATGATGCCTATGGCGGCCAGCGCCCGGGCAACGATCTGTTCGGCGACAGCCTGGTCTGCGTCGATCTGCATACCGGGAAAATGAAATGGTACTTCCAGGTCGTGCATCATCCGATTTGGGACTACGATCTGTCCTCGCCGCCTTTGTTGATCGACATCACGGTCAAGGGCAAGCCGATCAAGGCGGTGGCGCTGCCGTCGAAGGAATCGTTCCTCTATGTGTTCGACCGCGTCACCGGAAAACCCATCTGGCCGATCGTGGAAAAGCCCGTACCGCAGAGCACGGTGCCGGGCGAGAAGACGTCTCCGACCCAGCCTTTCCCCACGCGCCCCAAGCCCTATGCCCGCCAGGCTTTGACAACGGACGATTTGATCGACTTCACGCCGGAGCTGCGGGCCAAGGCGGTGGCGATCATCCAAAAAAACTACAAAATGGGTCCTATGTTCTCGCCTTCCATCGTGGGCAAGACGGGCGGCCCCTATGCAGTGCTGGACGTGGGCAATATCGGCGGCGGCACCAATTGGCCCGGCGCCGGCTTCGATCCCGAGAGCCATACCGTGTTCGCGCCGGCCGACAATTCCGGCGTCTGGCCCATGGGCCTGGTCGAGCCGCCCCCGGGCCTGGGCACCACTCGTTATGTGGAAGGCACTGCCGGCCAACCCTTCTCGATTTTTGGCGGCCTCGGCTTCGGCGCTGCCTCCGACGCACCCAAGGTGAGCGCGGACCAGGCCAAGCTCAATGCCGTGTTGGCCGCGCGTCCCGAAAGCGCGACTGCGCCGCGGCCGCCCGAAAGCGTGGACGGATTGCCTTTTATCAAACCGCCCTATGGTCTTCTGTCCGCCGTCAATCTGGATACAGGTGACGTACTCTGGCAGACGCCTCATGGCGATACACCGGATGAAATCAGGATCAACCCGGCGCTTCGCGGTCTTACCATTCCCAAGACCGGGCAAGGCGGAAATGTCGGCCTGGCGGTCACAAAATCCGTGGTCATCATGGGAGATCCGCAGATCTCGACCGTGCCCGGCCATCCGCGGGGCGCGATGCTAAGGGCCTATGACAAGAAAACCGGCCAGCAGGTGGGCGCGGTATGGATGCCTGCGCCGCAATCAGGCTCGCCGATGACCTATATGGTGGACGGCAAGCAATACATCATTGTCGCGGTCAGCGGCGGCAATTACTCCGGCGACTATATCGCCTTCAGCTTGCCTAGATCGCAATAGCGCGTGATTTAGCCATACCGGAATTTGAGAAATAAGATCGACAAGGTAAGGCCCAAGCTGACCGTGTTCGCCGCTATCAGCGGCCAATCGACGTTGATTGCTCCATAAAGCAACCACAGCGCCGTGCCGGTCGTCATGATGACATACATCTTGAGTGACAGATCGTGGGTGGAGCGCGTGCGCCACGCCCTGACAACTTGCGGAATATAGGCCGTTGTCGTGCAGATGGCTGCCAGGAATCCAATAAGTGAAATAAGATTCATAGGTCGATTGTACCCTTTCGGCGGACCGACTGACTTCAACTCGCGCGGTCAGCAATGGATAATGAGCTGCTACAGCAATTCCTGTGACGGCTCCCACTCCCCGATCGCGGGATAAAGGAGCATCGCTTTCCGCGCCAAGAGATCGGAACCAGAGAGAGCAGCCTCAATCGCGGTGCGTTCATAGGCCTTGACCGCCAGAACCAGACCGCGAACAGCCTCTGGCAATGGGCCACAAGGTTCGGGCGTGATGGCATCCTGACCAATCAGGCAGGGTATCTCGACAATGTCGCCAACATCGATCTCAGGAATGCTCCCGCCATTTTGCGCATTGACAACAATGCGGCGCGGCTCGTTCCCGCATAGAGCCGTCATGACGTCGAGCGCAATCCGATGATATCCGGTGGCGGCGCGAAACGGATCGAGATGCTCCGGCGCGTTCGGCGTCGTGTCGCCTTCGCCTTCCAGCTTCATATATGTACCGGAGCGCGCGTTCAAATAATCGGCGTAGATGCTTATCGCCGCGGCGCCGTCGCCCGCGCGGAGGAGTTGGGAAAGCCGCGAGAAAAGATCGCCGCCAAGGCGTTCGATCTCCGCGCCCCGCGTGCCCTTTTGCTTGCGTTGATTGTCGAGCGCGCGGCGGCGCGAATAATAGAAGTAGAGATATTCCGTCGGGATAAGGTGCAGCACCCGGATAAGATCCGGTTCGAACAGCGGCACAGGATACAGCTGACTAAGAAAATCGTCGTCCGCCAAAACGCGGTCTGTTACATCCTGGCCACGAAGGTGAATTCGGCGAACCCATCCCAGATGGTTGAGGCCGACATAATCGCAGCGTACTTCGTCCGCGCTGGCCGCCAGAGCCAGGGCGATCCGGTGCAACAATTCGCTGGGCGTGTCGCAGATACCGACCACCTTCGCATTGCTGTTGTGCTTGATGGCTTGCGTGATCAAGCCGGCAGGATTGGTGAAATTTATGATCCACGCCTCGGGGCTGAGGCGCTCGACCAATTTGGCCTGCTCGACGGCGATTCGGACCGTGCGAAGCGCCATCGCCACGCCGCCCGGGCCAGTGGTTTCCTGGCCGGGATAGCCATGCGCCACCGAAACGCGTTCGTCATGCACCCGGGCATGCATACCACCGACGCGGATACTGTTCAGCACGAAGCCCGCGTCCGCGACGGCGTCTTCAAGCGTCGCGGCTTGGCGAATTCGGAGAATGCCGCCTTCCCGCGCCACCAAGGCGCGACCAAGCTCGGCCATGACCTGCGCCCGGTCCGCGCCAGGATCAAACAACACGAGCTCATCCGCGTCGAGCGCCTTGATTGCTTCATTGATCCCAAAAACGACAAGCGGCGTCCGCACGCCGCCGCCACCGATCAATGCAATTTTACGCCCCATGATTTTGTCCGTACACTCGCTCCAACTCCGCGCGTTGCGGCAAGGCGGTAAGCGCTCCGGCCGCACGGGTGGAGAGCGCGCCGCAGGCACAAGCCCGGCGCAAGCAATCCTGCGGCACGGCCCCATCCAGATACGCATCTATGAAGCCCGCGTCAAAGACATCGCCCGCCCCGGTCGTGTCGATCACCGAAACCGAAGGCGGCGATGCTTCATGCCGGATACCGTCCGCGATCATAGCCGCGCCCAACCGGCCCCGTTTTAAGACAGGCCGCGATAGCCCCTGTTGCTGGGCAAATGTCAGATAATCCACGCCTTCCGCCCCGCAAAAGAGTGCGGCTTCCTTTTCATTGGGAAGGAAATAATCGACGGCGCGGCATATATCTAGGTTTGGTGGCGCCTGGAGCCATTTGGGGTGAAAACCCACATCGAGCGAGGTCGTGCATCCCCGGCTGCGCAATGCCGCCAGTAGCCGCAATCCCGGCTCCCGTTCCAGCGGCAGGGCAAAATGCACATGACGGGCCTTGCACAGAGAAGCCCACATAGCCTCCGTCCCCAGCATCCCTTGAAGCTGCTTGTTTGCGCCAGCATGGCTGAAAAAAGATCGCTCTTCATGGATCGAAACGGCGACGGTGACGCCCGTATTCTCGCCACTCTTCACAAGCCCGTCGTCGGAGACGTCGAAAGCTCGTAGGCGGTTGCCTATCCAGACAGCATCGCCGGCGCCAATGACGCCCACCAGATCGACAGAACGGCCAAGCTTTGCCAGGGCACAAGCCGTGATGGCTGCGCCGCCGCCGACCTCCCGTGCGTAGTGAGGTGCGTATGCCTCCTCTCCCGGTTGCGGCCAGCGGTCGAACCCCGTGAAAATGTGATCGAGATAGATTTCACCGACAACGGCAACGTCAAGCTTCTTCATGGGACCTGAAAGGCCATTCCCTCATTCGTCGCGCCTGCAGAAGATAAATCGCCACACCCACGGCCGCCATGGCAAAACCGATGGCGATGTGAGCCGGATTGCTGCTCACGACGATATACAACCACCCCATCAAGGCGACAATCGCGGGAAGCGGAAAGAGCGGCATCCGGAATGCATCGGGTGCGGCAACAGATCGGCGGCGTAGCAGAATGACTGCCACGCATTGGGCCGCGAATTGCAGCATGGTTTGAACAACGATCAGAACGGAAATCAAATCTGCCAGCGAGAACAGACATGCCACGGCCGCCAGTCCACCCATGAACAAGAGCGATGTGGTGGGAAATCGGCCAATGGGATGAAGGCGTGCGAAGGGTTTAAAAAACCGCCCTTCCGCGGCGGCCGTATAGGGCACGCGCGAGAAGCCGAGAATAATGGCATAGACAGAACCCCAGCTGGCGACGAGGATCAAGGCCGACACGAGGAGGCCGCCTGGGCGGCCGTAAAGGATCTGCATATAGTCGGCGACAATCGCTTTGGAATGCTGACCCTGCTGCCAGGGTACGGTACCGATGATTGACAGATTCATCGCGAGATACAGGATCGCGATCACGATGATCGAATAAATCACCGCGCGCGGAATCGTCCTTCGTGCATCGCGCACCTCCTCCCCAATCAGGCAGACATTGTTGTAACCGCCATAATCATAGACTGCTATCAGCGTTGCCGAACCCAAGCCGAACCAGAAGGTCCGCGTGAAAGAAAATGCGTGCGCGGGAAAATCAAACGCGAGGGCACCTCTAAAATGGGTGAGCCCGCTAAGCACAATCCAGATACAGGTTGCAAGAACCGCAGCAGTAATGACGATGGAGGTCTTACTGATGGAGCGGATATTCCGGTAAAGCAGCGCCGTATTCGCAAGGCAAACCGCCATCGCGATGATCACCAGATGGCCGTGCCGGAGTTGCGGCGCCAGATAGTTCAGATATTGACCAAATCCCACTGCACCCGCCGCGATGGAGATCGGCCCAATGAGAAGCAGTTGCCACAAAAACAAAAAACTCAGCAATCCTCCCCACCGGCTCGGCCCGAATGCCTGCAGGAGATAATGATACGGCCCGCCAGAGCGCGGCAGTGACGACCCAAGCTCCGCCCAAACCAGACCGTCGCAAAGACACAACACCGCGCCCACAATCCAGCCCAGCATCGCTTGGGGACCACCCATGGCTGCAAGCGCCAGCGGAATGGTGAGAAATGGCCCAATACCGACCATATTGAGAATATTGATCGACAGGGCGCCCGCCAGCCCCATGCCGCGATCCAGCTTTTGCCCATCAACCGCTATCGGATTCTGCATGACGTTTGGCTGGCTGCTCCAGGTTATTTGGTATCGTGCAGCAGCGGGTTCTTCGACACGCTCAGCAAATTGGCGAAAATCCGGTACGCGCCCGGCACACCCAGCGGAAGCTGCCGATAGAAAGCATAGGCATTATAGATGTAAACGCCTTTGCCGTAGCGCGTGTACAAAAGCCCACCCTTCTGCGGCGATTGCCCTTCGTCATGGGTCTCCAGCAAGGGTTTGTAACGCCCGTCCCATGACGTCAAGAACTTGGACCCGCGCTCTTCTATCCAACCCTCGAAATCCTTCTGGTTTATGGCATTCGGCCAACTCAGCAAGGGGTCTTTGGGATCGAGGATGGAAACAACCGACTTTTCATCGGTGACCTCCTCGGGGTCATCGGACATGACGTAGGGGAACGGGCCGAAATTGTGATCATATTCCGGCGTGTTGTATTGGACCATGACCGTGCCACCATCCTCGACATATTTGAGGAGACGCACATTGTTCGCGATTAAATCCGGCCGCACCGCGTAGGCACGAACCCCCAGAACAATGGTGTCGAACTTGGCGAGTTCAGAACTCGCAAGGTCCTGTGGCGACAGGAAGGTCACATGAATGCCCAGCGCTTCAAGCGCGGCCGGCACATCGTCTCCGCTGCCTTCGACATAGGCGATATTCTGGGATGGCGCGATTTTCACCTCGGTACCTGTGACTTCGTATACCGACGGCTTGTACAGAAAATAAGGCCGAAGGCCCGTATAGCCTGTCTTAGCATAGCCTTCCCTGTATGACTTGCCTTCATAATCGACGACGGCCGTGATTTGATAAGGCTTCTCGGAAAGAGCACTGGGATGAACAGTGAAAGTCACTGCCTGATCCTGACCGATTTGGGTGAACGTGACCGGAGCCGCCACCGGTTCGGACGTCCAACCATCCGGAAGCTCCAAACGCACACTCTCATGCGCCACGCCATCGACATTGGTGTGTAGCCGCACATTCAGTGGAAAGGATGTGCGGCCCAGCGGCAGAATTCCAGCGGCAAGGTTGATCGAAATTGAAACCGGCGGACCAACCGGCATGGGATGGCGAAGCGTTCCCGCTCCGTTGACCGTGCTGATGACTTGCACAACATCTGCGGTTTGCAGATCTATTCCCTTGAACCGGAAATGGACCCTGGCCGCCAATGGATAAGGCGGCAGCGGCATGTTCCGGTCGGCGCCCGCAACCATGTCGTAATAGGGTTGTTCAGGATCGGCTCGCGAAAAATGGGGCCGCGTGAATGGCTCATCCGCGGGTACCGTTCCAGCAAAACGGATATTCTGGGCGGTGCTGGGCGCCAATTGTCGAGACGCGGGCGTTTCAGCGTGAATGTTCCAAGGCTTTCCCGACGAAGCGGTCAACCCAACCTCCTCAATATCAATGGGACGGCGTCCACCGTTGAAGAGATGCACACGCACATGGATATTTTGCCCGCGCAAAGCCATCTGAAAAGTGTCGCGCGTGCCCCGCGCCATTGCCGGCGCGCCGGCGGGTTCGGCGGGTATCACGTCCGCTTCCGCCGACACTTCCAGAGAAGCGAGCAGGGCTTGACGAAATTGCTCCTGCTTTACACCCAATTCATGGAGAATATTGTATTTCCGCTCGGGCGTGAGGGTACTCTGCTTGACCGCCGCGGCAAGCCTATCGGTGGATTTGAGCCCTTCCGCGAGAATATCCGCGATGGCGGAAGGATCCTGTGGTGAAAATCGAGCGGTCGCATTTTCGACCGCCCGATTAATTTGCTTTAGTCCGTCCCGCAAAAAAGCGGGCGGAGCAGACCCCGCAAGGCCTGCGATCCCTTCCAATGAAACATCGATACCGTCGAAAAATCCAACCTCTTTATCGGGCACCGGAATTTCGGAGCCGAAACGGTGATAGAGCGCTGCCTGCTCCGAAGGCAAAGGAATCTCGGTACCGCCATTCTGCGATTTCTGGAAGCCCAGGCCTTCGCGCGCCATTTGAAGGTAGGTCAGCCCCAGCATCCGGTCATAAGTTCCAACCGGGACAGAAACGCTTGTCGATACATTTCCCGGCTCCCACCGGTTGGCAATATAATTTTGGACACCAACCGGACCCCATTGATGCGTGGCATAGTCATAGGCGCCTTTCTCCGAAATGCGGAAGACCGGCACGCGCGCATACTGCTTTACCGGTGACCAGGGCAGCAGGCCCTCTCGAATTTGGTCTGGAAACATCTTGGGATCGCCGGCGGCCTTGAACACTTCTTGGGCCAACATTCCGGCAACGGCGTGATTGCCATGACCATCCGTGGGGCCGCCGACAAACACGGAAGACACCACCAGCGGCCGCACCGTCCTGACCACGCGCACGGCATCTTCCAGCACCCGCGCATGACCCCATTGATCGAGCGCTTCCTCCAGCGATTTCGAAAAACCGTAATCGACGACGGAAGAAAAATATTGACCGTCCAGACCGTAATAACGGCCGGCCTGCAGCAATTCCTCGGTGCGGACCAATCCGAGCCCATCCCAGAGATCGGATGACATCACATTCGCGCCGCCTTCGCCGCGATTGAGCGTCATCAGCTCGGTTCGAGCGCCCAGCCCCCGGCTTTCGTATGCCAGTGTCGCGCCGTCCTCATCGTCTGGGTGGGCGACGATCATCAGCAAGCTCGCCCGCGTGTGAAGCTTTTTCAGCAGCTTCCAAGTGAGCGCGGCTCCGCGATCAAGCGGGATGGCCTGGGCGTCCACGGTGTCATTTTCGGGTGAAGCCCAAGCTGGATATTCGAGGCCCAAGAGCAGGACCAGGCTGAATAATGTTCCTGCAATGAACTTCATGCCCCTCGACCCAGCGTCCCTTCGGGACAACAGTCCTACCGCTCTGACCATACATCGCCAAGGCCATATTCAGATTCGTCGCCGTCGGCTTTTCTCCCGATCAGCCGGCACCCGCGTGCCACCGCATCGCGATCTAAGGTCAAAAATGGTGCGAAAATAGCTGCGGCTCCGGCCAGCATCGCAGTGCCGGATTTATTTATCGATCCCAATGGCTTACCCAGCCGCCACGCGTGCCTAGCGCCGAATTCAGGCGCCCAGCCTGTTGTCCAGCACTATCTCCCCAGGCTTTGAGCTCTCGGAAACAGGGCGTCTTCGCTCGGCAGACCCGATGCACGAATCGATGACCTTGGCCAAAGCCTCGCTAGTCACCGGCTTCTGAACGACGGGAATTTTCGCGAACCGCTCTTCCACGACATCCGCGGAATAGCCCGTCACGAAAACGAAAGGCACATTTCGGGACGCCAAAAGGTCGGCGACAGGATAGACGGCCTCCCCGTTGAGGTTCATGTCCAACACGGCGCCGTCGAACGCTTCGTTCTTGGCCGTCGCCATCGCGTCTCGCAATGTGCGGCAAGGCTCGCCGACCGAGAAACCCATGTCTTCAAGCATCTCTCGCATCAGAATGCCGACAAGAACTTCGTCCTCAACCAGCAAAAGCTTGAGCGTTGCTGCGGCGGGCTTTGGACGACCAACGATGGGGTTCTTGGAATCGGCTTCTCCGTGCTGATCGACACCGAGCCTCAGTGTGAGTGTGCAGGATAGCCCCTGGGGCCGCCAATCAAACAGCACCGAACCTCGGCGCGGATCCGCCAAGCTGGCGGTAATGATCTTGGTGCCGAACCCCCGCGTTTTAGGAGGCGCCACCAGGGGGCCACCCGACTCCACCCAATTCACCTGCAGGCCGTGTCCACCAACGCTCCAGCTGACGTCCACCCGGCCATCGGGGCGCGACAGGCTGCCATATTTGACGGCGTTGGTCGCCAATTCATGCAAAGCGATCGCCAGCGCCTGGGCATCTTCCGGCGAGACCATCACCGATGGACCGATGGCTGTGACGCGCGAGCTCCCTTCCCGCTGGTAAGGCGCCAATTCGTCCAACACCAGCCGCAGAAGTTCCGCGCCTTCCCAACGCGAAAGGGAAAGAAGCTCGTGCGTCTGGGCCAGAGCTTTGATGCGCCCCTCCACGCCCGAAATGAAGTCTTGGATATTATCCCGCCGCGCCAACCGCACGATGGCTTGAACCACCGCCAGCGCGTTCTTGGCCCGGTGATCGACTTCCCGGGCCAGCAGCATCTGTTTGGTCTCTGTCTCCTTGCGTTCCGTGATATCCGTGGTCACTCCGGAAACGCGGATGAGCTTTGCGTCCCCGTCAAACATCGCAACCCCGACCTGGCGGCACCAACGCTCATCGCCATTCGCTCGCCGGATGCGGCATTCATATTCGACGACACTGGCGCCGCGGGAGAGATCGGCAAAGGCGCGCTCGAACCGCGCTCGATCGTCGGGATGGACAGCCGCCCGCATGGATTCGGCGGTTGGCGCAAACGTTTCCGGGTTGACGCCGAATATTCTCCTTTGCCCCTCGTCCCAAGACCAATTGTCGGTCGCAACATCCCAATTCCATGAGCCCATCTGGCCGGCAGCCAGGGCGAGGCCGCGGCCTTCCTCACTCATACGAAGCCGGATGCTCGAGGCATTGAGAGCGTCTGTCCTTTCCGCAACCCGTTGCTCAAGGTCTTCATTGAGCTTCTGCAACTGGCGCGTCTTGCGAAACAGCTCGGCGAATACGCGAACCTTGGCGCGCAACAATTCCGGCACCACCGGAACCGACATATAATCGACGGCGCCTGCTTCATATCCCTTGAGATAGTCTGACTCCGACATGTGAATGGCGGATATGAAAATGATGGCAATCTTCTGATAGCGCGGATGCTCCCGGATCAGCTTCGCAAGCTCAAACCCGTCCAGTTCAGGCATGCAGACATCGATCAGGATGACCGCGACCTCGGTCTTCAGCAGGACAGCCAGCGCCTCCTTGGCGGACGACGCCGGGAGAAGATTTTCGCCCAATTGTTCCAGCATCACCTGGTAACTGAGCAGCTTTCCGGGCTGGTCGTCGACCAGAAGGATATTGACAGCGTCGTCCTTTGACACGATCTGGGCCTCTTAGCGGTGAAGCCACATGCGAAGCGCGGTCAGCAATTGCTCTGTGTTCACGGGCTTGGCGAGATAGTCCGAGGCACCCGCCTCAAGACATTTCTCCCTGTCGCCCTTCATCGCCTTGGCCGTGAGCGCGATGATCGGCAAGCGTCTGAGCCTCGGATTCTCTCGAATGAGGGTCATCGTCTGATAGCCGTCCATTTCCGGCATCATGATGTCCATGAGAACCAGCGCCAGATCGGGCGTGGCATTGACGATCTCGATCGCTTCCCGTCCGGTGGTGGCGGTCAGGACCTCCATCCCTCTGCGCTCCAGCGCGCTGGAAAGCGCAAAAATGTTCCGCGGATCGTCGTCGACGAGCAGAACCACACGGCCCACAAGATCCTCATCGGAACCCGTCAGCCGTTCCAGCAATTTCTGCTTGTCGTCAGGAAGTTCGCTGACGACCCGATGCAGAAAAAGCGCCGTCTCATCAAACAGCCGTTCGGGCGATTCCACGCCTTTGACGACAATGCTGCGCGCCATGGCATGCAATTGCGTGTCTTCCTCGGGCGACAGTTCGCGGCCCGTGAAGACCACCACCGGGATATCGGACAAGGATGAATCCTGACTAATCTCCTGCAATAGCTCAAATCCGGAGATGTCGGGCAACCTCAAATCGAGAACAACACAGTCCGTCGGCTTCTCGCGAAGCATCGCCAACGCCTTTTGGCCGGTATCGGCGGCATCGATTTCGATATCGCCATGACTCAGCAAAGCCTGAATACTGAGCTGCTCGGCGGGATTGTCTTCCACAACCAGCAGACGTTTCTTGCGCGGCCTGACATAGGTCATGATTTTTGCCAGGGCGTTTTGGACACCTTCGACGGATGTAGGTTTGGTCACAAACGAGAACGCACCTCTTGCCAATCCGTGCTGGCGATCCTCATCCAACGTGATGATTTGAACCGGAATATGCCGGGTCTTCGGATTCTGTTTCAGCTGACTCATGACCGTCCAGCCCAGCATGTCCGGCAGGAAGATATCGAGCGATATTGCGGCGGGACCATATTCCATGGCCAGGTCGAGCGCTTCTTCGCCTCTTGTGGCGACGATAACCTTGAAGCCTTCTCCGTGAGCCAAATCCATCAAGATGCGGGCATAGTGAGGATCGTCCTCCACCACCAGAAGGACGGTGTCGTTATGCGTCAGATCAACCCTGTCGTCTTCTATTTGTTCGGCCTGCCTTTCCGGTAGAACGACCGGGGACACCGAGGTTGCCGGACGGAGTGTGACCGGAGCGCCCAGATAGCGGGTTGGCAGGTAAAGCCGGAACGAGCTGCCCGCACCCGGCGTGCTGCGCAGTTGAATCTCGCCTCCGAGCAGTCCGGCCAATTCGCGGCTGATGGCCAGCCCCAATCCCGTGCCGCCATATTTGCGGCTCGTCGAGGCATCGGCCTGCTGGAACGCTTCAAAGATCAGCTTCTGCTTTTCCGCGGGAATCCCTATTCCCGTGTCGGATACTTCGAATACGACCACTGATCCCGACTGACTGAGGATAGGATGGTTAGGCGACCACCCTTCGTTGGCAAGCACGATCGAAAGATTGACATGCCCCTGGGAGGTGAATTTGAAAGCGTTCGACAGGAGATTCTTCAACACCTGCTGAAGGCGTTTTGAATCCGTCAGCATCGTCCGGGGGAGCGACGGATCGAGCGTCGCTTTGAACGAAAGTTGCTTTGCATCGGCCAGATGGCGGAATGGCCGCGCGACTGCATCGACGACATTGGCCAATGTGATTTCTTCGGCATCCACCGTTACCGTTCCCGACTCGATCTTCGAAAGATCGAGAATGTCGCTGATCAAGTTCAGCAGGTCGGTACCGGCGCCATGTATGGTACGGGCGAAATCCACCTGCTTGATCGTCAAATTGTGGTCGGGATTTTCGGCGAGCTGCTGGCCCAGGATCAGGATCGAGTTGAGCGGGGTACGCAACTCGTGGCTCATATTCGCCAGGAATTCCGACTTGTATTTGGACGTCAGCGCCAATTCGCTCGCCTTGTCTTCCAGCGCGCGGCGAGCTTGCTCGATTTCCTGATTCTTCCTTTCGACTTCGACATTCTGCTCGGCCAGCTCTCTGGCCTTTTGCTCGAGCTGTTCGTTGGACTGTTGAAGTTCATTTTGCTGGGACTGTAGTTCACCGGCCAGCTGCTGCGACTGTTTGAGCAGGCCTTCGGTCTGCATTGTCGCCTCGATACTGTTCACCAGGATGCCGATGCTTGCCGTCAACTGCTCCAGGAATGCGATCTGCAAGTCCGTAAAGTCCGAAATGGACGACAATTCGATGACGGCCTTGACCTGGTTCTCAAAAAGCACCGGCAGGACGATGATGTTGCGTGGCGTAACCTGGAGGAGCGCCGAATTTATCGGGACCGCGCGCTCGATATTGTGGACAAGATGAGTACGCTTGTCCGCGGCGCATTGCCCGATCAGCCCCTCACCGATCTGGAATGACTTTGGATGACCGTCGATGGGATGGTCGGCGTAAGACGACAACAGCTGTAAGCTGCCCCCTTCGCCGAGATTCATCTGATAGATCACACCCATCTGAGCGTTTACCAGAGGCGTCAATTCACCCAGCAGCATCCGCCCCACCGTGACGAGATCACGCTGGCCTTGCAGCATGTTGGTGAATTTTGCCAAGTTGGTTTTCAGCCAGTCCTGTTCGGTGTTGCGGTCGGTCGTCAGACGCAGATTGCCGATCATGGTGTTGATATTGTCTTTGAGTTCGGCGACTTCGCCTCGCGCATCGACCTGAATGGATCGCGTCAGATCACCCTTGGTGACGGCGGTTGCGACTTCCGCGATGGCGCGAACCTGGGTCGTCAAATTGGCCGCCAGCAAATTCACATTGCCGGTAAGATCCTTCCAGGTTCCGGCGGCGCCAGGAACGTTTGCCTGACCGCCCAGGCGACCCTCGACACCGACTTCGCGCGCGACCGAGGTAACCTGGTCGGCGAAAGTCGCCAGTGTGGCCGTCATATTGTTGATGGTCTCCGCCAGAGCGGCGACCTCGCCCTTGGACTTCACGGTGAGATTCTGCTTGAGGTCGCCATCGGCAACCGCGGTGACGACTTTCACGATGCCGCGAACCTGCTCCGTGAGATTGGCCGCCATGTCGTTGACGGTGTCCGTCAGGTCCTTCCAGGTGCCCGCCACGCCTGGCACGCGTGCTTGGCCGCCCAGCTTGCCGTCGGTGCCCACTTCGCGGGCCACGCGGGTGACTTCCGCGGCGAAGGCATTGAGCTGATCGACCATGGTGTTGATGGTGTTCTTCAACTCCAGGATCTCGCCCTTCACGTCCACGGTGATCTTGCGGGATAGATCGCCCCGCGCCACGGCGGTTGTGACTTCGGCGATATTGCGAACCTGGCCGGTCAAATTGCCGGCCATGGAGTTGACACTGTCCGTCAGGTCTTTCCAGGTGCCGGCGACGCCGGCGACCTCCGCCTGCCCGCCGAGCTTGCCGTCGGTGCCCACTTCGCGCGCCACGCGTGTCACTTCGGCGGCGAAGGAGCGAAGCTGCTCGACCATGGTGTTGAGTGTCTCTTTGAGAAGTAAGATCTCTCCGCGCACGTCCACCGTGATCTTTTTGGAAAGGTCGCCGCTAGCGATCGAGGTCGCCACTTCGGCAATGTTGCGAACCTGGGCCGTCAGATTCGACGCCATGAAATTGACGTTGTCGGTGAGGTCTTTCCAGGTTCCCGCGACGCCTGGCACCTGCGCCTGACCACCAAGCTTGCCTTCCGTGCCCACTTCGCGCGCCACGCGCGTCACTTCGGCAGCGAAGGCGTTCAGCTGGTCGACCATGGTATTGATGGTGTTCTTCAGCTCCAGGATTTCGCCCTTCACGTCCACTGTGATCTTGCGCGAAAGGTCGCCTCGCGCCACGGCGGTCGTGACTTCGGCAATATTGCGGACTTGGGTCGTCAGGTTGGCGGCCAGCAGATTCACATTGTCGGTGAGATCCTTCCAGGTGCCGGCCACGCCAGGCACATTGGCTTGACCGCCGAGCCTGCCTTCGGTGCCCACTTCGCGGGCCACACGCGTCACCTCGCCGGCAAAACGGTTGAGCTGATCAACCATGGTGTTCAGGGTTTCTTTCAGCTGAAGGATTTCGCCGCGCACGTCCACGGTGATTTTCCGGGATAGGTCGCCGCCCGCGATCGCGGTTGCAACTTCCGCGATGTTGCGGACTTGCGCCGTCAAATTGCCCGCCATGGAATTCACGGAGTCGGTCAGATCCTTCCAGGTTCCGGCGACACCGGGAACTTCCGCCTGGCCGCCTAATTTGCCATCGGTGCCCACTTCGCGGGCCACGCGCGTCACTTCCGAGGCAAAGGAATTGAGCTGATCCACCATCGTGTTGATGGTTTCCTTCAACTGCAGAATCTCGCCCGAGACATTGACCGTGATCTTCTTGGAAAGATCGCCCTGCGCCACGGCTGTGGCCACTTCGGCGATATTGCGGACCTGATTGGTCAGGTTCGACGCCATAGAGTTCACGCTGTCGGTCAGATCGTTCCAGGTGCCCGCGACGCCGCGAACCACGGCCTGACCGCCCAACTTGCCTTCCGTGCCCACTTCGCGGGCCACGCGCGTGACTTCAGAGGCAAAGGCGTTCAACTGATCGACGGTGGTGTTGATCGTTTCCTTCAGCTGGAGAATTTCGCCCTTCACGTCCACCGTGATCTTTTTCGACAAGTCGCCATTGGCGATCGCGGTGGAGACTTCGGCGATATTGCGGACCTGGGCGGTGAGGTTCGACGCCATCGAATTCACGCTGTCGGTCAGGTCCTTCCAGGTACCGGCAACGCCTAGAACATTGGCCTGGCCGCCCAATTTGCCTTCGGTGCCCACCTCGCGGGCCACGCGCGTCACCTCGCCGGCGAATGCGTTCAGCTGATCCACCATCGTGTTGATGGTTTCCTTCAGCTGCAGAATCTCGCCCGAGACATTGACCGTGATCTTCTTGGAAAGATCGCCGCCGGCAATCGCGGTCGCGACCTCGGCGATATTGCGGACCTGCGCCGTGAGGTTCGACGCCATGAAATTAACATTGTCGGTCAAGTCTTTCCATGTGCCGGCAACGCCGGGCACTTGCGCCTGACCGCCAAGCTTACCCTCGGTGCCGACTTCCTTGCCCACGCGTGTCACTTCCGAAGCGAAAGCATTGAGCTGATCGACCATCGTGTTGATGGTGTCTTTCAGCTCCAGAATTTCGCCGCGTACGCTCACGGTGATTTTCCGCGACAAGTCTCCGCGAGCGACGGCGGTGGTGACTTGCGCAATGTTGCGAACCTGGTCGGTGAGGTTGCCGCACATGGCATTGACGGAATCGGTGAGGTCCTTCCAGGTCCCGGCCACGCCTGGTACCAGCGCCTGGCCACCCAGCTTGCCTTCGGTGCCGACTTCGCGCGCCACGCGCGTCACTTCCGAGGCGAAAGAACGCAACTGATCGACCATCGTGTTGATGGCTTCCTTGAGCTGCAGGATCTCACCCCTGACATCGACCGTGATCTTCTTGGAAAGGTCGCCATTCGCCACCGCGATGGTCACTTCGGCCAGGTTGCGCACCTGTGCCGTCAGATTCGACGCCATGGAGTTGACGCTCTCGGTCAAATCCTTCCACACCCCGGTCACTTCGCGGACCTGTGCCTGGCCGCCGAGCTTGCCTTCCGTGCCCACCTCACGCGCCACGCGGGTCACTTCGGAAGTGAACACCGACAGCTGCTTGATCATGGTGTTGACGATATTGGCCGAGCGCAGGAATTCGCCTTTAAGCGGCCGGCCATCGACATCCAGATCGACGGTCTGCAGGAGATCTCCCTTGGCCACGGCTGCGATGGCGCGGGTCACTTCCGCCGTCGGCCATAGCAGGTCATCGATCAATGTATTGACCGAGCTTTCCATCTCGCCCCAGGCGCCGTGGTTCAACCCAAGCTTGACCCGCTGACGGGTGCGCCCCTGCCGGCCCACGACATCGCCCACCAGCTCCAGCTGCCGGGCCATGCGCTCATTGGTCGAGACGATTTCGTTGAAGGTGTCGGATATCTTGCCGACAATGCCGGTCTGGTTGCTGGGAAGCCGGACGGAGAAGTCACCCCCCTGCATCGCCTGGAGCGAACGCAACAGTTCCTCCAGGGCAAACTCCAGCCCCGGCATGGCGCCCGGAAAGGCCTCCACGACAGATGGCGGCCGCTCGCTATGCGGTTGATTTTCCTGCCTCATCGGCGCCCCTCCTCGCCCTGCGGCCCTTCGGCCGAACGCGATTTTCTCGATAAACAAATGCCATTCGAGCCTGTTTCGGATGGCTGTAACGGAGGGCTATTCAGTGGAAATCTGGCCCCCCGGCCCGCGGCTCATCCGAACCCTCGCCCGCCACAACGCCAAGGGTTTCAAAAGGTTCCCACGCCTGTTCGATTGGTGACGGGACCGGCCGGGACACTCAATATTTCTCGATCAGCGCCAGGCCCAATTCGGGATGCTTGTGCCTTCTCAAATGCGCGGGCATCTCGGTGACCGTCACTTCCAGGGTCGGCCGCACATGGCCTTTCTGAAGATGGCCGCCCCTGGTCGAACCGTCACAGCGGCCGAGCACCGTATGGGCATGAAGGCTGGCGCGGCCCTTGTCGTCCGGAACGATGTCGCCAACAAGGGTGATGACCTCGACCTGCTCGTCGATGGCTATGTCTTTGTATTTTTTTACTTGCCAGTCGAAATAAGCAATCGTCGCGCGCGCGAAAGCGCCAAGCGCTACGAAGGACGCGCTTTCTATCTTTTCCTGGTTCGCGAATTCCAAAAGCGCCCTCTTCGCTTCTTCGCCTTGCGCAAGCACCAGAATCCACACGCGGGTCTCGTCGGGTTTGCTGACCAGCTTGCTCAACATGAGACCTTCCTCAAGGCTGCCCTCCCGCCGGCGACAAGATAAGTGGAAACGCGCTTGCTTTGCGGGCGAAGCGCAAGTTTCGACCACGCCATCGAAGTTCCCTGTCGCTCCCCGTTTCCGCCCAGAACACCGTGGAACAGCTAGGCGGCGAGAACGTTGCGTTGTCGTCATTAAGAGCGGGAGGAAGCTCCATGAATGGCGTAATCTATCTCGTCGGCCTGATCGTTGTGGTCATGGCGATCTTGTCCTTTGTCGGCATCCGCTGACATGAGTGCCCCGGCTGACTCTCTCTCCAGGCCCTTAGGCTATGTTCAATGGTCCGCGATCTTCGCGGGGGCAGTCGGCGCGGCGGGCCTGTCTTTCGCCCTCCACGCTTTCGCCACTGGCATCGGCCTTTCGGTTGCATCGACTTCGCCCACTTGGCGGGACGCTTCGGCCTGGCTGTCTTTGATCAGCGGTCTTTATCTTTTGTTTGTGGCACTGACCGCGTTCGGGCTGGGTGGTTATATCGCCGGCCGGATGCGGGTCCCGCTCAACTTGGCGGCGCTGGAGATGGAGTTCCGCGATGGGATGCACGGCCTCATCACCTGGGGCCTGGCCGTCATTCTGACCGCTATGTTCGCGCTTGTGACCGCCGGCGTCGCCACGCTCGCCGTTGTTCCTTCGGGTTCTGGCCCACTTTCGCAGTCCGTCGCGGGAGAGAGCACCATTGCCCTGGAACTCGACGAACTCTTCCACAGCGACCGCAATATTCCCAATCTTTTCTATCGCCGGGCGGAAGCGGCGCGGATTCTGCTCAAATCTCCCAGCAGCCGCGGCGTGCCGAGCGAAGATCGTGCCTATCTTGCAACCGTAGTGGCCAGCAGCGTCGGCATTCCGCTTGAAGCGGCCCAAGACCGTGTGAACCGCGAAATCGCGGCGTCTGCACGCGATTTGCACAAGGCCCGCGTCGCCGCCGTGCTGCAAGCCTTCTTCATTGCTGTGGCTCTTCTCGCCGGCGCAGCGGTGGCATGGTTCTCCGCTTGCGAAGGCGGCCGCGACCGGGAACGGGGAAGCTTTCCTGTCTGGGACTGGTCGCTCCGCCGGCGCTAAGGCGGTCGCGCCTCACTTACGGGTCGGCCGGTTTCGCCTTGCGAAGAAAAGTGAGGACGGCCAGTTCCTGCGCCGAAAGGCCCATGCGGCCCGCTTTGGCAATCCGCAACCGCAATGTCCCGGCTTCGAATGCCGCAATGATGGCAGGATGAATATAGCACCGGCGGCAGACCGCGACCGTGTTGCCCAATTCTTCCGCGACGCCGGCGATCACGCTGCGCACCAGCTTTTTGTCGGGTATTTGGGCCGCTTTTGAAAACGCGATAGCCGCCTTTACCGTGCCGGCCCAAGTTCGAAAATCCTTTGCGGTGATGTCGCGACGGCTGATGCCGCGCAGATAGGCGTTAACATCCGTGGAGGATATGGTCTGGACCCCATCCTTTTCGTCCCGATATTCGAAAAGATGCTGACCCGGCAATTCCTGGCAAGAGGCAACTACTTTCGCGACCCGCCGGTTGTGCAGCGATAGATTCCATTTCTTGCCGCTCTTGCCTTTGAATTCGAAGGTTAGCGTTCGACCGCGCACGCGAACATGCCGATTGCGCAGGGTCGTGAGGCCGAAACTGGCATTCGTGCGGGCGTAATCCTCATTGCCCACCCGGATCAGCGTTTCCTCCAGCAGTGTCACGATGGCAGCCATGACTTTCTCGCGCGGCAGCCCCGGCCGGCGAAGATCGCGCTTCAACTGTTTGCGAAGCGCCGGCAATCCGTTTGCGAAATCCAGAAGATGGCCATATTTGGCTTGGTCGCGGATCGCGACGAAATCCGGATGGTAACGGTATTGCTTGCGGCCTTTTGCATCACGGCCGGTCGCCTGGAGATGGGCACCGGCATCGGATGCAATCCATACTTCTGTCCAGGCAGGTGGAATGGCAAGCCGGCGAATGCGTTTCAGCGTCGCGGGATCGCGCACGGCCTTTCCACGAGGCCCGCTATAGCGGAAGCGGCCCGCTTTTCCCTTCCTCTTAATTCCAGCCATGTCATCATTGACATAATGAAGGCCAACCGCTTCGGCGGCCGCCGAAGGCTCCTTTGGCGGTATTTGGAACAATCCCCCTCCTGTCCGATGCCAATTCCTCTCAGCCGAAACGCTCGGACATTCACTTGGTGCCTTAGGGGCGCGGCCGTGCCTCTGCCGGGGGCGATTGCATGAGCACATCCACCAGACGCACCTCGCCCGACTGTTTGCGCACCAAAACAGGATTGAAATCACAGACCGTCACCAGGTCCCCGAGATCTGCTGCGAGCAGGGATGTACGGACCACCATGTCCGCGAGCCCGGTCATATCGGTTTCGGGCATCAGGTTGCGATAGCCCGCGAGCAACTTGCCCAGGCGTGTCTTTGCGATCATCTCCTTCGCCTCGTCCATCTCCATAGGAGCAAGCCTGACCTCTCTGTCGGCCTGAAGCTCCACCATCGTGCCGCCGGTGCCAACAACCACCAGAGAGCCGAAGGGAGGCACGGCCGCGAATCCGACCATCGCTTCTGCGTCGCCTTGGAATTGTTCCTGGAGTTCAAATCCGTTCAGCCGCGCCTTGGGCGCAGCAGCAGCCACATTTGCCGCGATTTGCGCAATGGCAATTTCCAGATCGGGGCAAGTCGTTATGCCGAGCTTCACGCCTCCCACATCGGAACGATGCAGGATGTCCGGTGAAGCGACCTTCACCGCCATGGGAAAACCAATCTCATGGGCTCGCTCCATCGCCTCCCCGGCGGTTCTTACCATCACAGAACGCACGAAAGGCAAGCCGTAGGCTTTCAGGATACGCAGGCACAAATCCGCCGGCACAGAACCTGAGAAGCGGGAAAGTTCCTGCCGCAATTCTTCCGCTGCGGAATTGTGGAAAGGGCGCTCTCTGCTATGGACTTGCGCCCAACGCCCCGCCTTGCCGACTTGACCGGCGCCGAGATTCCTCACCGCCACCAGCCCGGGCCGCAGACCTCGTAAAAGAGGAACGCCGGCATCCGATAGGGTTGTGACAATGCGCTCATGAAGCGGTTCGGATGTGGGCGATATCACGACGACAGGCTTCGTTGCCCGCTTACCTGCATTGCCATATTTCACGATGACGTCCGTGTAACTTTCAAGCCCGTAAGGATTGAGACTTGCCTGAGCGTCTTGAAAAATTGCGAGTGCGCCAACGGAGTCATCGGCAAGCACCGCACTAAGCGCTTCGGGCACTTTGCGTTGTTCTGGAACGACTGTGGCACCGAAGTCGATCGGATTGTCGCCATCGTTGCCGGGCAGGAACGTCTGGATGGCTTCCCGCGTTTTTTTCCCGAACTGAGCCAGCGTCACCCCCACCTCCTCGGCAACATCGCAAGCGAGCGCGGTCTGGCCGCCGGAAATGCCAACGATGGCTACGCCCTGCCGGTTTCTTTTTCTTGCTTGGCCCAGGCACTCCAATGACGCGACGAGCTCGTCATAGTCGCGCGCAATTGCGACGCCGCACTCCGTGAAAAACTGATCGTAAGCATCGTTGCCGGTTATGAGCGCGCCGGTATGGGCATTCGTCGCGGCCAAGCCGCGCTCGGATTTTCCAACCTTCAGTACGACAAGGCCTTTGCCGGCCACATGGACGCGCTCCGCCGCATCGGCAAACGCCACCGGATCCTTAATGGATTCGGCGACGATGCCGATCATCTGCGTCGCCTCATCCGTGGCGAGCCAGGCAAGATAATCGGATGCCGCAAGCTGGAATTCGCTGCCCACGGTTATGACTTTTGAAAGGCCCACGGAAATCGAATTCATGATGGAAATTGCCGCCGATCCCGACTGGGCGATGAGCGCGCAGCGCCCGGCGCGGACCCGCAATGAGGGGCGCGCGGGATAAAGCCGAATAGATTCCGCGAAGTTGATCAATCCCATGCAATTGGGGCCATGGATGGCCATTTTGCTGGTGACACCGAAGGCACGGATCCTGGCTTCCTCTTCGATGGAGAAGCCGTTGGCAAAGACGATTGCCGAGCGCACATTGGCCCGCTCCAACGCGACAAGGCTTTCCAGCACGCCCGCCGCGGGGATCGCCACGACCGCCGTATCCACGTTGGCAGGAAGGTCACCGATGGCGCGAAGAGCGGGCAGGCCGTCGATCACATCGGCTGTGGGGTGAACCGGTATGACCTTCCCGGTAAAGTTCCATTTGTGCAGATTGTCGATGACGACATTGCCTTGAGAAGAACGCTTCGCAGAGGCACCGATGACGGCGACCGTCTTGGGCCGAAGCAGGGGAGTAACGTCGCGTACCAATCAACACCTATTTATGCAGGAGAATGGAGCCGAAGCTCGCACGCGATATGACTGCAGAAAAATCACGACAATTCGCCGCTAATTCTGCTGATCCTTAGGAATCCAGACCTCCTGCCAATTCGGATGGGTGTTGAATGCGACGTTGAATTGGGCATCGATATTTTTCAACTTGGTCGAGACGGCTTCGAAATAGCGGGCATTGGTCAGCGCGATTTCGTTGATATCGCGCGCGACGATTTCGGCATATTTGGAATAGAGCGCCTTCTGCTTGTCGAGCGGGGCGGCGGCGGCTTCCGCAATCAACTTGTCCAGTTCGGCATTGCAGTAGCCGGTCGGGTTGGAATAGGGAACACTGCTTTGATTACACAAAAAGCTTCTGTCAACGCCCAGAACAGGATTGGTTCGGCCCGTCAGCGATATGATGGAGGTGTCGAAATTATGCTGCTTATAAACTTTGTCGGTCCAAATCTGCCCGTCCAGCCCCGCCATCCTGACGTCGATGCCGATCGCCGCCCATTGTAACTGGACCGCCTTGGCGACCAACTCATATGGAGGGACGCCGGGGTAAGTAAGCTCGATGCTGAAGCGCTTGCCATTCTTCAGCGGATACCCAGCCTCATCCAGCAAGGCGCCCGCCTTCTTGGGATCATACGGATACATTTTATTGTAATCGACCGATGGGTCATGCAGGTCCCGGAACTGGGTGGGGATGGCGTTGACAGACTTGTTGGCCATGCCCTGATAGACATCTTGGACGATGCGGCCGCGGTCGATCGCTTGAAACAGGGCCTGGCGCACCTTCAGCTTTTTCATCGGGTCGCGCTGCATGTTGAAATCGACCACGGCCTGTTCAGGCGCATTGGTCTTGATTTCGACGACTTGAAACTTTCCGCCCTTGGCTGCGGCTTGCATGGCTGGAACCTGTGCCGCCTCTAGCCACATCCAATCGATTTCGCCCCTGGCCAGCGCGTTGCGCCGCTGTTGCGGATCCGGGATCAGTGCGAAAACAACGGAATCGATATGCGGCTTGCCTTTCTCCCAATAGTTCGGATTGCGTTTGAAGGTGATCGCCCGGCCGGTTTCCCAAGAGGCGAATTTGAACGGCCCCAGCCCTACCGGGGCGCGGTTGGCCGGGTTGGTCAATAGATTCGTTCGATCATAGACATGCTTGGGCAGGAGAGGAAAAACCTCCTTATCGAACAAATCCAGAGTCGCCGTCAGCGGCTGCTTCAGCTTCAGCACGAAGGTTGTCGCGTCGGGCGCGTTTGCCTCGGCGACGAGCGGCATCAGCTTCGCGAGATAGGTATTGTATTTGCCGAAATTCATCAGTGTGAAGACGACATCCTCGGCACTGAAAGGCTGGCCGTCGGACCATTTGACGCCGCCACGGATTTTGAAGGTATAGGTCAGGCCGTCCGGTGAGGCCTGCCATGACTGCGCCAACCGCGGAATGCGGTTGCCATTGCGGTCATAGGTCATGAGCCCATCGGCCCAGACATCGGCCAGCACAAGCGATGATGTCACGGAGGTGAGTTGTGTGTTCAAGGTGCTGATCTGACCGGGGTCGATTCCGGCAACGACCATGCCGCCTGATACGGGGACGCCATCCGCGGCATAGGCCGATATACCGGCAACGAGCAGCGCCGATACCCCTGCCGCGCAGGCGGCCCAAAGAAGACGGCGATGGAGTTTCAACCCGTTGAATTTCCCCAACTGCTTTTTGCCTCTTTGAAATGTTACCCCTGCAAGCACCTCGTCCCCTCCCCAACTTTCTGGGCCTGTATGCGCCGCCGTCGCGACTTACAGTGGGAGGCTAGGCGGTCCGGCCGGTCGGTTACTAGCCCCGGCGCGCGATAAATTGGCCAGGCGGGCTCGCACTTCCCTCGGATCTGCCGAAAGACGAGCCTGCAACAGCAGCCGGGTATAGGGATGTGCGGGTGCGTCAAAGATATCTCGGCCGATTTCAACAATCCGGCCGCGCTGCATCACCGCGGTCCGTTGGGCGATCGATTGTACGGCATTGAGGTCATGACTGATGAGTATGAATCCGACCCTCTTGCGGCGACTCAACTCGCGCATGAGATCCAAGACCTGCACCTGAATCGAAATATCCAGGCCGGAAAGGGGCTCATCTGCCACGATCAACCTTGGCTCCAGCATCATTGCGCGGGCAATCGCAATTCTTTGCTGTTGCCCGCCTGAGAGCTGGTGCGGATAGCGCGGAAGATATTGTTCGGGTGGATCGAGGCCGACGGACGCGAGATGGCCGGCAAGGAACGCACGCAGCTTGGCCGGCTCGGCCCGTTCGTGACGCAATGCGACGTGACCGAGCGTCTCTTCCACGCGCATGCGCGGGTTGAGCGACGAGGAGGGGTCTTGAAATATCGCTTGAATGTCACGCCGGTAGGTACGCCATTGCTGGCGATCCAGATCGGGTAAGGAAACGCCCCGATACAGAACAGTGCCCTCGGAAGGCTGCTCAAGGCACAGCATGAGCTTGGCAAGCGTGCTTTTGCCCGATCCCGACTCCCCGACGATTGCAAGCGTCTCGCCCTCGTTGACTTCAAGATCGACGCCATCGACCGCGCTCAAAACCTGGCGGCGCCAGCCCGACGGCATCCGGCTCACATAGCGGCGCGCGACCCCGCGGAGCTCCAGGATTGGCTGGGTCATGGCGCACCCTCCGGCCGAGTTTTACCCTGTCCAACAGATGCCTCATTGTGGCGGGTACTCAGCGCCAAGAGTTGCGCGGTATAGGGATGCTTCGGATTTTCAAACACGTCCAGAATGTCGCCGCTTTCAGTCATCTTGCCGGCGCGCATGACATAGACCCGGTCGCAAAGCTCCGCGATTACCCCCAAATCGTGCGAGATAATGACCATGGCCATCTTTCGATCGCGATACAAGCGGCGCAGCGTTTCAAGAACTTGGAGCTGCACCGTGGCGTCAAGCGCGGTCGTCGGTTCGTCGGCGACCAACAAGGCGGGCTCGCTGGCAAGCGCCATCGCGATCATGACACGTTGACGCATACCGCCGGAGAGTTCATGCGGATATTGCCGCATAACCTGGCTGGGCGACGGTAAACCAGCTTCGGCGAACAGCTGCTGGACGCGATCGCCCACGGCAATGGAGCGTTTTCCGCCGATCGCTTCAGCGACCTGTGCCCCCACCCGCTTTGTCGGATTGAGATAGCCAAGCGGGTCCTGGAAAATCATGGAGAAGCCATGGTGACGCCTGAGATCGCGCAACGCCGGCTCGGATATGTTGATGAGGTCGATTCCGCGAAACTTCACGTCGCCCTGAAAGGCGGCAAGTTCGACATTGGGAAGCAGCCCAAGAATGGCGCGCGCAAATGTGCTCTTGCCGGACCCGGACTCGCCAACAATACCGATGCTCTCGCCCTTTGTGACCGAGATGTCGACCCCATCGACAGCGCGCACGATAGTTTCGCCCACACGCAGATGTACCGTCAGATTTCGAACGCTGAGGAGCGGCGCGCCTTCAACATTCGTGGCGCTCATGATTGGAGCCCTGCCAGTCGGCCGCGCAGGCGCGGATCGACGATCTCGTTCAGTCCGTCTGCGAACAGATTTAGCCCCACAACAGCCAGGCAGATGGCAGCGCCTGGAAAAACGCTTATCCACCAGGCGACCGTAATATAATCCTGCGCCGCATGAAGAATTTGACCCCAACTCACCATATTGGGATCAGACAGGCCAAGAAAACCCAGACCCGCTTCGATAAGAATTGCGACACTGGCATCGAACGCTGCCTGCACGATCACAGGCGGGATGGCGCTCGGAAGAATCTCCCGCAATATGATATGTGTGGTAGAGAGATCGGCAACTTTGGCGGCCGCCACGAAATCCATGCCACGCAGCTTGATATATTGTCCGTAGACTAGCCGCGCTTGCACGGGCCAGATCGCCAGGATGATCGCAGCGAGAAGCAGCAAGAAGCTGTTGCCGAACAGCGCCACCGTCAGCAGCACGACCACGATGACCGGCAGTGTCTGAAAGAGCTCCGCCACGCGCATCAAGACGGACTCGACAACGCCACGAAAATAGCCGGCAAGCATCCCCACCATACCGCCCAGGATGAGGGATCCGAAAGCCGCGCCCAGCCCGATTGCGAGCGAAGCACGGGTGCCGTAAATGACAAGTGAGAAAATGTCGCGACCTATATTGTCTGTTCCGAAGAGATTCTCCAGGGACGGAGGCGCAAGGCTTGCTTGCGCCTGCTGGAGCGGATCATAAGGCGCGATCAACGGCGCAAAGGCCGCTACCAAAACCAGCAACAACAGGATGATACAGCCTGCCGCCCCGTGACGGGTGTGGGCGATGGTTCTACTGGCCGCCCTGAGATTGCGCCATGCGCGCGCGGACAGCTTTTGCTCGGCGGACGGCGGCTCCATCGCCATCTCGCTCATGACCCGTTCCGAATGCGCGGATCGAGCGCGGCATACAGCAAATCCACCAGCAGGTTGATCACAATGATCGCCAGCGCCGCGAAGATGACGATCCCTACGACCGTCATATTGTCGCGCACACGGACCGCCTGAACCAGGAGCAAGCCCAGCCCGGGCCAGGTGAAAACAGTCTCGAGCAACACGGCGCCGCCAAGCGCCGAACCCAACGCATATCCGACCACCGTCACCAGCGGCAAAGAAGAATTCCGCAACACATGGCCGCGGATGATGGCCCAGCGCGTGAGGCCTTTCGCACGCGCCGTGACAATGTAACCCTGGCCAAGCGTATCGGCGACACTGGTGCGCATGATGCGCGCGAACCGAGGTCCTTCATAGGCCGCAAAAGCCAGCGCCGGCAGCGCGATATAATGCGCTCTTTCCAGAAGCCATGAGAATCCATGGGCGCGCGAGACCAGCGGCCCCATGCCCTGGGTGGGAAACCAGCCAAAATGTACCGCCAGTACAAGCACCAGCAACTGGCCAAACCAGAAGGTAGGGACTGCGTATGCAATCAGCGTAGCGGATGTCAAAAAGTGATCGACACGCTTGTCTCGGGTCGTTCCTGAGATCACACCGATCAGCACGCCAACCGGAATGGCTATCAGAAAGCCCGCCAAGGTCAGCACAATCGTGCGCGGAGCAGTCTCGACGATCAGATCCAAGACCGGTCTCTGAAACTGATAGGAGTAGCCAAAGTCTCCGTGCAGCAGATTCACGAAATAGCTGTAGACCCGCACCAGAAAGGGATCATTCAGATGATATTGCTTTGTGATGGCCGCCCTGAAATCGGGCGAGACCGGAAAGTCACCAACCATCGCCTGGACCGGATCGCCAGGAATCAATTGCAGCATCAGCAGAATCACGAAGATAACCGCGATCAATAGGGGGATCGCATGCAGCAGCCGGAATAGGACGAAGCGGAGCATGGCCGCTCGCTACGTGAGCCTGAAGAAGCGGGCGGCGTTGCCGTAAAGCCATTTTTCAACGACGGCATCCTTCAACGGCAAGCTCCTATATTCTGCGATCAGTTCCTCGAAAGAGGTCGCAAACAGATAGCGCGACAAGCCCGTCATGACCTTGTCCTGGAGCAGCGTATTGCCGAACTGCAAGAATTGCTCCCAGCCCGACCCCTTCTGGGCGAGATAACGCGGACGATGCGCGGCGGTATCGCAGTAAAGGTTCGGATGCCGACGCAGCAACCCAACCATGTCGTTCACCCACGGCCAGCCGCCCAGGCCGGCGATGATCCGCAGCTCCGGAAAGTCGATTGCCACATTGTCGATATGTCTGGGGTGACCCAGATCGTAAGGCCGATCGTTGGCGTAATTCATGGACGTGTAGATGCGAACCGGAACGTCCAATTCGGCGCACTTGGCATAAAGAGGATAGTAGCGGCGGTCATCGGCATGCACGCAATTGTAAAGCGCGTTAATCCGCAGGCCATCGACGCCATCTTCCTTTACCAACTTTTCCAGTTCTCGCACCGCCCGCATGCCGTCCATCGGATTAAGGGTGGCGAAACAGATGAACCGGTCTGAATATTGACGCTTGATGGAGCCAAGATCGGCATTGCGCGCCCCGACCAAATAACCGACAGCGATACCCGCCCGATCCATATCGGCGATCAATCGCTCCATCCCCCCGTCGTCTTCGCTGGGTTTGGCCGATCGATCGGAGCCTCGGAAGACATGTTCGTAATTCTCGAAACCATAACCTGCGGGACGCGGCAAAGATTCAGAAAAGGGCGAGCCGGGCCGCCCGTGATCGATTTCGACGCTCTGCGGCGAGCGCAAGAAATTTGGTACATTCATTTCCAAGTCGATCACGCGCGACATTCTGTGCTCCCCCGGCCTGCATTCTCATGCATGATATTATCTTTGGCCTTGACGGAATTCCAAAATGGCAATGATGTCAACCAAATAGCTGAGGACTCCGGTCGCCGAAACATCAAGTCGGCATCACGCGCAGGGCTGACGAGGGATTGTTGGGGTCGCGTTAGTTCGCCACCAAGCCTTCGCTGTTCATGAAATTCCGCTTCCTCAAGAACACGCCCGAATATCAGATCGAGCATGACTGGCGCGCCAATCGCTATCATTCGCCGTCAGACGATCTGGATCAGCCTGGGGTCTTCAAGGAAGACGCAGTGAAGCTGGACGCCTATACCGCCGCGATTGCACTGCACGTCGCCGACTAGCTTCGCCGCGGGTTGGCTGCATCACCATAGCGTCCGAACCGACATTTTCGGGATTTCCGCCAAAGCCGGCGAAGGGATCCTAACGAGTCGAAAGTTTCAATTGCTGGGAAGTCGAGTTGCCGGGGCGCTCATTGCGGCTCCTCACTTGGACCAGTTCCAATCGGCGGCTGACGTGCGGCATCCACCACCGGGTACGCCGGTCCAGGCCCGGCCGCGGACGGCGCGGCCAGTATGCGCCCCGGTTGCCTTGCCGTCCTTGAGCGCGAAGCCGCCATTGACGAGGACATCGTCCACGCCGACCGCAACCTGGTGCGGCTCGGTGTAGGTTGCTTTCTCGCTGATAGTGTTCGGATTGAACACCACGATGTCGGCATAATAACCGGCCTTCAAGAGCCCGCGATCCTTGAGCGACAAATTCGCGGCGGGAAGGCCCGTCAGCCGGTGAATGGCATCCTGCAAGGTGAGATCGCGATTTTGGCGCACATAGGTGCCCAGCAGCCGCGCGAAATTGCCGTAGGCGCGCGGATGCGGGTGGGAGAGGAGGAAGACGCCATCCGGCGTGGGGGCGGCCTGGTCCGAACCAAAGCTCATCCAAGGCAGCGCCACCTCGCGGCGGAGATTGGCCTCACTCATCATGAAATAGGCTACGCCGACCCGCGAACCGTCCTTGATCACCAGATCGATGGCCGCATCTTCTGGACTTTCCTTCCACAGCTTCGCCACCTCGGCCAGGGTCTTGCCGGTGAGCGGCTTCAGATCGGGATTCTTGAACGCCAGAAGCAGCGTGCCTTGCGCTCCCGCGCCCGCATAAAGGCTGTCCCAGGTCTTGGGGTGGGGATCGCGCATCTCGGTCCTGACCTTGGCGCGGATAGTGGGATCCTTCAGCCGCGCGATCCACTTCTCGAGCCCGCCATCCTGCACCCAGGAAGGCATCGCCGCATCAAGGCCCGTCGCCCCCGAAGTATAAGTGTACATATCGGCCGTGACGCGCACGCCTTTGGCGCGAGCGTTATTGACCATCGCGACTTCCTCGTCCAGCTTGCCCCAATTGGAACGTCCGGCCTGCTTGAAGTGGTAAATCTCCGCCGGCGCGCCGGATGCCCGTGCGACGTCGATGGTCTCTTGCACCGCTTCTTTTAGCCGGTCGTCTTCATTGCGAGGATGGACAGTATAGATGCCGCCGCATTGCGCGGAAATTTTCGCCAGCGCGATCAGCTCGGGCGTCTTGGCATAAGTGTTGGGAGAATAGATCAGCGCGTCGGTCAAGCCCAGTGCCCCTTCCTCCATCGCCTGTTTGACCAATCCTTGCATCGCCTTGAGTTGCTGCGGTGTGGGCTGGATATCCGCTTCGCCCAACAGATTGACGCGCACCGTGCCTGCACCGACGAAGGAGGCGACGTTGGGCGAAATGCCCTTCTTCTCCAGCATGTCGAGATAGCCGCCAAAACTCGTCCAAGTGACGGGAAATTTGATGTCGCCTTCGCGCTGCTCCTTCAGCCGCTTCATCTCAGGCGTAAGAGGCCCCATGGAATCCTCGCCGATCACTTCCAGGGTGACGCCCTGCGCCAAATCAGACAGGCCGCGGCCATCGGCGATCAGGCTGACTTCGGGATGCGCCAGCATGTTGATGAAGCCCGGGGATACGGCTTTGCCCCGTGCGTCGATCTCAGCTGCGCCGGCCTCTCGGATAAGAGGCGCAATGGCGGCAATCCGGTCTCCTTTGACCGCGATGTCGCCTGTGATGGGGTTGCTCCCCGACCCGTCATAGATCGTGCCGCCACGGATCACCACATCGTAGACGGGGGCCGCAGCCGCCACACGGTCCGCGGACATTCCAGCCAGAGCAAGGACGAAAATAGCAGCCAGACCGCGCATGAAGAGCCCCCTCGTACGGCATACTACCGAAATGCTATCGATCAGTTCTTCACATATTTCACGAGATCCTTGGGACCGACTTCGGCGCCATAGATGTTTCCGGCTGCGTCAACCGCGACACCTTCCGCGGCGCTGGTATCGGTGGCTTTTTCTACCGGATCGGGAATGAAGCCGACGATCTTGCCGTCCTTCAGGCTGCCCCAGCGAATGCCGCGCTTCCAGCCATCGTGATTGCGCGAAACCGATTCCGATTCGGAATCGGTAACATACAAAACATCGTCCTTGGTCAGCCAAATGCCACTGGGACGGCTGAATTGATGCAGCTGCTGGATGAAATTGCCGTCCAAGTCGAAGATCTGGACACGGTTGTTGTTGCGATCGCCGACCAAAAGTCGGTTGCGAGAGTCGATTGCCAGCGCGTGGGGTTGGTCGAATTCGCCGGGGCCGGTGCCTAGCTTGCCCCACCCCTTGATAAACTTGCCGGTCTTGTCGAACTTCAGGATGCGATTGTTGCCGGCGCCATGACCCTCGGCCACGAAGATGTCACCATTGGCGGCAGTGACGACATCATTTGGCTGATAGAAATAGTCCGGCGCTGCTGCACCGCCCTTCTTGCCCAGCACCAACAGAACCTTTCCATTCGGGCTGAATTTATAAACCTGATTGCCTAGGGTAGCTTCTTGCGGGCCGATCGGCCCTGGGGCGCCGCGCTCACGCCGCTTGCCATTATCCTGTCCGTCCGTAACCCAGACATTGCCATCGCGGTCGACATAGATGCCGTGCGGGAAGACGAGCAAGCCGGCGCCGAACGCGGTCACCAGCTTCCCGTTCTGGTCGAATTTCATCACCGTAGGCAGATTCGACATGGTGCCGGTCTTGCGATCCAGGCAACTGTTCTGGCCGCAACGCTCCGCCACCCAGATCGACTTGCCATCGCGGTCGATTTCCACCGCGCTGGTCGAGCCCCAGGTGCGGCCGGCCGGCAATTTGAAATTGTCCCGGATCGTACGATAGGGGTTTGGTGCGTCGTTGGTCGGGCTCATGGTGTCCGGTATGGCATCGCCGCTAGCCATAGGCTGTGCCGCCACGGGCGCAATCGCCAGAGCCGCAGCCAAGGCATATACAAATTGACGCATCTTTCCCCCTTTTTTTGAATCTAAGCACTGCGAAGTCGTCGACAGATTCCGGGCCCGATCCAAGGTGAATAATATGCACTTCCCTTGGCAACCGGAAGAGATGTGAGAAAGAAGAGTGGTTCACCTCCCAGGCAGGGCCCGAGGGAACCGCTGTTTCCATGCAAGAGCTAGTCTCGCAACCAGCATTTGGCCAGCGACTGAGCCATTCGCGCAAGTCGCGGGTAGTGTTGCCTATCAACCTTTCCAGTTGGCCTTCAATGCCAGCCGCGCAACTTCGGCGAAATATCGCGCTCCCAGAGGAAGATTGGCGTCGTTGAAGTCGTAAGAAGCGTTGTGAAGAGGCACAGCGCCTGGTTCCCTCGCGACTCCGTTACCGATAAAGATAAAATTTCCCGGGATCACTTGAAGAAACGCACCGAAGTCTTCCGAAGCCATAAGGGGCGTAACATCCGCGTCCACATTAGCTGCCCCCGCGACGATGCTTGCGGCAGCAACAGCAATCCCAACGCACTCCGGGGTATTGATGGTTGGCGCAAATTCATGGGTGTATTCGAATTCACAATCAGCCCCATGTGCTCGGCAGATACCTTCGCACACTTCCCGCATCCGAGTTTCCAGCATGTCCTGAACGTCAGGCGAATAACTCCGAGTGTCACCTTTGATGGTGACATTTGAAGGAATGGCGTTCCGGATACCATCAGTGAACATCTCCGTGCAGGAGATCACAGCGGGCAAAGCGGGATCGAGACTTCGTGAAATAATGGTTTGGAGTCCAAGTATCACTTGCGCGCCGATAACGATCGGATCGATTCCCATATGCGGGCGGGCCGCATGCGTACCCTTCGCTCTGATGCGAATAACGAAATTATCTTCGCTTGCCATGATGCCGCCCGAACGAGTGGAAAAAGACCCTTGACGCATCCCTGGCATATTGTGGGCGCCAAAAATCGCATCCATCGGAAACCGCTGAAATAAGCCATCCTTCATCATGGCTTTGGCGCCGAGGCCATGTTCTTCGGCTGGTTGAAAAACGAAGTACACGGTCCCGTCAAAGTCACGGCTTTCGGATAATAGGCGCGCCGCTCCCAGCACCATAGCCATGTGGCCATCGTGCCCGCATGCGTGCATTTTTCCATGCGTGCATGACGCATAAGGGCGGTTGGGTGCGCTTTCCACGATGTTCAACGCATCCAGATCGGCGCGCAATCCGACGGCTCGTTCACTCCTTCCACCGCGAAGGATAGCTACAATGCCGGTACCACCAATACCCCGATGAACATCCAGGCCCATATCCCGCAAGATCTTCGCCACGAAATCGGAGGTCTCACTTTCCTCAAAGCCGGTTTCAGCGATCTGATGCAAATGGTGCCGCCAGCGGACCAAGTCGCCTTGCAAAACGTCATTCATGCTGGGCCCCTTGCTCACAAATCTGGCCGCCAATCAAACCGCATGGATTCGCAGTGCGCAACCAAAGCACAACCACGCCGGGTCAAACAAAGCCAGGAAATTTCGCTCATTAAACAATCCATTAGCGAACGGGCGAACCCCTGATTGAGGGGTTTTGGTCTCAGCGAGCCGCGTGGAGATCCCCCACCGCAAAGGGGCTGGCGATGCTGCCAGAAGGTTCAATTTTGCCTTGCCCGCTATTGCTCCAGACCACACAAGTTGGTCATGATAAGGATGGGGGTGCGACATGCAAAAGGTCAGTCGCAGAGCCGTAGTAGCGGTGGGTGCCATGCTGCCGGGTCTTGCCTGGGCCGCAGATATTCAGAGGGGTACTCCAGCTACAGTCATCACCAATCCGCCGCGCGATTTTTCACGCGCTGCTGCCCCGGTGTCGGCTCCTGATCCCGATGTCCTCACGGTAGACAAATCTTTTGCTTCGTTGCTGATCGCGCAGGAACTGATCCATCGCATTCATACTGGGCTAGAATGGGCGGAAGGCCCTGCTTGGAGTTCTCAAGGCCAGTATGCGGTGTTCAGCGATGTCAAAGGCGACACGCTGTACCGCTATATTTGGGAAACGCGTCAAGTCACGCCCTTCCGACGGCCCTCCTATAACAGCAACGGCAACGCATTCGACTTCGAGGGCCGCCAACTTTCCTGTCAGGATTTCTTTCGCCGTGTGGTGCGCTGGGAGCATGACGGGTCCCTGAAAGTTCTCGCAGATAACTTCAACGGCAGTCCGCTCAACTCCCCTAACGACCTTGCCCCTCATCCCGATGGCAGTGTGTGGTTTACCGATCCATCGTATGGAGATCAGTTAAGCGAAGGCCATCCCAATCAGGCGGGGGAGCCGATGAATCAAGACGGCCGATTTGATCCTTCGGTAGGTAATGGCGGTACGGGTCTGATGGGAGGGACCAAGCAGAGCGTGCCGCGCAATGTGTATCGTTGGGATCCCAGTGGGCGGCTGGACCTGGTGGTGCCCGAGGAGCCAGGACTGATCCCCAACGGCATTTGCTTCTCCCCCGACTACAAGCTGATTTATCTGGTGCGCGGGGCGGGACTTTGGGTCGGCGATGTCCAGGGATCGAGGATTTCCAATCTCAGGATATTCACCGACTGCATGGTGGACGGTGTTCATTGCGGGCCGGACGGGATGCGAGCCGATCGCGCCGGTAATATCTGGTCGGGTTCGAGCGGCATTCTGGGCTATTCGGGTGTGACAGTTTGGAATCCGGCGGGCAAACTTATCGGCCGCGTCCGCCTGCCGGAAATTTGCACCAATGTCTGTTTCGCAGGCCCCAAACGTGACTGGCTTTTTATGTGCGCCACCCAGTCTATTTACATGCTTCGTGTGAATATTCAGGGAGCTTCGCCGGGATAAGGCGCGGCGGGCTTAGAGGAACTTATGCCGAAAAGGCTGCAACACCTGGCGACCGCGTTCGCCCTGTTGTGCGCAACGTCCGCGATAGGCCAGCCAGCGCCCCAAAGCGCACCGCCAACGGCGCAGATGATTGATCCGCTGCGTAACACGATTCCCGCGGTTGATGCAGACTGGCTGATGTTCAACCATGATCAGCAGCGCACCGGATGGAATAACGGCGAAACGGCACTCACAAAGGCCAATGTCTCGAAGCTGAAATTGCTATGGGCAACCCAGCTTACAACGCCCGTGGTGGTAACGACCCTTCAAACGCTCACCGCTCCCTTGGTTGCGACGGTGGATGGGGCCGTTCTGGTTTACGTAATGGGCGCGGACGACACATTGTTTGCGGTCGATGGCACGACGGGAAAGATCGTATGGCAAAAAAGCCTTAAGAACACGATGGTCCCTCAACGGGCTGCCACCTGGCTTTGCGCAAATGCAGAGCAGGCCACGCCCGTGATTGATAGGCAAAAAGGCGTAATCTATTTCACGACCAGCGATGGGAATTTGCGGGGCGCCGCTCTAAAGGACGGCAGCGAAGCGCTCACGCCGGCTGCATTTGTGGCGCCGTTCAGTCGCAACTGGAGTCTCAACCTGGCAGGCAACTTCATTTATACCACGGCCGCTCGCGGTTGCGGTGGCGACGCGGCCAACCCGATCGAGCCTGGAACAGTTTCGGCAGCCGACATTTCGGATCCCAGACATGTGACGGTAAACCGTGTCTTCACCGGTAGCGGTCGTCCGGCCGGAGCCTGGAGCCGCGCTGGCGCGGCGTTGGGGCCACAAGGGCTCTATGTGCAAACGGCAGATGGTCCCACCGACCCTGCTTCCGGCTTATTTGGCAACGGCGTCCTGGCCGTGCGGCCCGGCGGACGTGGGATAGCCGACAGTTTCTTTCCTCCCAACTGGCGCTATCTCACAGCCAAGGATCTCGACCTTGGCTCAGGCGGCCCCACGATATTTCCGTTCAATGGCCGCGCTCTTATTGCCACCGGCGCCAAAGAAGGCCTGGTTTATTTGCTTGACGCCAATGCCTTGAGCGGCGGCGTGCCGGACCACAGCAAAGCTCTTTATATTTCGCCGCGCTTTGGCAATGACGCCGTCAGGCTGGATGGCTGGGGCTTTTGGGGCGCGTTTTCAAGCTGGGAGAATGGCGCAGGTGACCGCTTCGTTTATATGCCCCTTTGGAACAAACAAGCCGAGGAGACCGCCGGCAGTTTCAAAATTAAGAATGGCGACACCACACAAGGAAGTGTGATCGCTCTGCAGGTGGTGCAAGACGGCGCGAACTTAAAATTGCAGCCTTTATGGGTGACCGGCATCAACCAAGCGCCCGACGCGCCCGTTGTCGCGAACGGCGTTGTCTATGCGGTGGGCACCGGCGAACAAACGATCCAGAATCCGGGACGTCCTATGACACTGGCAGAAGGGGCGGTCTTTCGTTCCACGCCTGTGGGCCATCAAGAGCTATATGCATTGGATGCCGAAACCGGGAAAATTCTCTTCGACAGTAAGACTATTCTGAAGGACTGGGATCACTTTTCCGAGCCGGTGGTGTCACATGGAAAGGTGTTTCTCGTTTCGCATGATGCGCATTTATACGCTTTTGGCTTGAGATAAATGAGAGCGAGTCACCTCGTATCGGCGCCAGTTCCGTGACTCGACAAAGGGTTCAACCCGAAGGAGTCGGAGATGAAGATAATCCAATTGGCCGCAATATCAGCGCCGCTGCTGCTGTCGCTGCCGGCGTCAGCACAATTTCTCGGTCAAGAAGACATGCCTGTCACCAAACCCGCCATGAGCGGCCAGTTCTGGGCACCAAAGCCGGCCAAAATGACGCCCTACCTGGCCCCCAACAAGCCGCATTGGAAATTGTCCGAGATTTTGGCCGCCCATAAGGGTCAAAGCGATTGGGTGCAGCCCCTGGTGCGCAACAAGGACCAGGAAGCCGATTACATTTCCATGGGAGCCGGCAAAAAGACCAAAACGAAAATGTGGCCGGACGATCGCCTCGTCTTGATCGTGTGGGATGGCTCGATCAAGGTTTCAATTGATGGCTATGAGCCCTTCACCGCCACCAAAGGCTTCATGGTGAATGTACCCTTTCGCCACATGTACATGCTGGAAAATAACGGCTCGACAGCGGCGTTGCGCTTTGAAGTACGCCAGGCCAGCTCAACACCGATCTATCCGGCCAACGAAACACCCGATCCTTTGCCCGGCATCGCCTATGTGAAGGTGACCGAACAGCCCGGCCCCGCCAGGGAGAAGGATTCAAATCCGATCTACTTGGACTACATGAAAGAGTTCAGCGGCACGAACAAAGAGTATGGCGGCAAGTTCGTGTGGGACGACCATTTCACTTCCAATATTTTGAGAGGCCCGGGCGTCCCGGTGCCGCCTGAGACCAACAAAGGTCATTTTCACATCGGATGGACTGAATTCTGGTTCATCATGGAGGGTCATATCGGCATGAAGCTCGAAGGCGAACCTTATTTCGTCTGCGATCCCGGCGATGTTATGATAGCTGCCCAAGGTCGCTGGCATCGTGCCGGTGACGATCCCAGCGCCCCTTGGTCTACCAGAATACCGTTTAATCCGCGGCCGCCGGCTCTGCACAATTTTGAGGTCACGGGCGACTAGTGTGTCGAGGAGCTGGCTCATGACAAAGCAGTTTGTCGTTTTGGCGGCGCTTGGAGTCCTGATCTCAAGCGGAAGTGTCTTGCTGGCGCAGCAACAGGCTGCACCGGCGCCGCTTGGACCTCTGGGCGTGCCGGTAGGCGCCACCGGTGGTTTAAACGACGCGCCACAGCTTTTCGCAGCCAATTGTTCAGAGTGCCATGGAAATGACCTTGCCGGCGGTCGAGGCCCAAGCCTGTTCGCGCCGGCTCTTCTCGCCGAGAACTCCGACGCAACACTGCGCCGGATTGTCCTGAATGGCATTGCTGGCGGTGACATGCCTTCCTTCAAGGGCCGTCTGGACGATGAGCAGATTGGCCAAGTACTAGCCTTTCTGCGTATCCGCAGCGGCCAGCTCGCCAGCCAGCCACCGGCCGTGCCCGATCCCACCAATCTCGTAATCAAGAGTGAAAAACAGACCTTTCGGATTGAGGTAGTAGCGTCCGGGATCAACACCCCCTGGGGCGCAGCCTTCCTTCCTGACGGACGCTTGTTGGTGACGGAGCGGACCGGACATATTCGAATCGTCGGTGCCAACGGTAAGCTCGAAGCCGCCCCAGTGAAGGGCACCCCCACTGCATGGGTCCGCCAGGATGGCGGGTATTTTGATATCGCCGTCGACCCCGACGATAGTGGCAGCGCCCCTTGGATCTATCTATCCTATTCTGAAATTTTGCCAGGCTATACTGGAGCGGTTCCACCGGCCGGACCTCTCAAGGATGGCGCCAGCCTACCACCATCCATGACTCGCATCGTCCGCGCTCATATCACCGCAAATGGCGAGTGGGTTGGACAGCAAGATATCTTCAAGGCTCCTGACACGCTCTACACCCCGAGCACGATTCATTTTGGTTCTCGCTTCCTGTTTGATCACAAAGGTCATCTCTACTTTACCTTGGGCGATCGTGGCGACATGACCAATGCTCAGCGGCTCGACACCCCGCTCGGCAAGATTCATCGGGTGAATGACGATGGCACGGCGCCGCCGGATAACCCCTTTGTCAAACAGCCGGGTGCTATTGCCAGCATCTGGTCCTATGGCCATCGCAACTCAGAGGGACTTTCTTTCGATCCCGTAACCGGCATTTTGTGGGAAAGCGAGCATGGCCCCACCGGCGGTGACGAAATCAATATTGTCGAGAAAGGTCACAATTATGGATGGGGCGTGGTCTCAATGGGGCTTCAGCCCGGCATAAGTCGCCAGCATCAGGACGGAATGGACGATCCTATCACCTACTACACACCCGCTATCGGCCCCAGCGGGATCTCGTTCAACACCGCCAGCCAATATTCCGGATGGAAAAACAATCTGTTCCTGGCCGCATTGGCTGGTCAAAAGCTGTTCAGGTACGAGATCCACGGCCAATCAATCGCTCACCAGGAAATTATATGGGATCAATACGGACGCACCCGTGATGTGATAATAGGCCCCGACGGGTTGCTCTATATCCTGCTGCAGAATGCAACCGGCGCCCCGATGACCCCTGACGCGGCTACGCCCGGTATGGTGGTGCGGCTGAAGCCAATCAACCACTAATGCTAAAGCAAACGTGTTGACGACCGTGGTGGTACGACGTTTGCGTCCCCGATATATATTCGATGAGGCACGATGCGAGTGCTGAAGCTTGGCGGTTGAACGAACTTCACGCCATCCGCCTGGATGGCGGATTGTTATCCGGCAATACACGCTCATTCGGCGAATCATCCCGCTCGGTTGCGCTCATGCGGAATGAAAAGGCCCGCTCGCGTTCGTCCGCCTTAAAGCACTTTATGAAAACGAAATTGGTCTTGGTCTCGATGATACCAATGATTCTCGAGGCGAGGTCCGCGCTCGTGATGTCGCTATCGAGAGCAATGTAGCGGGCAACCTCGCAAGCGATGTCATCCAGCGCCTGCGCCTTACGGGTTGCCTCGGCCCACCTCGCACCGCTTCGGTGATCGCGATGTGTCATGATGTTACCTCGCGTTCCTTCTCATCTGCCAGTGACCTCACCGCTTTCGCTTCGACAGCCTGCTGACGGTCGCGCTCCGCTTCGGCGAGGACCTCTCTGTGGTCTTTCCGGGCCACATTCTGGTTGGCGACTCAACACCGCTCAACGAAGCGCGTTCCGCCGAATTGGGCCGGGAGGTCCGAAGGACACAAATCCTTGTGGTTGGACTATTTCTGCGAATCTCTTTCGTTCACGGTCCATGGAAGAGATCGATCTGCCTTTGCTCCAAGTTGCGGCCGCCAGCACCACCGCTCAGATGCCAGCGCGGGCGATCAGGAGCAATGATGCGCTGTTATTTCATGCGGGACGGCCATATCGCACTCGCTTGAGCCGACCGGCCCCAGTCCCTTGGGCGGGGCTTTTCTTTGGGCTGGAGGGAACCGTGGACGATTGGTCGGGCTCGCTCAGAGCGGCGTATCCGGGAAGTTCAAGGTGCGCCAGAAGTGCGCGGAGGGACTGTTGTCGTTGCCCAGTCCTTCCGGCGGGTTCTTGAAGTGACGGCCCACGATGTCCATGAACGGGTCCATCTTTATCTTCTTGCTGGAATCAAAGGCATAAAGATCGTTCACCGTGACCGCGCGTGGGGCGTCGTACCATTTGTGGTTGCGGGCATATTTGTACGCGGCCTCGATATGAGGCGGCGGCACATAGTCCACGCCGAAGGTGTGCCGATAGAGATCGGGATAGACGTATCCGGCCTTCTCGTCGGGATAGAAACGCAGCGCCTGGTGATAGCGGATCGCAAAGGCAGTGCGCTCCGGCACATAGGGCGCATACATCTGCGCACCCCACCAGCCATGGTCGGTCTTGATCAAGGCTTGCACTGTGTCGTGCAGGAAGCAGGCGAGGATGATCTCTTCGTCGGCGCCCGACTGCATCGCCTTGTTCGCGCTTTGCAGGCAGTGCTGGTTCGTGTTGAATCTGTGGATGAAGAAATCGGTCAAGGTAGGCTTCGCCGGCAAGGGCGTCAGGCGCGTCACATTTCCCTTGGTGTTGATGAAGTTACCGCCCGTACCGCGCCGATAGGGGCGCGTCGTGATCTGCGCCTCCAATTCGGCCACCGTCGGAGGCGCCACATTTTTCATGCTGTCCGACTCCGCGTGCATGTCCGCAGTCTCGCTGGGTTTGCCCAATCCGAGTTTCTGGCCCAGCGCATCTTCCAACGCATCGGCGCGCGCTTCGTGGGTCATGGCGGCAACCGCGGCGGCTCCGCCAAGGCTGGTGATCAGGGCTCTACGATCAATCTGAAGCATCGCGCGATCTCCGAAGGCGGTAAGTCCGCGAAAATAAAGACGGATAAAGCTAATCCCGAATCATCAGGGACGTCCAGATGATTGCCTGATGATTGCAGGGTTTTTCATAAGGGCTTCCGAACCGAGGTCCCCGGAAGCCTCCGAGAGCCCGCGAAGCTCTTGTCAAATCAGTGCGAATTCGCGCGGGACCCGTCATCAAGCAAATCGAGGAAAGTTGTAAAAAAGTGTGTCACCACTTGCGCGACGGCCTCGGTCGATCGGCGGATGTGCCGCGCGGCAACATCGCTCGGAACCACGTCAATGGCGGGTTGCCTTCATGATCGCGCTGGCAACGGCGTCCCGGTAGACATAGCTGGTGTCGGTCGCCGAGGAGACTATGTCCACCTTGGAGTGCTGGCTCTGGATCACTTCGCTGTTCAGGAGCGGGCTCGCCATCTGGCTGATCTGGAGCGACTCGGCGCGGTGGTCGGGATATTGCACCAGCTGTGCCCCTGTTATCTGTCCGCCATGGACCAGGATTTTCACTTGGAGATCGCCCCATTCGAATTGCTGCATGTCGCTGAGATAGTCGCCGTCTTCGAGATGCGCGCCTGGCGGGATGGGCGGGGCAGCGCCGGGCGCCGGTGTGCCGGTGATCAGGGGGAGCGGCAGCTGCGGCGGCGGCGGCTGATACATGCGCAGCTCCGCCAGCGCCGTGAGCGGCGGCGTTGAAGCGGGCGAGCCTGCATCCTGCCCCGTCTCGGCAGGCGCGATTTTTGCTGCCGCGGGCGCTTTTGTCTGCGGTGCAGCCGCTGCGGCGCCGGGCGTAGCGCTGGCATCGGGCGCCGCTTTTGTGGCGGGCGGCGTCACGGCCGGGCCACGGCGCGCGGACGCAATTTGATTGGGCGTAGCTGGACTGTTGGGCGCGCCCGGCATTGGCGCCGTCGCCATGTCCGGGCGGGCTGTGTGTCTTTGCCACCATCCATAGGCCAGCGATATCACCACCAGCGCAGTGGACAAGAGCAGCTTGCCGACAAGGCTTTGGCGTTTCTTGCCATGACTCAACATGACAAGAATTTACCCAATCGCCTGATCGTCGGTTCCTCGGTCATGCGCGCCGTGCCAAACTAGTCAAGGCCTGGTCCTGCCCGCAATCCACTGGCGCCAAAAGCCGATCTCATTTTCGGCAACCCGTGACGATTGAATCTCATAGGTCCGGTAACCGCCTTCCTCCCATTCCTGGTTGAGAATACGGCCATCCAGACTGAACCTTATAAGCCAGGAATCGTCCTTGTCGGGTTCGACATGAAACATGGTTATGGTGGGGACGCCCTCGAGTTCAAACGCGGTGATGCCGCGCTTGCCCTGATCAGCTTCCGTGACGACCAATTCCCTTCCTGAAATATCGGAAGCCGGCGATCCCAGTTTCAGCCTGTCAAGGAGTTTCGCCGGTATCGTTACGCCCCGGCCCTTGCTGAGGACTGCATTGTAGAGGTCATGCAAATCGCCGGCGGCATAGGCATGGAACGGCATGAAGGCGATCAGGAAAACAGCGAGCACGGCAAGGCGTTCGCGTGTCCCGCCGCCACTCAGCATGGCAGATATCTTTTCAGCCCGCTGGTCATGCGTGCCGTACCAAAGGAGTCGATTTCGTACGCTTCCAACCCCGGTGTTTTCTCTATGAAATTGATGCCGCCCCGCCCCATGGCCAACGCAGCAGTAGCGTAGCAATCGGCCTCCATGACATCGGGGCCGATGACGGTCAGGCTCACGATATTGTCTGAGCCGAACTGGCCAGTATGCGGGTTGTAGACATGGTCGCCGCGAATGTAGTTGCCGGAGGTGGCCACGCCACAGCCCACGGGCCGAAGCACCTTGACCACTTCATCGCGCATGAAGGGATGGCGGATACCCACCGTCCATTCCTCGCCTTCGCCATTGAGACCGTGGCACTGAATGTCGCCACCGGCTGCGACACAGAAATTCGCAAAGCCCATATCCGCGAGCTGGTGGCTGGCGTTCTTAATTGCCCAGCCCTTGACCATGCCACAGAGATCGATCGTTCCATCGGGGCGGATAATGTCGAAATAGCCGCCGGTTTTGTGTTTGGCGTATTCGCACAAGGTCAAAATCTCCCGCATGCGCGGGGTCAATTCCCTTTCAACGATCTCGCCGCGGTTAAGGCGGGAAATCTCGCTTTCACGCTTGAAGGGGCTGAACTGGGTATCGACGGCCAAGAATTCCGCGAACACCGCGTCCATGTCCTCAGGACGGATCTCATCGTCCGGCACGACCAGACTGATGGACATGCCCATGATGATGCGGGTCTCGCGCATCGATCGAATGTTTCCCAGGCCTAAGGCCCTCTGTGCGCGACAAATACGTTCGCCGCACGGGTTTCTAACGGATTTCAAGCAGGAATTCGAGCGGTCATCGGGCAAACGGCGCGGGAAATCCGCCGCTGCATCGACCCGGCTCTTGACGCCTCAACTCCTCACGCCGTTAGAATGAGAAAAATAGCAATTCAGCCGGCCCTCGGGCCTCCCGCCGCATATAATTCATTCCACGAAAGGACGATCATGGGAAAGGCTTTAGAGGGCGTACGGGTCCTGGACATGACGCATGTGCAATCCGGACCGACGGCTACGCAGATTTTGGCTTATTTTGGCGCGGATGTTCTCAAAGTGGAGAAGCCGGGGGAAGGCGACCCTACAAGGGGTCAATTGCGAGATATCCCCGATGCCGACAGCCTCTATTTTACTATGCTGAACGGCAGCAAGCGAAGCCTGACGCTCAACCCGAAGACAGAGGCCGGCACCAAGATATTCACGAAATTAATCGAGAATTGCGATGTCATGGTGGAAAATTTCGCGCCCGGCGCGATCGACCGCATGGGATTCACTTGGGATCGAATCCAGCAAATCAACCCCAGGATGATCTACGCGTCCATCAAGGGGTTCGGCGACGGGCCTTTTGAGGACTGCAAGGTTTACGAGAACGTGGCGCAATGCACTGGCGGTGCGGCTTCGACGACGGGCGAAATCGACGGCTTCCCCATGGTCACGGGCGCGCAAATTGGGGATTCCGGTACCGGGATTCACCTTGTTGCAGGCATTCTCGCTGCGCTTTTTCAACGCGAAAGGACCGGGCGCGGCCAGCGGGTGACCTGCGCCATGCAGGACGCGGTGCTCAATCTGTGCCGCGTGAAGCTGCGCGACCAGCAGCGGCTGGCGCATGGCGCCTTGAAAGAATATCCGCAATACCCCAACGGAAAATTCGGTGTGGCCGTTCCCCGGGCAGGAAATTCCTCCGGCGGCGGACATCCCGGCTGGATCGTGCGCTGCAAGGGGTGGGAGAGCGATCCAGATGCCTATATCTACGTCATCACCCAGCTGCAAGCATTCCCAGCGCTCGCAAAGGTGATCGGTCATTCGGACTGGCTCGACAATCCGGATTACAACACGCCGGCCGCCCGCTTGCCGCGGCTGAAGCAGATTTTCGAAGAAATCGAAAAATGGACCATGACCATGACCAAGATGGAAGTCATGGCTGTTCTCAATCCCCTGAACGTGCCGTGCGGTCCCATCCTTTCCATGAAGGAGATCGCGGAAGAACCGGCCCTCCGCAACACCGGCACGGTGGTGGAAGTCGATCATCCGAAGCGGGGCAAGTATCTGACCGTCGGCAATCCGATCAAGCTTTCGGATTCTCCCGCCGATGTGCGCCGTTCGCCTTTGCTAGGCGAGCATACGGACGAAATACTTCGCAAGGTCCTCGGCATGAGCGAGGAAGAAGTCAGCAACGCCCGTCAGCAGGGCGCGATCTAAATGGCACAGCACAAGATACTGATCCTCGGCGCGTCCTACGGCTCGCTGTTTGCTACAAAATTGCTGATGGCGGGTCATGCCGTGTCGCTTGTTTGCACCCCCAGCACCGCCGGACTGATCAATCGCGAAGGCACCATCGTTCGATTTCCCATCCGCGGCCGAGAGGGGTTGCTCGACATCGCCTCCAAGAAATTGCCCGGGACGCTTTCGGCGAGCGCTCCGGTTGATGTTCTGCCGGAGCGCTTCGACCTCATCGTGCTGGGCATGCAGGAAAGCCAGTATGGCACCGACGGCGTGCGCGAGTTGATGGGGCGCATCGCCCGCTCGCGCGTCCCCTGTCTGGCGATCATGAACATGCCGCCTCTGCCCTATCTTCGGAGAATCCCAGGGCTATCGGCCGATTCTCTGGAAGGCTGCTACACCGATCCTTCGGTATGGAACGGCTTTGAACCAGGACTGGTGACGTTGGCGAGCCCGGATCCGCAAGCGTTCCGTCCACCCGATCAACCCAAGAACGTCCTTCAGGTGGGTCTGCCGACCAATTTTAAGGCCGCGCGTTTTGATGAGGAAGCGCCGACTTCCTTGCTGACGAAATTGGAAACTGACATCGATGCGGCTCGCTATGACGACGGCGAAGGGCCAATTGAAATTCCAGTGAAATTGAAAGTGCATGATTCGATTTTCGTGCCTCTGGCCAAATGGCCGATGTTGATCGCGGGGAACTATCGTTGCATCCGGCCGGACGGAGCGATCGCGATCCGCGACGCGGTTCATGGAAATGTCGATAAATCGAAGGCCGTCTATGAATGGGTTTCCAAGCTTTGTCAGGAGCTGGGAGCGGACCAGGAGGACCTGGTGCCGTTCGAAAAATATGCAAAGGCCGCGGAGGGCCTGGGCAAGCCGTCATCGGCTGCCCGTGCGTTGTTCGGTGGAGCGGCGCATATCGAGCGGGTGGACTGTCTGGTTCGTCGGATCGCCAATCAGCAGGGGCTACGGTCGGACGTGCTCGACGAGATGGTAAAGCTCGTGGACGACCGCTTATCGATGAACTGCACGAGCGTGAAATAAATTTCATGCGTTTCCGCAAGGGGTTCGCTGATCGCGATACGGCGGCGCTGAAGATCAAGGATGCTGTGGTTGATCGCAGCAGTGGCGTATGAATAAGACATCAATTCGACCAAAAAACTACCGGCCGTGAGGCCGGTAGAAGTATGCGGCGATAAGGGGAGCTGCCGCAGAGAAACATGCTGAGAACAGATATGGCCTCAGTCTGTTCGCGATCCCGTCCTGGGTTCTTTCGTATTCATTGTTATTGCCGCCGGAATATGCTGTCCGGCAGCCATTGCGGTCGTGCGTCGGCATTGGCCACGTGAAGCGCAATCGCGGCGGTGTAAGCGTCCAGCTTCACCGCATCTTCCTTGAAGACCCCAGGCTGATCCAGATCGTCTGACGGCGAATGATAGCGATTGGCGCGCCAATCATGCTCGATCTGGTATTCGGGCGTATTCTTGAGGAAGCCGAATTTCATGAACAGCGAAGGCACGCCTTCGCGCACAAAGCTGTACTGATCGGCCCGAATGAAGACATTGCGGTCGGGATTGGGGTCCGGCACCACCTGGATGCCCTGTTGGCTTGCCACGGCACGGGCATCGGCGCCCAGCGTGCTTTCGGTTTCGCCTGGCAAGTAGACCATCTTGAGCGGCCAGAGCGGCAGCGGCATGTCGAAATTCAAATCGGCGACGATATCTTTTTTCGGCACCGTAGGATTGATGGCGAAGTAACGCGACCCCAACAAGCCTTTTTCTTCCGCCGTGAAGATCGCAAACAGGACGGAGCGGCGCGGCCTCTGGCCCTTCGCAATGCGGTGGGCGATATCTAGAACGGCGGCGACACCGGACGCATCATCCATGGCGCCGTTATAGAGCCGCTTCCCGTTTATCGGTTCGCCGATTCCCAAATGATCCAGATGCGCGGACACCACCACATACTCCGATTTCAGCTTCGGATCCCGGCCGTCCAGCTTGGCGATCAAATTGGGCGAGGTGAGCTTTGTGCGCGTGGCGGCAACCGTCGCCTTGAAGCGAGGCTTCAGATCGAAGCGGGGCACGGGCTTGGATGCGTCCGCCAGGGCGCTCATCTCGGCGAAGCTGTGCCCGCTGTCTTTGAAGAAAGCCTCGCTCTGTTCAGGGTCCGCACTGGCGGTGAAGAAGCCGCCGGGCACCGTGTGGAACTTTGGGTCGGCCAGATACATCCCGGCTTGATGGGCGATCAGGCGCTGCCGGGACCATACAATCTCGACCTGATGCGGCGTCGTCAGGGTAATAACGCCCACTGCACCCAGCTTGGCCAGTTCGCTCTCGCGGTTGGCGCGGGCGTCGGACTTGATCGGGGCGGAGATATTGTCGGGTCCACCACTGATCACCACCGCGATCTTGCCCTTCAGATCCAGGCCGGCGAAATCATCATACCCTTGCTTAGGCAAACCAAGGCCGTAGCCGACGAATATGAGGGGCGCATCCACGGTCTCCGGACGTGCCTCACCACCGGGCCTGATAAGGATGGCATCGCCGACTTTGAGCGGCAACACAGAGCCATCCGCATTCACCAGCGTGGCGCGGGACGCATCCTGGTCCACCATTTGCTGCTCGAAAGCCACCTGTTGCAGGAAGCCCTTGTCGCCGGCGGGCTTGAGGCCCTCCGCCTTCATCCGCGAGATCACATAATCGGCGGCACGCATATAACCGGCCGGGCCGGTCTGGCGGCCTTCATTGGCATCGCTGGCGATGGTAGTAATATCCGCCCACCATTGCTTCGCCGCAGGCGACAGACTGTCCTCCGGCGCGGCCGATGTGGGCGTCCCCAGCAGCAACATCGGGACAATCGTCACGGCAAGGCTTCGACGGATCATGAAAATACCCCGAGGTCTGTCATAGACCGATTATTGCTTGGCGTAAAACTCTTCATATTCGTGGGCCTTCCCGTCGGCATTTTTGCCCACCCCACGCCGAACAAAGCCTTTGGCATCGAACACCCAGTAGGCCGCCACAAGGACGTCTCCATCCTTCATTTCCAGGATCTCAAGCTCATTTGGCGCCGTCTTCTTGACGCGAATCTGGTTGAAGCGCGCATTGCCAGTCATGGGAACGACCGTCCCGTCCATCGGCGCTGTGTAATCGAGGTTCGCTGCCGGCGAATTCGCATTCACGGAGTGATAGAGGAGCTTGTTGCCTTCGAACTTGACCTGAATCATCAGGCTGAAATTCTTGGGAAACTCGCCATTGCTCCATGAGGATTTCGACGCCACGGATTGATACGTGCCGCTAAAGTCGGTGGCCGCCGACGCCGACCCCATGATCGCCCCCGAGAAAGCGAGGGCCAACGCCATTTTTCCGATTGCGGTCATGAATTTCTCGCAGGGAATTTGACAGGCCTTATCAGAACCGAATTTCTCTCGTCGTGCCAGCGCTGTTGCCCAAAGAAAGAAAGAACAAACTGGCAAAAAAACAAGGGTCAGACGCCGAGCGTCTTTCGCGATGGCGTCCCGCGCTGGATCTTGCCACGCCAGCTAGGGCACCCTACTAAGAATCTAGCGCCTTTCGAAGAATCTTTAACGCATGATCGAGCGCGGCCTCATCACAAACGCCGCAGCCGAAGATGAGACCCGACGGCGGGCGCCGCACAAAAGCATAGCGCTCTAGTGAGTGCAATTTTACGCAATGATTTGCCATGTAATCCACAATCGGCTCGGCATCAATGCCATGTTGAAACTTGGCGGTGACATGCATACCGTAGCTTGACGGGATTGGCTTCAGTTCGTCCGCAAATAATTCGTTCAGCCGTGCCAAAACTAATTCGTGACGCTTACGATATATTTCCCGCATTTTGCGGACATGGCGGGTAAGATGCCCCTCGCTGATAAAGGCGGCTACACCCGTTTGAACCGGCGCCGACGTATGCCAATCCGCACAATTTTTTGCTGCGATCAGCGCAGGCCTGCTCCAATTTGGTGCCACGATAAAGCCCAGCCGCAAGGTCGGCAGCATGCACTTCGAAAACGTGCCCACGTAAAACACGACATCGCTGTCCTGCGCTTTGAGCACCGAAATCGGGACGTTTTGGTGCCGAAATTCACCATCATAATCGTCTTCTATGATCACTGCGCCTTTGCGGCGCGCAAAGGTGATAAGCGCATCACGTCGCTCGGCCGACAGAGGCATGCCGAGAGGAAATTGGTGGGAGGGGCAGAGGCAGATGATATTCGTGTCAGGCGGAAGATCGCTGACTACCAGTCCATGTTCGTCGACTGGAATGGGCACAAGTCGCGCGCCAGCCGCCGCGAATGCTATCCGCAACGGTGGGTAGCCAGGATCTTCGACGGCAACCACGACATCTTTACCCCCGACAAGCGTGCGAGCGAGAAGGTCGAATGCTTGTTGCGCACCGGACGTGACAATCACATCCTCTGGCCTGCAGACTAAGGCTCGGGATACTGCAATGTGCCGCGTGATCGCGGTCCGCAGGCGAAAGCTGCCCTGATCGCCTTGTGGACTTCGGTTTCCCCCTGGGGTGCGCTCGACCTTCCGCAATTGTTGGATCATCGAGCGCCGAAAGACTTCATGGGGAAAGAGACGAGGGTCTATGACGGCGGGGCGAAGATCGGCCCAATTGCGTACACGGCCCCGGAGCGGATCGTCATCCGCCATTCGCCAGAATCCCATCGCCTGTGTAACGTCTTGGCTAAGCCAAAAACTATTGAGTCTGTCGTAAGGAAATGGCCTCGCGACCTCGCCCTCATCCGATTGAGCCTCTGTCGCCAATTGCGCAATAAACGTGCCGGAACCGCGCTTGGTTACCGCAAGGCCCTCAAGCAGCAATCGCTCATAGACAGCGATTACCGTGTTGCGAGAAACGCCGAAGAGCGTCTGGGCGGTTCGGGAAGAGGGCAACTTGGCCCCCGCCGGAAGGCGTCCGTCGGCGATTGCCGCTTTGAGCTGACGGTATAACCTCGACGTCGCGCTTCCCGATTCCTTCGGAGCCTTTTCGATTTTGATCTCAAACAGAGGTTCTGCCACCGGCGCCCCATTACAGCGAATACAGAATCGCTCTCGGCCATCGCCGGGCGCCTGTCGCAAGCGATGTTGGCATATTTAGCCTTTGGTGGCTCCTTGCAAATTCCTCGAAGTGGATCTTTCGGGACCTCTAAGCCATGCGCATCGTGGCGCTTCAGAGTTCACGGAGGCCCTGATGAGAGCATTAGCATCCTGGCAGGCAATCACAGTTATTGGCTGCCTTTCCTGGCTACCCTTCTCGGCCATCGCCGCAACACCTCGAGACGGGTCGCATGATTTCGATTTCGCGCAGGGCGCGTGGCACACCCACATCACGCGGGTGCTCAACCCTTTCGATGGCGGCACGCAGACCGTCACCATGGATGGCACCAAGACGGCGCGATCCGTCTGGAGCGGCCGTGCCTGGCTCGAGGAGATCGAAGCGGATGGGCCAAGCGGCCATTGGGAGGGAGCCACCTTCTTCCTGTACAACCCCAAATCTGGCGAATGGGGTCAGGAATATATCGACAGCGCGACCGGTGAATATGGCGCGCCGACTGTCGGCCACTTCAGCGACGGCAAGGCGGAGCTGTTTTCGACCCAAGTCTATCAAGGCCGCACAATTCTGGTTCGCGGTGTCTGGTCCGATATAAAGACGGATTCCCACCGCTACGAAATCTTCTACTCGCAGGATGGCGGAAAGACGTGGGTTACCGCCTTTAAAGCCTTTCTAACCCGGCTGAAGCCCTAATTTCTCGCGATGTTCGAACCAGTCTCTGCCACGAGGCGCTAAAAAACCGGGGAAAGTTTTGGTACTTTGCCCGAACCAGTCTCGGGGTGAAAATTTCGGACTTTGAAAAAGCCCGCTCGGTGGCCGGAAGTGCCAAAATATGGGACTTTCGGCATCAATGCGCCTAACCGGCGCGCCCGAATAACAAGGAATTTTAAAGCGAATATCAGGGTATTTACTGCCCAATAATAGGCAATTCGGGCCAGGGCGACGTAAGCCATATGGCTTGTCTACGTCTGGCCGGTGCGTTCATAGGTGCCCCGCCAACCGGTCTTATGACGCTGAAGCGGATCAGTATTCGACACTCGATCACCGTAGATGCCGTAGGTCCAACAGGGTGGATTTGCCCCAGACCTCGCGTCATGCTGCCCATTTTTCATCAAAAGTAGACGAACTCGAAACCGCCCGACCTGGCATATCCAAATTGCTGCGTTTTCGGATCATGTCTTTTTGCCGTAAAATTATGGGCGCAGGCGGGGCTCCACGGCGACATGCTCCCTCTATTGCGGCTGTTGAAGCTGACCAAACCAATGCAACGATCGATCGGCGCCGCTTTCAGATTTGTGCGCACTTACGTCGTCATTCTTGATAGGCACGGAATAAGCAGCCGCCGGCAGACGTCATTAACAGGAAAGGTCGCAGGGTGTGATCGGTTTAAGTCGGACGTCCAACGCAAACAATGGTATAGACTAGCTTCTCCAATTGGCGCGCTTTAATCCGACATGACCATGCATGAGGCATTTATTGAAGCGCTCAAGGAGCAGCTTCCATCTCTGAGGCGCTATGCCACGGCGTTGGCTGGGAATGCCGCGATGGCGGACGATCTGGTGCAAGACACTGTCGAGCGCGCGCTGCGCCGCTCGGAACAACTAAGGGAGTTGCAGCATTTGCCGGGTTGGCTGCGGCGTATTTTGTACAATCTCTATGTTGACTTGAAGCGGCGGTCACGGACCCTGGGAATACAGCAAGACGTCATGGAACTTGTTGATCACCTGGAATTGAGCACACCGGCGCAAGACCGCGCCCTAATTCACGACTTTCTGAAGGCTGTCGACGCATTGCCTGTTGAGCAACGTCAAATTCTACTGCTGGTTGGGTTAGAAAACCTCAGCTATCGCGAAATTGCCGACGAACTGAACATCCCGATCGGAACGGTGATGTCGCGGTTGTCCAGAGCCCGGGAGCGGGTTCGAGAGCTAATGGACGGAAGTGCAACGCAAAACATAGTTGTATTTTCGGGACCGAAGGAAAAGCTATGAGCGGCGACCGGAAAATCGACGATATCGACCTGCACGCCTATTTGGATGGTGCGCTCGATGCTGTGCGCCGTGGTGAGATCGAGGCCCGCCTTAAAGCCGATCAAGCCTGGGCACTCAAGCTGGCCGCATTGCAAGCCGACAAGGCGCTGTTGCAGCAAGTCTACGGATCACTGCGCGATCGGCCCTTGCCGCAGAAATGGCTGTCATTGCTTGAAGCTTCCAAACCACGACCGCAGTACTCGTGGCGCATGATCGGCGCCATGGCGGCCGTCATCTTGGTCGCTGCCGTCTTGGGGGTTTACAGCTATCGGTGGACCCAACCCCGTGCCGCCTATGAAATCGTCGCGGCGGCACTTGATGCACGCAATGCGACGAGCAACGGAACGCTAAAGAGCGTCACTGATCGCGAGGCGCGCAGCTTCGACCCAACGATTAGCGATATCGTAGGCACGCGCGTGCGGGTGCCGGATATGCGCAGGCTGGGTTATCGCCTAACTGGAATCCAAATTTATAGCGGGCCGGTGAGTGGTTCTGCTGCCGAGCTCCTTTATCGTGACAATGCGGGCCGTCTGTTTACCTTGTATATCCGCCGTTCTGACGGTCGCGTTCGTTTCGATCAGTTCGGGCGCGCGAAGCTGCGAATTTGCATTTGGCAAGATGATCAAGTGGGCATGGTGATGGCGGGAGATGTCTCGGCCGCCGCCATGCAACGCCTGGCCAGCCTGGCTTATACTGGATTGGCGACCTGACCGTCAGCGGATCGAGCGAGCTGCCAGGGAGTCGGGCGTAAAAAGAGCGGTGTTGTGCGGCGCTGTGACTCTATAAGCGGCTGCTTCGCCGTTGAAGGCGAAATCATACGCATAGCCGCCAAGCAGGAAGTCATAGACGAATTGGCTGCCAAGAATAATCGCGGGAACATCAGGCATCAAATACATTGTGCCATGACCAAATTTCCACAACCGCCCTTCTTCGTCCCAAGCATCGCTGTAAAGCACAAACCAGCTGTCTTCGTCCAAATATAGGAGCCGTTTCGTCACAATATCGTGCTGACCCTTGGCAAGAGTGCCCTGTACCACCCAAACGCGGTGCAGCTCGTAACGCAATGTATCAGGATTGGCGTGGTTGCGTCCGAGCACGTCATGCACCGGCAGCATATAGAGTCGGTTATTATTGTAGGGGACATACATCTCCCTCTTTCCCAGGAGTTTGAAATCATAGTGATCGAGACCGCCAAAGAAGAGGTAATATTCATCCAGGCTGATAAACCCCGCTGCATCTGGGTCTGGCACGTCATAGGAAATAGCGGGCGCCTTGTGCACGCGGTGCTCACCGGGCAGGAGGCGCCAAGCCGCAAAGCTGGAACGCCGGGTATCGATCGGTTGCCAATTGAGATAACCCTGCCCCAGCTTGGCTGCCGGCGCACTCGTCAGGCGCAGGGTTTTGAAATAGTAGTTGCCGAATGACTCAGGCGTCGCATCCCGATAGTAATAGGGAAAATCAGCGATCTCACGATAGGAGACTGTCTTATCTACCGTGCCATTCGCCGATACGACATAAGTGCTGGCATTCAACTCACGCGCCGGACCCCAAAAGGCGAGAAGATGGTTCCACATCGCTTCATAACCATCGTTGGGACGCGGAAAAGGAATTCCGCCCGCTGCGCCTCGTACACCGTAAATAATCCCCTCGACGGCAGCGCGCGCGTTGAGCGCATTGCGCGCGACATTGTCATAGACCCACTCCGGTGCGGCAGCTGTGCGATGTGAGGGATAAACATCCATCTTGTAATCAGGATATTTTCGAAACAACTGTTTCGCGCCTTCCGGCAGTTTGTCCGCATAGTCGCGGAAATTCTGCGCAGTGATGGCGAAAATGGGCTTTTCAGCCGCAAACGGATCAGGCCTAGGAGCGCCGGAAACATAGCCTGGCGCTACCGATGTATAGCCGCCCGTCCACGGTGGAATCGTGCCTGCATCGTTGCCCGCGCGTGTTGCACCTATCGGTGTCAATTCGCTTTTCGGGAAGCTTGTATCCTGCGCTGCCGTCGGGCCCGCGCACAAAATACTGACTAGGAGAAAACCACGAAAACTGCGGAGCGGTCGCATTGCCGTCCAACCATTGCCTGCCCTCATCGCGACCCATATAGTCAGCAACGGGACAATATAATGTATATTCTGCGTCCTGCGACAACCCTTCATGATCCGACCGGCATTCTTTCCTCTGGCCGCAAGTCTGTTGGGCGTCGTTCCGGCTCAAGCGGCACAATTGTACGACCAAGGCGGTCTCAACATACGTTGGGATAACACGCTCCGCTACAGCGTTGGCACGCGCCTTGAAGAGCCAAGCTCCGAAATTCTCTTGCTTCCCAACGGCGATGACGGCGATCGCGCCTTTGCGCCGGGGCTCATGACCAACCGCGTAGATCTCCTGTCAGTACTCGACCTGACAAAGCCTGATTTCGGGGCTCAGATCAGCGTTGCTGCTTGGTACGATACCGTCTACCACGCACGCAATGACAATGGATCGCCGACCGTCAACGCTATTTCGGTGCCCTCGAACAAATTCGTCCGCGCAACGCGCAACATCGATGGCCAGTATGCGGAATTTGCGGATAGCTTCGTCTACGCCAATCTCGAACTCGTCGGAATGCCGCTGTCATTGCGTATTGGGCGGCAAACTTTGCTATGGGGCGAGAGCGTGTTTTTTAATCAAAATTCCATATCCGCGGCACAAGCACCGGTCGACTATGTAAAAAGCGCCAGCACTCCTGATGGCTATGCTAAAAGCACTTTTCTGCCGGTAAACCAAATTTCGTTCACATTACAACCTCTCAGCGGGATTTCGTTGGCCGGCTATTACCAGCTGGAATGGCGGCCAGATAGGCTACCAGGGGTTGGAAGCTATTTTAGCACCACGGACTTGCAGGGTGCTGGCACTGAACGCGCCCTCCTGCCAGGTAGCGACCTCCTGCACGTCGCCGACACGCGCGCGACCAACAACGGACAATATGGTGTTTCGCTGCATGCAAGCCTGAACGAAATCGATCTTGGACTTTATGCGTTGCGTTTTGATTCCAAATATCCCGTCTTGCAATTGCTGCGAAATACGACCGGAAATCCGACAAGTTTTCGCTCCGTCTATCCGGGTGGAAGTGAGCTTTATGGTGCCAGTTTAAGCGGCTATGTTGGGAATACGGCCGTGGCGGGTGAACTGTCTGTCCGTCGCAATACACCGCTAGCGAATTTGTCGCCCATTTTCCTCAATCTGCCTTCCCCTATTCGTGGCACAAATTCGCCCGCTTATGCAGAAGGCGATACTTTTAACGGCCTAATCTCCAGCGTCGCGGCCATAGGGCCAACATCAATCTGGGATTCCGCCGATTTTACGAGCGAGATCGCACTTAGCGGTCTCTTGTCGGCAACGCAGCGACTGCAGAGTCTTTCGCCCCGACAGGATGACTGGGCGATCAGCGGCCGCGTCGAATTCAAACCGCATTATTTTGAGGTGCTGCCCAATTTGGGAGTCGACCTCCTATTCGGCTTAGGTTTCAACTCTGCGAGTGACCCCAGTATCGATTATGAGAATAATTCGGGCACCGGTGACCTCGAAATCGGCATTTCGGCGACTTATTTGTCGGTCTGGAAGGTGGACCTAACTCTTACCTCATATCTTGGCTCCCCGGTCCGACAGCCCCTATCCGACCGAAATTTCCTGTTGCTGGCTTTAGAGCGCGCAATCTAAAAAAATGCTCACCCCACGGAATATCTGCCCCCCCGCAGCCGTCTTAGACCTGAAGGCTTCGATATCCGTCGCCTCAGGAGGCCGTATGCCGAGATTCCTTACCCCAACCGCCATTAGCGAGTTCCGCGCTCAGCTCTGCATTGCCGCAGAACAGCTTTTCTCTGAGGCAGGGTATGAAGGCTTTAACATGCGCGAGCTGAGTAAAAAAATCAGCGTTAGCGCCATGACCCCCTATCGCTACTTTAGCGACAAGAGTGAAATCTTGAATGTGCTGCGGGCGCGCGCCTTCTGCAGGTTAGCGGACCAGCTCGACTTGATCCGAACAAGACCGAGCCCCGCCGCCGAGAGAAACACTGCTCTCGGGCGCGTTTATATTCAATTCGCCAAAGACGAGCACATGTATTACAGATTGATGTTCGACCTGTCTCGGGCGGGCAATCAATATGGTTTGAACAATCATCCGGAAGGGATGCGGATTCAATCAATCTTTGCCGCTTGCGTTGATCAGACTTCGGACACTTCGCAAGAGGACGCTGAATCAATCGGTCTTATGATCTGGACGGCCCTCCATGGTGCGGTTTCGCTATTCCTATCGGGCCGAATCTCCGAAGCGCAGCTTGATCATATCGCACCGGAAGCAGTGTCCGCCATTACATCGGCATATTCAAAGCCTGCGGAGACGTTTCCATACAAGCTTCACGCCTTAGCCCACAGCGCCTCCGCGCAATAGCATGAACCGCAGCGACGGCCGTTTCGCAACGCTGCTTGCAGCGGGTTACTTTTGGTACGCACGGACCGCATCAGTGCTGAAGGCGCCTGGCGATGGCGGCCGCAATCATGTGGTCGGCGCGGGCGTCGGGATGAGGGTCGCCGCTCAAGCGCCAATTCGGGTCTAGCCGAACCTGCACGTATGCGATGCCTGGTTCATCGAGAACCCGGTGCCGGATCATACGTTCAACTGGCCCTTCCGCTCCAAACTGAGGTACCACCACAAGGGGTTCGGCGTGACGCGCTCGCGCAAGATTGGCACTCGCGCTTAAAACAGCCCGGGTCGCTTCGATGCCATGCTCGATTTCCGATTCGCTATGATAGGGGATAAAAAATTTAATTAGTGCGCGTAACCGCCACCGGCGCGCACCTGGCTGCCACGACAACTGGGGTCCTAGATGCGGTCGATCGTCGTCCAGATTGCGAACGAAAAGTGACGGTATGAAAAGCGATACGACCGCCACCGGTTCATGGAAATGCGGCAACTCCGTCTTGAGGCGCAAGTAGGCTTGATCGTTGCCGTAGCCAAATACGGCCATGTTGGCGGTTTGTAGGTTCATGAGAGACCCGACTTGTGCCGGTATGCTTTCATCCCAACTCAGGCCAAACCCAGCCATAATCGACTCGCCCGTGAAAATGATCGTCGGCTGTTTGAAATCGAGCGGCGTATCACGATTGCGGATGCGATATCCGTGATCATCAATTGCGTATGTGACTTCACGGCCGGCGACTGATGTTCGGGCCGTGCGTGACGGAATGAAACTCCAGCCGAGGGCGGCATCTGCTCGACGCAATGGTTCTTCGTTAACCGGGCCCTCCGCCGCCGCGAGCGCAAAAGTACGCCGCATCACCAGTTCACTTACGGAGAGCGCAATCGCTATTGCCAACAAGATGCGTATCCCGCCAGCAGCGAATTCACGTGGTGATGCCTGCATGGCGAGGCGACCCGCCATCGGCCGCACGAAAACAACAAGAGCGGCCCCGACGGCTGCGACGAATATACGGGCAAGCTCCTCGCCCAACACATAAGTGTCACGCGAAAGAAAAAATAAGGGGAGAAAGTGCCGATCGAACCAGCCCTGGCTTGCAGATAGAGCTCCCAGCAGCAGCGAAGCGCCGAAACCTCCCACGATCGCTTCTACGCTTACCCGGAGCCACCGACCCGGTTCGACACATGCTCCTATGTCGGTCATCGGCGGCGGCCTATTGTTACAAAAAGCCCCCCTTCATGCCCAAGCTTGGCCATCCAGCCGATTTGCGACATCCATGCTTCAATGCACCAATAATCCTCGTCCGGCATAAAAAGGTCTTGTCTCTGCTCACCGATAATTAGGCTCGGATAGGTGCTGACATATTCGATGCCGTTTTCATCAAACCAACTACGCAGTTCCGCCGCCGTATGGCGATGCTCCTCCGGGTGCTGATATTGGTCACGCAACCAAGCCCTTCGCCGATCCTCTTCATTTCTGCGGTCACGCAGCACCGGGTCGAATGGAATCCACCTATATCCTGACAGCCGCGCAATCGCCCGGCGTAGGCGTAGTGGAATGCGCGCAAATGCATTATAAACGCCAACGACTATCATGCCGCCGGGTCGAACAAAATTCCGTAGGCATGCAAAGGCTTTGCGGGGATCTGCGGTGTGGTGCAGCACTCCTGATGTGTAGACCACATCGAATGCGCCCGCCCGCAGCCCGGGATGGTGCAAATCAGTCTCCACGAACTGCACGCCATTTACCCCGAAACGCTTTGCCGCAGCAGCTCCCATCCGCAGCGAGGCGCGCGTCAGGTCCGCTCCGATAACGATCCGATCCGCTCGCGCAAGATAGATACTCATTTGGCCTGTACCACAGCCCATCTCAAGAATTCGTGCGTCTCCAGCGATCGCATGGTCCAACATGCGCGCGAATTCGCTCCGTCCCGCACGCTCTCGCAATGCTTCCAAACTGTCTCGCGGGCGATACCCTGGAAATGGCGCATGATCATAAAACCGTCGAACAATGTCGGTCTGATCGTCGCCGCCGATTCGCAAATCAGGGATATCATCCGCGGCTGTATATCGCGCACCGCAGCGGTCGCACCTCCATTCAACGTTCAGCGCATCGTGGCAGCAAGGACAAGCCAGTAGCTCGCGAAAAGCACGCATATCTTAAAAGATAGAATATATGAATGGCGCAAGTGCTTCGACACTGGCAGCGAAAATAAGCAGGACGCCCGTCACACAAATAAAAATTGCAAGCGGCAGAAGCCACCGTCGTGCTGCTCCGCTGCGCCACATACCCCGCGCCAGATCGCTGATCGAACCGGCGGCGCTCCCGATAACAATAAGGCCCCGTCGAAACTTACCTCGCCTCCGAATCATGCAACATTCCTCGTTGCCCGTTTCGATATTCGCGTCTGTCCGGCCACCAAGACGTCCAACCCGCTGCGGCGGAAAGTCAGGTAACCTTCCACCGCCCGATTTACGATCGGTTCGCCCGATAGATTGAACGATGTATTCAGCAATATCGGAACACCACTGTGCCGCCCATATGCTTCCAGGAGAGCGTATAATCGGGGCGCCATCGCGCGCTCGAGTGCTTGAACGCGTGCGGTGCCGTCGACGTGCGTGATTGCCGCGAGCCTTTCGCGCCATTCCGGGCGCACCGGAAAAACGCCCGACATAAAGCGCCCAAGGCGATTTCCGCCGCGAGGTAGCTCAAAATATCGGTCGGCAACCTCGACGGGGACGACTGGTGCGAATGGCCGGAATTGCTCGCGGTTTTTCACATCGCGATTAAGACGGTCCCGCACGGCAGCGCTGTGTGGCGCGGCCAAGATACTGCGATGACCGAGTGCGCGCGGCCCCAGTTCAAGCGCGCCGTCCATCCAGCCAACGATGCAGCCCTCCGCGATATCTTGCGCGATGCGTTCGATGAGAACGGGCTCGTCCAGCACCTCCACGGGTTGACCGTCTTCCTCGGCGAGCTTGGCGAGGGCATTTTGTTCCACCGGAGGACCCCAGAATGGGTGATCTGGAATCTCCCGATCCGGATTTCCAAAATGAATGCGATCAGCATAAAGCGCAGCGCCCAGCGCGCAGCCCGCATCTCCGGGAGCGGGCGGCACGAAAACTCGCTCAAATCCAGATTCGGTTAGGATGCGGAGATTGGCGACCCCGTTGAGCGCGACCCCGCCCCCGAGACAAAGGTCCGACAGGCCCGTCTCACGATGAAGCGCCTTGGCTATATCGACCAATATCTCCTCGAGGACAAATTGGACACTTGCGGCGCAATCGGCAAATCGTTGGCCATCCGCCGTATCGAGTTCTATCGGCTCAAGCGGATCTCGAGGAGGCCCGAATAACTCGACAAATTTCTTTGAAAACGACCGTTTCGCGGTCGTATGAAAATCAAAATAATCCAGGTTGAGCCGGAAGGCCCCGTCGGATGTCCGCCGGATGACCTCGCGAACAGCATCCGCCATGCTTGGCCGTCCGTAACTGGCAAGGCCCATCACCTTGTATTCGCCTTCATTCACGGCAAATCCAAGGTAGGCCGTGAATGTGGAATAAAGCATTCCAAGGGAGTGGGGAAACCTGACCTCCCGGAGCAGTGTAATCGCCGTCCCCTCTCGCCCACGCTTTCCATAACCCACGCTGAGGGCGGCCCATTCTCCTACGCCATCCGCGGTCAATATCGCCGCATCACGCACCGGCGCCGTCAGGAACGCCGCTGCCGCATGCGAACGATGATGCTCGGTAAACAAAACTTTCTTTCGGGGAATCCCCAAATGCGAAGTAATAATGCCACGTACCCAAAGCTTATCACTCAGGGAGGCTTTCATCGCTTGGGGGAACGCGCGAAAGGAGTGGGGATAAGCTCGCAGTGCGCAGTTGAGAATTCGGTCGAACTTGAGCATCGGGCGTTCATAAAAAACAACGGCGTCGAGCGCATCGGGCTCGAGGCCGGCATGTTCAAGGCACCACTCAATTGCGGCCATCGGAAAGGCGGCATCATTTTTTCGCCTTGAAAGCCGCTCCTCTTGAACTGCCGCGACAGGCATCCCGTCGATTAGAAGCGCCGCGGCTGCGTCATGATAATGGGCCGATATCCCAAGAATCTTCATTTCAATATTGACTCTCAAGGGCCCGTGCCCGCTCTGGCGGCACGGGATTCCAGCCAGCCGGCTCACGCCGCTCCGCCCGCTTGGCGAGTAGCGCGAAAGGTGGCAGCAAAACGAAATATTGCAGTGTGAGGACAAATGTTCCGATCACACTTGCTATCGCCGACATAATCCGCAGATAGGCGTTCCACAATCTTCCCAGACGAGCCCGCCACAGCACAATTCGGCGTCGATTCGGCGCGATCCGGGAAATCTGCGCGAGCGTATACTTCATATGAAATGTTTCATCCTGCAATACCTCCTCGAACACCGCATTGGTCGGCGGATCGTCCCGCAGCACGTCGCGATAAATCGCGAAGCGGCCCGCAGCGGCCTTTTCCGACAAATGCAGAAAAGCGAGCAAATTTGCATCGGACTGATTGTCCACCCGCAAATCGTCGAGGCCGCGCTCACCAGGGGTCGCCCAGTTAAATTGAAACACTGTCGGCGAGCGGAAAGGCAGCGAGCGCATCAGTGCCACTCCCCGCGTCCGGAACAGCGCGGCGTGGCGTTTCTCGTCGACTGCGTGAATCGTAAATAACTTCCGCAGTGTTGGATCTCGCGTTAATTCCGCTGCGCGCACCAAGTCGCGGCCACCGTCTGCCTCTGTCTCAGCGAAGCAAAGAAGCTTGCGTGCCCGCCGTTCGGGGTTGCGCCAGACCAATCGGTGTAACAATTGGATCATAAACCGTCACGCTGATGGCTTGACGAAAAGGTCCAAAGCTTCACCAGACCGGACATTTGCTCGCCGCACCGCTTAGGCATCTCTGCCGGCGAGTTACTGAACTGCAATTTTGCCATGCATACCCAACATGCTGTGCATGAAGTGGGAGCAATCGAATGAGTAGGACCCCGCGCGACTTGGCGTAACCGTAAGGTCAATTGCTTGACCACTATCAAGTTCAACGCTGCCTTCCTCGACTTTGCCCCTATCGGCCGGCGTCACCTGCGAAGCGGCAAAAAATTCGGGCGCGTTGAAATTGTGCTCCTTCGATCCGTCATTGGTAAAATGCATTCGATATGTGATCCCCGCCTTCAGATTGAGTACGCTTGGAGTAAAAGCGTAATTCGTCAGAGAAACACTGATCGGTATGGCTGTTTGAGACATCGCGCCATCAGTGAAGGTAAAAAATGTTACGGCGATGGTGGCAAGCATAACTCGAACTGGCTCCATGAGATGCCTCCGATATCTGGCTTTGATCTGACGCCGTGACGGCTTATTCAAGGGTCAATGCACTCCGACACGACCATCATCGCCTTTTCGCCCGCCTGTTCGCAATCGCGCTGACACAAGCGAAGATTAATTGGGCGTATTTACCCCGTTACACGCTCGGCCGATCGTTCGCTTGATATAAAATTTACGCAGCAAAAGTGGTGGACGGACGCGAGCATGAACGCGCGTTCCGCCCACCTCAGAGCGGTTATCGCAGTGGGGCAATTAATGCGATCCACCGCTCCTTTTTTGAAATGCTCATTTGCCTGCACGAAAGCGTTGTGCCGCGCATAATAATCGCCGAACTATTTGGTACCAAGTGGTGCATCGCTCGCGAGATAATTTTCTGCCGTATTTTTAGGGATTTCATGTTGAGGAAAGGCGTCGCGATCTGCCGAAATCATCATGCGCCCGAAGCGATGCGAACGCATGTTGAAATTAATTCAAGCAAGCTTGAATATGGGCTCTCGTGCCCACCATAGAGATTTTCAACGTGATTTATTGCGTCGGCGCCCCCTTCAATTTGTCACCGGCGCTGTTCCAATCCAGCAAAAAGGCGCGTGTCATGCTTCAACAATTTTCCGCAATTCGGTTGACCACCGCCCGCAAAGTAGTTGGGCTGCCCTGCCTAATCGGTCTCGCCATGATCGGGATATGGATACTGCCAGTATCCGGACAAACCACTCAGTCAGATGGTTCGAAACACAGCGTTGGCACTTATGCGTTGAATGCAGATCACAGCAAAGTTCTGTTTTCGATCGGCCATTTTTTTGTGTCATCGACACAAGGCCAGTTTACTACTTTCGATGGAGTTCTACATTTTGAACCGCAGGCGACAAATAGTGGCAGCGCGATTGTTCATGTCTCTCCCGCATCGATTGTCACCGGCAACAGTGCTCGAGATGAACATTTGCGCAGCGCCGACTTTTTCGACGTCGCGCAATTTCCATTGATTACCTTTGAAAGCACGGACCTCACGCAGATCTCCGGAAGCACGGGCAAGTTGACGGGGAAGCTTTCGCTGCATGGTGTTACAAAGGCCGTTACACTGAATGTTACTCTTCGAACGCCTGATTTAGGAGCGGATAAGCTTCGCTTTTCCGTGGCCGGAACGGTGAAGCGCTCCGACTACGGCATGAACAATTATGCCGGGGTTATTGGGGACATCGTGACGATAGCTGTTGAGGCTGAGTTTGATAAGGAGCGTTGAACCATGGCGGTAATCGACTTGGCAGCGGTTTGCTCATACCCCCATTGCACGTCTGCTATCCGATTGCGGTTGGCCAGCAGCTATTTGGCGCGGTAGAGGCGGGCCCATGCTACGCTATTCCAGTCCCATCGTGTTTTTGGCCGGAATACCTGTGCTTTATTATTTTGCCGGGCCGCTTTGGCCTCTCGCGGACATCATGGCATTCTTGCTCGCCTTGATCCTGGCCGAGAGGATTCCTGCTCAAGCCGCTCCGTACCCATCGTCGGTTTTTGGCGAATTTCGGCTACTCCCCTTGCTATATATTCCCCTGCAGATCGCCGTCATTATCTGGGCGGTCAGTGTAGCGGCGAGATCGAACTTATTGACAATCATCGTGCTCGCACTTTCGGTAGGCATTGCTGCCGGTGTTTTCGGTATGCTGTGCGCTCATGAGTTGGCTCATAGCCGACGCCGTTTTGATCAGTTCGCTGCACTTGCTATGCTAACGGCGACTAGCAACCGCCAATTTCGCATCTCTCATATCTATGGGCACCATCGCTGGGCCGGCACTGAGCGTGACACTTCGACGGCTAAGTTGGGAGAGACCTTCTATTCATTTTTAACCCGCACGCTGCCGGGCCAGTGGAAGGACGCGTGGGGATTTGAGAGCAAGCGCTGCACATCGCATGCCCGAAGTCTGTTCGCAAATCGCGTTCTGCAAGACATCGTCGCGATGATCTTTGTGTATGTCGCGATCGCCTCGGAATTCGGAGCACCAGGAGTGCTATTCTTTTTGTCTGAAAGCGCGATTGCGATCGTGGTTCTGGAGCTCTTTAATTATATCGCCCATTACGGATTGGTTCGCGATAGGCCCCTCGAGGGACGGCAGCCATCCCTTGATTCATATAGTTGGAATTCGTCCAATGAGCTGGCAAACTTTCTCATATTTAATATGGGCCGCCATAGCGATCACCACCGCCGACCAAACGTCTCCTATCACGTTTTATCGGTCATTACTGGGACCCCCGAACTTCCCTTTGGTTATGCCGGCAGCATTCTCTTAGCGCTCGTTCCACCTTTGTGGTGCCGCGTGATGGACCCTAAGGTGTTCCAGTTGAAGTCCCTCGAGTTGCCCCGCGTCATTGCCAGGGCAGATTGAATGCTCAGTTTCGCGGGTTTTTGAACCTTGGAAATTGAGCGCCAACCCGAGAGCGGATTGACCTTGTTCTAGCATAGTGCAGACCTTCGCTATTCCATTCGGTGTGAAAGCTCCGCGGCAAGCTTCGCCGGATCGAACAGCGACTTCTTCTGATTCGCTTTAAGCTTTTTCACGAGCGCAGCAGCCTGAGCCGGCCACAGTGCCAGGCGCATGTCGGCCACGGCGTCGCCGGCGCGCAGGTCACTCTGGATCGAGGCAAGGTCGAGGTCGGCATCACGCAGAAGGTTGTGTTCTGCAGAAAGCGCCGGCGCTTGGTAGCGCTCATAAATCAGGCCCAGCTGCGTCCTGGCGGAAGCTACCATCAAGATTGCCGTGGGCGCATCTTTGCGGGCGGCCGCCTGTTGCGCCGCGCGCATGCCACGCGTGGCGTCAGCCATCACGCTTTCCATGCTGATGGGCTGGATGGGATCGCTCGGGCAGGCTTCGGGTTTCAAGTTCCGCACATAGGCGGCAAGGCCTTCGATCACCGCAGGTGGCGGTTCGGCGCCGTCGAACTCTTGTGTCACTAGGCCACGAATGAAATTGCGCAGGTCCGGCCTCTTCGGGTCACGCGACACCTTCAACAGATTGCGTGGACCGGAGAGATCGGGAATAGGCTTGGGATTGTCGACGCCGTCGCCGCGATGCGAACTGAAGACCGATGTGGTGACGTCGGCGGTTCCGGGCTTGCCCGAGACATGGGGAAAGAAGAATTCTGGATTGTTGCGCCCGCCGCGATGACAGCTTTCGCATTGAAGGCCCGCGCGGGAAGCCTGCCCGCCTAGAAGCAGCGGCGTGTTGAAGGCGGCGCGGCCGACTTCGACCAGATAGGCGAGATCCGGCGCCTCGGGTTTCGCCAGACACTCCGACGGCTTCTCCAAGAGTAGCTTCGCCTTGTGCGCACCTGGCGCGATCCAGCGGGCCGCGCGGATGGGAAAAGGCACAGCCGCGAAGGCGACCGCCCCCAGCAAGAAACAGGCGAGAAAAGCTGCGGCTATTCGTGCCCCTTGGCGATCCACTGCCTTAGCACCTCGGCATCGACGCAGCCGAAGCTGCAAAGTCCGTCGAGCTTGGACAGCATCAGCTTGGCACCCTTGATGTCACCCCGCTCCACCTTCAGCTCGCCATAATATTCGGTGGCGCCGCGATGGTTGGGCGCGATCGCCAGCGCCTCGCGGTAATAACGTTCGGCCATCTCGTAGCGGCCCATCTTGCGATAGGTGTAGCCGATATAGGTAAGCACATCGGGATGCGGGCCGAACGCGGTCTCCGCCTGGTCCAGCGCCTTCAATGCGTGGGCATAGTCGTGTTCGTTGACATAGGAGATGGCCGCGACATAGGCGGTATCGCCGCTCCTGGCGCTGGCGAACAACAGACTCACGGGCGCGTTCGAGGATTGCTTGCCGGCGGGCCCGCCTATGGCGGCTTCGACAGCGGCGACCGCCGCGTTCAGATCCGAAGCGTCTGGGCAGGTGCTGCCGCAGGTTTGCGCGCGAGACTTCAGCGCGCCGAGTTCTTTCGAGGCGCCGTCCTTGTCGCCCAGGCTGACTAACGCTAAGGCCAGGCCGCGCCGGGCCATGATGTGATTGGAATCGACATTTAGAGCCTTCTTATAAGCGTCGCGCGCGCCCGAATAATCCTGCATGCCGGCATGGGCGTAACCGTCGGCGACCAGCGTCTGAACATTCTTGGGGGCCACCGATAACACCTTGTCGAAGGACTTGGCCGCATCCTTGAAGTTGCTGGCGTCGAGCGCGTCGAGGCCCTTCTTATACTCAGCGGCGGCATTGAAGGAGGGGCCGGTCATGGACGGCATGCCGCCGCCGCCGGACATGCCGCCGGTGTTGGCGCCGGCAGACATTGCGAGCGCCATACCGGCCAGCGCGACCACGGAAACAGCGATTGATGCATGAAGAAATTTGGCGCTGCCGATCATGACGTTCTCCCATCGCTGAACACGGCTGCTTTCGGCAGTATAGCAGAAGGATGGGATGGGCTGAATTGATATGTCGTGTAAATCGCTAAGTCGCGTTGAGAAGACAAGAAATATATCCAGTAAATGAACCAAAGCGCGGCGGTCAATTCGGCTACACGAGCTTCAGAGTGCGAGCGTTTTGCTGTTTATGATCATGGCGAAGACCATGAAATTCATCAGATTTCTGCGTGTCGAGTGTGTGCCGCGGACATTAAGCGAAACCAAGATACCGCAGAAATATTGGTTGGCCGGCTAGTTCACGCAGACCAGTCTCTGGGCCAAAGCCCCGCCAATAACAGGGAAAATTTCGCGATTGGACCCGGCTTGTGCTTCGGCGTGCTAGCAAGCCAGCGCCTGGAAGAAAAGTAACCCGCGACGCGTGACTCAATATTCGAATTGGTAACGCAGTCCGAGCGAACTGCCGGTATCCTGTTGTGCAGCTGAACCCTGTGTGGCGTTGGCGCTGACGCCGGTGCTGATGTTGGCTTCGGCTTTGAGATTGCGGGTGATGTCGATTTGCACCTGGGCCTGGGTACCGCCCGACAATCCTTGCTTGGCGCCGACATAGATATTGCGCGCCACATATTTTCCCGCTTCCACCGTCGTGCCAGTGGTGACACCGGAGCCGCCCGACACCGACAGCCGGTCCAGTCCTAGGCCGCCCCGGATCGAGGCGACGGGATCGAAGCCGTTGCTGATGCCGCTGAGCGCCGCCAGCGCCTGGGCGATCTGGGCCAGCTGCAGTGGCGTCAACTGCTTGGCGCTTTGCTGGAACAGAAGATGCGCCAGCACTTCGTCCTGCGGCAATTGCGGTGAACTCGAAAGGACGATTTTTGGCGCCGAGGCATAGCCCGTCACCGTCAGCGTAGCAGTGACGCCGCCTGAGACTGTCTGCGCCACGAAATTCAATGTGGGATCGAGGCGGTTGCGTACCCCGCTGCCATCGAAACTCACCTTGCCGGTGGTGAAGTCCAGCACCTGCCCCGCCACCGTCAAGGTGCCGCGGTGCATCTCGAAACCGCCGCCGACCTGCGGCGCGCCCGAACTGCCTTTCAGCTGAAGCTGTCCGCCCAGATCCGCGTCGATGCCGTGGCCGCGCACGATCACCGGACCGGTGGTTGCCACCGCAAGGTCCAGCGCGAGTGACGTGACGGCGGGCGGCGGTGGCGGCGGCTTTTCGCCTCGGCGGCGGATATTCAAGGTGCGGACTTCCGGAGGGAAGGAATCCGGAATGTTGATGTCGGCACGCGGCACATTGAGCTTGCCCGACAAGGTCATGGCTTGGCGCAGGCGGCCGGCAAGCTTGAGGTCGCCCGACAGCGACGCCGTCACCATGTCGCTGGCGATAGGCCGCGCATTGCGGGCCGTGATGGTGAGATCGATGGGCCATCCCGGCTGTCCGGTCTCGAGCGTGCCACTGCCGCCGACCGTGCCGGGTCCTGCTTGCGCCTGAAAGCGCGTGATGCGGATCACGCTGCCATCGGCCTTGAGATCGGCGCTAATGCCGTTGAGGCGCAATCCCTGCGCATAATCCTGATATTCCGCGCCCGCGAGCGCGGCCGTGCCGGAGAGCCGCGGCGATACAGGCAAGCCCCTGGCCGCCACATCAAGCGTGATGCGGCCTTTCGCCTGCCGTCCGTCCGCCGCCAGGATGGGATTGAGCAAGCTGAGATCGGCATTGCCCGCCGCATGCAGATCCAGCATGCGATCCGGCGACAAGGGTGCCGTGCCGGTCAGGGTCAGTCTGACCGCATCGCCCGCCGTGAGTTTGGCGTTTACTTGCGCCGTGCTGCCGGCCAACTGCGCACGCGCGGCAAGATTGGCCGGCGCCAGCTTGTTGGAATAGCCCGCCATCCGCAGACCTTTGCCATTCACGGCAACGGTTCCGAATGGCGCGGCCGTTGTGCCGGTAAGTTCGGCCTTCGCATCCAGCGTGCCGTCGGCCGCGAATTGCGGCGCCAGGGCACGGAACGCGGAAACCTGAAGGCCTGACGCGGACGCCGTCAGCGCCAGCTTTGGTAGTACCCGTCCGGCCGCACGCAACGAACCGCCCGCCGCCTTGAGGTCAAGCCGGTCCACCGCCACACCATTGGCCAGGTCGAAGATAGCCGGGGCCGTGAGCGCCATATTCTGGCCGCGCCAGTCGCCGGTGAAGTGGTTCAGCCGCAACTGCGCTTTGGTTACCTGCGCCACGGCATTGGCGGAGAGATGCGCGGGCTGGGCCTCCGCGTCCTTGAGATCGGCAGTGAGCGTGGCGGCGAGCGCATCCAGCGGTCCGTCCAACTGTGCCTTGGCGCCGCCGGTGACGCCGCTGGCCGCGATGCCTTGCGCTGTCAATCGCAGGTCCAGGCGCGGCGCGCCGAAGGTGTCGGCCACCGCGCCATCCGCTTCCAGCCCATCCAGCGCTGCATTGGCCACGCGCACGGCGCTAGCGTTCAGATGAAGCGCGATCTGCTGCTTGCCATTCTGATTGGAAAGATCAACCGCGGCTTTCATGCCGCCGTGCAAGTCCAGGCCCGCAAAAGTTTTGAGGTCGCCAAGGTCTTTTTGATCGAGCGTGGCGCGCCCACCCAGCGCACCTTTCTGCGGCAGAGCGATGTCGGCGCGCACCGCGAGCGATTTCCAGTCCAGCGTCAGTTTCGCGGCGTGCCCGCTTCCCGCCACTTTCCAATCCGCGGCCAGCGCGAAAGGCGCATCATCGAAACCGCCACTACCGGTGACGCGCGCCTCGGCGGGATTGGGCAAGCCCGTGGCGCGGGCCTTGATCGCGATGCGTTGGCGCTTGAATCCGCGACTGGCCATGTCGGTGCTGCCCGACAGATCGATCACAGCCTTGGCCATCTCGCCCCTGACAGTGCCGGACAATTGCGCGTTGCCGTCCAGTGCGGGCGTCAGCCGGGCAAGATCGGTCAGCCCCACATTGACGCGGAAATCCATGCGCCCGCCGCGATAATTGCCGGCGATCGCGGTATCGAAGCCGGCGCCCGTCATCTGTACCCGCGAATCCTGCACATCGCTGCCGGCGACCAGCGTATGGAAAGAAAGCCGCGCGTCGCGGCCCAGCATTCGCGCCAGCAGCGAAGCGCCATCGGCGCGGATACCGCCCTGCATATCGAGCATGATCTTCTCGCCCGTGCGCGCCGCTGTGACGTTGAGCGTCGCGCTGCCCTTAAGATCGGTCCCCACCTGGACGGCGAAGGGCGCCAACGAGGGCACGGTCGCGTTCACCGCGACATTCTGGGCGCCCGCCGTCTGCGCGGTGCCCACCAATGTCAACAAGGGATGGCGGATGGCGAAGCGCACGGGACGCACAGCCTGAGTAAGATCGGCATGCACCACCGCTTCCACCGGTGTTGCCGCGAACAGGCCCGAATAGCTTCCAGGCAGATGCAGACCGGTCAATTGCGCCGTCGCGTCAGCAGCACCTGCCTGGCCGCGCGCATTGGCCGCCACGGCGTCGATGGTGAAACCGGCCACCCGAACTTGCGTCAGCCGCAGGGTCGCGGCGATCTGTGGCGCGGTGAGGGCACCATGAAAATGCCCGTCAGCGGCAAGAGCGGTCCAACTCGTGTCGGCATTCAGCTGCATCGCGGGCGAGGCGGCGGAGAAATCTATGTCGGCGCGGCCCGAAGCCAGCGACAAGGTGCCTTTGCCTGACGCCGTCAACGGCCCGGCCTTGAGGGCGAAGGACACGTCATTGGCGTTGCGGTCACCGGAAGCTTCCGCTGAAAGTTGCAGCGCGCCCAGGCCGGGCAGCCCCATGAGCTTGCCGAACAATCCGTCTGGGCTTTCCGTGATGGTGGCGCGGCCATTGATGACATCGGTGCTGACATGGCCCTTGGCGATATAGCGATCCGTGCCGCCTGGCCGGGCGACGGCGAGATCAACTCCGAATTCATGGATGGATGTGAAGTTGAGCGAACCTTCAGCCGCCAGCATGGCGGGATGGCCTAAGAGCGATGGCGCAATGTCGATATGGGGCAGCGAAAGCGCATAGACGTCGATGCGAGGCGAAGCGCCGCTGCTCGGTTTGGAGGGCAAAGGGCGGCGCAGGAATTCCACCTTCGCCGCCGCCACATGGGTGATCTCATAATGATTGCTCAGCGCTGCCAGCGGCGACCAACTGAGCTCGGCATCTGTGACGCGCAACCACGCCCCACCCGCGTCACACAACTCGATGCTGCGTGCCATCGCATGGCCCGGCAAAGCCCCGGCCAGCCCCTCGACACGCAACTCGCCATCGGTGGCTTTGAACGCGATCCATTCGATCAACCGGTGACCCGGCGGCGTCCACAACAGCAGCGCGAGCAAGAGCAAGAGGCCGGCAAACAGGCCGCCGAACCAGCGCGCCAAGCACGACAGCAATGTCCGCGTCGTTTCGTTCAAAGGATCTTCTCGTTCAAAAGGCCGTCTTCCCTTAAAAGGCCTGCCCCAATCCGATATAGAGTTCGAACGCATCACCGCCCGGTACACGATTGAGCGGCACCGCAATGTCGGCGCGCACCGCGCCAAGCGGGGTATAGTAGCGCGCGCCCAGCCCTGCGCCCACGCGCAGCGCGCCGCTGAACGGCGTGCCGCCCGCGCTGGCCTGGCCCGCATCGAGGAAAGCGGCGACGCCATAATCGGCCAGGATGCGCTGGCGGAACTCGATTCCGGCAGCATCCACCGACTTGGCGCCCATCGGTTTGCGGTCGGGGAATTGCGGGCCGATGGATTGATAGGCGAAACCACGAACCGTGGCGCTGCCGCCGGCATAAAGCCGCTGGTCCGGCGGCAATTCCAGATTGGAACCGCCCAGGATACTGCCTGCCAGCGCGCGCAAGGCCAGCACCGAGCGTCCCGGTTCGCCCAGATCGAAATAGGTCGAGCCGGAAGCCTGCAGCACCAAGAAGGTGAGATTGTTGGCGCCGAAAGATTGGGTCGGTGTCACCGCCACCGAGGCGCGCGCGCCGCCGGTCGGATCGTGCAACAGGTCCGGGAGTTTGGTGGAATCATAAGTAACCGTCAGCGGCAAGCCAATCAGTTGGTAAAGACGGTCACTCTTTTCCTGCGCCACCTGATCATAGGTCAGGGTCGCGCCAATGCTGCCGCTCCACAGCGGCGAGAATTTGCGACGCACATAAGTCGATACGGTTTCGGCGGTCTGGTCGTAGGCGTCGAGCTGTTCGCGCACGCCAAGTAGATCCAATTCCAGCACTTGATCCCGGCGCAGAAATTGCGGCTTGAGAAATTGCGCTCTCAGATTGTAGCCCAGACCCGAGGTGGAAGTGCCCAGCCCCGTACCCGTGGCGCTGAGATTGAGTTGTTCGGCATTGCCGAAGAGGTTCCTGTGGGACCAGCTTGCGCCCAGGCTGATGCCGAGATCGGTGGAATAGCTGCCGGTCAGCGCCACCGCATGCTGGGGCCGCTCCTGCACATCGAAAGTAAGCGGAATGCGGCCATGGGCATCGAGCGCGGTTGCCACATGCACGCTGACGCCCGAAAAGACGCCCAGCGCCACCAGAGCCTGACGTGCTTCCTCGATGCGGCTGGGGCGGTAACGGTCGCCCGATTTTATGGCGAGAACTTTGCGCACGAAATTCTCGTGCATATCCTTAAGGCCGGTGAAGCGGATCCGGCCGACGGCGGCGCGAGGGCCTGCCACCACGCGATAGGTGAGATTGACCAGGCGCTGGTCATTGTCAGCGAAAGCGATGGGCGCCTCCACCGTCGCCAGCGGATAACCGTCTTCTTGCAGCGCCGCGAGGAGATCGGCCTGCGCATCCAGCACCGCATTGGCCCCGGCCGGATCGCCGCTCTTTATCTTTACCGCGGCGCGGCCTGCCTCGGGCACCACGCCGTCGAAGCTGATGCGCCCGATATGAAACAGCGCTCCTTTGTCTATGGCGACTTCGACAGGTGCGGGCGCAGCCGCCGGCAGATCGTCCAGAACGCCGGCGAGATCCGGATCGTCCAGCGGATGGCCTGCGATCTTGATGGAAACCGAGTTCAGGTAATAGCCGAAACTGTCCAGCGCGGTCTGAAATCGGGGAATGTCGGCGCGCGCCCGCTGCACCAAAGCGAAAGGCGGCACCGGCACCTTGTCCTGCAGACTCACAAGTTGGGAACTTGACCGGAGCGCGGCATCGATCTCGCCGATACCCGAGCCCTGAATTGTGACTTTGTAAGGTTGTGGATCGGCAGCCTTGGCCGCAGAGAACGGATGCGCCAAATAGAGCGCGGCCAGGACAAAAGGGCGAAGCGACAAGGAACAGGTCAGGCTGCGATACCGTTGGTGCCGACGGACCCTCCACTTAAGGGTCCTTTGTGGATTCCGTGTGGCGGGATCTGCGGCGCGCTCAGATTTCCGCGCCTTGCGGGGCAGTGAAGGCATCGGCGACGACATCGCCCTGGGAACGTTTCGCACTACATCCGGGAAAAGAAGCAGTCCGCTTCGACCCTTTAGATGTCTAGGGAATCATTACCGCGCGAGTTGGAGGGCCTCCTCGTATGCGGGGCCGCACCCGATGCGCCAGTCGTCGAAAGGCATGCTTACCATTCGATCCGGTGCCAGGCTAGTTGCGCGGACTGGGGAAGAATTGGGGTCAGAGTAGATTTAATTTCGAACAATCCAAGTCTTCCTTGGCCCGGACAGTCCGCGCCAACCGGTCTCGTGTTCTTCTGGGGGAGCGCAGCTAGCCCTACCGGAGAAGATGCCCTCCTAAGCGCCATAGGCGGTCGATAGTCGCGACGTGTTAGGTCAATTTCAGCTCCAGGCCGCGAGCCAATAGCCTCCGCCTATGGATACGGTAGCCAACAAGTAGTTCCGCTTAACGCCGCACAACCGCATAACGGTCCCACCCGATGCAGGGGCGAGACAACCGAAGCGGACCTACCCCATGACGAATGTTGTGACGGCCAGCCACACGGATAAAACCAATCCGGTCGCCGACTATGGGCAGACCGTGCTGGTGCTTCAGGGCGGCGGAGCGCTGGGCGCCTACCAGGCCGGTGTTTATCAGGCCCTGCATGAAGCGGGTATCGAGCCGGACTGGATCATCGGCACCTCGATCGGCGCCATCAATGCCAGTTTGATCGCCGGCAATAAGCCGGAGGATCGCCTGACGCGGCTCAAACAGTTTTGGAGCCGCGTCGAATATAATCCCCTTCTCAAATTCGCGGGCGCGATACCGATTTTCGGGCAGGCTACCGCCAATGCTCTCGCCACTGCCGGTGGCATCGAAGGGTTCTTTGAGCCCAATCCCCGCGCATATCTCGGAAACCATGTGAAGCTTGGCGCGGAAGAGGCAGGCTATTACTCGACGGCCCCCCTCCAGCGGACGCTGAGCGAACTAGTCGATTTCAACCAGGTCAACAGTGGCCCAACCCGGCTTACGGTCGGTGCGGCGAATGTTCAGACCAGTGCCATGCGCTATTTCGACAGCAGGGATGAGAAGCTGAATGTCAAGCATGTGATGGCTTCGGGTGCGCTTCCGCCGGCCTTTCCCGCCATACGCATCGACGGCGAGCTCTATTGGGATGGCGGCATCCTGTCTAATACGCCCGTCGAGGCGGTTTTTGACGACAAGCCGCGGCGCAATAGCCTGGTTTTCGCCGTGCATCTTTGGAATCCGAACGGCCCGGAGCCGGACTCGATTCTGAAAGTGGCGAACCGCCAGAAGGACCTGCAGTACTCCAGCCGCGCCGGCACCCATATCGCCCGCCAGCGCCAGATCCACCGCCTGCGCCACATCATCGCCGAGCTGGCGGCCCGCCTTCCCAAGGAAGAGTTGGAAAGCAATTTCGTCCGCGACATCGCTGCCTTTGGTTGTCTGACCCGCATGCACGTCGTGCGGCTGCTCGCGCCACAGGTGCGCGGCGAGGATCATGCCAAGGACATCGATTTCAGTCCGAGCGGAATTCAGACTCGCTGGAAAGCCGGTTACGGCGACACCAGACGTGTGCTGGGCGCCGAACCCTGGAAAGCCCCCGTCGATCCCATCGAAGGCTTTGTCCTACATGAGGCCAATGCCGGCGTAATGCAGCAAACCCCCGCACCCTCAACCACCATCCCCAACCCTTGAAGGAACCCCGTTATGAAAACCCTTTCGCACGTGATCTTCGTATCCGCCCTCAGCGCGCTATCGGCGACGTCTCCGGCCCATGCCGGCGCAGCCGGGAGCAATCCCATGCCAATGTCGGGCGAACATATCGGCGCCGATGATGGCGTCCTGCGCGTCAAGAGTGCCTATGGCGTGGACGAAACCATCGCGCGCCTGAAAGCCGATATCGCGGCCAAAGGCATCAAATTCTTCGATCAGATCGATCAGCAGAAGCTGGCTGCCGATGCCGGCGTCAAGCTCAACCCTTCGACCCTCTTGATTTTCGGCAATCCACCGCTGGGAACGCAGTTCCTCACTGCCAATCCCTTTTCAGGACTGGATTGGCCGGTACGGATGCTGGTGCTGAAGGATGCGGCTGGCCAAGTGTGGGTCGCCTGGAGCGATTTCACGTATATCGCGCATCGCCACCATATTACCGATCGCGATCCGCAATTCGCGATGGCGACGATGGTATCGGCGTCGATTGCGTCCGCCGCGCAAGCGAAGAACTGAGCAGCAACGCCGAATGACCTCTGTCGTGGCCGCCGGTGTAGTCATGGCGGCGTCGGCAAATGCGTTTCACAGAGGGGGGTTGCCATGCTTTTCGAATTTCCGCTCGGCTCCAGCCCCGAAATGCTGGCGCTGACCATTCTGGTTTCGACCTTCTTTCTCGAAGACGTCGCTATCGGTTATGCCGGAGTTCTTGCCGCGACGGGTTTGATAGCGCCTCCGCTGGCTTTCGTGGCGCTTTTCCTGGGTGTTTATACGGGAGACCTGGGGCTTTATTTTCTCGGAGCCGGCGCCAGGCATCACAAACGCTTGCAGCGTTTCATCGGAGAAGGCCGCATTCGGCAGGCCGGCAAATGGCTAAAGCGCCGCTCTGTCATAACCCTGATCGGCGCTCGGATGGTGCCGGGCAGCAGATTGCCCATCTATGCGGCCAGCGGCTTCCTACGCCTGTCCTTCGCGACCTTTGCCGGCACAACGGCGGCGACTAGCCTGACTTGGACTTCCGCGCTTTTCATGGCTGTCTACGCCTTTGGGATAGGCGCGGCGGATTTATTCGGCCCCTTCAAATATGGGGCGGCGATTGGCCTCGCGCTCTTGGTGATTGCCGGCTCCTTCTTGTGGACCCGGCTGGTCGCACGCCCGGCTGCCATCGTTCCGGTTTGACAGTTTTCAGACGGCGACTAAGGTTTCCTGGCGAATGGGGCGTCGCACATGGAGATGCATCAAGTCCGCTATTTTCTGGCGGTCTGCCGGACCTTGAATTTCACCAAGGCGGCGGATGAATGCAATGTCGCGCAACCTTCGCTGACGCGCGCCGTGCAAAAGCTGGAAGAAGAGCTTGGCGGCCCCCTCTTCCATCGCGAACGCGCCAACACACACCTCACCGAACTCGGTCGCCTGATGTTGCCGCATCTGGAGCAGACCTTCGCCGCGGCCCAGGCCGCCAAGTCTCTGGCGACCAGCGTCCGCAAAGGCGACGTCGCGCCGCTCAGGTTGGCGGTGGACAATTCCGTACCCCTGCAGCCGGTCATCGATATCTTGAGCTCGCTGCGGCGATCCATGGAAGGTATTGAGCTCACCTTGGGGGCCGGCACCCGCCAGAGCGTGCTTAACGACGCGCTCGAAGGGGGATTCGATCTCGTGGTTGCAAGCCACACGGGCGAGGCACCGGACCGCATGCGCAGCTGGGTGCTGTTTCGCGAACGCTGCCATGTTGTGGCTCCAGCGAGTCATCCATTTGCAGCCCGCAAGTCCATCGCATTGGCTGAACTCGACGGCGTGCCGATGATCGAGCGGATCGATTGCTGCCTTCGTCCGGCGTTTCAGCAAGCCTGCGCCGCAATCGATGTCACCCTGGACGTCCGCCATCGCGCCGCCAGCGAGGAACAGCTTCAGCGCATGGTGCTGGCCGGCTTCGGCCTCGGCATTTCTCCGCCGACGATCGAGCTGGTCGACGGATTGGTAGCCATTCCTTTCGCCGGCAGTGGTGCGGAACGAGAAGTGGTTCTGGCGACGGTTGCGGGGCGGCGATTCTCCACCGCGGCGGATGCATTCGTCAAAATTGCGCGCGCTCGCGACTGGCTTCGAAACGGCGCGACAGCATAAGGCCCGTAAACCTCGTCTGGCGCAGTGTCACCGGTTCTGCAATTCCTTCAGGACGCCAAGAATGTCCTGCGGATCGAGACGTTCGCGAAAGTCCGGATTGACATAGCTGTGCCGGATCGTGCCGTCTCGATCTATGACGTATGTGGCCGGTACGGGTAGGAACCAGCTGTCATTGCCGTAGATCAATGGGAAATCGACGCCGATGCCACGATAATTGTCGCGAAAATCCGGCGGCACACGAAACAGAAGCCCGAACGACAAGCCGAGGCCATTGTCCAGATCGCAGAGAATTTCGAACTCAAGCGCACGATCGCGCTTGGCCGCCAACGCGCCTCCACAATCTTCGGCCGTGACCGCGACCAGCGTCGCGCCCAGCAGGGCGATATCGCGCGTTGCTTCCTTCAGCGCCTCCAGTTCGGTGACGCAGTATGGGCACCATTTCCCGCGATAGAAGCTCAAAACCACCGGCCCTTTGTCCAGCAGATCGGCCGAACCGACCAACCCGCCCTCGGCATTGGGCAGCATGAATTCCGGACAGACGTCGCCTGATTTTAGAGCGGCCTGGCCAATCCGCGCCTCGACCAGCTGTCGAACCAGGCCATCGTACCGGGCCTTCCAGACCGGATCGAGAACCCGCCGCGCAGCCAATTTTTCCGTCAGAGTTGGGGCTTTTGCCATCGCCCGACCATATCGGGCTACCGCTCATCGCTCAACGCACAAACCCATAGCCGAGGGCTATGAAATCGGAAGACAGGCGGTATTTCCGTTCAGAACGCGGGTCCGCGATCTTGGCGTCGTTGTCGTGCACCCCGCCGACAGCACGCAACTGAAAACGGAGACGAGACATGAACATTTCCAGCAAGTCCATTCTACGCGCCATGTCGGCGGCGGCCTTGATGGCCGCGGCAGCCTTCTTTGGCGCAGGCGCCGCGAATGCCGCCGAATGCCCCGCCGGCAAAATCGGCGTTGACGTCACAAAGCCTGGCCCGATGAAGCCCTCGGGCGTGACCGACGACGTCATCGGCTCCATCGATCTCAAAGCTTACGGCTCCCCCGGTCACCTGCTGCGCATGCGGCGCTTGGTCGTGCAGCCTGGTGGCATCGTCCCCTGGCACAGCCATGGCGAACGCCCGGCCAATATCCTCGTCGTTTCGGGCGCCATCACGGAATATCGCAGCACCTGTGCGGTGCCGATCGACCACAAGGCCGGCGACGTGGCAGTTGAAAGCGGCTCGCTGGCACATTGGTGGAAGAACAACACCAACAAGCCGACGGTTCTGATTTCGGGCGACATTCTTCCCCCGAACATGTCGGCCGACAGCTCGATGTAAATTTCGAACTCGTCGCGTCAAAAAGCGCGGCGAGCCGAAGCGGTCGCGTGGCGCTCCTCACGACAGCCCCCCAGCCCCAAGGGGCGCCACGCACTGCAATTTCTAGATGGAACGACCCCATGACCGAAGCGACTCGTCCCCACGGCTCCACGATGGAGATAGACATGGGCGTTCACCTGCCCAATCTGATCATCGGTCTGACCGCCTTTCTCACGGTCGTGGACCTTTTCGCGACTCAGGCCATTCTTCCCACCCTGGCGCGTACCTATGGCGTGGCGCCTGCCGCGATGGGCATCGCCGTGAACGCCAGTACTTTTGGCATGGCGGCATCGGGTCTTCTGGTCGCCCTGTTCAGTCGGCGGATAAATCGTCGCTTCGGCATTCTGATCAGCCTGGCATTACTTGCCGTTCCGACCACTTTGCTCGCCAGCGCGCCCAATCTGACGGTCTTCACCACTCTGCGTGTCCTGCAGGGGCTTTTCATGTCGGCTGCCTTCACTTTGACGCTCGCTTATCTGGCCGAAAATGTCTGCATGAAGGCGGCGACCGGCGCCTTCGCGGCTTACATTACGGGAAATGTCGCGAGCAATCTCATCGGCCGCCTGATGTCGGCGGCGCTGGCCGACAATTATGGCTTGGCGACGAACTTCTATGTCTTTGCCGGACTTAATCTGGCCGGCGCGGTGCTGGTTTATTTCACATTGACCCAGACCAGGCCGATGCCAGCTTTGGCGGCACCCCTGGTATCGCCGCTCGCCGCGATGGGGCTGCATTTGCGCAACCGACCGCTGCTAGCCAGTTTCGCCATCGGCTTTCTGATCCTGTTCGCTTTCATCGGCACCTTTACCTATGTGAATTTCGTACTGACCCGCCAACCGATCGCGCTGGCGCCGATGTCGCTCGGCTTGGTCTATTTCGTCTTCCTGCCTTCCATCTTTTCGACCCCGGTCGCGGGCCACGCGGCCCGGCGCTTCGGCATACGCCCGGCCATGTGGATGGGTCTCGGCGTCGCATTGATCGGATTGCCACTGCTGCTCACCATGAACTTTCCGGCCATCCTGGCGGGCCTAATTCTGGTTGGTATCGGCACCTTCTTCGCTCAGGCAACCGCCACGGGCTTTGTCAGCCAGGCCGCCACTTTGGACCGCGGCGCCGCCAGCGGGATGTATCTGGCGTCCTATTTCTTCGGTGGCCTGATCGGTGCTGCGATTCTGGGCCAGCTCTTTGACCGCATCGGTTGGAGTGCCTGTGTCGCCGGCATCGGCATCGCGCTGCTCTTGGCCGGATGCCTCACGCTTGCCCTGCGTCTGCCCACTCCAAAATAGCGTCCCGCTATCGAAACTCCAGCCAAACGGCATTTCCGGACCCCTCCTCGAAACAACGCACTCAGAAACCGAAAAGGAATCAAGACAGTGAACATGATGATGACGAAGGCGGAAACCGAACATGGCGCGCTCGCCGGTAGGACGGCGCTGATTACCGGATCCACCAGCGGTATCGGCCTTGGCATCGCTCGCGCGTTCGCCCATGCCGGCGCCAATGTCGTGTTGAACGGCTTCGGCGATGAAAAAGAGATCGAAGCCACCCGCGCCATGCTGGAGAAAGATACCGCCGTCAAGGTCGCTTACAGCAATGCCAATCTAGCCAAACCTGCCGATGTGGTCGCCATGATCGAACAGGCCAGCCGCGCGCTCGGCGAGATCGATATCCTGGTCAACAATGCCGGCATTCAATTCGTTTCTCCAATCGAGGATTTCCCGGCCGAGCGCTGGGATGCGATCATCGCGCTCAATCTTTCGGCGGTATTTCACACCACCAAAGCCGTATTCGCCGGTATGAAAGCTCGTAAATTTGGACGCATCATCAATATCGCTTCGGCCCATGGCCTTGTCGCCTCGCCATTCAAGGCGGCTTATGTCGCCGCCAAGCATGGCGTGGTCGGCTTGACCAAAGTGACGGCACTTGAAGGTGCTGAATTCGGCATCACCGCCAATGCCATCTGCCCCGGTTATGTTTGGACACCCTTGGTCGAGAAGCAGATCGACGACCAGGCCAAGGCGCACAAAATCAGCCGAGAGGAGGTCATACACGACGTCCTCTTGGCGCAGCAGCCGAACAAGAAATTCGCCACGGTCGAGGAGATGGGTGCCCTTGCCGTGTTCCTGGCCGGCAACGCCGCGGCTTCGATCACAGGCTCGGCATTGCCGGTGGACGGCGGCTGGACCGCGCACTGAACGGCGAACTCGGAAAGGTTCAAGAAATGGCCGGCAAATCCCCGCAACTCGAGACCACCCTCCCCAAGATCGTCGTCATTGGAGCGGGGTTTGCCGGCCTTTCCGCCGTCCAGGCGCTGAAAGACGCGCCGGCTCAGATCACCGTCATCGACCGTCACAATTACCATCTATTCCAACCCCTGCTCTATCAAGTGGCGACTGCCAGCCTATCGCCCGCCGACATCGCCCAGCCGATCCGCGGCATTCTGAAAGACCAAAACAATGCGCGGATACTATTGGGCGAAGTTATCGCCGTCGATACGGCCGGCCGCACCGTTCAGATCGCGGGCAGCGAGCCGGTTGCCTATGATTATCTTATGATTGCAACGGGTGCTCGCCATTCTTATTTTGGCAAGGATCATTGGGCGAAGTTTGCACCCGGCATCAAATCAGTCGATGACGCGACCAAGGTTCGCGCCAATATCCTGCTGGCCTTCGAGCGCGCCGAAGCCGAGACCGATCCCGACCGCCGCCGCGCCTTGCTGACTTTCATTGTCGTCGGCGGTGGCCCAACCGGAGTCGAAATGGCCGGGGCAATCGCAGAGTTGGCGCGCAACTCGATCACCAAGGATTTCCGCTCCATCACGCCGCGTTGCGCCCGCGTCATCCTGGTTGAAGCAGGCGCGCGCCTGCTGCCCGTGATGCCGCAGATACTCTCAGCTGAGGCCGAACGGGCTCTGGGACGGCTTGGCGTAGAGGTAAGGCTTGGCAAATCGTTAACTGATATCGCGCAAGGCAGCGTCACTATCGGCGATGACGTCATCAAGGCGCGGACCATCGTCTGGGCGGCCGGCGTGCGGGCATCAGCTGCCGGACAATGGCTTGCCGCGCCGGTGGATCGCGCCGGCCGTATCACAGTTAATTCCGACTTCACCGTGCCCGGTCATCAGGAGGTCTTCGCTGCCGGCGATACAGCCGCCTTCAAACAGGCGGACGGCACATTTCTGCCGGGCATCGCACCCGCCGCGAAGCAGGCTGGCGCCTATATTGGGCGACTGATCCTGTCACACATCCTGCGCTCCCGCCGGCCGCGCCCGTTTGCCTATGGTGATTTCGGCAACATGGCCACCATCGGTCGGCGCAATGCCATCGCAGATTTTGGCAAGCTTCAGCTAAAGGGCTTACTCGGTTGGCTGCTCTGGTCGCTGGCCCATGTCTATTTCCTGATCGGTTTCCGCAACCGCTTCAGCGTGGCGACGAGCTGGGCCTGGTCCTATGTCACTTATCAGCGTGGCGTTCGCCTCATCACCGGCCACGACATGGATGCGCAAACCTCGCTGGAGGAGGCCGCTTGATGAACATGCAGCTGAACACCAAGCGGCCGTCTTGGCGCGGCCGCTCCGTCGAGCGAACCCTCGATCTGGTGCTGCAAGGCTCCGGCGCACATGGCGCCTTCGGCTGGGGCATCCTGGATAAACTGCTGGAAGATGGCCACATTGATGTTGGCGGCATTGCGGCTACGGGCACCGGTGCAATGAATGGGGCTGTCTATGCCTATGGCAATATGACCGGCGGCAAGGCGCAAGCGCGCGAACTTCTCGAAACCTTCTGGCGCAAGGCCAGCGAGCGCGTGAGTTGGGGACACACGCTGCGGCGCAGCCCGCTTGAGCACATGTTCGCCGCAGTCGAGCCGATCTCCCGTCACTGGTTCGAACAGATCATCTATATGCTGAGCCCAAACGAGCTCAATCCGCTCAATTTCGATCCGATGCGCACCATCTTGGAAATGGTGGTCGATTTTGGCGAGTTGCGACGCTGCAAGACCACGCGGCTTTCGATAACCGCCACCAATGTGCGTACCGGACTACCGTGCACCTTCGTCATGCCCCAGATCACCGTGGATGCCGTGCTGGCGTCAGCTTGCCAGCCGACGATTTCCCAGGCCGTGGAAATCGACGGTGAGTATTATTGGGATGGCGTCTATAGTGGCATGCCAAATCTGGTGTCCGCCCCTACCGGCGCGGACGGTCACGATATTCTGATTGGCCAGATCAATCCGATCCGCCGGCGCAACCTTCCACGGCGGACCGCCGACATCCAGGACCGTATCAACGAAATCACTGTGCACAACGCATTCGCGCATGAAATCGGTGCCCTTGCTGTCACAGGCCCTGGCAAGGACAGCAATATGGGGCAGCCATCCGTTAGCGATGGTTCATCCATCCGCGTCCACACCATTTGCTCGAATGATGTCATATCGGATCAATTTATCTCTTCGAAATTCGACACCAGTTGGCGGTTTCTGACCAGGCTGCGCGATGCCGGCCGGCTCGCGACCGAGCTTTGGCTCGAAACCAATCTCGACAAGCATGGCATCTGATCGACAGTGAAATTCGATTCCCGCCACCCTTGAGGACGAAATGCTGAAAAGATTTTCTATCCTGCTGAAACGCGAGGCGGCCCGCTTTGCCACCTCAAATTACGAGCGCATGGCAGTCGAAACCTGGGCTCTTTCGATGGGCCGCGATGCAGCCAAGCTCTGGTGCGACGCCTTGTCGAACCACAACAGCCGCCGACCAAACAACGCTTGAAAACCCTGCCGCCCCAAGGAGACCGTATCATGCGCAAATATCGATTAACCGCCCTTTGGATATTGAGTGCCTATATCGGGTTCGTGTTTGTCCAGTCGCTGTTCTTCAAATTCACCGGGTCGGCGGAAAGCGTCTTCATCTTCTCGACGTTACGCGCCTGGTCTGGGATTTCGCTATTTGAGCCGGCGGGCCGCTGGATCATCGGCTCCGCCGAATTGATCGCCTCGGTTCTTCTGTTCGTTCCACGCCTGCGCATTCTGGGCGCCGCCATGGCGATCGGCATTATGACGGGGGCGATTTTTTTCCATCTGTTCACGCCATTGGGCGTCAACATCATGGGCGATGGCGGCGAGCTATTCATTCTCGCATGCGGCGTCTGGCTCTCAGGCTGGGCCATCCTCTTTTTGTCCGCTGGCCAGGTCCGCAGTTGGATCGGCCACTTGTTCGCGCATTTCCGTGCGCAGACGGCCAGCCGCGGGCATTAGCAGCCTATCCACCAAAGCCGCGCATTCGACGATCCGGAGACGAACATGAGCACGCGCATTCTGGTATTTTACGGTTCCTATCGCGAACCCCGTTTTGGCATCCGGCTGGCAAATTATGTGGTTTCGGGACTAAAAGCGCGCGGGCTCGATGTCGAACTCATCGACGCAAAAGCGTTGGACCTCCCCATATTGGATCGCATGTACAAGGAATATCCATCGGGCACGGCTCCGGCCGCCATGGAAACCCTAGCGGGAAAGATCAAGAGCGCAGATGGCTTCGTTTTTGTCTGCGGTGAGTATAATTGGGGTGTCCAGCCTGGCCTCAAGAATCTGACGGATCATTTTCTGGAAGAGTGGTTCTGGCGACCCGCCGCCATTGTCAGTTACTCCGCACAGCGTGCCGGCGGCGCCCGTGCAAATTTTGCCTGGCACGGCATCCTCTCAGAGATGGGCATGGTTGTCATTTCTAGCGCCATCACGATCGGACCGCTGACCGAAGCTCTGGACGAAAACGGTCTACCGATGGGAGAATCCGGGCGTATTTGGACAAGGCATTTCCCCGCTTTGCGGACGATCTCGACTGGTGGGTCGATGCCGCCAGAACACAACGCGGGCGTCGCAAACCACCATATTGAGGGTCCGCTTGCCGGTTGCGTTTGAGAGCATTTACGGATCGAGTCAGTTCCGAATTCCACACGCGTAGCAAGGCAGTCAGTCAAACCGGTCTCGTGCCAGCCTCGGGAGCCCAGGCAGATCGTGCGATCCGACCTTGGTCCTTTCTAGAGACTGGTTCGAATATTTCGAGTCTTCCCTGGAAGAGTTGACAAAAATGTCGAACCGGTCCCGGCCCGCCGAAGGGCGCCAACGGATTGCCGATTCCGGATGGGCTAGAAACTGCGGGACGGTTATTGCCGCGAGTTGAAGCTGCTTGATCAGGTTAATATCCAGCCATACGCGAGATACCAATCTCGGGGCAATCTAGCGGCGCCGAGAAGGTCGTCGCCGTTTGGCCGCCTTTTCGGCCGCTGCATAAGCGTCCCATTCAGCCTTGCCCTCGAGTCCCTGGCTACGCATTTCCAAATATGTTGCCCGCAGCTTTGTCATTGCATCAGCTCCGGGGCCAGTCGCATACGCCACGGTTTGTGGACCGAGCGCACGGCCAGTTCGTTTGTCCACCAACACCGCATCGATCGGCCTTCTGGTTTGAGCGTCCACCAGTCTGCTTGCGACGGGTTTTCTGATGTCTAGCTTACCAATGGCTGTCGCCGCACTGTTTCTGGGCGCGATCCTTACCGGTTCTGCTCATGCCGACGAATTCAACTTGACCGGCGCCTGGACGCTTCAGTCCATGACCTTTGTGGATGCAGAGACCGGGAAAATGTCAAACGACTTCGGCGAGCGTGCCAACAGATACATGCTCTACACGCCAAACGGTTACATGACCTCCCTAATAATTGCGGAGGGGCGTCAACCAGTTCCGGCGACATCCGATCACGTGGCAGACCTGTGGTCTCAATTATTGACGTCAATGAATGCCTTGGCCGGACCTTACAGCTTCTCGGACGGCAAACTGGTCATTCACGTTGAGGTGGCCCACGACCCACGGTTGGTGGGGACCGATACAATTCGATTTCTAAAAGTAACTGACAAGGACCATGTCGAAAGTACCACGCCAGTAACGGTCAGCGCTGCGGGCAAGAAAGTTAAAGTCATCCTGATTTGGCAGCGGATCACATAACGGTTGGTGGGCCTGGCAGGACCAGTATCGTTGAAATTTATCCTTTGGTTACAAGATAATAGTCGTTCGCGGCTCTTGTCATACCAACATAGATACCAACAGTTGCTGTATTGAGTTGAACAGAGGCGAGCCCGCGCAATCGCCTGGTGCCATTTCCACCATCAAATTTCATTGCTTGATTATTTGGCCGTCTGGAAGACGGATTTCTCCCCACCCGCCATTGAGCGGATCTTGGTGGGTGAATGGATGTTTTGCGGCCGCGGCCTCATCAATCTCAATGCCCCAACCCGGTGCGTCGTTCGCATAAAGATATCCACCCTTCAGTTCTGGAACTCCATTGAAGATCTCCCGGGTTGCTGCATTGAATGGTGTATATTCTTGGATACCAAAATTTGTGATGTTCAGGTCCAAGTGAACCATGGCCATATGGCCAATTGGCGATACATCGCCCGGCCCATGCCATGCGGTGCGAACATTGAAAATCTCGCCCATCGCGGCAACTTTCCGGGCGGGAGTTAGTCCGCCCATCTGGGAGAGATGCATCCGCATATAATCTATAAGCCGATCTTTAATTAAAGGCGTCCATTCGTGTGAGCTATTGAACAATTCCCCCATTGCCAAAGGTGTGGCGCATTGCTGGCGAATATTGTTGAACCAGACAATGTCCTCGGGGGAAAGAACGTCCTCCAGAAAAAATAACCGGTATTTCTCCAGGTCTTTGGCAAAGCGCACGGCTTCGGTTGGGGTAACTCTCTCATGGGCATCGTGCAGCAACTCCACTTCCTCTCCCAAATCCTTTCGAGCTTGCTCGAAAAGAGCCAGAGCCCGTCGAATATATCCTTCGCGCTCGAAGACTGGTGCGTCATGTAGAGCAGGAATGCGTCCTCCCGAATGCGCCGCCCCGTAGCCGGACATGCCCGGAACTCCAACCTGAATGCGCACATGCCTGAAACCCTGTGACATGAAACTACGCGCATTTTCGATCGTCTGAGCAATTTCGGTGCCCTCAGCGTGCGCATAGAGATCCACGGCCTCACGCGCCTTGCCGCCCAAAAGTTGATAGACAGGCATTCCCGCCATCTTGCCTTTAATGTCCCACAGCGCCTGATCAACCCCGCTAATGGCATTGTTCATAATAGGCCCATTGCGCCAGTAAGAAGAATTATAGCAGAGCTGCCAGATATCCTCGACGCGATCGACACCGCGACCCAACAGCAGCGGCTTCAGATAAAGCTCGACAGCTGGCTTAACAAGATCTGCACGCTGAGTGAACGTCGCGCAGCCATAGCCGAGTAAGCCCGGTTGATCGGTTATGACTTTGACCACCGTCAGTCTTACGCCTTGAGGCGCACACTCAATGACAGAGATGTCTTTGATCTTGGGTATTGGTATGCCGCGCGAGGCTTTTGTCGATCGCTCCTGGGCAGCACAGTCGCGGCTTGCCAACAGTGTCGCAACAGCAGTGCTCGCCAGCGCTGCACCCAGCAACTTGCGTCTGTTCATGGTCAAATCCTCCCCTTCGAAAGCTCCGCTTGCGGTCATCAAATTCAGTTTGAGGCAAACCGAACTCCTGCGGATTCCTTCACCAATTGGTGTAGGAGCCATCCGCTCGATGATTGAGCGGAATAGGCGCATAGTGTTCCGTATAGTCACCCACCGGCTTCAGTTTGCTGGTATCTAGCGTGACGCCTAAGCCCGGCCACCCATTCGGCCAAAGCTTGCCATTGCGGAAATCATAGGCCTCCGGCAGATAGGGCCAGGGGCGTTGACCTGCGCCCGTCATCTCCATCAACGCTACCCCTGAGGACGCGGTGAGGCAGTGCACCAAGGCTGTCTCGCCGATCGGGCCTGTAAAATGAGGAATCAGGCCTACATAATGCGTCTCTGCCAGCGCCTGGATTTTCATATATTCGGTAATGCCGCCCACGTTGGGAACAGTCACGCGGGCATAGTCGATCCATTGGTTCTCGATTAATCCATTGACGTCCCATTTGGAGCCGAACTGTTCACCGACCGCGATCGGAACTTTCACGAGTGCTCTGAGTGTCTTATAGACATCGGGATTTTCGCTGCGGATTAGATCCTCGCAGAAGTAGGGATGCAGCGGCTCCAGCATGGTGCAAAGTGTGATCGCGTCGGGCATGTCAAGTTCAGTATGGAAGTCGAGCGCGAATCCGCCATCTTTCCCCGCGCCTTTGCGTATCAGCACGCAATCTTGATAGACCCGCGACACCGAAGCGAAGCGGTCAATCTCTCCGTTGCCGTCGACAGCATAGCGGTATGCGCGGAATCCATCGGCGATACAGGCGCGCGCCGCATCTTCCAGCGTGCCGCCCGGCGGAATGGGATAGCCAGTGGCATAGCATTCGATGTAATCGCGGCTCTTGCCACCGAGCAACTGCCATACCGGGACACCCAGTGCCTTGCCCTTAAGGTCCCATAGCGCGACATCGAGCGCGCCCAATGAATGGATTTTCTCGCGCCCGGCCGGATAGAAATAGCCACGGAACATCTCTTGCCACAGATGTTCAATGCGAAAGGGATCTTCCCCGATTAGCATTCCGGCACACTGCTCCATAGTGTCCGGGTCGCCCCCTTCACCGATGCCGATGAGACCACTTGTCGTCTCGATAGTTACAATGTTCGTGGACTGGTTGAACGTCGGCTGACGGACGTTTGCGCGCCCGGCCGCATCGGTGGGCGTAATATAATAGCGAATACGTTTTATCTTATCTCTAGGTAGGCCGAGAGCGAGGGCGTCGGGCGGTGTCCAAAGTGCGGCAGCACCGGCCAATCCGGCGAGATTTATGAGCATATTGCGACGGTTCATTAGCGGCGGCATGGACACCCCCCGTCTTTCCGGACGCGCTGCTAGGGCAGGAATACCATTGTTGCTGGACTTCCCAAAGGCAGGTAGTGGCCAGTGAAACGCAGTAGGCCGGTTTTGGGATCGACTCGGAAACTGGTTACCGAGTCCGCCCCTTGATTCAACGAGAAAAGATAGGTGCCAGTCGGATCAAGCGCCAAACTGCGCGGCTTGTCGCCTTCGGTAGGGATATTGGCCAAGCGCGTGATATTCCCAGTCGGGCTCGCGGCGAATATCGCGATCGAATTATGGGACCGATTGCCGGAATAGAGATACCGCCCATCGCGCGAGATCAGAAGTTCGGACGCCGTATTGCTACCGGCAAAGCCCGGCGGCAGTGTGGATATGCTCTCCTGCTTGGTGAGCTGCCCAGTGTTGAAATTGAATCGATAGGCCGTCAACTTCGAGTCTTGCTCTTGAAGTTGATAGAAGGTGCGACCCGCAGGTTCGAATACGAAATGACGCGGTGCCGATCCCGGTGGTGCTGCAACCACGGAAACCGCCACGAGTTTGCCGCTGGAGTGATCGAGCTTCCACACGCGAATTTGGTCGAGCCCCGCATCGTCGGCAATGACGTAGCGACCTTGAGGGTCGAACCCCACCATATGCAGATGGGAACCGTGGTGATCACTGAGCGCAAAATTTCCCGGCGGATTGTCAACCGGCCGCGAAAGATTGAGCGGACCAGTGGGATGGACAACATCGCCCGCTTCACGCAAGCCTCCGTCTCTCCTGAGTGGCAGAACTGCGAGGCTGCCTCCGGCATAGTTGGCCGCCAAAACATATTTGCCGGAAGGCTCAACGGCGATATAAGCGGGTCCCGCTCCACCCGAGCTAACGGTGTTGAGCAGCGTGAGATTGCCATTGTCTTTATTGACGGCGAACGCGGTCACCGATCCGCTTTTGTTGCCATTGAACTCCGATACCTCGTTGCCGGCGTACAAGGTCTTGCCGTCGCGTGAAAGCGCCATCCAGGACGGCGACGGTGTCTTCGCCACGAGCTTGGGACCAGTAAGAGCTCCGGTGGAAGTATCGAGGCTCACAAGATAAATGCCTTCGCCGTGATTTTGTGTCGAGATCGAAGCCGGTTCTGGCGTATAAGTCCCGATATAGGCTCGCTCGGTGACGGCGATCGCCGGACCATTTGATAGGATTGAGAGCGACAAGAATGCCGCGACCGCGCCACGGTGGTGATTGGCTTTGCGTGGCATCGGGATTTCCTTTCTCGATCCAGAGCTTGACACAAGTCAGGATGGTCCGGTTGTTGTCCAGGCCTCGCTGATCAGCTCGGTCACATCATAACTTTAAATCTTGATCGCTGATGACCCAAATCGAACTACAGATTTGTCTACCCTTATAAAAGCGGCTAGGTTTCCTCGCATATGGGAGGGGGTTCTTCCATGCCAAAGATTGTGCGCTCTGGCGATGTCGGCCTGATTTTGACGGCCGGCCTTCTGGGGGCCGCTGCCGCTCTTTATGATTATCTCGCTCCCACGACCGGCATCGATCATACAGATGGCGTTGCTCTGGTATTGACATCGTGCGTGCTGATGGCGCTCGCGGCGCTGGCTGTGTCTATCCTGAATAGGGGCGTTCTGGCGAGCATTCTGATATTTCTAGTCTTTCTCGACATTCTGGGAACGGGCATTGCCGCCTGGTTTTTGGAAAGCGGATTGGTGATGGCGGCAATGGCAGTTGCGGCGGCTGGTCTTATCTTCCGGCTTCAGCACAATCGGGTTGCACAATGATAAGTAGGGCCCGTTCCGTTGTAGCGATTGCATTGATCGCGACGGCATTGCTCTGGTCGGCTCGAAGCATTGCCGACGGTCAGGACTGGTCCGACTTCAACGGCAATGCCATGGCCCAGAAATATTCGACCGCTGCGGAGATCACGCCTGGCAATGTGAAAGAGCTCGCCGTCGCATGGAGCATCCACACCGGTGATGTTTCGGAAGGAGAACCCGGCAAGGCACCAAAGACGGCCTGGCAGTCAACACCGCTCTTCGTCAACGGGCTGGTTTATGTTTCCACGCCCTTCTATCGGGTGTTCGCGATCGCGCCCGATACCGGCAAGGTGAAGTGGACTTATGCCGCCAAGACTATGTCCAACGAGCCGGAAGCCAAGTTCCACGGTAGAAACCGTGGAATTGCCTATTGGGCGGCTGCCAAACCCGTTGGCGGCCAGCCTTGTCAGAAAGTTCTCTACATCGGCACAGTCGAGGGACGCTTGCATGCGATTGACGCAGACACCGGCCGGCTTTGCCAAGGTTTCGGCGATCACGGCATTCTCAACGTCGATCAATGGAATAGGATCAATCACAAATTTCCGTTCGAACTCAATCAGTCCGTTTCGGTTTACAGGGACACGATCATCATCGGTTGGGCCGGTGTTGACTGGACCTGGGAGGATTCTCCCCCTGGTTCCGTATTCGGCGTCGACGCCCGTACCGGACAGAAGAAGTGGGAATTCCAGACCGAACCGGAAAATATGCGCCGCAAAATCGGCACCACCAATGTGTGGGCGGCGATGTCAGTCGATGTTCAAAATGGCCTGGTTTATCTGCCGGTCAGTTCGCCAGAGAATAATTATTGGGGCGGTGATCGCCTGCAGGATATGCCCTACGCTACCTCGGTCACTGCACTACATGCCGACAGTGGAGAGGTGGCGTGGGCCCGCCAACTCGTCCATCACGATATCTGGGATATAGACACCGATGCCGCGCCGACCCTGGTCGATATCCAGAAAGATGGCACCACGATTCCGGCGCTGGTACAGAGCACAAAGCAGGGTTTCGTTTTTGTATTAAATCGCCTGACAGGCGCACCGATCTACCCCATCAAGGAACAGCCGGTACCAAAATCCGACGTCCCGGGCGAAGTGGCATCTCTCACCCAGCCCGTACCGACGGTTTTGGAGCCAACCACACCCTGGAATTTCCCTGGCATTTCAACGATCGCCGATCTCGCCAGTGGCGGACAATGCAGCCGAGATTATGCGAGTTACCGCGACGAAGGAAAATTCACGCCACCCTCACTGCGGGGCAGTGTTTCTGAAACACCCACCACGGGCGGTATGGAGTGGGGCGGCGGCGCGGTAGACCCAGCAACCCAGACCTATGTGGTCAACAGCTCGAATGTCATGCAGATCTACAAACTGATTCGCCGTCATGAATTCGACTTGCTTCATGCCAAGATCGGGAGTGCAGCGGGTGCGACCGAATATGAGTCGCCTTACGCCGCGCACATTTACACCTTTCTCAATCGTTGGGGCATGCCGTGCTGGAAGCCGCCCTATGGCACTTTGTCTTCCTATGATTTGAAGACCGGCAAATTGCTGTGGCGCCATCCCTTTGGCCAAGTGCAGCAATGGGGTTTTTACATGCCTGAAAGCTGGGGCTCGGTAACGATCGGCGGCCCAGTGATTACAAAATCCGGCTTGATATTCATTGGCGCATCCATGGACAGTCGCGTGCGCGCGATCGATCTGAAGACCGGTGATGTTTTATGGAAGCACCAGGTGGCTGCGCCTGCTGTCTCGACACCCGCAATCTATACGTACAAGGGTAAAGAGTATGTCGTATTTGCTGCAGGCGGAAACGGAATTCTGGCGCCACGCGTGGGCGATGAGTTAATCGCTTTCGCACTCCCGAGCGGCTAACGGAATGGCACCTTGGGTCATCAGCAGCCCTCGCAACTCTTATGTCGAGGCGATGTTTTCCAAGCGCTCGAAGCATGTCCAGTTAAACAGAGTGGTCCATGCGGCCCCTACGTTCTCGCAACGGGCATTCCGCTACCGCAGCGGCCGCATATATCTCGCGTCCAGGAGCCCAGGATTAAAGCTCCAGCAGATAAGGCGTGTGATTGATGCGTTCGGCTCCGGTCTGGGTGATCAAAAAGCCGTCTTCCATGCGTAGCCCGCCCCACGGAGTATCGAACAACGGAATATCGCATGAGATAACCATGTTGGATTTGAAGACAGATCGGCTGGTGGGTCCAAAGATCGGCGGCTCGAACTCAATGACACCGACACTATGGATCCCCGAATATAGAAAATGTCGACCAAGACCAGCCTCTTCCACCACGCGCCGGCCTATAGCCTCAACGCTACGACCTTCGACACCCGGCTGCATTGCTTTGAAACAGGCTTCCTGGGCGCGCCAGGCTACATCCACGGCATTGCGTATGTCGTGCCCGGGATTGCCGACGAGCACGGGCCTACCGATGGCGGAGTGGTAGCCTTCGTAACGAGGCGCAATAGTCAGCAGCACGAGCTCGTCGACCCGGATTGCTCGAAATGTAGAGCGAGCCAAAATCGGCCTTGTGTTGGGGCCGGAGGCCACGATGGTGTCGATGCCAGTCCCTTCCGCACCCATACGGCGCATTGCCGAATCCACTTCCGCGGCGATCTCGCGTTCGGTGACGCCCACACGGATCGCCTCTAGCGCCGCGGCAAGCCCTGCTTCAGCGATCCGATAGGCATAGCGAATGACTGCAAGCTCTGCGGGAGATTTTTGGGCACGCACATCGCAAACCGCGTTCTCCACATCAACCCATTCAGCCTGCGGAAAACTTGCCTCGAAAGATGCCAGCACATCGGCACCCATTAATCCGCGCCCAGCCAGCCCGATCCTTTTGATGCGCGAGGCATGAGGTATTGCCTCAGCGACAATTTCGGCCAAGCTTTGAATCGCGCTATGCGGGTAATCCTCGTTGGCGTGGCAGAACTCACCGAGAATGCGAACATCGGCGATGTGGCCCGCAAGTAGCGCATACTCACGGGTCTCTGGGCCGCTCAGCATGATGGGCGCCCTATCATGGAACAGCAGCACGCAGACTGGCTCGAAATGAACGGGAAAATTGGCCAGCCAGCGCGCGTGAGCTGCGCCGAACACGGCACGATCGTCCGCGTAAGCGACCAGAAGGTCAAGGTTCTCCAGCTTCATCATATCGCCCACACGCGCCCAGCGAACTGGATACTCCTCCAGAGGGATGCTTGGTTTCGACTCCTTGTCCATCGAACGAGCCTGTCGGTGCATGATTGGCGAAGATAGAAATTGGCAAGGAACTCTGTCATTGTCAAAAGAGCCAAAAAAATGCGATGGCTCAGTGGGGCTTTTGATGAATTCACAGACGCTGCGCGCTACGGCACTTGCTGTCTTCGCGTGCGGTGGATCGTGGCCCATGATGCTTCCAAGTCTGCACCTTCCACCAATTAGACCGCGCCAATCCACATCGTCATGGCCTAGTACGCGATAGCATCAAGATCGAGATTTCGACGAGCGGAATAAGTTATCAGTGGCCGTTCGCCTTATCACATGAAGATCAAGATTTGCCTCACAGAAAGTTCGAAATAACAAAAGGGGGTCTTATGACGTCTTTGGAGGCGAGTAACACAACATTGAGCACCACCGATGATTGGAAAAATACCATTCTGGCAGGATTAGCCAATTATATAGATGCGGGATCAATCGTATCGGGGTCGGCGGCCTTGGCCCTTTGGGCCGTGCAATACCATCTCAGTACCAATTTTCTGGGGGTGCTGGGCGCCTTCAGTGCCAACGCAATTTCTGCAGGCATTGGAGCTTTGGTGGGCGGACGCCTTTGCGACATCTTCGGGCGCAAAAAAATCTATCAATATGACATGCTGTTTTACGCCTTTGGCATGCTCTGGCTGGTCTTCGCATTTCAGCCCTGGATGATCGTTGTGGGCTTTGTGTTGGTTGGTTTGGCGGTTGGGGCAGATGTTCCGGCGTCATGGTCGCTTATCGCGGAGTTGGCGCCCGCGGGCAACCGGGGAAAGCATAGTGGTGTCGCCCAAGTTCTCTGGTATCTCGGTCCGGTTGTCGTTCTAGCCCTTTTCCTTGTTCTCGCGCCGCTAGGCGTGCTGGGCGCGCGCATCGTATTCGCTCATCTAGCTATCATCGCTGTCGTCCTAACGCTTTTGCGGTCGAACATGAGGGAATCGGCTCGCTGGGAGCAAGCGAAGGCGGCGCAAGCAAGTAAAAAACTGGCGCAAATGGCCGGACCCCGCGCGCTGCTAACTCCAAAACACCTTACATCGATGCTGTTTTTGTTCGGCATGTATGGAATTTGGAATCTTTGGGCGGGAACCAATGGTTTTTTCTTTCCGTATATCCTGCGAACGGTTGGTGCGCAGAGTCAGGCTTCAAGCGTCGCCATGCAGGCGATGGGTTTTTTCGTGGCGATGATTTCTATTGGATTGGTGTTCATGCCCTATTCAGACAGGGTGAATCAAAGGCTACTGTTCGCGCTTTCGTCCTTGATTCAAATCGTAGGTATGGCTCTTTTGGCGATCGTTCCGCTGACCACTCCCGTGGCGCTCACATATCTCGTATTGGTGTGGTTTGGCGCCGGCTTCGGAGCCCAGTCATTCTTTCAGCTTTGGAGTGCCGAATTGTTTCCCACGCTGATCCGCAGCACCGCGCAGGGAGCGATCTTTGCAGCCGTTCGCATTGGGCTCGGAATTTGGAGCTTTTTTGTGCCGATGCTCACAATGAATGGCTTCAGCAGGCTCGCCTGGGTTCTGACCGGATTTCTGGTGGTCAGCGGCCTGATCGGCACTATCTGGGCGCCGCGCAACGAAGGCAAGTCGCTTGATGAGCTGGAGGCGGAACACGGCGGGCAAGACCTATAGGAGATGTGCGAGTTCGGTGAGCAAAGTATCAATTTGGCCCCCTCGGCGTCGGATCAACTTTCAGCGCGCGTTGTGGTGATTGTTACTTTAGTGAGATCGCGCCTTCTGGATCGGCGCGGAAGATCAGATAGCGCAAATCCCCATCCTGATTGCTGAACCAATGCGGGGTCTTACCCGGAATGATCACCGCGTCCCCTGGCCCTACTCTCTGGCTGACTCCACCGTCTACGCGCGGTCCTTGCGCTGTGTGAAGGGCTCCCTTCCCATCCCTGAAGTCCACATTTGGAATCGTCCCGCCGGTCACTAAGGTCGCATTGCCGCTGAGAATGTAATAAATCTCAGTGACCTTGGTATAATGTACGGCGGCTTGCTGCAGCTGATCCTTCGGCCGGAGAACGCCAAAAACACCCACGTGATACCCGCCCACGTCTACGACGCGAATTGGGTTGTCGCTAACAGCGTTTTTCGGAAGCGCATTGATGAAACCTTGGATGTCTCGATTGGTCACATAGGTCGCGGGCAGCGGAGGAGTTTGGGCCGCCGTCGAAAGGGCTACGAGCAGGAGTAGGGTTACAAGCGCAGTCCTAACCATCAAGCTCTCCTGTCAATTGGATAGCGAAAGGAAAAAAGCGCCGGATATTTCCGAGAAGAATTGCACCAAGCCTTTTGCGCAACAATTGCTTTCTTCAACTGTAACAGCAGGAGACTGGCTCGAATAAGAGGAATCCTCTCATCAGCATGACCTGAGACGACGCCCACTACCCAGTGCTCCAGTTCGAAACCGTCACCAGGATGATCGCATCGGACTCGAACCGGTCTCTCGTGAAGTTCGAACCAGTCTCTGCAACGACGCGCTCAAAAAACCCGGAAAAATTTTGGTTGGCGCTGAGACAAAGCGCTAAAAGCCCTGGCTTTAAAGGCTCATATGCAACAGAGACTCGGCAGAGACCGAATGCACATCGTGCTAAGCCGCGGGAATGCCGCAAGTATTCGTCTGCTTACGGAACAAAATATGCAAGTAACAACAAGTACTTAGTTGTTGGTAGACCAATGGGGGTCAAACTGGGCACTGGATTCTGATCATCGCCGCACCACGCCGGGAATGCAATTTTCCGCAGAAATAACAAAGGCTTTCGGGAAATGCGCACTGCTTGGATCGGTGTTCTCCGGCCCAACGCGCATGTAGACTGACGCCCGGCAAGCAAATTCATCAATGCCCGCTGTGGCGAATAACGGGGTGCGATCATGAAACCGCATACTATGCTGGCGCTGGTCGCGGTGACTTGCGCCTTCTGGCCCATCTCGCAGAACGCCGCACAGCCGGTCCCGACAGGTTCCCGCGAAGTGCCATCGCGCTTGATTCCCGTGCCGGACACCGTCAGCCCGCAGATGCAGGCAATCGTCGCGCGACCATTCGATCCCAACTATAATCTCGTGCCACAGACCACTGCCGAGTGGAAGAAAAGAATTGATGAAGTGGCGCGCGCCACGCTGGCGACCCTCCCAAAGTTTCGGGAGACACTCGGCGTCACCGTGGAGCCTGTCACGATAGCCGGAGTTAAAGCCTTCATCGTCACGCCTAAATCAATCCGGGCGGGACATCAGGATCGCTTGCTGTTGCATCTTCATTCCGGTGGAAGAGTGGGCAATCCCGGCGAGGCAGGAACCCGAGAGGCCATCCTGATGGCAGGATTTAGCGGATTCAAGCTGGTCTCTGTCGATTACCGCATGCCGCCTAATTTTCCCTTCCCTGCGGCATTAGATGATGCGCTCGCCGTGTACCGTGAATTATTAAAGACGACCAAGCCCGAGAATATTGGTATCCTCGGTTCCTCGGCCGGCGGCAGCTTGGCGCTGACCATGTTGATGCGCGCAAGAATGGAACACCTGCCGATGCCTGGCGCCATTGCGCTGGGCACGCCCACGGTCGACTTAAGCAAGACGGGCGACAGCCTATACACGAACGCCATGGTCGATAACGTTATCGGCACCCAGGACGGCTATCTACATGCAACGGCGCTGCTCTACGCCAATGGGCGCGATCTAAAAGACCCGCTGTTGTCACCTATCTACGGCGACGTGCACGGATTTCCACCTGTTATCCTGACCAGCGGTACCCGCGATCTCTATTTGTCGAACACCGTGCGGATGCATCGCAAGCTGCGCGAGGCCGGCGTCGAAGCAGAGCTTCAAGTCTGGGAAGGCCAATCTCACTTGCAATTTATGGCTGACATCGCTGCACCTGAGACCAAAGAGTACCATGAGGAAGTCACGCGGTTCTTTGACCAACATTTGGGCGGAAACGGTAAGGCGGATCGCACTCCGCCCGCCAATCGCAGCGGCGGGGCGCCTTAGGCCGCTCTTGAAGACCATCGCGCCAATCCGTCCGTGATAGATCGATCATACATTCATCGCAAATGGCTGGCTGAAGCGCCATGATTTTGGTCGGCTTTGAGTCCGGTTCTGGCGAAGCTCGGCTTCTCGATGATAACGTGGAATGGCGACCCGACCCAAGAAGGCTTCTTTTGGGCAAGCGGGCACCTGAATTTGTGGTGTACATTCCAGCGATGGTGGGCCCGTGCCCCGCCGCGCAGCGGCGCAAACAAATAAACCTGACGGGCCCGCCATGAGCGAAGCGAATGGTGGGCCCGGCAGGACTCGAACCTGCGACCTAACCGTTATGAGCGGTCAGCTCTAACCAACTGAGCTACAGGCCCTTTCCGGCTCGCGGTATAACAGGGTGGGTGAAATCATCAATCGCCTCAGTTCTGCCGCTCCCGGGCGGCACCATGCCGCTGATTTGGATGGAGAATTTGCCATGCGCGCCCCTTTCTGGACCGGCCCTGCCCTCGCTCTTTTGGCCCTTATTATATGTGTGCCGCCTGTCGCCGCTCAGGCGCAAGCCCCGCGCGTGATCACGATGGGCGGTCATGGCGAGGTTCGCGCCACGCCAGATACCGCGATGCTATCGGCGGGGGTCAGCACCGAAGGCGCCACCGCTGCCGCCGCTCTTGCCGCCAACAATAGCCGCATGCAGACGGTGATGACCGCGATCAAAAAGCTGGGCGTTCCCGACAAGGATATCCGTACCTCCAATTTTTCCGTGTCGCCGCAATATGCCAATTCCAACAATGACACCCCGCGCGTCACCGGTTATCAGGCCAGCAACCAGGTCGAAGTGCGGCTGGCGGACGTGAACAAGCTGGGCACCGCGTTGGACACCCTGGTCACGGCGGGCGCCAACCAGATGCATGGCGTGAGCTTCCTGATCCGCAATGACACCGAACTCCTGTCCCAAGCTCGTGCCGCCGCGGTGATGGAAGCGCGCGCCAAAGCCGAGACCTTTGCCAAGGCAGCTGATGTAAATCTGGGCGCGATCCTGTCGATCAGCGAAGAGAATGCCCAAGCACCTCGCCCGATCTACGCCATGGCGGCGCCGATGGCGATGGCCAAGGCTGTGCCGGTGGCGATGGGCGAACAGAGCGTGACGGCAGACGTGACCATCGTATGGGAGATCAAGTGAACCCGCTTCTGGAAGATTGGACGGCGCCGTTCGGCGCGCCACCGCTCGATCGCGTTCGCGCCGAACATTTCATGCCGGCCTATGACCGGGCGCTGGAAGACCATCGCGCCGAGATCGCGCGCATTGCCGAAAATCCCGCGGCGCCCGCCTTCGACAACACCATCGCCGCCTTCGAGCGCAGCGGAAAGTCGCTGACGCGGATAGACGCGATCTTTTCCGCCTTCGCCGGCTCGCTCAGCGACGATGCCATCCAGACCATCGAACGGGAGATGGCGCCGCGTCTTTCCGCCCACCAGAACGCCATCTATCTCAACCCCGATTTATTTGCCCGCATCGATGCCCTGTGGCGTAAGCGTGGGGATTTGGGGCTTGACCCGGAATCCCTGAAGGTTTTGGAGCGCATTCATTTGGACTTTGTGCGCGCGGGCGCCGAGCTTTCGCCCGAAAGGCGTGTCCGCATGGACGCGATTAATCAGCGCCTGGCGGGATTGGCGACGGACTTTTCGCAAAATGTCCTGGCTGATGAAGAAGATTATATCGAACCGCTGAGCGAGGCGCAGGTCGCCGGCGTTCCTCAGTCGCTGCGGGAAGCGTTGGCTTCCACCGCCAGGGAGCGGAACATCGACGCGCCCTATGCCGTTACTCCGTCGCGATCCAGCATCGAGCCCTTCTTGCAGACCGCCAGCGACCGCAGCCTGCGCGAGAAGCTGTTCAAGACCTGGGTGAAGCGAGGCGACAATGACGGCCCTCACAACAACCGGGCCATCATGGCGGAGACCCTGTCGCTGCGCGCCGAGAAAGCGGCACTGATGGGTTACCCCAACTATGCCGCCTACAAGCTCGCTGACAGCATGGCGGCGACGCCGGATCGCGCCCGCGCCTTGCTGGAGCGGGTCTGGGCGCCGGCGCTGAAGCGCGCGCATGAAGAGCGCGACGCGTTGCAGGCGTTGGTGGCGGAAGATGGCGACAATTTCGAACTGGCGCCTTGGGACTGGCGCTATTATGCAGAAAAGCTGCGGCAACGCCGTTACGATTTCGACGAGGCGGCGCTTCAGCCCTATCTCGCGCTCGACAATGTGATCGTCGCGGCTTTCGACACGGCGAACAAGCTGTTCGGGTTGGGTTTCAAGGAACGGCGCGACATCCCCGTCCATCATCCTGACGTTCGGGTATGGGAAGTGACGCGTGGCGCAAAAACCGTCGGGCTTTTCTATGGCGATTATTTCGCCCGCGCCGGCAAGCAGGGCGGCGCCTGGATGTCGTCGCTCCGCGATCAGCAGAAGCTCGATGGCGAAGTGCTGCCGCTGATCACCAATACCTGCAACTTCGTGAAGGGTGACCCCGCACTGCTGTCATTCGACGACGCCCGCACCATATTCCACGAATTCGGTCATGCGTTGCACGGCTTGCTTTCCAATGTGCGTTATCCTCGCCTCTCCGGCACCAATGTAGCGCGCGATTTCGTCGAACTGCCGTCGCAGCTCTATGAGCATTGGCTGGAAGAGCCGCAGGTGCTGCAGCGCTTCGCCCGCCATCACCATACGGGGGAGCCGATGCCGGCAACCTTGATGGAAAAGCTGATCGCCGCCCGCCATTTCAACCAGGGTTTCCAGACGGTGGAGTTTCTGGCCTCCGCCATCCTGGACATGGATTTCCACAGCAAGCGCTTGGAGAATGCCGATCCTATGGCAATCGAAGCCGCCAGCTTGGCCGCCATCGGCATGCCGGAAGCGATCGTACCCCGCCATGCCGCCCCGCATTTTGGGCATATCTTCGCCGGCGAGGGATACAGTGCCGGCTATTACTCTTATTTATGGTCGGAAGTTCTGGATGCGGATGGGTTCGCTGCCTTCACAGAAGTCAAAGATCCCTTCTCTCCTGTACTTGCAAAGAATTTACATGATAACATCTATTCCAGCGGTGGGACGCGGGATTTCACAGAAGCATACCGTAGTTTTCGTGGCCGCGACCCTGAAATCGATGCCCTGCTCAAAGGCCGGGGACTGGAGACGAATTGATGCGCAAACTAGCCAGCACGCTTTTCACTGCCGCCGCGCTTTTCGGCTTTGTCGCCACGGCGTCCGCCGCGCCCGCGCCAAAACTTCCCTACACCGCCATGGCCGAACTGCCGATCGTGAGCATGCATGTCTATGACGAACATGCGAACGCCGATCAGGTAGTGGATAACGCCTTTGCCAAAGCGAAAAAGGGCCGCAAGCTGCTCTTGATCGACATGGGCGGCAATTGGTGCCCCGACTGTGTGGTGCTGCACAATCTGATGCTGGTGCCGGCGATGCAGAAATTCCTGGACGCGCATTACGAGATTGCGATGGTCGACGTCGGCAAGTTCGACCGCAATCCCCAGATCGGCGCCCGCTATGGCTACAACACGCGGCTGAAAGGCGTGCCCACCATCCTGGTGGTCGATCCCGCCACCAACAAAGTGATCAATGGCGAGCAGGTTTTCGCCCTTTCGAATGCCGGACATCAAACGCCGCAGGATTTGGCGGACTATCTAGCCAAATGGACCGACCCGGCTTTCCTGAATACCGCTTCGAACAAATAGCCAATTCACCAAAACACAGAAAAGCCGCGGGCCTCACACCCGCGGCTTTTTCATTTTAGAGGAGCTTAACGCTCGGCAATTTGGCGCGCCGGCGCGCCCGGCTCCAGCATGTGATCCACCACATGCATCACACCATTCTTGTCATAGACGTCGTAGATGGCGATGTTGGTGGTGTTGCCCTTCTCGTCCATCAGGATCACGTTGGTCGGCCCGTTCATGCGCGCCACCAGAACACCGCCTTCCACGGTGCGGAGCTTGGCCTGACCACCGCCTTCGCCGATCGCTTTCAGCAACGCGGCGGAATCATATTTTCCCGGCACCACCAGATAACCCATCATGCGGGCAAGCTGGGCCTTGTCCTGCTCCAGCGCACGAGCCGGAAGGGTGGCGAGCGCGGCATTGGTGGGCGCGAAGACCGTAAATTGCCCGTTTGCCTTCAGCGCATCGGCCATGCCGGAATCCCGGATGGCTGCGGCAAAGGTCGTATGCTCAGGCGAAGCAGAGATATTTTCCAGCAGACTCCGATTGGGCAGCATGGCCTGCCCAGCGATCATCGGGTTCATCACCCCGCCATTGACATCAACCAAGGGCTTGGGCTGGCCTGAAAGTGTCTGGTTCGAAACCGCACCCAACGCGCCGCCGATCATCATCGCGGCGCCGGCGGCAAATCCTGCGATCATCATGCGCTTCATGGGAAACCCCATTCCGATCTGCCCTAAACGGGCAGAGTGAAAACGGCCGGAAAAGAGGGCCGTTCCGCCCCAAGCGCAATTATCAGGGGCTTTCCAGCGCCTCGCGCTTCATTTCCAGCGCCAGCCAAAGTTCCTCATTGGCGTCGCGCGCGGTCTCGATCTCGGCCAGACGCGCGGAAAGTCTGGCAAACCTGGCCGGATCGCGGCCATAAAGGGCGGGATCTGACAATTCCGCTTTCAGGTCGGCGATTTCGCGGTTTTGCGCCTCGATCCGGGCGGGTAAAATATTAAGCTGATGCAGGTCGGAAAAAGACAGCTTAACCATGGCCTCGCGCGCCGGGCGGGGCTTGGGCGTGTCTTTCTTCGCGACAGGTTTGGCAGGTTTGTTGGTCACGCCTTCACCCCGTTGCGCCACCATGTCGGAATAGCCGCCGGCATAAACCAGGAAGCGGCCGCCTTCTTCGGCCATCACGATCATGGTCGCGACCCGGTCCAGGAAATCGCGATCATGGCTGACCACCAGCGCGGTGCCAGGATAATCGCCCACCACCTCCTCCAGCAGGTCGAGGGTCTCAAGATCCAGATCGTTGGTCGGCTCGTCCAATATCAGCAGGTTGGACGGAAGCGCGAATAGCTTGGCGAGCAGGAGCCGCGCCCGCTCGCCGCCGGACAACACTTTCACCGGCGTGCGCGCCTGGGCGGGCGTAAAGAGAAAGTCTTGCATGTAGCTCACGACATGCCGCGGCTTGCCATCGACAAAGACCGTGTCGCCGCCGCCGCCGGTCAGCGCGTTGGCGAGGCTATCTTCAGGATGAAGCTCCGACCGGTTCTGTTCCAGCTTGGCCATCTCAAGCCCCGTGCCGAGCTTCACATTGCCCGCGTCCGGCGAGAGAACGCCGGTCAAGAGCTTGAGCAGGGTGGTCTTGCCCGCGCCATTCGGGCCCACGATACCCACGCGGTCGCCGCGATGGATGCGCAAAGTGAAGTCCCTGATGACCAGCCTGTCGCCAAAGCTTTTCGACACGCCCTTGGCGTCGATCACCTTGGTGCCGGCGCCGCCGCCTTCCAGCGCCTCCAGCTTCACGGTGCCGAGGCTCTTCAATTCCTCGCGGCGGCCCTTGCGCAAACTGTTCAGTCGCGTCAGCCGCCCCTGGTTGCGTTTCCGCCGCGCGCTTCTGCCATGGGTGAGCCAATCCTCTTCCAGCGCGATTTTGCGGTCGCGCTTGTGGCGCTCTGCCTCCTCCTGGACCAACAGCGCATCGCGCCAATTCTCAAACGCGGAAAAGCCCTGATCGAGCCGTTTGGTCTGACCGCGATCCAGCCACACCACAGCGCGGGAGAGATTCTCCAGAAAGCGCCGGTCGTGGCTGATCAGGACTAGCGCCGCGCGCATGGCTTTGAGTTCGCTCTCCAACCATTCGATGGCGGGCAAATCGAGATGGTTGGTGGGCTCGTCCAGCAGAAGAATGTCCGGCCGGGGCGCCAGCACGCGGGCCAGCGCCGCGCGGCGCGCTTCGCCGCCGGACAGCGTGGCGGGGGTTTCCTGCCCGGTCAGGCCAAGATGACCCAAGAGATAAAAGGCGCGGTTGGGGTCATCGCCAGGCTGAAGGCCTGCCTCGACATAATCATGGGTGGTGGCATAGCCGCCGAGATTGGGTTCCTGCGGCAGATAGCGGATGGTGGCGCCCGGCTGGGCGAAACGTTCGCCCCGATCGGCTTCGATCATGCCGGCGGCGATCTTGAGCAGCGTGGATTTGCCCGACCCATTGCGGCCCACCAGGCAAAGGCGCTCGCCCTCACCCACGCTCAATTCCGCGCCGTCCAGCAATAGCGTGTTGCCGAAGCGGATATGGATGTCTTTCAGGAAAAGCAGCGGCGCCATCGGGGGCTTGTCTTACGCCCGGCGGCGCCGATCAAGCCCAAAAATATCGCGCCAAATTTTCGTGTCAGGGCGGGGCGTGCGTCGCCGCCAGATAATCCACGATCAGGGCCGCATCCGCGTCGGTGATGGGCGCCTTGTAGACGTTGCGCATCTTGGTGACTTCCGCCGTCCAAGTGGTGCGGGGCAACAAAGGCTGATCCAGCACCATGTCGGCCGAATGGCAGGCCAAGCAATTCTGGTTGACCGTCTTCACATTGGGCCCGTCTGGAAAGCTTGCGGCATCCGGCGGCAGCTCAATGCTCATGGATTTAAAGGCCGGCGCAGCCGCCATCAGCGAAGCGGCGAGGACCACGCAACCGGTCACGGCGATGAATTTCATAGGCGCGTCCCTCAGGCCAAGGTCACAGGCAGGCGTTCGACCACATTGCGCATGAAGCCGGACGGATTCCAGTTTGGCGTATCGGGCTGCGCCTCACCCTTGGTGTTGGTGCAGCGAACCGCGAGTGTTGCGGGGCCCGCCGCGCCCGTCGCGACGCGCGCCGTCCATTGCCGGAAACTATAGGCGCCTTCGTCCTTGCCGAGTTTGGCTTCATGCCAGCTTTGGCCGCCATCGGCGGACACTTCTACCTTTGCCACGCCGCAGTCGCCGCCAAACGCCATGCCGCGCAGCGCAGCCGGCGCATTGGCTTTGAGTTTTGCGTCCCGCCCGATATTGGTGATGAACGACCTGGGCAGCATGCGATTAATCGGCACCATGGTGAGGCCCGCTTGCCCAGGCTTCATATCGGCACGCGGCGTGTCGGGAATAAGATAGGCCGTTTTCATCCAATAATTGTCGTCCGGCGCTTCGAGCAACTCGATATCGCTCAGCATCTTGATCCAATAAGTGGAATACCAGCCTGGCACGATCAGACGGATGGGATAGCCGTTCAGCAGAGGCAATGGTTTGCCGTTCATCGCATAAGCGATGATCACCTCAGGCTGGCGCGCATGCTCGAGGCTGAGCGATTTCTTGAAAACCGGCCCCTCGCTAACCGTGGGTTGGTCCAGCCCCGTAAAACGAGCCATCACGGCGCTGGACTTCACGCCGGCCTTTTCCAGCACGTCGCTCAACCGCGCGCCGGTCCAACGCGCATTGCCCATGCCGCCATTGCCCCATTGCGCGCCGGTTACGCGTGGTTCGAAAAAGCACCG
>Ga0134128_10000113_pt1 | contig 111601 bp, 91 predicted proteins | sample KB31754_FD_96462 | JGI IMG/M metagenome (GOLD analysis project Ga0134128, IMG submission 96462) | Terrestrial soil microbial communities with excess Nitrogen fertilizer from Kellogg Biological Station, Michigan, USA - KB3-175-4 | ecosystem: Environmental > Terrestrial > Soil > Unclassified ... | reverse complement strand
CGCCCGCGGGGAGATTCCGCCCCGGCTACGCCGGCGCGGAATCTCCCCGCGGAAAAGAGGAAGGCAGGGTGACACTTCTATTTGAGCTAAAAAGGTGACACTTCTATTTCTTTACAACACACGCGGAAAGCGCGCCTGCTCATTTGAGAAACGTTGGTGGACGGCGCTAAGTTCGGAAACGTCGAGGTTGCCGCGGTTCAAGACTTACGACGGCGCGCAACGGCTCGCGAGCGAGCCCGCTAAACAGCTCGGGAGAGGAACCCTCCATCAACAATGATCGTTTCGCCCGAGGTAAAGCTCGCTGAATCGCTGATGAGATAGATCGCGGCTCCGACCAGTTCGTCCGCATCACCGAATCGTCCCAGCGGCGTATGCTTGCGGAGCCATTCGCCCCGTGGCGTGCCTTCGATGAGGGGGCGATTGAGATCGGTTGGGAACACACCGGGGGCGAGGCCGTTGACGCGGATGCCATACTGCGCCCATTCATTGGCAAGCCCGCGCGTCAGGCCCATGACGCCACTCTTCGAGCAGGCATAGGCAAGCACTTCAGTGAAGGAGGCAAAGGAATTAAGCGATGCGACATTCAGGATGCTGCCGCGCTGCCCCTTGCGGTCGGCCGGCTGATCCTTCATGGCTCGCCCTGCTGCCTGAGCGACGATGAAGTTTCCAACCAGATTCACACGGACAATCCGCTCGAATTCCTCCGCCGGCATTTCCAGCGAAGGCTGCCGCTTAATCACTCCTGCGGCATTGACGACCGCATCGATGCGGCCATGCGTCTTGCGGATCGAATCGATTGCCGAGTTCACACTCGCGGAATTCGAAACATCCAACTGCACGGCATCATTCCCCTTGCCCAGCTCTTCCTTGATGGCGGCCACCTTCTGCGGATTGGTTGAGCCGGCAATCACTTTCGCCCCCGCCTGGGCAAAGCCCAGCGCGATGGCGCGGCCAATGCCGCTGGTGCCGCCGGTCACGAGACAGACTTTTCCGCTGATGTCCAAACCTGGATAGCCCATGATGATCTCGAATCCCTTGTTTTGGATGTCTGCTACTACAGCTCCACATTCCGCAGCGCCTTCCGATCGAAATTCGCTCCCGCTTCATTTGCGAACTGTTCGAACGCATCGATCTCCGCTGGCGAGAAAACGAGGCCGCCGAGCTTGTCGGTTTGTGCCGCGGCACGCGCCTCGGGTTCGCCCGGCAGCATCACCTTCTCGTTGCCTTTGCTGCGGATGTCATCGATGACCGCTTTCACGTTCGCCTTCTGATCGCGGCCGAGAGCGAAATCACCAGCAATCGCATCTGGTCGGATGCACTGGAAGAAAAAGGCCGGCGTGCGCTTTTCATCCGCTGGCCCAGTACCCCATCGGCTGCGTAACGTCGGCAGCGACCCGCCGATGTACGCGCCCATGATCTCATCAATCAGGGCCAGGCCGTATCCTTTGTGCGCTCCGAAAGGAAGCAATGCGACGACCTTTGTTGGATCGCACGTTTCATTGCCGTCCTTATCGACGCCGCAGCCGGGCGGCAACTGCTTGCCCTCGCGCACGAACTGCTGCACGCGTCCCATCGCCACCACGCTCGTCGCCCAGTCCACGCAGATGGGGAATCCAACCGCTTCGGTCGTCGGGAAGCCCCACGAGTGCGGGTTCGTGCCGAGCGTCGGGAATTTCCCACCGAACGGCACCACCTCGGCCAGCGCCGCCGTGCAGCAGGTGTAAGCGATATACCCCTTTTTGGCTGCGTCAATCACATAGCCGCCGCCCCACAGATAATGGAATGCATGATCGACTGAGACCGCACCGATGCCATATTCGTCGGCAAGACGCATGCACTCGTTCATCGCTTCGAGCGCCACCGCCTGCCCCAGCTTGCGGTTCGCATTCCACCGCCCCACCGCTTTGTATTTCGTCGGCAGCTTTTCGATCTGCGCGCCCGGCTTGCACCCGCCGGCCTTGGAGCCAAAGTGATCATCCAGATGCAGCGCCTTGATCGCGTTGTGCGTCTTGATGCCATGGCGTGACGCTGACTCAGCGGTCACCGCTGCAGCCCGCGCCTCGTCGGCGGTATAGCCGCGCTTGCGATACGCCGCCGTCACCAATTGATTGTGAACTTCCGCAGGAACGATGTAATTGAGGGCCATAGTCTCTTTCAATTCTAGAACGGATTCGCCTGGATGTAATCCTTGCCGCCTTTGAGATAGTTCACAAGATTGTTGGCGGCGCGAAGGCCTTGGCGTTGGACGCTTTCGTACGTTCGGCTGCCGACGTGGGGCGTCACGATGATGTTGTCGATTTCCTGGAAAATATGTGGCGTTTTCATCGGCTCGGTTTCCAGCACGTCGGTGCCGTAGCCTTTGAGCTTCCCCGATTTGCAGGCGTCGGCGACATCCTGTTCGACAATCACTCCGCCGCGTGCGGTATTAATCAGAATTGCGCCGTCTTTCATCAGGGCGATGCGCTCTTTGTTGATCATCCCGCGCGTATCGGGCGTCAGGTTCGTATGAAGCGAGACGATATCGGCCTGGCGAAGCACATCTTCGCGCGTCGGCAGGCGCTGGAGATGATGCTCACTGGCGAATGCATCATCCCAGTGATTGCCATGGCCGATGCACTTCATTCCAAAACAGCCGGCTCGCTTGACCACTTCCTTGCCGATGCGACCGAGGCCCAGAATGCCCAGTGTCTTTCCATACAGCTCGGTGCCAGTCTGGCGCTTCCATTGTCCGGCTTTGGTCGCGCGGACGTGAAACCAGAAATCCTTCGCAACCGCGATCATCAACCCAAACGCATGCTCGGCAACCGTCGTCTCATTGACGCCCGGCGTGAACAGCACGGGCAGCCGTTTGCTTGTGGCATATTTGACGTCGATCGAATCGAGGCCGATGCCATACTTGGCGATGACCTTCAGTCGGGGGAGCGCCGCATCGATCACCTTCGCAGTGATCTTGTCATCGCCATTGAGTAGCCCATCGAATCCGCCACCCTTTCCGATGAGATCGAGCATCTGCTGCTCGGAAAGTGGCCCCCGAGCCGAGACGACTTCGAAGCCCGATTCCCGGAGCACGTCATGATGTTTGCCCGGCGTATCCTGAAAACTGGTTGTTGTGAGAGCAATGCGCATGGCATGTCAATTATCAAATCGAGCGGAGGAACGCCAGCAGGTCGTTCAATTCCTGATCGGTCAGATGGGTCTGGCCATCGGGATGTTTGAATTTGACCAGCACATCGCGAAGACTCGTCGCGCGATTGTCATGGAAAAAGCTCGGCAACTGACTGACGCCGCGGAGCGATGGCGGATTGAAGTTCGTGACGCCAGCTTCATCGTGCAGGCCGACGTCGAAAGTCTTGCTGCTCGTATACGTCGGCGCGCGATGGCAATGGACGCAATCGAGTGATTCGAAGAGATGCCGGCCGCGCTCGACGGCTGAAGTGTTCACCGTACCTCGCGCGACATCCAATCCCGGCGCGGGCTGTAGCGTGCGAAGATACGCCGCGATCGCGTTGACGGTGGCCGGCGTGGCCTCGGCCGGTTTCCCATCCATCGTGCTGATCATCGAAAGGCGCACCTGCTTCTCCAACGTGCTGCTGGAGCCGTTCCAGGCCCACGGGCCGGTGTCGGCAGCGCCGAGCAATGAGAGCACGCGCTTGGGCGTGCCAAAGGAGCCATCGGTGTGATTGTCGTTCAGCAGGCCGCACGTGTGGCCATCGACATGGCAGGAACTGCAACTGTACCAGCCATCGAGCGACAGGTGAGCGTCATGAAACAGCACTTCGCCGCGCTGGGCTTCGGTTAGTGCGGGCGAGGGGCCGAGGGAGATGGTCTTTTTAACTTCGAGCCGTTTGACATCGACGACGCTGATCGAATCGTCCATCGTGTTGGCGACGTAGGCCGTGCGACCATTCGGCGCGAGCGCGATGGCGGTTGGATCCGCTCCCACATCCACACGGAAAAAGCCATCTGTTTCCGAGCGACGGATTGCGACTTGATTCACACCCGACAGCGCCACGATCAATCGGCCATCGGGAAAGTAGGCCAGCGATCCCATGTCGCCCGCGCCCTGATTGGCTTCGCCGATCACATACAGGGCCCAATGATGGACGGGAGCGGATTGCGTCGGCACTGGCGGCTTGAGCAGTTCGTCGAGAGTAACGCCCCGCAGCACATTACCCATCACCTGGCCCCAGAAAATATGCTCGTGTTCCGTCGAGACGTTCGGGTCCATCAGGAGATGACTGAAGAGGATCGATTTGCCATCTGGCATGGTCGCCATGCCACCGATTTCGTGCCCTTCGACTCTTCGAACCGAGAGCAGTTTTCGCGCAAGAAATTCGACGATTGCCAAATCACCACCAAAGGCTCCAGCGACGATCAGAATCTTTCCATCGGGACTGAGCCACTGCTTGCCGGGCGCAAAGGGCAGATCGAGCCGACAGAGAATCTGCGGTTGAGAAGTTTGTTTGGATGGGAGCTCAACGAACGTGAGCCAGTGCGCCCACTTCTGGGCGATGGAGCAGGTCGCGCCATCGCGGCTTGCCATTACGCTCACGGGTGACGAGCCGACATCAAAACGGAACGTCGGAGCAATCGAAGCGCCTTCGCATTTCAGGCCGATGAGTTGCCCTTGCGAATCGGAAACGGCCAGAAGCGATTGACCATCGGGAAGTAGGACCAGATCGGAGAGCGTCTGAGCGATTTTAGATTCGCCCCGAACGGCTCCTGCCGACGGATCGATGATGCTGATCGTGCCGCTCTGATGATTCGCGACTAAGAGATGTTTCCCGGCCAGCACCAATGCCACCGGCCGGCGAAGCTGAGGCTGGTCCTTTTCCTGCGCGGAGGCCACGCCATGTTGGGCAAGTAGCAGACTGGCTACACAAATTCGTAAGAACACAGATCGCATGGGCCTCGCAGATTGTACAGATCATGGCGCGGTGCGTTATTTCCGCGAAGAATGATGTCTCGTTGCGGCAACAGCAGGCCCTCGAATCCGGTATTTCGAAGGTGATGAACGTGCGACAATCCCTTTCAAGCATTCTGGCGATATGTCTTTTGGCTGGCGGCGCTTACGCAGCCGATCCCACAGCAATTCCCGACCGGGTTGACTTCAATCGCGACGTTCGGCCCATCCTCTCAGACAACTGCTATTTCTGCCATGGGCCGGACCGGAACAAGCGCAAAGCCGACCTTCGGCTGGATACGAAGGATGGCATTTTCTCGCACATCAAAAACGTAATCACCGTGGTTCCGGGAAAGCCAGACCAGAGCGAGCTGTTCCGTCGCGTGACGGCCAGGGATCCCAGCGAACGCATGCCCGATCCCAAGAGCAACAAACGGCTCTCAGATCACGACGTCGCCATTTTGAAAAAATGGATCGAGCAAGGCGCGCCCTGGCAGGGCCATTGGGCTTACCTGAAGCCAGTCCGTCCGCCGGTGCCGGATGTGAAGGAGAACGGCTTTGTCCGAAATCCAATCGACAATTCCATTGCGGCGAAGCTCGATGAAGCGGGATTGCATCCCGCGCCGTCCGCGGACCCCGCGACGCTGATTCGTCGCCTCGCATTCGATCTGACCGGCCTTCCACCAACGCCGGCTGAAGTCGAGCAATTCGAAAAGGATCAATCGCCGGATGCTTATGACAAGCTGGTGGACCGGTTGCTGGCCAGCCCGCATTTCGGCGAGCGGATGGCGGTTTTCTGGCTCGACATCGTGCGCTATGCCGACACGATCGGCTATCACAGCGATAACCCGATGAACGTCTGGCCCTATCGCGATTACGTCATCAACAGCTTCAATTCCAACAAGGGCTTCGATCAGTTCACGATCGAACAACTTGCCGGCGATCTGCTGCCGAACCCGACGACCGAGCAGAAAGTGGCATCCGCCTACAACCGGCTGCTGCAAACCACCGAAGAAGGCGGCGCTCAGCCGAAGGAATACCGGGCCAAATACGATGCCGATCGCGTGCGAAACGTCTCCACCGCCTGGCTCGGCTCCACGATGGGCTGCTGCCAATGCCACGACCATAAGTTCGATCCTTTTACGCAGGTCGATTTCTACAGCATGGCGGCCTTCTTCGCGGATGTGAAAGAAGCCGACGTCGGCCGGCGCGAGCCGGGCATGCCGGTGCTGGATGCGAAGCAGGAAACAGAGCTGAAAAAGATTGAATCGACCATCGCTGACGCGAAAGAGACGCTCGAAAAAGACACGCCCGAGCTGGCTGAAGCGCAACAAAAATGGGAAAGCGAGCAATCGCAGCAAATCACCTGGCAGCCGCTGGCGCCGGATACCTTCAGCGTCAAGGGCACTTCCGTTTTGCGCGAACAGGCGGATGATGTGCTTGCCGATACCGGGAAGCCGGCCGGGAAAGAAACATTTTCGATCTCGGCTCACACGCGTCTGAAGGGCATTACCGGATTTCGTCTGGAAGCATTGGAGGATGCGAGCTTGCCCGCCCACGGGCCAGGGGCCGCGCCCAATGGAAATTTTGTACTGACTCGATTTGCTGTGTCGGCGGTGAAGGAAAATGCCAAGCCAACGCCGATCCAATTCAGTCGCGCGGTGGCCGATCACGAGCAGGAAAAGTTTTCAATTGCCGACACGATCAAGGAAAAAGGCGGCACCGGCTGGGCGATTTTGCCGGAGACCGGCAAATCACATGTCGCCGTTTTCGAAACCAGCCAACCCATCGGCGACGAGAATGGCAGCATTTTCCTCTTCTCACTGCAATTTCGTTCTCAATTTCCACAGCACAACATTGGCCGTTTTCGGCTTTCGGTGACGACTTCGCCACACCCGGCCAGCACGTTTCTGCCGGAGAAGGTGAAGTCGGCCCTGGCGACTGCCGCCGATCAGCGCTCCGAGGCGCAGAAGAAGGACGTAGCCGATTATTTCCGCTCCATCACGCCTTTGCTTCAACCGGCCCGGCAGAAGCTGGTGGCATTGGAGAAGCAGAAGACCGAATTTCTTGATGCAGCGCCCAAGTGTCTGGTGACGGTCGATGCCCCGCCGCGAACGGTTCGGCTGCTGCATCGCGGCAACTGGATGGATGATACGGGCGCGGTGATGTCGCCCGCGGTGCCGGCATTTCTGGCCCCTGAGTCGCTGCGCGAAACCGAAAAAACTCGCCGGCTCACTCGGCTGGATCTGGCCCATTGGATTGTCAGCGAAGACAATCCGCTCACCGCGCGAGTCTTCGTCAATCGCCTCTGGCGGATGTACTTCGGCCAGGGCATTTCAAAAGTGCTCGATGACGTCGGTTCGCAGGGCGAACGGCCGACGCATCCGAAGCTCATCGACTGGATGGCGATGGAATTTATGGAGCCTTCGTTTGACGCGCAAGACTGCCATCCCTGGGACATCAAGCACATCGTCCGCTTAATGGTGACCAGCAGCGTCTATCGCGAAAGTTCTAAACCAAGCGAATTGGATAAGGAAAAGGACCCGTATAACCGGTTGCTTGCGCACCAGGCGCGCTTCCGGCTGGATGCGGAATTCGTCCGCGACAATGCCCTGGAGATCAGCGGTTTGCTCGTCGATCATCTTGGCGGGCCGAGCGTCAAGCCCTACCAGCCAAACGGATATTGGGATCAGTTGAATTTCCCGGTGCGGAAATACATGGCCGACACCGGTCCCAATCAATACCGGCGCGGGCTTTATACCTGGTGGCAGCGGAGCTTCCTGCAGCCAAGCCTGCTGGCGTTCGATGCGCCTTCGCGTGAAGAGGCGGTCTGCGAGCGCAATCGATCGAATATCCCCCAGCAGGCGCTTGTCCTGCTGAATGATCCGACGTATGTCGAAGCCTCGCGCGTCTTCGCGGCCAAGATCATTCAGCAAGGCGGCGACTCAGTGCAGAGCCGGCTCGACTTTGCTTATATGACGGCAGAAGCACGCAAGCCGCGGCCGGAAGAGGTTCGCCTGCTGTCCAATTTGCTGGATCAGCATCTGAGCGAATACCAGAAGGATCCGGCCGGCGCGCAGAAGGTGATTCATGCCGGCGAAGCGCCGGTGCCGGACAAGATTGATCCATCGGAACTTGCCGCCTGGACGAGCGTGGCGCGGGTGATCATGAATCTGCATGAGACGATCACGCGCATGTAGAGCGATTGAAGTAATGACGATGAATCGAGTCGTATGAGAGAAGTTGATGACATGACCCCGCAGGAGCTTATTCGTTTGCAGCAGCGCCGTACGTTTCTCGGCACAATGGGCCGGGGAATCGGCGCTGCGGCTCTGGCTTCGCTGCTCAATCCGTCGCTGCTGCGCGCTGCCGGAAGCACAGGGTCATCGTCACATCAACATTGGCATGGCGTGGTTAATCCACTCCATTTTCCCGCCCGCGCCAAGCGCGTGATTTGGCTGACCATGGCGGGTGGTCCATCGCATCTGGAAACCTTCGACTACAAGCCGATACTCGGGCAGATGAATGGCAAGCCCATGCCCGATAGCTTCACGAAGGGGCAGCCCATCGCCCAGCTTCAGGGCCAGCAGCTTCGCTGTTTCGCGCCGCAGTGGAACTTCCAGAAATTCGGGAAATCGCAACAGGAAATCTGCGAGCTGTTTCCGCGCATCGGCGCGGTGTCGGATGAGATCTACATCATCCGCTCGATGGTGACCGAAGCGATCAACCACGACCCGGCCCATACCTTCATGAACACCGGCACGACCATCTCCGGCCGGCCGAGCATGGGTTCGTGGGCGCTGTATGGCCTGGGGAGCGATTGCGACAACCTCCCCGGCTTTGTCGTGATGATGAGCCAGGGGCGAGGCGGACAGAATCAACCCGTCTCCGCACGGCAATGGAGCAGCGGCTTCCTGCCTTCGCGCTTCCAGGGCGTGCATTTCCGCGGACAGGGCGATCCGGTGCTGTACCTGAGCCGACCGGGCGGAGTCAGCACACAAAGGCAGCGCGATGTCGTTAGCGCGGTTGAGAAGCTCAACGAATCGGAAAACACGTTGATCGACGATCCGGAAATCGCCACGCGCATCAGCCAGTATGAAATGGCTTTTGCGATGCAGTCGAGCGTGCCGGAATTGATGGACCTGTCGAGTGAGCCGAAGGAAATTCTGGAGATGTATGGCTCGAAGGGAGCCGATGGATCATTTGCTGCCAATTGCATCATGGCCCGGCGATTGGCCGAGCGCGGCGTCCGCTTCATCCAGCTCTATCACCGCGATTGGGACCACCATTCAAATCTGAAAAACGACATCAAGCTCAAAGCTGAAGAGGTGGATCGCCCCACTGCCGCTTTGATCACCGATCTGAAAAACCGCGGCATGCTCGATGAAACGCTGGTGATCTGGGGCGGCGAATTTGGCCGAACCCCCATGGCCCAGGGCAACGGGCGCGATCACCATATCAAAGGGTTCAGCATGTTCGCGTGTGGCGGCGGTGTCCGAGGCGGGCAGACGATCGGCGCTACCGACGAACTCGGCTACAACGCCATCGAAGATATCTGCTCGATCCACGACCTGCACGCGACGATGCTCTATCAGATGGGCATCGACCACAAAAAGCTCACCTACAAATTCCAGGGGCGCGATTTCCGCCTGACGGATGTTTCGGGGAACGTGGTGAGGAAGATGCTGGTGTAGGGGAGGGCAAGGCGCGCTTTTGTGCAGCTCGTTGGGAGGGCGTTGCTCCTGCAACGCCGCGAGTGGCGCAAGAACGAAAGAGCCGCGCACGAAGTAAGCGGATTAGCGCCGTCTCGCCCTAATCCGCTTACTTCGTGCGCGGCTCTTTTTCGATTATCTGCGGCATTACACGTCGCTGCTCCTAACGATCTTCGGAAGTACCGCCAATCCTCGAAAATTCAAGGCGGCAGAGGACTGCCGCCCTCCAGATCGTCTCAAAACAATCCTGCGGATACCTCATCGCCTCGACGGCGGCCCACTGCGAGCGCGCATTTCGACAATTTTTCGTCCGATGACCGGATTTCCCGGCGAAATTGCTTCGATCTGCTCGTACTCGGATAACGCCTGCTGATATTGGCCCATGTGGGCATACACATCGCCGACGCTTTCGAATTGTGCGGCCCGGTCGCCGACGGAGGGGGGAACATCCTGCTGCGCTTGCTGGAGAAGTTGCAGCGCGAGCGCATGGTGGCCGGCGTTGTCTTCCAGGACCGCGAGATTGTTGCGCGGGACCCAGCCGTGGGGATTGACCGCGAGGGCATGGCGATAGAGCGACATCGAATCGTGCCAAGGCAAGGTCTGGACGAAGGACCAACTGGCCGTCACGATTATTGCAATCATACAAGATCCGATTACCACACGTCCGTTGGCCCGTGCCAGTGCGAAGGTGGCGATAATCGCTGGCCCGAGCATCGCCAGATACAGGTAATGGTCGGCAACGGTCGAATGATCCTGGAAATCAAACGGCACCAGTCCCAAGACGGGCAGCACCGCCAGCCAAAAGATTGCGATTCCTGTGATGAATGCCGGAAATCGCTTTCGATATAACCAGCCACATATCGCCACAAATACCGGCGCAACCCACGTGAAATAGAGCGAGCCATGTCGCAGCACCGACTGTGGCGTGCGGTCATAAACAATGCTGTGCCAGATCGGCAGCACCAGCTTGTAAAGGTAGTACGCAAGGGCGTCGAGCGCGATGAGCGGCCGCAGATGGATCGGCGTGATGTAACCCAGTTGCGACGCCGGCTGCGCAAAATGGCCCTCGAGAATGATTGGCACCGTCAGTACAAGCCATGGCACGAGCGAAATCATCACGTGCCGCCAGGTTCGCCTCAGCAGCCCGAGGTCGATTGCGCCCGCCAGCAGCGGAACGACGACCGCGCTCGGCTTGGCCAGCATGGCGCAGGCAAATGCGAGGGTCGCCAAAGGGTAATGGAGCCATCGACGCGACGACTCTGATGACTTTGTCGAATCCGCAAACGCGATGTACTGCCAGATCGCAAGTAACCCCAAACATCCCGCCAGCACATCTTTCATCCCCGAAACCCACGCCACCGGCTCAACCTGCACCGGATGCATTGCAAACAGTGCCGCTCCTGCTGCCGAGGCCCATGGAGATTTCGTCAGCCGACAGAGAATCGCAAAGGCCAATAGTGCTGCGACGCAATGCACCAGAATATTGGCCCCATGGAAAATCCACGGATTTAGATAAGCCTCCGTCGTCGGATCAGGCACCGGCACATACGATAGCGCCGCCACGCCCGCCCAGACGCTGTAAGTCAGCGGGATATAGATATCCATGACCGGCTTGCGCGGATTCCAGAACTCCGCCAGGCTTTCCCACTTGGGCGGATTGAGCCAGGGATTAGTGACGATCGTCTGGTTGTCGTCATAAGTGGTGAATTCGCTGGTCAGCAGCGGGCAGTACGTTGCGAATATTGCAATAATCAGAAATGCTGGAATGAACCGATCGAACCCGCGCGGTTCAGGCGAAGAAGTTTGCCGGGGTACGGGTCGGGGAGAAGACTCAGTTCGAGGCATGGATGAATCAGCCCGGCCTTCTACCAGGGCATGCCGCCCTGCTTGGCCCGGCGAATGGCGCGCTGAAGCTTCTCGTTGATCTCCGCGGGCTTGGCCAGCGTCTGCCAGAAGGCGCAGGGACGTGTATCGTCTTCAGGAATGATTTCGATCGACGCCAGCCGAAGCGCTCGCTCCCGGATCGTCGGCAGCAATCGCGTTCGCGCCACTTTGCGAAGCGGGCATTCAAACAGATCGACACTGAACACACCCGAAGCGCGAAGAATCCGCTGGTCGGTCAATACGTAAAGCTTGCCCATCCAATTGACGATCGCCCACATGATGCGGGCCGCGCCGATGAACAGGGCCGTCTCTACCCAGATGTGGATGTGCTGCTGATCGGTCGCCCTCGCTGCTACGCAAGCCACCACCAGCGCAACGATCCACCCCAGTGAACTGAGCGGAATGAACCAAAGCGACGGCTTGGCGACGAGCATCACGATTTCGCCATCGCGAAGCACCTGCCCGGTCAGCAAGCTCGCCGCTGGCGCGACAACCGGAGCCGCGGCTGGCGATGCGGTGGCTGCTGCCTCGGCCTGCAATGACAAGCGCATCGACGGGATCGTTCGCGTCCACCGGGCGTTGCGCGAGCGGCGAGGCAGCCTGGATCGTTCGCTGTCTTCTCTCATGGGCGTGCCAGAACCTCCTCCTTTAGTGTAACAATATCGGGGAGATTCCGGTAATGGTTATTAAAATCCAGCCCATATCCCACCACAAACACGTCCGGTATCTCAAATCCGACGTAATCGGCAGCAAAGGACTGGGCAGATGGACGATCTTTGCGAAGCAAAACGCAGGTTTTCACGCTCGCCGCCCCCTTTTCCTCCAACACGCCTTTCACAAGTCGAAGCGTCGAGCCCGTGTCGAGAATGTCGTCCAGCAGCAGCACATCGCGCCCCTTCACATCGCCAAGCTGTTGCCCGATCACTTGCGCCCCCTGACTGATCACGCTCTTTCCCGGATAGCTGCTGACGGTGATCAGGCCGATCTGCATGGTGATGGGAATTTCGCGAATGAGGTCCGCGCAAAATATCATCGCGCCGGTCATGATCGGGAGGATGGTGATCTGCCCCTCGTCCGCGGCAGCGGAACGGTCAGCGGTGATTTGCGTCGCGAGCTCCCCCACGCGCTGCGCAATCTGCGCCCGCGGAATCAGGACTTGGTCAACGTCGCGCTGCATGTGCCGAGTGTAACGTGCGGCGCGACAGGACGAAAACTTCTACAGGCCGTATCAAGGGCCGCGATTGCTGAAATGTCTGGGATGCTGAGCACGAACGGCTTCTCTACCCATGTTTTACTTTTCAAATCTGCCGCTTAAGCTTGGATAGAAATACGATGCTCGTCCTGATCGACAATTACGATTCCTTCACCTACAACCTTGTGCAGAAGCTCGGGGAAGTCGATCCTTCGCGCACGATCGAGGTGTTTCGCAACGACAAGGTCACCGTCGATCAGATCGAGGCGCTGAAGCCCACGCATATCGTCATTTCCCCCGGCCCCTGCACGCCGCGCGAGGGAGGCATCAGCAATGATGTCATCCGCCACTTCGGTCCGAAGCTTCCCGTATTGGGCGTCTGCCTCGGGCATCAATGCATCGGCTTCACCGCCGGCGCCAATGTCATCCGCGCCGCTCGGCTCATGCATGGCAAGACCGATCAAATCCACCACGACGGCCGCACGCTTTACGCTGGCATGCCCAATCCCTTTGTCGCAACCCGCTATCACAGCCTGATCATCGAAAACAACACGCTTCCGCCGGAATACGAAATCAGCGCCTGGACCGATCAGAATGAAATCATGGGTGTCCGCCACAAGACCTGGCCGCTGGAAGGCGTCCAGTACCACCCCGAAAGCTTTTTGACCGAGCAAGGCGAAAAGCTACTTGCCAACTTCCTCAAGAAATGAACAGGCCAGGCACACCATAACGTGCCTGGCCTGCTATTCATCATTCAGATTTTACGAGCCAACCTATCGCAGCTCGACCGTCCAGTAGGCGTTGTCGAGGAACTGCTTCCAGCTCCAATACCGATCGTCCGCCAGCCGAATGTTGATCACCGGGCTGCGCTTCGGCTTCACCGGTTTGGTGATCAGGTGCAGATGCGCCTGTTCAGGCGTTCGGCCGCCCTTCTTGACGTTGCACTTGATGCAGCAGCAGACGATGTTTTACCAAGTCGTCTTGCCGCCCTGGCTTTTGGGCACCACGTGATCCAGCGACAGATCGGTGGTCGGCATCTTCTTCCCGCAATACTGGCAGCGGTTGCCGTCGCGGGCGTAGATGTTTCGCCGGTTGAACTTCACATCCTGCCGGGGGAGCTTGTCATATCCCAACAGCCGGATGATCCGCGGCACCGCGATCTGGAAGCGCACCGTATGAATCCAGTCGTAGCCGTCCGGCTCAAACTCGCGCTTGAGCTGTGACAGCTCCGCCCAGCTTGCAAAATCGAGATTCTGCCACTGGCTCTTGCCCTCGGCATCGTTCTCGATATGGATCACTTCCGCCAAATCGCGGCAAAGCAGCGAGAATGCGCGGCGCACGTTGATGACGCGAATCGCCTGATAGAATTTATTGAGAACCAGAACGTTTGCGTTCAGAGCGCTGGCGCCGCCGCCATGATTAATGACGGCAGGGAAATGCGAAGATGGAGTGTGCGGGTGGCTCATTGCCGGGCCTGAACCTTCCATGACCGCGCGCAATACGCGCGTCTAACATACGTTCAGATGGCTCGGAGGAAGTTGCCAAAATCGTCCCTCCAGCCCCGCGTGTCGGAACAATTGTAATCCCCTGAATTGAAAAAGGCCAGTCGAGGACGTTACTTCGTTTCTCACCATGGTCTGTGCAGTTAGCCAAGTTTAGCCGCGACGCGATAGCGGAGCGCTTTCTCCAGGAACACCAAAAGCGCTCCGCTTTCGCGTCGCGGCTAAACTAGGCACACACACCGCTTGCGATGGCTGATGGAATCGCGGGAGAGTTACATTCCCGCATAAATAGAGCAACCGCGAACCGTATCGCGTTTCCTTCCCTTAAGAAGGTCAAGCGATACGATCCGCGGTCACTCGCTTCCCCAAAGTCGGCCGGAACCCCAATAAGTCGAGAGCCCTCAAGCTTCTACTTTTCTCTCTGCCCAACAAAGGCCCCGCAGGCAGAAGGGTTTTGATCGGGACGCCCCGGCTCATTTGAATAAGCGACGGGCAGCCAACAAAAGCGACAAATGAATTTGGAAAATTATGGCGGGAAAAGCGTGAGGGCCAGATTTACCAATCCAACCCCATGTCCACCAGGCGTTTACAGATGAGCTGCAAGTCCCAGACGGTCGTGGAATGATCGATATTTCCGATCGCGACGCTGGTGCCGTCGCCGGCAATGGCCAGAGAGCCCACTTCATGCATCTGGGGGTCTTCCAGCGTCGCCAGCTCTTTGCCGGTGGCAGGATCCATCAATTGCACGGCGTCCTCGACACCCATGATGCCGGCCATGACTTTTCCATCGCCCCTGAACGCAATCAGAGCCGGATGATGCGTGCGCTGGCGATGAACCAGGTGATCGAGCCGCCAGGTTCCGACTTCCCAAAAGCGATAGGCGCCAACGTCGCCGCCGACAAACCAGCGGCCATCGGGGCTGAAGGCAACGCCTTCCATGTCCACGTCGAAGCTGCTGGGGCCAAACTCGACAACCTTTTCGCGCTTGGCCAAATCCCACACGCGAAACGATCCGGTTCGCCGCGCGCTGGTTGCGGCCCATTTGCCATCCGGACTCACAGCGATCGAGCGAATATTTCCAAGATGTTCACCCAGTTGGGTGACATGTGATGGATCGCGAAGATCGATCAGGTTTATTTTGCCGTCGCCAGCATCGTAAACCATCGTGCGCCCATCGGCCCCCAGCGCAGCAAGCCCATTGGCCGGCGCAACATTCAAGGGCGCGCCAATGCTAGTGTTGTCGATCGTCTGACTAGCTGCAGGCAATTTCCATTGCAGCAACTTCCCCGCGCCAGCAGCGAAGAGTTTCCTCCCATCGCTGCTGAAAAAGACGCCGACATAACTGTCGGCAGAGATCACCATGTGCGCCAGTTCGCGATCGGTCGTCAGATTCCAAATCCGAACGCCTCCCCGGCTCGCGCTGGCAAGCAGTCGGCCATCGGGACTGATCGCCGAGCTCCATCCACGGTCATCCGCCAGCGGCCCCGAAAATAGCCGGCATTCCTGACATTGCTGGAGCCGCCATAACTGGGAAAGCGATCCGGTACAAAGTCCAATGTACTGATCGTCCGGACTGATCTGCACGGCAAATCCCGGGGCCGAAGTCATCAAAAGCTGCTTGCCCGAAAGCGGATCCCACAGCCGGGCTGTATAGTCCCAGCTCGTGCTCAGCAGCAGTCGATCCGAGTGCAGAAACTCCACGCGAAGCGCTGCGGCCAGGTGGCCGTCGATCGAGGACTGCAATTGCCCTTTCTGCGAATCCCAGACGTAGACATTTCGATCGCGGCAGGCTGCCGCCAGCAACGTTCCGTCTGAATTCCAGCTAAGCCGTTCAATGTCGCCCGGCGGTTTGAAATCGATCAGGCGGGAATAATCATCCATCGAAAAGATGATGATCTTTCGCTTTTGCAGTGAAACCGCCAAACGCTTGACTTGATGGTCGATCCGAATCCGGTCGACGCGGGATTCCAATGGGACGCTCCGAACTTTGTTTCCCGAGGACAATTCGTAAAGCTCGAGCAGATCGGGTGACGCCGAAATGGCAATCAGCTTGCTGTCCGGCGAAAAATCGACCGCCTGCAAGGGCGTAATCGGAACGGGCGTCGAGAAAATAATTTGACGTTGAACAAGATCCCATACCACAAACGATTTTGCCCGGGCGGCAGCCAGATAGCGATCGTTTGGACTGAAGGCGACAAACCAGTCCAGCGGAGCGCCATCGCCGGGCAGTGAAAAAAGCTCGGCATCGGAGCGCGTGTCGTAAACGTGAATAGTGCCGACTTGATCGCCTTTGGCGTATCGATCGAGCTTGTTGGAAAAGGCCATCTGTTCATAGCCTTCAGGTTGACCCTCCCAGGTGCGTACCAGTTCCAGGTCCGGGACCGACATGCAGGCGATGGCCTCGTTACGAACGGCAAGATTGGGCCGAATCCGCCCCGCCTTTTGCAAAGCCGCAAGTCCGCTGAAGCGCTGCCCAGGCCGGCCGCTGAATCGGCTCACGCGCGCCTCGGCCAGGTACGAGGCCCACAGTTTTTCGACCGCATCCTCGCGCATGATTTCTTTTGAATGCTCCGCGATTCGAGCACGAACGAGCGCAAAGCTCGCGACGGCCAATCCTGCTGCCAGCGAAATCATGACGGACGCGACAGCAATCAGCGCCACGCGATGTCGCCGGGCCATTTTGCCCAATCGATAGGCGGCTCCGGGCGGACCGGCATGAACTGGCTCGTGCTTCATAAAGCGCCTCACGTCGGCGGCAAGATCGCCGGCCGTGTCGTAGCGCCGCGCGGGATCCTTCTCGATCGCCTTCATGACGATCCAATCGAGATCGCCGCGCAGCGATCGGCGAAGCCGCGAAAGCTCAATGTTCTGCAGAGCCGCGCTGGCCTGAGCGGCGGCGTCGCGCGTCGCCAGGCGCGTGCTGGGGCGCGGCGGCTCGACCTCGCGCACGAGTCGGCGGATTTCGTCGTAACCGGCTGGCTTGAACCTCTCCGGATCGAATGGAGGCACGCCGGTCAAGAGCTGGTAAAGCAGCACGCCCAGCGAATAAATGTCGCTTCGTGTGTCGATATCCTGGCTTGCCCCGGCCTGCTCAGGGCTCATGTATTGCGGTGTGCCGATCAACTGCGGCTGCTCGGTCATCGGCGCTCGCCCCTGCGGCGCGCTGCTGGCCTTGGCTATGCCAAAGTCGATTACCTTCGGCGACGGGACTCCGTCTTCAGTCGCAACCAGAATATTGGTCGGCTTCAGATCGCGATGGATGATTCCCTTCTGATGGGCATGTTGAATGGCCCGGCAGACGGGAATGAAAAGCTCCAGCCGCTGGCGCGTGTTGAGGTGCTGACGATCGCAATACTCGGTGATCGGGAGCCCTCGCACGAGTTCCATGACAAAATAAGGGCGGCCCGTGTCCGTGGAGCCGCCGTCGAAAACGCGGGCGATGTTTGGATGTTCCATCATCGCCAGCGCCTGACGCTCGGCTTCAAAGCGCGCTACGACCTGCCGGGTATCCATCCCCGCTTTAATGATCTTCAGCGCCACTTGCCGTTGGACCGGCTGTTCCTGCTCGGCAAGAAACACCACACCAAAGCCCCCTTCGCCGATCATCTCCACGAGCTTGTATGGGCCGATGCATGTTCCAATTTCCGCCAGCGGTGCGGGCTGGGATGAGGAGGAGCCATCAGCGGTGTCTTCTTCGCTGATCGTGGGCGATTCGAGGAAATTCCCCGCCAGGTCATGAGCATTAAGCAATTCCATCACGCGGGCGCGCAGGCTGGCCGAGCCTTCGCACTCTCGATCGAGGAGCGATTCATGATCGGACCGGTCGGCCTCGATCAGCTTGCAGAAGATATCGCGCACGCGCGTCGAATCCTGCAATTGCATGGGAACCCTTGACTCCCCCCAAAATCAGCCCTCGGCTTCGTTTAACGCATCATACAGCCAGGCCCGCGCATAAGCCCATTCGCGGTTAACCGTCCGGGTCGAGATGGCGAGCGTTTTTGCCGTTTCCTCGACGCTTAGCCCCGCGAAAAATCGCAGTCGGACCACCGCAGCGGTGTCGGGCGATTCGGTCGCAAGGTTGGTGAGCGCCTCATCGAATGCCAGGATCTCGCGCGGCTCCTCTGCCGCCGCAAGATCGAGCACATTGATCGGCATCCGCTTGCTCTTGCCGCCGCGCTTGAGCCGGCCCCGCGATCGCGCATGCTCGACCAGAATGCGGTGCATCGCCTCGGCCGCGACATGAAAGAATTGCGCCCGGGCCGAGATATGCAGCGGCGAAGTTCCCATCAGCCGGAGGTAGCACTCATTGACCAGCGCCGTCGCCTGCAGCGTATGATCGGGCCGCTCCATCGACATGCGCTGGCGCGCGATGTCCTTAAGCGTGTTATACACCAGCGGCAGCACTTCGCTCGCGGCCTCTGAGCTCCCCGCCGCTGCTTCGGAAAGCAGCCGGGTCACTTGATCGCATTGCGGACTTTCCATACTTCCCTGATCGCACGTCTTTCGCAAGCCATTTTACTTGTGGTGGAATTAGGGGGCAATGCGAGGGTGACTGGAGAGGTCTGCAAAAAAGTCGCAAAACAGTCATTCGGTTTGGTCAACCACGTTTAGCGGGCTCGCTTGCGAGCCGTTGACCGCGCCTTTTTCGTAAAACCTGCACCGACTCCCAACAGCATGTCTGTTTGGGAAGCGAATGGCAGCGCGCAACGGCTCGCAAGCGAGCCCGCTAAACGCGCGTACCAAACCTCCTGGGTGAAATCGGCACCACTCTATTTTCCCGGCTCGGTTTACTGGTCGAGCAATCCCCGACTCTTCAACCAATCAGCGCATCGCTGCGGCCACTCGCTGACGGGATGATCGCTGGGGCGAAGGCCATATCCATGTCCACCGATCGTGTAGGCATGAAGCTCGGCGGGAACATGCGCCTGTTTGAGCGCCATGAACATGTTGACGCTGCATTCCACCTTCACCGGATCGTCCTCGGTCTGCACCAGAAAGGTCGGCGGCGTCTGCGCGGTCACGCGGATTTCCGGCGCGAGCCCGTTGTTATCCTCTCCAGTCAAATAAGCAGGGTAAATCAGCACGGCAAAGTCCGGTCGGCAACTCACCTGATCGATGTCGTCAATCGTCTCGTAGGCCCGCTTATCAAAATTGGTTGACGCGGCAGCGGTCAAATGCCCGCCGGCGGAAAAGCCGAGCATGCCGATGCGATGGGGATCGAGATTCCATTCCTGAGCATGCGAGCGCACGAGGCTCAGCGCACGCTGGGCATCCTGCAGCGGCGGCACATAACGCGGTTCATCGGGGCGCTTGGGCACGCGATACTTCAGGATGATTCCATTGACGCCAATGGAATTGCACCACTTGGCGATTTCTTCTCCCTCCAGGTCCCAGGCCAGAATGCTGTAACCGCCGCCGGGGCAGATGATGATCGATGCGCCGGTGTTGCGATCTTTGGGCGCGGGATAGAAGGAGATCGTCGGCTTCGTGACATTCGTGAGGCGCTCGACCGGCTTTTCGCCGGGCTTGATCGGCTGGATCATTTCCGCGCCGATGTTGCCCTTCTCACCGGGAGCGGTGCCGGGCCAGATGTCCATCATCAGCTTAGGCTTGAGATTCAGCGGCGCATCCCAGTTGCGTGCCAGCGGCCAGGTCGGGTATGGCAGCCGATCGAACTGCGTCATGACCGACTTGCCCAGCAGGACGTGGTCGGCAAAGTCGAGCAGCGCAGCAAAGTCTTCTTCATTCTGATCGTGCTTGCCGTGGCGATAATGAATGCCAATCTTGTTACCCGCGCCCAGGAACTCGAAGACTTCGCGCGCGGCAAGGTAAGTCTGCTCGGTGCCTGGGGGATTCGCCCACAGGTCATCCACGGAATCGGTCGTCAAAAGTGCCCGCGGCGCAACTAGGGCCCGAAGCTCATGCTGATCGATCGGCAGTTTATCGATGTGGCCAATGAACTGATGAAAATCGGACTTAAACCAGTAAGGAAAATTCTTGAGGATCGCGGCGATATCCTCGCTCTTTGGGGCTTGATCGCGATAGCAACCGGCTCCGCCACATCCTGAGCCATTTGGCACCGTGAGCGCCACGCGGGTGTCCAACGCTCCGGCCAAGAGCGCCGCTTTTCCGCCGCGCGAGTGGCCGGTGTTAATCAGCTTGTTGGCATCCACATCGTCGCGCGTCAGCAGGTAATCATTCACGCGCCCAAAGCCCCATGCCCAGGCGGCAATCGTGCCCCAATCGGCATCAGGATAAAGCGGCCGCACGCCGCCGGGCGCGTTGTTTTTGTCCGGGGCAAAATCGGTGCGATCGAACTCGGCGAGCATGTAGCCGCGCCGAATGACTTCTGAGACGATGTCTTCTTTCACCCGCCCCCAGCACAAATCGCCCTTCACGATCACCGGATGCGGCCCACTGGTTTTTGGAATCGTCAAAACCAGATGCACCGCGATCTGCCCCTCCGGCCCGACGTGCAGCAGTATCTGCTTTTCAGTCGCGCCGCTATCGAGAACTTTAGAGCCGGTTTCCTCCGCCTTTACTGCACATGGCGCGGGAGGATTTCCATATTCATAGGCGAGGATCAGATCCTGCAGGTGACGCCGCTGGCTGGGCCATTGATCGGGCGACGTGATGCGCTGCCCATCGGGAAGCAGAAACGGATCGGGCAGCGATTTGATTCGCGGCAACTGGTCGAAAGGCTTTTCACTTTCAGCAGCCATGGCAGGTTTGATCGCTGACACCATCGCCAGCAACGCACCAATCCAGATCCAGCAAATGTGACGATTGGGGATAGATGGGGTCATGAGCGAGTAGAGTAACGAAGTCTTTCGCGCAGTCCACATTCTCTCGCGAGCTTCGCGCCCTTTTTTGCGTTCAGTTCGCGCCAAGAACGCCAAGAAGCCAAGTGCGCCAAGAAAACAATTTTCCTGAATTGATTCTTGGCGTCCTTGGCTTCTTGGCGTTCTTGGCGCTATCTACGACGTGCGGTGGCAGACGCCTCTACACGCTGGTCAGCCCTTCACGTATCGCGTACTTGGTCAGCTCCGCGACGCTGTCGACGTGCAGTTTTTCCATCAGATTTCGGCGATGGGTTTCGGCGGTCTTGACGCTGACGTGAAGCTCGGCTGCCACTTCTTTGGTGGCGCGCCCTTCGGAAATGAGCTGGAGGACTTCGCGCTCGCGCTGGGAAAGCATGCCGAAGACTGAGCCGGGCTCGCGACCGTTGCCCTTGAGGTAATCGGCGAGGATGCCATCGGCCAGCGATGGGCTGAGGTAAATTTCGCCCTGCATGACGGTGCGGATGGCGGTGGCCAGTTCCTCGAAGGCAGACTGCTTGAAGACGTAGCCGCTTGCGCCCGCGCGCAGCATTTCGGTGGCGCTGCGCGAATCGGAGTTCGCGGAAAGGCCAATGATTTTCGTCTTTGGGGATTCGCCGAGAATTTGCCGTGTGGCGTCGATGCCATTGAGGTTCGGCATGCGCAAATCCATCACCACAACATCCGGCTGCAGTTGGCTGGCCATCTGCTCCGCGGCGCGGCCATCATCGGCCTCGCCGACCACTTCAAAGGTCTCTTCTGCCGTGAGCAACGCAACCAATCCTTTTCGGACCATGCGATGATCGTCAGCGATGAGAATTCTTACGGTCATGATTTCATACCCTTAATGAAGATCAGGGAAATGGGGAGCCGGCGCATTCCTTATGGGCGCATTCTAGTAAGGTTGTTTTTCCTTGAGAACGCAAAAATGGCGAACCTTGCGCGATTTTAACTAACGATGAGTTTCCTTCGATCGGCGGATGAAACCAACTTTTAATGTGCGTTCCGTGAGAGAGTTGCATCCCACGCACCCCGCTTATTTCATCGCCGTGATTGAACTTTTCACGCTCACTCGTTGTTTTGGACCGCTTGGCGTTCATTTAGTGCGGTCAAGACGGACGGCGCGACGGCGGATTCACTGAGGCGGCCGGGTAGCTGTCCCTGACCGATCCCGCCAGGGCCGGGCAGAAGGCGATTGAGCAGGCTGTTCAAGTCGGCGGTGATGCCGGGGAAGAGGCCGTGGAAGGAGACTGCAAGCCGGGCCGGCAACGAAACCATCAGCTCCGCTTCGCCGTGACAAAGCGCGCGAACAATGCGCCGGGCGGCGGCTTGTGCGCTGATCGAAATGCCGGGCGTCGCGTCGCTTATCGCGAACCATGCGTGCTCGGCGCGGTGCTTGCTTTTGAACATCGCGTTGCGCGGGCTGCCGGTGCGCATCAGGCCGGGGCAGACGGTCGTGACGTAAATTCCATCCTTGAGTAATTCCGATCGCAGCCCTTCGGAGAAGCCGACGAGTGCAAATTTGCTGGCGCTGTAAGGAAGCAGATGCGGCGCGGCGATTTTTCCGCCGATCGATGAGATGTTGACGATCCGCCCGGCATGCCGCTGTTGCATTTGAGGTAGCACCGCAAGTGTGGTGTGAAGCGGCGCCCAGAAATGAATCCGCATCGCGTCTTCATAATCCTTCGGCGTCATCACCTCCATCGGTCCCACCTGAATCGAGCCGGCATTGTTGATCAGCACATCGATTCGGCCGAAGCGCTCGTTAACTTGATCGATCATCTGGCGGACTTGCGGTGCATCAGTCACCTCACACGGAAATGTGAAGACAATCGCGCCGCGGCTTTCCAAATCCTGCTGAGCGCGATGCAGCTCATCTTCGTCGCGGGCGCAAAGGGCAATTATCGCTCCGTGTTTCCCACATTCGCGCGCCAGGGCGAGCCCTAATCCGCGCGAGCCGCCAGTGATGAGCACGACCTTGCCGCGCAGATTGATGCGTCGGTACATACGTACGGCCGCTCGCACGCCCAGCATGATGCCGATGCCGGCTGCGGCAGTTGACCACGCTTGTTTTTGCCGGACTCGTGCTGACGTCATGGACTGCTCCTTCGGGTAACCGAACTCGTCGCGCGCTGACGCGATCAAATCAGGTGCCATAGGCCGCTTAGGGTTTTGCGAGCCTTTCGACAGGGTCCAGCCGGGCGCTTGAAAAAGCCGATATCTTCCGGAAGATCGGAGGCATCAGCTCATGCTGCGACTGGTACGAGACGAACCGACAGAATGGATCGACATGCAAGATCAAGACGCGCCATCTGATGCCGAAGGCGCTGAACATGAAGAGACATCCGCGGAAGCGCGCGACGAGGGTTCCGAGACTGAAGCCGAATCGCGCGACGGCGCGGTGGACGAAGGCGATGAAGGCGCTGCCGATCAGGGCGAGCCGGAGATCAACCTGCCCGCACTTGAAGCGCTGCTGATGAGCACGCACCATCCGCTGACTGCCGGCCGGCTCGCGGAATTGCTCGATCTTTCCAGCACAAAGCCAATCCGGCGGGCGATCAAGACGCTCAATTCACATTACGAGCAGGATCGGCGTTCATTTCGCATCGAGCAGGTCGCGGGCGGATATCAGATTTTGACTCTGCCGGATTACGGTTCTTACTTGCAAAAGCTGCATCAAAAGGAAGGCGACGCGAAGCTGACTAAAGCTGCTTTAGAAACGCTGGCAATTGTCGCATACAAGCAGCCGATTCTCCGCGCGCAGGTCGAAGCCATTCGCGGCGTGGCCTGCGGCGAAACCATTCGCAGCTTGATGGAAAAGCATCTGGTCAAAATTGCTGGCCGGGCTGAAGAACCGGGCCGGCCCATCCTTTACGGCACCACGAAGCGATTCTTGGAAGTGTTCGGCCTGAACACGCTCAAAGACCTGCCGCAATCCGGGCTGGAAAAGTCGGCATAACTGTCGCTGGCACCGGAGTTTCGTCAAATCCGGGCCCTTCCAACGGCCCAGCCGCAAAAGACGCAAAAAATAGTTCAACTCGACAGCGTCGGCACGACGCTTCTATACTCCCATGGGAATTCATGGAATTCCGTAGGAGGCAGTGCATGAATTTTCGCGACATGCCGGGACTCGCGAGCGCTGATGCGGATCGAATTCTGGCCGACTTGCTGGCTCGCCAGCATCTGAATCCTCACAAGCCACTTGGCGAAGTACTCGATGCCGCCGGCTCGGCTTTTTCATGGTGCCCCAATGCGGTTCGAACTGCTGTGGATTGGCTGAGTTTGAATCCCGATCAAGCTGTGGGCCGACTGCGGAAAACAGAATTGATTCAGCTTTCGCGAAGCATTCATCGATTCTGGCTGCAAGCGATCGGCGAGCACGAGTCGATTTCCTGCCCTCAATAAAGCGTTTGTCGCACATCCAAGCACATTGGAACATTTTGCGCATACGCTCGCGCGCCAATTGTCCATCGCGCCTTCATCCCGAAGATTCATGACAGCATCCCCTGGGGTCCGATAAAGAAGTGGCCCTCCAGCCATCGTGCGGCATGGAATCTGCATATGTGCTGGAAGAGATGGCATTTCTATTCGATCTCATTGAATAGAAGCCGCCTCGGCAGGAGATAACCGATGACGCCTCATTTACCTCTGTGCTGTGCGAGCCGGTCGTTCAGACTTCTTTCCAAGCAGTTGCCACACATCAATTCTCCTGATGCGCTGCTCAATGGGGCCGTGGCGATCTCCATGCATCAGATGGAAGACTTGGATTGCGCGCAGGTAGATGCGACGATTCAGGAATATGCTGACACCGTGCGCTCTCGCGTGCGCGGCGAACAGCCGCAGGCCTTGCTTGCGCATCTGCATGAGTACCTTTTCGAAGAATTGAATTTCCAGGGCAACACTGAAGACTATTACGCCCCTTCCAACAGCTATCTGCCTGCCGTCATTCAATCGAAAAAAGGTTTGCCGATTACGCTGTCGCTGGTTTACAAGCTCGTTGCCGAGCGCGTGGGCCTTCGTTCATGGGGTGTCGGCCTGCCGGGACATTTCCTGGTTGGCGTCGAGTGCGGCGGCTCACCAGTTCTAGTTGATGCTTTCGCGGGCGGGCGAATTTTGACGCCCGAAGAAGCGCATGAGCGCATGATGGAAATGTTCGGGCCGGAAGTGGAATGGTCCGAAGAGCTGCTTCGGCCGGCGTCTAATCGCCATTGGCTGACGCGAATTCTGCAGAATCTTCTTAACGTCTTCGGCGCGACGGGTCACTATTCTGACGTGGCTGCCGTGCTCGAATTGGAAATGCTGCTCTGGCCCGAGCAAAACCATCTGCAGCGCGATCTGGGTCTCGTCCTGGCACGCTGCGGCTTATCGCAGCCGGCGTCGGCATGGCTCGATCGATATCTCAAATCCAATCCCGACGATCCGCAGAAAAAGCAGATTCGTGAGCTGCTGCAGGTTCTTACAGCGTAATTGAATCAAATCCAACTACGACTCGAGTTGCGCATTGTCGCCTGCTGTTTACGACTGGCGTAACCCGATCCATCGTTCGTCGGAAGCACGACGGCTCATCCTCCTCCGAATCCGAATTTTATCGTAATTCGATAAATGAATATTGACGTACGATAATTTTCCTGTTAAACTGAGCCCATGGCAAACGTAAAAACGCCGCCAATCAGGCGCAGTTTCACGGCGTTTCTGCAGACGATCATTGTGCTCGTCGGCATCGGCGGTCTTGCCTTCTTGCTTTGGGAACCCCACGTCGAGGGCGTGAATGCACACGCCACGCTCTATCAGATGTATTTCGATCCGTTCATTGCGTACGCGTATGTCGGGTCCATTCCGTTTTTTGTGGCGCTCTATCAAGCATTCAAAGTGTTGGGATATGCCGGACAAAATAAAATCTTCTCACAAGAGGCCGTGAAAGCGCTGCGAATGATAAAACTTTGTTCGCTTGCCCTTATTGGTTTTGTTGCGGTGAGCATCATTTTCATGAGTGGCGACCGAGACGACCGGCCGGCGGGCGTTTTCATGCGCATCCTCATTGCCTTTCCGTCATTAGTCGTCGCCACCGCGGCGGCTATTTTTGAACGGATTTTGCAGAATGCCGTGGATCTTAAATCCGAGAACGACCTGACGGTGTAAACCAGCATGGCAATCGTCATCAACATCGACGTCATGTTGGCCAAGCGGAAAATGAGCGTCACCGAACTGGCCGAGAAGGTCGGCATTACGATGGCCAATATTTCCGTACTGAAAAACGGAAAAGTAAAGGCAATCCGCCTCTCAACAATGGAGGCTGTCTGCAAAGCCTTGGACTGCCAGCCCGGCGATATTCTCGAATACAAAAGAGAAGGATAGCGCTGCGGCGAGCCTCCTCCTCGCGCAGGCGCTCCCTGAGTCCCGCCGCTTAAGGCAGCCTATCCACTGATGATTTGTTGGCGCGGCGCGCCTTCATGGTAGATTTCGCCGTACATGGAATCTGCCGCATTGCGTGAAATTCTGTTGAAACTCTGTCGCCGGGAGGACCTGACGCGCGATCAGGCTCGCGAGGCGTTTCTGCACATCATGTCCGGCAAAGCTGCCGATGCGCAGATCGGCGGGCTGCTGGTGGGGCTCGCAGCCAAGGGCACAACTGTCGAAGAACTGGTCGGTGCCGCGACCGTTATGCGGGAAAAAGTGACGGCTGTCAGTGCGCCGCCCGGAAGCGTCATCCTCGACACCTGTGGCACCGGCGGAGATGTTCGCCATACGTTTAACATTTCAACTGCCGCTGCGCTGATCGCCGCCGCGGCGGGCGTGAAGGTCGTCAAGCACGGCAATCGCTCGGCCTCCAGCCAATCCGGATCGGCAGACGTCCTGGAAAAGCTGGGCGTGGCGCTTGAGACGACGCCGCAACAGCTTGGGCGTTGCCTGGAACGGGCGAATATCTGTTTCGCTTTCGCACGCCTGCATCACCCCGCCATGCAGCATGTTGGCGCGGCCCGGTCAGCACTTGGGATCCCAACGATTTTCAATCTTCTGGGGCCGCTTACTAATCCAGGGCGAGCAAGGCATCAGCTTTTAGGCGTTTTCGCACCCGAATTGACCGACCGGCTTGCTCAGGTGCTGCGCGAATTGGGCAGCGAGCGGGCGTGGGTGGTTCATGCCGACGATGGGCTGGATGAGCTTTCCACGCTCGGCCCGACGCGCATAAGCGAGCTTCAAGGCGGGCAGATTCGTGATTGGACGCTGGATCCGCGCGAGGTCGGCCTTTCATACGCGAGGCTCTCGGATTTGCAGGTCAAAAACGCCGATGAATCGGCGAGCGTCATCTCCGGAATTTTGCGTGGAGAGAATGGACCCTCGCGCGATATTGCGCTTTTAAATGCCGCCGCGGCACTGACGGTCGCGGGACATAGTTCAGATATGGCCGGAGCGATGAATGCCGCAGCTCGTGCGATCGACAGCGGCGCTGCAAAGCAAACCCTGGAAAATCTCGTACGGTACTCGACGGAGATTTCCTAAAGTTGATATCAGTCGCTAATCTACCCCGCTTCGATGGCTGAACCGATCACGATTTTGTTTGCCGGCGGCGGAACGGGTGGGCATTTGTATCCGGGAATTGCCGTTGCCGAGGCGTTGCGGGATGTAGCGCCGCAAGCCAAGCCCCTGTTCCTGTGCACGAAACGCGAGATTGATCGCGTGATCCTGGAGCCGACCGGGTTTGAGTTCATCACGCAGCCCGTCATTCCCCTTGCGCTGTCGATCAGCGGCATGCTGCGGTTTTCTAAAAAGTGGTGGGATACGAAAGATGTCGTGCGGGCCGTTCTTAACGAGCGAAAGCCCGCGGCGGTGCTGGGGTTGGGAGGGTACGCGGCCACGCCTGCAGTACGTGAAGCCTCGGCTCGCAAAATCCCTGGCGCGATTCTTAACCCCGATGTGATTCCTGGGAAGGCAAACCAGCTTCTGATAAAGCGCGTGCAGGCGGTTTGCTGCCAGTTCGAAGAAACAGCGGGATATGTGAAGGAAGCCAATCGGGGGAAGCTGAAGACTACTGGTTGTCCGATTCGAAATGACATTCGCAATTTGCCGCCGCGCGAGCAGGCTGCCCAGCGACTGAAAATCGACCCACGCCTCAATACGCTTGTCGTCACCGGTGCCTCACTGGGCGCGCAGACGGTGAATGAAGCGGTGCTCACGATGTTGGAAACCATGCCGCTGACCGGCTGGCAGATTCTGCATCTGTCCGGGCGCGATCATGCGGAAGCAGTCCGGACGGGATATAAGAAGCTTGTCGAGAGTGGTCGGTCTGTCGTGGCGCAAGTCATCGACTTCACGCCCGCAATGGCGGATATCTGGAGTGTTGCTGATCTGGCGATCTGCCGATCGGGGGCGAGCAGTTGTGCCGAGCTGACGGCATGTGGCGTGCCTTCGCTGCTCATGCCCTACCCCTTCCACAAAGACATGCACCAGCGGCTCAACGCGAAAGTGCTGGCCGACGGCGGTGCTGCGATCCTCATCGACGACGAAAAGGATCGGAAAAAGAACGCGCCAAAACTTTCGGTGGCGATCGCCCCTCTCCTAAACGATCCAGAAAAGCGCCGTCACATGGCCGATGCCGCGCGAAAACTTGGAAAGCCTGACGCTGCTGAGCGCGTGGCGAATCTCATTGTCGAACTGGCTCAAACGCGACACTAAGCGTGAGAGTCACATCTAAATTGCATCCTGCATTTGCTGCGTAACGAGTTTCAAGATCTGTTCACATGTCTGCTCTGGCGCGTGGTCGAGCGTATATACCACTTGCTTAGCCAGCCGGAAATTCGAAGGATGGCGCGTGAGGAGGTTGTCAAAATCCACCTCGTCTGACATGCCTAGATCGCGGGTCCTTTCCTTGAGGACGCTCACCGATTTATCCAGATCTGGATCAGGAAGTAGCAGGATTACATTCTGGAATGGTTCCAGCGCCTGCTGCACGATCTGGAAGTCGGCTGGGTTGTCCTGAACGGTGTGGCCTGCCCCCAAGTCAAATACGCAATCGCGATAGTTGTCCACTAGACGTCTGACTGCCAGGGCCTCAAATCGCCTCATATAATCGAAGATACCCTGCATTCCTCCGCTGGCGCGAGCTGCGTCTGCTTCCTCCTGGTCAAAGCCGTCGGCAAGGTAGTAATCCGAGCAGATCTCATCGATCGAAATCTGCGGAACGCCAATCCTTTTTGCCAGAAGCGCGCCCAACGTGCTTTTTCCGGAACGCTGCGGTCCGATCAGAATGATTTCTTCGCGAGTCAAGTGGCCGGGCAATGATATAGTCATATGGCTACCTCATACGGATCAATGCTCCGGCATCTGCCCACTGTAAAGGCGAATCGATTCAATCAGCCCGGTGAAATGAGGGGCTGGCGATTCCAATACGGTTGTGCCCAAGTCAGCGCCGATCTGCATGGCTTCGTTGGGATTCCGCTTTAGAGGTTGGACGACGTTGACCGCCGTGGGCGCGCCATCGTTCACACGAATTGAAATATTTTTCGCATCAAACGAAGCGTGAACGGTGGCCCATTGGCCGGTGACGCTTTGAGAAGCGGCGGCGCGCGAGCGCTCTTTCCCTGCAACCAAAGTGAACACCGGCTTCCCGTCTTCCAGCGAAAGGCAAAAGCCGTTGGATTCGCCACCCAGGGCGAGGATCACGCCGGTGCCTTGTTCCGACTTGAAAGTCGCTTCGATGCTCATTGCTCCGATGCCGGCATTCATGCTGCGCGTGTGCGGCACCTGGATGTACCCCTTGCCATCGAATCGGCGGGCGTGTGCGCCATCGCGACCCATCGCAACGGGCGCATCCTGTGCGTGGCCATCGTTGCCATGGCCTGATGCGTCGATGACTTTGTCGCCTTCATCATGATCGAAGCGATAGTCCAACACCCAGGCATGCAGCGCGTTGACGCGACGTGCGGCCCCGGCTGGAGCCGCGGGCTTGATGATGCTCTCGGGTGCATCCTGGGCCGGCACTTTCAATTCGGTCCGCAGGCGATCCAGCCGCTCGTGCAAATCCTTCTGCACCTGCGCATACTCCGGCCGATCGTAAACGCTGGTCATTTCCTCGGGATCTTTTTGAAGATCAAAAAGCTCCCAATAGTTGAATTCCGGCTCATAGAAATGAGCGAGCTTGTAACGATCGGTGACGATGCCGTAATGCTTTGCGACGTTGTGAACGGCCGGGTGCTCGTAATAGTGATAATAAAACTCCTTGCGCCAATCGGCAGGCGTGTGCCCGTCGAGTACCGGTACCATGCTGCGCCCCTGCATTTCCTTTGGAATCGGCACGCCTGCCGCGTCAAGGAACGTCTCGGCAAAATCGAGATTCGAGACCATGTCGTTATTCACTGAACCGGCAGGTGTGTGGCCGGGCCAGCGAACGATCAGTGGCGTTCGAAGCGACTGCGTAAAGATCCAGCGCTTGTCGAACCAGCCATGCTCGCCCAGATAAAAGCCCTGATCGGAAGAATAGACGACGATCGTGTTCTGATCGAGGCCGGACTGCTTGAGATACTCCATTATTTTTCCGACGCTCTCATCGACCGAAGCGATGGTCGCCATGTAATCGTGCATGTATCGCTGATATTTCCAGCGAACCAGGTCCTTGCCCGACAGATGCTGGCTCTCAAAGGCCGCATTGCGCGGGTTGTAATAAGCATCCCATGGCTTGCGCTGCTCGGCGTTCAACGTGGGCGGCGGCACAAGCTTCAGATCGCGATTGTTCATCGTCTTGGCGATCATCATGTCCTGCTCGTGCTCGGCCTTGCCTCGGCCGGAGTAATCGTCGAAGAGGGTGTCGGGTTCCTTGAACTTCACGCCGTCATACATCGCCAGATTTTTCAGCGCCGGCTCCCATTCGCGATGCGGGGCCTTGTGCTGACACATTAAGAGGAACGGCTTATTCGGATCCCGCTTGTTCTTGAGCCAATCGAGCGTGTCGTCGGTGATGATGTCGGTGACGTAGCCGCTTTTGACGACGCGCTTGCCGTTAAGAAACATCGGCGGGTTGTAGTATTGCCCCTGCCCCGGAAGGATTTCCCAGAAATCGAAGCCGGTCGGATCGCTCTCGAGGTGCCACTTGCCGATGATCGCGGTCTGATACCCGGCCGCCTGCAGCAGCTTGGGCACTGTGACCTGAGAGCCATCAAAACGGCTATTGTAATTATTGTAAAAGCCATTGAGATGGCTGTATTTGCCGGTGAGCACGCAAGCGCGCGCCGGGCCGCAGAGCGAATAGGTCGTCAGGCAGCGATCGAAGCGCATGCCCTGCGAAGCCAGGCGATCGATGTTGGGCGTCTTATTCAGCCCGTAGCCGTACGCGCTGATCGCCTGGTAGGCATGATCGTCGCTGAAGATAAAGACGATGTTGGGGCGGCTGGAAGGCGCGGCCCGCAAGGTCGTGGGCAGAAGTAAAGCCACAATGGCGAGAAGTTGAAGGATCTTTGAGCGTTTCATTCGTTCGGTTCCCTCCAAGGCAGTCAACGTGAAATTGATTGGAGCGCATTGTGGGCTGGCAGTGTGCAGTCGTCAAAGGAAAAACGGAAGCTAGCTTGAGGCGCGACTGAATCGCCGAAGCATTGCATGCTTCGCCTGCATGCCCTATAGGCTAGGCCCATGACGCCGCTGGTCTTCACGCTCGTGACATTTGGCATCTCGATCGGGGCGGGCGTCCTCGGATCACTGCTCGGTTTGGGCGGCGGAATTATTGTCATTCCGGCACTCACGCTGCTGCTTCATATCGACATCCGATTTGCTATCGGTGCCTCGATTGTCTCGGTGATCGCGACTTCAAGCGGCGCAGCGTCGGCCTACGTGCGCGAGCGTATGACCAATTTACGCGTGGCGATGTTTCTCGAAGTCGCCACCACCACCGGCGCGCTGACCGGCGCATTCATCGCGGGCAAAATTCATCCGGCATGGCTCTTTGTGATCTTCGGGATCATCATGGGCTATTCCGCGATCGAAATGTTCCGCAAGCGCCACGAAGATCATGTGCACGCGGTGCCGCCCGACCGGCTGGCCGACCGATTGCGATTGCACGACCACTATTTCGACCAATCCATTTCAAAGCGTGTCGATTATCGAACGACCCACAGTTTGCTTGGCCTTTTCCTGATGTACATTGCGGGATGCGTCAGCGGATTGCTGGGAATTGGATCCGGTGCGCTGAAAGTATCGGCGATGGACCTTGCGATGCGCTTGCCGATCAAGGTGTCCACTGCAACCAGCAACTTCATGATTGGCGTAACTGCCGCCGCCAGTGCAGGCGTTTATTTTGCGCGCGGGGACATCAATCCATTCATTGCCGCGCCGGTGGCGGCAGGTGTGCTGGTGGGCGCAACCGGCGGATCATTTCTTTTAGGCCGGATTAGAAATAAGGCTATTCGCGTCGTGTTCGTGATCGTGCTGCTGGTCATCTCCGGACAGATGCTCTGGAAAGGAGTACATCAACTTGGCCACTCCCCCGCCGCCAAAGTTCATGCCTGATGTGGAGCCGGTGCACCACATCGAAATCCTGATCAGCAATCTGCTGCGCGCTGGCGTGATCCTGAGCCTGTTCATTGTTGTGATGGGCACGGGATTAAGCTTCGTGCACCATCACGATTATTTTTCATCGCCGGGCGAATTAAAGCGCATCGTGCAAAGCAACAGCGATTTCCCCCACACGATCAAGGCAATGATTTCAGGACTGCAATCGCTCGAGGGGCGATCATTCGTTGTGCTCGGGCTTTTGATGTTGATCGCAACGCCGGTGATGCGCGTCGCGGTATCGATCATCGCCTTCGCGATGCAGAAGGACAGCATTTTCGTTGTGTTAACAACGATTGTGTTGCTGCTTCTGGTGCTGTCGTTCTTTTTGGGAAAAGTGGAAGGCTAAAAAACGAGCCGACGAGGATCAGGCTCGGCGGCGCTTCAGCAGCCCGAAACCGACAATGCAGAACAGCACGGCACATCCCGGCTCGGGCGTCACGTCATATCCGATCAGTTGCACCGCCAGGAGATCAGCAGTGGTGAGCGGATAGACAGTGCCCGCCGGAAGAGTGGGATCCATCACGCCGACGTAACTTCCGCTTAGGGCATCGTCCTTCCAGTGGCTGGCGCCATTCCCGTCGCCGAAATTGACGCCGGTGGACATCAGATACGAACTAACGGTGTCGGACGTCACACTCGAAGCGCCGGGCGCAAGTTCTCGCACTGCGGTGGTAAAGCCGGTCGGAGTGGTGGGAATGCTGGAGCTGTTGAATCGATACAGGTCCAGCGGGAGCAGGTCCAGCAGACTGCCCGGGCTCGCATCGTAATCATCCACGGTCGAATCGAAGCCCAGGACGTGGCCAATTTCATGGGCGGCGACAGACTGGAAATCAGTCTGGGCTGCCGTGGGGTTGCCCGTGTAATTGAAATTGAAATTGCTATTGAAAGTAATAACGCCGTCCGGTCCCGGATTCGTTCCTGGCAAAAGTCCCAGGACTTTCTGGTTCGCCGATTGGACATAGATTTGCGTCGAGTCGAACGTATTCGGTTGCACGGTATGGACCGCAATCGTCGAGGAGGTCGGCAGGAAAGCCGCGATCGGATTGAAAGGTGTGACGTTCGTCACGATCGCGTTACGAACCGTGTTGAATGGCAAATCCGTTCCATTCAATGGACTCTGGGCGATCGTGTTCGAATTCAAAGTGTTCGCAAAGTTTACATCGATCACAATGTTGACCGGGACGGCGGACGTGATGTGCGAAGACCATTCATTGGCGGCGCGATTAAAAGCATCGATGGCCGGCTGATTGCCGATCATACCCGTCTGCGGCACGAGCGTAATTGTGAAATTGCCATCGGCCAGCGCCGGCGCGCAATGGCAGGACATTCCAATCGCGACTCCCAAGGTCGCCGCAGACATCAGGCGCCCAAGACGCATTTCCTAACCTCCAATAGCGCAAGCAAATCCAACCCAAGAGAGGCCCAAATTGTACCGTAAGTCAAGCTTTCTTGCGAGCAGCTATGTATTTTCCTTTAAGCCGTTCACCGATCAATCTTTAATGACTGCAACCCCGAGTTTCATGCATTGATCAGGGTCGTGATGACCCGATCGGCAAAGGGTGAGCCCCGCCCTGCTGTCGAGGCTGCTCCGGTGATAATGTGAAAATCGGTAGATGGTGCGGTTTCTAACGTGGGCAGAGTCTGGGTTTTACCATCCAGCGAATGCTTATGATCCAGCGCGCGCCCCTGATTTGAAATGGCAATCAGCGCCGCCCATTGCGGAGCGCCGGCACTGGTCCCGCTTCCAATCTGCCAGCCCTGTTGTCCCTGAAATGGCACACTGTCATAAACCGCGTAACCGGGATTGGGATCGGCGTTGTAATCAACCATGGCATCCTGAGCACTTTGGGCGAGCGGGACTTCGCCCGCGTAATTTCCGTTCACGTCAACAGAAAGTGTCGTGCCGCCGACCGAAACGACATTAACTGAAGAATCCGGCCAACTGTCGGTCGCTCCACTATCGCCTGCCGACATCAAAAACGTAACGCCGTCGCCGCTGCTGAGGCCGGCGACATGTTTCGGCGGCGTTGTGAGAATGTTCTGGTAATCGACTCCAAGCGGCGCGGTATCCCATCCCCAGCTCATGGAAACAACCGAAACGCCCCGCTTTTTCCGCGCAAAATCGACAGCATTGAAAAGATCCGCAGCACTTTGCGATTTCGCCTCGACCAGCAGAATCTTTGCTCCTGGCGCCATCGCATGCGCCCATTCGACATCCAACGACGTCTCCTGGGCCCAGCTTGGGTCGATCGCCGGTCGGCCATTAGGGGCGGCGATGGAAAGAGCGAATCCACCATGCGGAACCTGGTTGGGAATCCCAAACATTTTGTCGAAGGTCCTTAGATCGGAGGCGATGTTTGGATCGCGGTAAGCCGTGACGATGGCGATCGTTTGACCACGGCCATCCGGCTTGGCAATTGTTTTAGGTCCGGGTGTCAGGTTGATTTGATTAAAGGTGTAGGCCTGCTGAATCTGAGCTGGAGTGAATCCTTGCGGTGTAAGATGGGCAACGCTGCTGGAGAGTAGACATCGCATCTCCAGCGACTCAAAAAACACAGCTCGGCTCGGTTTCAAAACAATTCTCCCTTGGAACAAACATCGTATTGCTGGATAATGAGCCCTGTAAAGCCGGCACCGAGATTTGCCGGTTTTTTTTCGCGCGGCCTTCGATGAGATTGCGCAGTTCAATTTCGTCAGCGGCGTTTCATGTAGAACAGGTGAGTGGCGTTTTCGTATCAGAGGCTGTGGCAGGATTTTGCTTTTGGCGGGTGAATCGGAGAATGCTAAATGACACGGAGACGAGGGAGATTGCAACGGTGCAAACAATTAGCACAAGTCACAAGTGAGCCTCTCGAGCGGCGATTTGTCTTAAGCGGAATATCGATTGCCCCCGCGTTATCGTCCCACGTTCATCCACTCCACGTGGAGACGCATGGACATCACGTACTTCCCAAATCGGGCCCTGGCGATGGGCTGATGAATCCGCCAATTGCCTCTTCCACGTTGACGCCGGATGGCTCCCCGGGGCCGACTGGCATCACGCCGGCCCAGATGCGGCGTGCCTATGCGATCGACCAGGTGAGGTTTCAGTCGGGCTCGATTCTAGGCAATGGGTCGGGGCAGACCATCGCCATTATTGATGCGTACGACGATCCGCAGTTGGTCAGTTCCTCGGACCCAAGTTTCAGTTCGAGCGATTTGCATCAGTTTGATGTGGCATTTGGACTTCCTGATCCGCCGAGCTTTCAAAAGCTGGAGCCTCAAGGAACGCCCGCGGCTAATGCCGGCTGGGCCAGCGAAATTGTACTGGATGTTGAATGGGCTCATGCGATCGCGCCGGGAGCCAGCATCGACCTGGTCGAGGCGCTGGACAGCAGCAATACGAACCTCAACAACGCAACGACATATGCCCGTGGTCTGACCGGCGTCTCGGTCGTTTCCATGAGCTTTGGAGGCAGTGAGTATTCAGGAGAGAAAACCACCGATTCAATCTATACAACGCCTTCGGGACATACCGGCATCACCTTTATTGCATCCAGCGGCGACTCCGGGCCGCCGGCACAGTATCCGTCGGCATCACCCAATGTGCTGAGCGTGGGGGGAACGACCCTTTCGATCGATTCCAGCGGCAATTACCTGGGCGAATCGGCCTGGGTCGACGGCGGCGGCGGTGTCAGCGCTATCGAACCACTCCCGAGCTATCAAAGCGGTGTTGCAGGAACCAATACAAGGCGCATGACGCCTGATGTGGCGTTCGATGCCGATCCGAACAGCGGCGTCCCGACCTACGACAGCTACAACAACGGCAGCGCCGCGCCATGGTCGCAAGTCGGCGGCACGAGTCTTTCATCTCCGTGCTGGGCGGGGCTCATCGCAATTTTTGATCAGGGGCGCGTCGCCGCTGGCCTTGGGACGCTCAATGGCCGATCGCAAACGCTCCCGATGCTTTACTCGATGCCCAGTGATGCATTCCAGGACATCACCACGGGTATTTCCGGTGGCACCGGCGGTAATCCCGCGACCCCGGGTTACGACCTGGCGACCGGGTTGGGCACGCCCATCGCCGATCGCATGGCGGCCAATTTTGTTTCCACTGGCAATATCGTTGTCAACGGGACTGCATCCAATGATTCGATCTACGTTCAGCGCCAAGGAAACTATCTGGCCGAGTGGATCAATTCCGCCACGCCTGGCGTGGGAACTCCTTCGCAACTCGATCTGCTGCTGGGTGCGTCGTCTCTGACGATCCATGGTTTGGGCGGAAGCGACACTGTCACCCTCGACCAGTCGAATGGGAACGTGTTGGTCGCATCGAATCATCTCGATGACGTTGGCGGAAGTGCTGCCTTAACGATGATCGGAACGACTGGATCCGACACCGTCTCGATTGACAGTTCGAGTTCGACCTACGCGTTTGGTTCGAATCAGCTTTCATTCGCGAACGTCAGCTCTCTTGTCTACAACGATAACGGCGGATCGGATGTCATCACCTGCAACGGTCCGATCCCGGTCACGCTGCAAATTGCCGGCAGCGATACCATTAACGTAAATGGCGGCACCGTCATGCTCGATTTCATTTGATTTTTTGGGCCGCGGGTGAAAGCCCAAGCGTGGCCCGGCGAACGCTGAAAGAATCATCGCACGAAAAAACCAGACGAAGTGTCAATCCGTCTGTACTGATCCACCTGGTGGGCAAGCTTCCTGACTCGCCAGGGCCAACGTCCCACTTCGGCGTGTAATAGACGGTCGTCCACGGCCCCCACGGTTCGGGAGCATCATAAATTCCAAAGCCTCCCTTGAAGCGTCCATCATCTTGGAGGCCCTGCCACCAGAGGTATCGCTTGATTGGCGCGTCATAGGTGACGCCGCCGCGCGAACAATGGCCGGGATTATCGAAGACCGCGCCGCGCTGATTAATATCCGTACTCCAGATCGGCTTGCCATTCGAATCGATCTTTACAAAGAATTCGTAGGCGCTCTGATCCATCAGACGATCTTTAGGGACGCGTGAGAGCACCATGCGATCCGCCAGCTCGTAAGCGGAATCACTATCGAGAGAATAAACATAAACGTATTGATCGCGAGCTCCTGCGTAATTCCGGCCGAAATTGAGGAAGCTTGGACAGCCGAAACTGGTTTGGAAGCGCCAGTCGGCCCACCGCCAGGTCTTGCCGTGATCCTCGGATTTAGCGATCTGCGAATTGTTGGCGTTGCGCATCATCAAATACAAAACGCCATCGACCATCAGCATGCCGCTGGCCTTCTTTCCTTTTCGCCCGTCGTCCTTCTGTTCGATGTTGGATCGCAGATTGAAGCCTTGAAATGCCTCCGCCGATCCTGAAATGCGCGACAGCCCCATGCTCAGCTTTTCCTTAAGCTGTGGTTCAAACCCATTGCCATCGCCCCACGCGGTGTAGAGAAAATCGTCGTCGCCCCAGGTGATCGGCCAGTTGTCGCTGCCGAGCGCGCGATGAACGATCGTGCTTGCCGGAGCCCACGTCAGTTTTGCGATGACGGTGCTCTGGGGATAGGGCGCTGCGGCGCGCGGCGTGTCCGCAACGGCGGCCATCAGCGGATCGAAAATGTATTTCTGTTCGATGCCCCAATAGTCCAGGTCTTTGCTCTCGGGAGCCAACGCATTGCCAAATCGCACAACAATCAGATCGAGGCTCGGCACGACGAGCAACGTCTGATGCTGTGCGCCAGCGCCAGCAAATGCATCGGTTGGAACGTTGCGCCAGATATGATCATAGTTCGTATACCAGGCCAGCCCCGATCCCGGCGCCGGCTCGCCCGGGGTGCGCTTCGGAACAGGCATTCCCGCATAAGTCAGAGATCTCTCGACTGTCTTTGCTTTGATCATTTGTCGCCCATTCCAATTTCCCTTGTGCATCAGCAGTCGCCCCACTGCTGCCGCGGCTCGCGGAGAATAGGCGGCTCCGCCCCACGTGGCATACAGCTTCAGTCCATCCACTTCCGAAGGCTTGCCATATCCGATGGACCATTCCTTGTCTGGAATGTGGATCGGCTCCATTACGCGCTGTCGCAGCAATTCGCGCAGGTCGGTTTGCGGTGCACCACGAAGACTCGATGTGATCGCATACGCGAGCGCCGCCATGCCAGGGTTGCTGTAAGCATTGGATGTCCCAGGCTTGAAGATCACCGGCGCCTGGTGAAGAGAAATCGAAAACGGGTCCGGCTCGCGTTTCCAGAAGTCGCCCTTCCAACCGGTCAATTTCGCATGAGGAATATCATCCTGCTCGGCATCTTCGATGCCGGATGTATGCGTCGCCAATTCGCGAATCGTGATGAGGCCACGTAAAGGATCGCCCTTCCAGGCGGGGATGTAGCGCGATGCCAGATCGTCAGCGGAAATGTGCCCTTCATCGATGGCAACCATCAACGACATCCCGCCTACCAGCGCCTTGGCCAGCGACGCGGTTCCATGCGGCGTCGTGCGGCTGTAGTGCGGCGCGTACCACTCGCAGACGACTTTGTCGTGACGAAGGACGAGCAGACTTGTCGTACCTCGCGCAATCAACTCGCGCTGAAAAGTGGCCAGTTTTTCTCCGTCCATCCCCTGCGATTTTGGAGAAGCCGACTCCCAATTCGGTGCAGGAACCGCCTGCGCGCGCGATTGGTGCACGAGAATCGTCAATATGAGCGCGACCGCGCAGAATGACATCCGCGAAAGGCGAGATTCCATGCCGCCAGTTTACGAGCGCTTCGTGATCCTGGGCAACATTAATGGTGGGTTGACGATTTGGGCACCGACTTTACTGGTTTCATCTCTGCCTGCAGCATCGCGATCGTTTGGGGCGATCCCCTGAAAAGTTCATCGGGAAACTTACGGTAATCGCTGATCTGATCGTAGATGTAGACTTCGTTGTAGGAATTCATTCCCATCCCAGCCAGGTACTGTAATCGCAGATTGCGATCTCGATTGACCTGGGCACCGGCGAGCCAGGGCGACAAATCAGAGGCTCGGCCCCCATACGTGGCCAGCAGGTCGATGATTGAATTGAATCCGACGTCGCGCAGCGATTTCTTCACATACATGAAATCCATTTGCTCGAGGCGCGATTGCAGCACATCGACGTCGATCTTCATCGGCTCATTGCTTCCTAGCAGAACAATATCGTAGCCTTTTCCCTGGTCGTCATTGCTCCAGATCTGAGCGTTGGGAAAAGCTTCAAAGAACGTCGCGATTTCGCTTTTAACCGCTTCAGGCGTGCTTTCATAAAGCGGGACCCATTGCGTCACCATCCCGCCGGGCGCTAGATGCTGCTTGCACATTTCGAAATACTCGCGCGTGTAGAGAGTAGCAGCGCCCTTTACCCACGGGTTGATCGGATCTGAAGTGATGATGTCAAATTGCTGATCGCTGGTGAGAACGTAATGGCGGGCATCGTCGAACACCACCGTCGTGCGCGGGTCATTGACGACGTTGTAGTTCTCGTCCTTGAAGTAGGTGGAAACGACTTTGGGAATGAGTGGCTCGATTTCGCAGATGGTCACGCGCCGTGTGCTTGGATAGGTCAGGAATGAGCCGGCAGTGACTCCCGCGCCACATCCGACGACCAGAATCTGTCGGGGATTGGGATGAAGCATGGCGGGCAGGTGGCCGAGCATTCGCTGAAGGCGCATGTCCTGCGGATCACTAGACGCTTCAACTTTGCCGGCCACATGAAAATATCGATATCCGCCGTCTTTGGTGACTGCAACCGATGCATTGATCCCTTCGCCGACGTAAAGGATGTCCCGCGTGCCGGTGGTCGTCGCGAGATATCGACCATGGGCAACCATGCCTGCCGGGACTTTCGCGACGCCGCTAATGAGCTTTGCGGCTGCGAGTGAGCAGGCAAGAAGAATGATGAAAGCTCCGCCACGAACCGCCAGCGCGCCGGGCCTCTTGAAGATTGACGCTTGCCACAGCTCCGTCCGCGGTGCCAAAGCGATCAAGCCGGAAACGGCGGCAACGCCAATCAGCACCTGATCCGCCCCCTGCGTGCCCTTCCATGCGATGAAAATCAGGCTAAACGTCAATGCGCCAAGGATTGCGCCAAATGTATTGGCGGCATAGACGCCGGCCACGAGTCGGCTCGGGTCCTGTCCGGGGCGTGCAACGGCGGCAAGCGCCAGCGGAAAACTTGCGCCCCAGAGGAAGGTCGCGGGAAATACCGCCCAGAAGGATCGCAGCAAATCGAGCTGGAATGTGTACCACGGGCTCGTGGCCAGCGAAGGATCGATCGGCCAATAGGGAATGGAGCGCGTCAGCAAATGCGCCGTCAGCGCGATCGCACCAGCCAGCAATAGCTGGCAAATCCCTAGCAACACGATGGGCCGCCGCGACGTTCGCGAAAGTGACGAGCCGACGCCGCTGCCGATTCCCAGCCCGAGCAGAAAGACGCCGAGGATCACTGAGAATGTGTAGACGCTGCCGCCAAGCATCAGCGACAATAGACGAGTCCAGACCACTTCGGCGCCGAGCGCCGTGAATCCGGAAAGACCGATTACCAGGTAAACCGAAGCCCGGCCGGCCGCACCGGGGACTGGCAACTCGGTTTCATCCTCACTTGCGCCGCCTGGCGCGATCTTCGACATGAGCAGAGCTGCGCCCCCAATAATTAGATCGATCGTCACTGCGACGTACGTGGCGAACGTCATGTCGTGAACGCGCAGCAGATAGAATCCCGCAAGCAGGCACCCTGTTACCGCGCCGGCAATATTCCCCACATAAAAGAATCCCATCCATGACACGCCCTGGGGCGTTGTCTTCACCCATCGCGAAATTGCCGGCAGCGTCGCTCCCATCAACAGCGTCGGAGGCAGCAGACAAATCGCGCAGACCAAGCCACGCAACAGAAATCCTGGTAACCCGTGGCCCACATACGAAACGTAGACATGACTCACCCACGGCATTCCGAATAGAACCGCCAGCGCCAGCATTCCCGTGCCAATTTCTAGGACGGCATAGACTCGAAGCGGATGACGCTTCTGAGACACGAGCCTTGGCAGCAGCAGGCTTCCTAACCCCATCCCGCCCATGAAGGTGCCCAGCAGCACGCCGATCGAGACGGCTGATGAGCCGATGACCAGTTGCAGCATCTGCAGCCAGACGATTTCGTAGATCAGTGCCGCACACCCGCTGCCGACAAACAGAAGGAAAATGAATGGAAGGAGCGGCCAGGGCTGCTCATTCGAGCTGATGTGCGTCATTGGGAAACGAGTTGCGTCTTGATCTTTGCGGTGCAAACGGACCTCCGCCACTGCATCTACTCGAGCCAAAATGGGATTTCACCCGCATCCTGCATGCGCCAGCAGCCGCGGGGTTGCCGCAAGGTCCAGTTTTTACTCTATTTTCGATAAGATTGATGTCGTGGCGGAGCCTGACGACATCCAAGGGAAGTTCGAGTTGGCCCAAGCACACCATCGCGCGGGCCGATTAAGTGATGCCGTGCGAATGTATCACGAAATCGTACAAAAAGAGCCTGGGCATTTGAACGCCATGCACATGCTCGGGCTGGTTCTTTATCAGGCACAGTTGCATGAAATGTCGCTGAAATTCCTTCGGCAAGCACTTACAGGAAAACCGAATGATCCTGGATGCCATGTTGATTATGGATTGGTGCTCGCCGCCACCGGCCAGATTGACGCAGCGATGGATGAATACCACCGCGCGATCTCGCTGCAGCCTGATTGCATCCCGGCCCTGAATAACCTTGCGAACCTGCTCCAAAAGCACGGCAGCCTCGATGAAGCAATTGGTGCTCTAAGTCGCGTCGTTGCAATCAATCCCAACCTTGCCGAACCGCATAACAATCTCGGCAACGCCCTTCGCGAAACCGGCGACCTCGATGGGGCGATTAAATCGTTCGAGCGCGCCGAAGCGATCAACCCCCTGCCGCAGTTCGGAAGCAATAGGCTCTTTGCGATGATGCATCATCCTGGCATCGATGCTCAGCAACTTACCGAAGCGCACGCGCAATGGAATCGGCGTTATGCCGGCAACATCAAGCCCATCGCATGTTCACGAGATCATCTTCTTCCCGATCATCGACTGCGCGTGGGATATGTCTCTCCCGATTTTCACGACCACCCCATCAGCCGATTCTTTCTGCCGTTGCTGGGAAATCATGCTCGCGATCGCTTCGAAATTTTCTGTTACAGCGATTCGGCGAAGCTGGATCAGGTTTCCAGCATGATCGCTTCGAAGGCCGATGCCTGGCGAAACGTCGCTACGCTTTCGGGCGAACAACTCGCGCGGCAGATTTGCGAAGACCGCATCGATGTTCTGGTCGATCTGGCAAAACATACCGACGCCAAAATCCTGCTCGCATGCGCCCATCGGCCCGCGCCGCTGCAAATCAGCTATCTCGCCTATTGCGGCCCCACCGGCTTAAGTGCAATGGATTATTACCTGACTGATTCGCACATCGATCCGCCGCTTCAGGATGTCAATCAAATTGGTGAAAAGCCACTCCTGCTCGAAACGTTCTGGTGCTATGCCCCACCCGAGGAGGCTCCTGAAGTTAACGCTTTGCCCGCCCTGTCCAATGGCTTCGTTACCTACGGCTGCCTCAACCATTTCTGCAAGATCACCGAGCCGACTCTGCACACATGGCGGGAAATCCTGAAGAAAATCCCGCATTCAAAGCTCCTCCTGCACAGCCCGCCCGGTTCGCATCGGCAGCGCATTATTGATTTTTTTGCCGAAGCAGAAATCGATTCCCACCAATTGGAATTTGTCCCGCGGATGCCGCTGCGCTACTATCTTCAGCAGTATGGCCGGATCGACATTGCGCTCGATCCGTTCCCATGGGGTGGTGGGACAACCACTTGCGATGCACTGTGGATGGGCGTGCCAGTCATCACCCTGGCGGGCCAAACCCCTGTTTCGCGATCGGGCCTCAGCCTTTTGAGTAGCGCCGGCATGCCTGAGCTGGCTGCCGACTCTGTCGGGCGCTACATTGAAATTGCTATTGAGCTCGCCACCAAACCGGCGGATTTAGCCAACCGACGGCAACTAATAAGGCAGCAGATGATCGGCTCGCGATTAATGGATTTGCCCCGCTTTGTCCGGCAAGTGGAGGCAGCCTATTTGCAGATGTGGAACGGGCGGCGCATGCGTGCCGCAAGTCCATGAGAGATTGGATGTTTTGTTATGCAGCGACGCGGTTCTGTCCCCCCGACATCGAACGACAAAGAACGATCCATCCCCGTTATTCCTTTCGTGACCTTAATTCTGCTGCTGATCGGCGTCGTCGCCTGGGTCGATCGAAGCGCCAACGATCGCGCCAAATCCTACGAAGCCCCGGCATCCATTCCGCGACGAAATTTCACCGCGCAGGAATTGGAAGAGCATCCCAATGACCCTCCATTGATCCGCGCCATCCGGGATGACGATGTAAAAACATCACTCTCGCTGATTAAGGCCGGCGCTGATGTCAATCAGAGGAACTCTGAAGGCGGCACTCCTCTGTTCTACAGTGCTGGCAGCTTGGCCGATCAGATGCTGCCGGTCACCGAGGCCCTCGTTGAGCATGGGGCCGACCTGAATACCAAATGCGGCGAAGAGAGGATGACGCCCCTTCACAGTGCTTCCATTGATGGAAGCGTGAAGAGCGTCGAGTATCTTCTTTCAAAAGGGGCAGACGCCAACGTGCGCGATGCCAAGGGCGACACGCCCCTGCATGTTGCCGCATACACCAGCTACGATAGCCCCTTGGAGACGGTCAAAGTTCTGGTTGACCATGGTGCCGACGTCAATGCCTGCAACAAAGAGGGTATGAGCGTGCTTGATGTAATTCAAAAACTTCGCTGGCACTCGACCAGCTCATTCCTCGCATCCAAAGGCGCGAAAAACGGTTCGTAAACCACACCATCGCCGCGAGCAAACTACAGCCGCACAATTTCCAATGAAGGTTTGAGAAGCCGAGGTTAGCCGCGGCGCGACAGCGGGGCGCTTCGGAAGCGCTGTCGCGATGCGCGAGCGCAGTAGAATCAACAAGCGGTAACGAAAGAAGGGCGCGAATCGAATCATACACATCACCTTCCCAGACCGACAGGCAGCGGCCTGGCTGGCGGATTCGACCCGCGCCCTTCGCGAATGTCACCGGAGCCTCGCTCCGAATCTCACTTCAACTTGGCCTTGGCATCGGCCGGCACTTCAATCTTGGTCGAGCCGACATCCTTAATCTCAACAGTCGTCGTGCGATTGATGTCGCGATCGTCGCCGTTGAAATTGATGGTGCCCTGGACGTTGATTTCCATTTTGGTGATCGCGCCGTCCTTGAGCCAGAATTTCACCGAGCCCTTGGCGTTGCTGATTTGCGGGCCATTGTTGTTATTCCCGCCACGACGGCCTCGGAAGGCCATCATGTCCTTGGCGATTTGTTCCGAAAGGTCGCCCGTGATGGCGCCGTCGGCTTCCTTCAAATCGGGAATCTTGCTGGCCACTTCTTCCGCCTGTTGCGCGGGCGTTTTGAAGGTTCGCATCATGTTGCCAATGAAGCGGCCGGGATTGGGTTGACCGTTATTGTCACCCTGGGCGGCTTCGTCGGCACTCTTCCAGCCGTCTTCGGTCTTGACCGCAACCTTCTCGCCTTCCTTGAACACTTCGACGGTGTTGTCGCCGAAGGTCATGGAAATATGGGTTACCTCATCCTTCTTTTGCGTTTGGCCGGTCGTGTCACCGCCAAATCCGCCTTCGACATGGCTTGTCCAGCTATAGTTGTCAGCGGCCGCCAGCTTCTTTGCCGCCGACTGCACATCTTCCTTCGGTCCGGCAAACGCGACGACCGCCGACCCGGCCAATACCGCCATCCCAACCCACATGCCTTTGCGCATACGGCTCCTATGTTTGAATCTAGAGTACCCCTGAGTAGTCCAGTTGCGCCCGAGAACCTAAAACCGCCGCGCATTATCGCCAGACGCCCCGGCCGAATCCAGAATTTCACAATTTCGTAATGCCCTCGCGGATGGCATAGCGCGTCAGCTCCGCGACGCCGCGCGTCCCGGTCTTCTGCATGATCAGCCGGCGGTGCCCTTCCACTGTCTTAACACTGACGAACAATTCCTTGGCGATCTGCCGGGTCGGATGCCCCTCGGCAATGAGTTGCAAGACCTGCCGCTCCCGCGCGCTAAGCACATCAAATGCCCCGTTTCCATTGGTGCGATGAGGCCGGGCAGGCTTCCCGTCTACTCGATCCAAATAATCCCCCATCATCACCCGCGCAATGGTCGGGCTGAAATAGGCTTGGTTCGCCGAGGCGGCAGCCAATGCCCGCCAAAGCTCTTCTGCCGCCGACTCCTTCACTATATATCCGCAGGCGCCTGCCTTAAGCATTTCGCGCACGAATGTCGGGTCGGAATGCATGGAAAGCGCGATTACTTTGACATTTGGAAATTCGGCGACGATTTGTCGAGTGGCTTCGATACCGTTCAGTTCCGGCATCGAGATATCCGTCAGCACAATCTCCGGCTTCAATTCCCGCGCCTTTTCCACCGCGAGCCGGCCATTGCTTGCCTCTCCGACTATTTCAAACCCGGGCCTTTTGAGCAAAATTTCCCGCAACCCCTGAAGAAAAATCTGATGATCGTCAACGAGCAGCACGCGCATGGCGGGACTGTCCTCCTTGCCCGAACGAAAGCTTCCCACGAAATTAATTAGGCGGCAAATAAACTGCCGGCCATGCACCTTTCGACCCGACGCGAGACGGAAGGTTAGCAATACATTTCGATATTTTGCGGAGTTTTTTTGGCGGTCGCTTGCGCGCCAGTGGAAGATCCCTGCCCGAGCTTAGCCTCGGCGCGACTGCGGAGTGCTTTCTCCGAGCGCCCGAGCCTTCTGCCCCTTCGCCGGTTGCTTATACATAATGAACAGATAGTTGAACCCCCGCAGGAAAAAGTTTCCTTCTTCCGCCGCCCGGCGATAGTTCCCCATTTCCAGCGTCTTGTTATGTCGCGTGACCGAGACAATATCCACCGGCTCCAGCTTCTGTCTCAGCAACGAAAAAAGCTCGAACCCAATGGGATAAAACCCCTTCCCCTTCACAAATGAATCGCTGACATACAGCCCCATATACCGATCCGGCTTAAGGACGCGGTAGATCTCCTCGATCACCTTCCACATTGCTTGGTAATAGGCGCCGCCCGCCGCATCCAGCTTGCCCAGGTCGCGCGGATCGGGGCCATAATCGAGGTGAGTTGAGTAAGGCGGATCGATAAATACAAAATCGGCCTTCTCGCTCAGTTCCGGCGGCAGCGACCGCGCATCGACCCGGAAAATATCCTTCCGCGTCGGATGCACGTCGTACCCCAGACCCCTTCGCCCCAGATCCCTCGCTACATCCAGCGTCGTCCCGCTCCCCGCACACGGATCCACCACCAGATCATTGGGCCGAGTGTAACGCGATAGCAGATTCCAAATGATGTAGCTCGGCGTCGCCCCGCGATAATTTGCATCGCCCTGTGTTCCCTCACCGTAATGCTGCGAAGGGTAATCCCACAGCGTCGTGACCTGGATCCTCAACGGCGGCTTGCGAAATTTCATGAGCCCATCATATGCCCGCCCACCCGCGAGTTAAGCAAGGGTTGAGTTACTCCGACACGTCAATCGTCCGCGTCACCGGTGCGAGGCAGGCGGAATCGCTGCAGGACTGGAATGTCAGGCTCAGTTGCGATGGTCTGCGAGCGGATTTGTCGGGCAGGCGAATGAGGATCTGAATCTTCCCGCTGTAGACTGGGATTGAATCATCCGAATATTCAAACCGCTGAAGTTGAGCCGGGGGATACTCGATCACGGCATCGTCCTGGCCGATCACGGCAACGCGAGTTGCAACAAGATGTGCATCGAGCGACGAGACATCATTTGCGTTGATATGAAACCCATCGAGAATCTCCAGCGAAAGGAGAATTTCCCGATCATTTTTCCACCGTGCCACGGCACGCACGGTTTCCGGAGCTCGCGCGGCCGATTGCATCGGCATTTGCGAAGTCTGCTCACCCGGATTGATTCGGATCGGTCCCAGACGCGTCACATAATTCATCGCGGCCTGCACCATGGCGCTCATGCCGGCTCCATAATCGATCATCTGCGGGGCAAAGGCTCCGATGATCCGCGCGGCTGCGTCAAATTCGCCAAGTTCCAGCAATGAAAGAGCCGCCAGGGCGTTTCCGCTGGGCAGCGGGCTGTCGGTGGCCATTTTCTGCCGGACTTCAAGGTCTTTTGCATCGGCATCAGTGAAGAAAAGGCCGGGACGATTGTCGCCAAAGCGCGCCAACATCGATTGCGCAATCGATCGAGCATGATCGAGCCATGCCGAATCTTGCGTGGCATCATGGACGGCGAGCAACGCCTGCGCAAAGGCCGCGTAATCATCGAGAAATCCGCTGTATCGGGTTTTGCCATCTCGACTCGTGCGATAGAGGCCGCCATTGTCGCGAAGGTGATGCTGTAGGAGAAAATCAGCTGCCCGTGTCGCGGCAGCAATGTAACCGGGCTCGCCGAATACTTTTCCGCCGTGCGCCAGCGCGCGGATCATCAGCGCGTTCCAACTCGTGAGAATCTTTGTATCAAGCAATGGCTGTTTGCGCTGCGCCCGTGCCGCCAGAAGTTTTTGGCGCATGGGCGCCAGGCGCGTCTCCAACTCAGCTTGATCGACCTTCAATTCACTCGCGATTTCGTCCAGCGGCTTCGGAAGATAAAGGATGTTCTGGTCGGGCTGTCCCGATCCATGATGTGGATCGGCAAAGTTCGGCCCCAGCGAGATGCCATAAACGCGATTGAAAAGCTCGGCATCCACTCGCCCCAACAACGCTTCGATTTGCGCGGGCGCCCAAAGATAAGACAGCCCTTCCTGCGCATCCACTTCCGCATCGAACGCGGTGTAAAAGCCGCCGTCGGGACTGGTCATCTCGCGCAGGACAAAATCAAAAATTCCCTGCGCCACCTTTTGATGCCGAGGCTGGCGGAACTGTGCGAAGGCCTCGGCATAGATCCAGCCGAGCATCGCGTTGTCGTACAACATGATTTCAAAATGCGGCACCAGCCACCGGGCATCGGTCGAATAGCGATGGAAGCCGCCGCCCAGATGATCGCGAATCCCGCCATCGGCCATCGCATCCAGCGTGTGAATCAATTGGCGGGCGGTGCGGTCGCGAAGATCGCTCTGCTTTGATCCATCATCCTTCAGAAAAGTCAGCAGCAGTTCGAGAACCGTCTCTCTCGGAAATTTCGGCGCGCCGCCAAAACCGCCATGCCGCGGATCGTAGTCGGAGGTACTTTGCTCGATCAGCGATTCAATGACGCTTCGATCGATTGTCACAGGCTCGGTTGGCGCCGCCGGTTGCGAGGATTGCTGAAGTATTTGCAGGAACTGCGATGCCGTCTGCTCGACATCACTGCGGCGATTGTGCCAGGCATCGGAGATCGCGCGCAGCAACGTTAGAAATCCGGGTCGGCCGTATGCGTCGGTCGGCGGAAAATAGGTGCCGCCATAAAAGTAGCGCAGCTTGGGCGTAAGAAAGACGCTCATCGGCCAGCCGCCCTGTCGCGTCTGGACCTGCACCGCCGTCATGTAAAGCTGATCGACATCCGGCCGCTCTTCGCGATCCAACTTGATATTCACGAACAGTCGATTCATCTCGGCGGCAATCGCCTCATTTTCGAAGCTCTGCCGCTCCATCACGTGACACCAGTAGCAGGTGGAATAGCCGACCGAAAGAAAGATCGGCTTGTTTTCGCGCGCCGCCCTGGCAAAAGCCTCTTCCCCCCACGCATGCCAATCCACCGGGTTGTGCGCGTGTTGCAATAGATAGGGGGATGTTTCGTGGATCAGGGCGTTGGTGTGTTTGTACGGAGCGGAGGAATCAGTAGACATTTTATTAATCCTCCGGTTTTTCCCCGGCATCTGCCATCTTGACGATCTTCGGATCAAATCGCGCGACGATCTCGACCAGGTCCGATTGAGCGGCCATCACTTCATGAATATTTTTATAAACGACGGGTGCTTCGTCGATTCCAGCCGACAGAAGCTGCACTCCGGCCTCTTCAAGGAGAGGTTTGACGTGTGCCCACCGATATTTTTCGCGCGCCGCAGTTCGGCTCATCACCCGCCCCGCGCCGTGCGAAGCGCTTTCGAGCGAAGCTGCATTGCCCTTTCCGCGCACGACAAATCCGGGCGAAGCCATCGACCCCGGAATGACACCCATCACGCCCTTGCCGGCCGGCGTCGCGCCTTTGCGATGGACGATCAAATCTCGCCCATTGTGATTTTCCTTCCAGGCGAAGTTGTGATGATTCTCGAGGCTCGCAATCGGTTTTTCTCCAAGCGCCTTGGCGATGCGTTGGTGAATCAGTTCATGGTTGGCGGCGGCATATTTGCCCATCAGATTCATCGCCGCCCAATACTCCTGACCGTCCTCAGTGTCCAGATCGAGCCAGGCGAGGCGACGCAGATCATCGGGCAATTCGGGATGCTTCGACATCGCCAGCTTCGAATAAAAATCGGCGATGCCCGCGCCGGCGCCCCGGCTGCCGCTGTGCGAAAGCAGCGAGAGGTAGGTGCCAGGTGAAAGCCCCATATCGGGCTGATCGATTGTGAAAATACCAAATTCAACGAAATGGTTGCCGGAGCCGCTGGTGCCAAGCTGCTCACGGGCTTTGTCAAACAGCTTGCGCGTCAGCGGGGTGATGGTCCAGTCTTCATCCAGCACATCATGCTGAAGCGGCGTGGTGAAATGAGCGCCGACGCCGAACTTGGTTTCGCGTTTCAGGATTTTTACGAGCGACTGATTCAGCCGATTGAGATCGCTGGCTGGAATGCCGAAAACGCTCAATCGCATCCGGCAGGCGATGTCCACGCCAACCGCGTAGGGAATCACCGCATTTTCCGTGGCGAGCACACCGCCGATGGGCAAGCCATATCCTACATGCGCATCGGGCATCAGCGCCCCCGCCACCGCGACCGGCAATCGCACGGCGCGAGTGATCTGATCGGACGCCAGAGCATCAATGTCTTTTCCCCACACCTGATACGGCGCCGGCTCCGGCCGCTCGACGAAAGCCGGCTTCTCCTGCTCGGCGCGAATTGCGTCCGCCAACTCGGAGAAATAGGGATGGGTAGAATTTCGCACCGGATCGGCCAATACCGCGCGAAGCTCGCGATCCACGCCGTCATCTCCCATCGCAGCTTGCGCAGCCGGAATCAGACGCAGCGCGATGCCGATTGTGCGGCCGGGCTTAAAGCCCATCGCAAGAAGATCGTCCCCAGTCATACGCGCCCCTCCATGGGTCAAGTGATATTCAAAACCGGCGCGGCCGGCTCGAGGTTCCGCTTGCTGATCTCTCCCGCGACCTTGCCGATGATCGATTGCAGCGCCTCGGTAAGCTTTGGATTGCCGGTGAAATTGGCAAGCGGGTTGCCGCTGTCGCTGTTGATGCGCAGCTCGGTGAACATCGGGAGCGCGCCCAGATAGGGCAAGCCCATCTGAGCGGCGGTCTGCTCGGTCCCCCCGCGGCCAAAGATGTCATGCTGGCTGCCATCCGGGCCAACGAAATAACTCATGTTTTCCACGAGTCCCAGGATCGGCACGTGCAATTGCTTGAACATATTGATGGCCCGTGTCGCATCGTCCAGCGCAACCTGCTGCGGCGTCGCGACAATCACCGCGCCGGTCAGCGGAAGCAATTGGCATAGAGCCAATGGAATGTCCCCTGTGCCCGGCGGCAGATCAACGATTAGATAATCCAGATCCGGCCAGGTCGTGTTGTCCAACAGGAGCTGTTTGAACGCGCCGTGAGCCATCGGCCCGCGCCAAATCAACGGCTTATCGGGTGGCACCAGCGCGCCAAGCGTGACCGCATGAATGCCATGCACGAAAAATGGAATCACACGATTGCCGCGAAGTTGCGGCGGAAGCCCTTTGATGCCGAGCATCGTCGGCATGCTGGGGCCATAGACATCTCCATCCATCAAACCGACGCGCGCTCCGCTGCGCGCAAGTCCAACGGCAAGATTGAGCGAGACCGCCGATTTTCCAACGCCACCTTTGCCCGCACCGACGGCCAGAATATTTCGCACCTGCGGCAGCACATCGCGCGGCGGACCTGCCGGGCCGCGCGTGTTGGCGCTGAAGTCAATATGCACGCTCTCAGCGCCGATTGATCGCAGTGCCGATTCCACATCGCGCCGAATGACATCCTTCATCGGGCAGGCCGGCGTCGTCAGCTCTATGTTGAGAAATACCTGCGACCCATCGAGCCGCACGTCCTTCACCATGTTCAACGAGACGAGGTCCTTGTGAAGCTCGGGGTCCTGTACGGAGCTGAGCGCCTTCATCACCTGATCGCGAAAAAGTGCCATGAATTCCTCTGATTAGGCCGTAGTCGATCGATTATAGCGGCAGCGATACGAATGTCCGGCTGTTGAAAGACAACTTTGTCCATGCACGAATTCGCCGTCGTATCCTATGATTTAACTATGGAGCTCGCGATCTCGCGAAAGATAACGACCGAAGGGCCGCGCGCGCAAAATGTCGCGCACAAATCGGCCGATGCAGCGCCACCTTCAAAATCCTTCGGCGTCAATGTCGCGCCCGGCCCCGCCGACGACGGCTGGCTCACGACGCCTGCCGTTGCCCTCGGCGATGGCACGCAGGTTCAGCTTTATAAAGATGGCGAAGGTCTGGCCGCGGCATACGAAGCCATTAAAGCCGCGCGGCGCTACATCGGCCTTGAAGTCTACATCTTTGCCAGTGATCAGACAGGCCGCGCCTTTGCCGAGCTGCTGGCGCGCAAGGCGCGCGAGGGCGTGTCGGTTTTTGTCATTTACGATTCGTTCGGGTCGATGGAATCTGAACGGCGGATGTTCCGCATGATGCGTGCCTCGGGTGTGCGCGTTCAGCAGTTTCACCCGATTCGACCATGGGAATGCCAGTACAGTTGGCGGCCGTTCAACCGCGATCATCGCAAACTCATCGTGATTGACGATCAGATTGCCGGACTGGGTGGTTTGAACATCGGCAATGAATATGCTGGGCCGTGGATCGTTCCGCAGGTTCTGGAGCCTTGTGATTTGTGGCGCGACAGTGCGATCGGCATCGTAGGACCCGGGGCAAAGCTCTTCCGTCGAGCGTTCGCACAAACCTGGAACTACATCAAGCGCGGCGGGCGCATCCGCAAGACAGAATTAATTGACAATCTGTATGAAGGTGACCTTGGCCTCATGGCGCTGGCGCCGACGCTCAATAGCCCACTGCGATCTTTTCTTTACCGCACGCTTCGTGAAGCCCGGCAGAGCATCATGATGACGATGGCCTACTTCGCCCCCGACGATCCGCTGATCGACGGCTTGTGCAAGGCGGCCCGGCGTGGCGTGCGGGTGCGATTGATGCTGCCGGGTCGGTGCGATGTGGCTCTGGTGCGCATTTGCGCTCGCTCGTTCTACGAGACGCTGTTATCGGCAGGCGTCGAAATCTTCGAGCGACAGGGCGTGATCCTCCACAGCAAGACGATGGTGATCGATGAACAGCTTTCGGTGGTCGGCTCAACCAACCTCGACTATCGAAGCATCGAGTACAACTGCGAACTCTCAGCGATCGTTCGCTCTCCTGCGTTCGGAAAGCAAATGTGCGAACTGTTTGAGAATGACATCCGCTTTTCCGACCGAATTCGGCTGGAAGCCTGGCGCCGTCGGCCCCGCTGGGACCGCTTCGTGCAATGGGGCGTGAGCCGAGCGCGATATATGCTTTAGCTAAAAGAACCTTGCACTTCTTCCCGCGATTTCCCATCCGATGCACGAGATTTGCGGCCACGCTTGCGCGGAGGTTTCGCGATGGCGGTACTGCACACACTCAAATGCGTCACGATGGGAATGCCGGCGTTGATCTTTGGAGGACATCCTCTTTGTCGGGCCGGCGATGAACGCCTGGCGATGCGCAGCATCGGCCAAGCCGAACTGATTCAGATCAAATCCGATGCTTTTGCATCGGGCGAATCGATTCCGACTCAATACACCGCCGACGGCCAGAACATCTCTCCGCCGATCAGTTGGCATAGCATTGCGGGCGGCATCGAATCCTTCGCGCTGCTGGTCGAAGACCCCGATGCCCCGACACCCAATCCCTTTGTCCATTGGCTCGCCTACAACATCCCCGGCTGGGCGACGGGCATTCCCGAAGCCATTGCCCATGACCCGCAGTTGGAGCAACCCCACATGCTCCAGGGCAAGAATTCTGCCCGAAAGATCGGCTATATCGGCTGCGCCCCACCGAAAGGCGACAGCCCGCACGATTACCATTTCCAGCTTTTCGCATTGGATCGGATTCTCGGTCTAGAGCCAGGAGCTGGCCGAAGTGACTTGATGAAAGCCATGAAAGGCCATGTGGTCGCGGCAGGCGATTTAATCGGCACCTATCAGCGATCATGACGACTTTGCCGGTCGCGCCGGAATTTTATTTTGTTAGGTGTCTTTTGGCCACTGAGGGTGCTACAATGCGCCCATGCAGCGCACAAGAAGGGCTACGGTAGCAAAACCCCCTAAATCGTTTCAAGCCATTCGAGACAAGGTTCTTGCCGACTTGGACTTCTCCGAAAAGGAAGTGGCGCAGGCCGACTTTCGAGTCGCGCTGACGCTTCAGATCCATCAGCGAATTCGGCAACTCGGATTGACGCAGGCCCAGGCCGCCCAAAAGCTGGGCTTGAAACAGCCGCACGTGTCGAAGCTGATGGACGCCCGCCCCGGGGGATTTTCCATCGAGCGATTACTGTTGATCCTCAGCGCACTGGATGTGAACATCGATATCGTCGTGCGCCCCAACCCCCCTCGGGAAAAGCTTCGCCGCGGAGAGGTTCGCGTCGTGGCCGAGCCCATGGAATAGTCAATTCAATCCGGCCATTCCCCCGAAAACACTTCCGTCGCCGGCCCCGTCATGTAGAGATGATTGTCGGCTTCGCGCCATTCGAGATGGAGATCTCCGCCGGGCAGATGGGCGGTGATTTCCCGCGATGTTAGACCGGTCAGCGCCCCCGCCACGCATACCGCGCAGGCCCCGGTGCCGCAGGCTAACGTTACGCCGCTCCCGCGCTCCCAAGTGCGCATGGTGACTTCCTCCTCATCATGCACCTGCACCCAGTGAACATTAATCCGCCGGGGAAACGCCTTGTGGTTCTCGATCACCGGGCCAAGGCGTTCGATCTCGATTCGCTTCACATCAGGCGTATAGATGACCGCATGCGGATTGCCCATCGAAACAAACGTCGCATCGAGCAATTCATTCGACTGGTTGACCGGAAACCGATACTCGTTCTTCCGTTGCCCCTTGACCAGCTTTGAGGCGTCGACCGGAATGGCCGGCAAATCAAGAATCGGCTCTCCCATGTCCACAGTCACAAGCTGAACCTTCTTATCCGCGCCAAGATCAAGAGCCAGCATGAGGATGCCCCGCCCCGTCTCCACGCGCATCGGATTCTGCTTCGATAGGCCATGATCGTAGGCATACTTTGCGACGCAGCGCACGCCATTCCCGCACATCTCGGCTTCGCTTCCGTCGGCGTTGAACATGCGCATGCGCACATCCGCCTTTTCGCTGGGGAGAATCAAAATCAGCCCGTCGCCGCCAATTCCAACATGCCGGTCGGCAACCGCTTTGGCCAAAGCAGATGGATCGCGGACGTCCTGCTCGAAGCCACTGACGTAAACGTAGTCGTTGCCGATGCCATGCATCTTCGTAAATCGCATAGAGGGCGGATTATAGCGCTGGATCACATCGCATTACAGCAATCCACCTTAATGGTCCGATAAGACGGATACGAAGACTTCTTGAGCGCGGACATTCCGCGCCCGCGCGGTTGCAGGTTAGTGGCGGCTGAGGTGATGGACTATGTCGATGATTACTGATGACCCGACTCGCATAATGAACGCGAGTGAAACGCTCGCCGACCGTCGCGCGGCTGCCAACTGGGCTGCCAATCTGCGCGCTCTGAAAATCACCCAGTCCGCCCTTCTGGAAACGTCGCGGGAGCTTCCCCAGAACCTTTCCTGGATCTTTGGCCGAGATGGATATCTGACGGCCAGGCAAGATGATCGCTGGTGGAATGGCTGTTCTCTTCCCCTCCGCGCGGCCCGGCTCATGTTTGCGAAGATGGAAGTCACCGGCGGCGTCGCCTGTTTCCTCAATCCGCAGCATGCCGCCCAAATCCGCGTCGCACTGGATCGACTGGAGGCCTCCAAAGCCGTCATCGTGCTATTGCCCGATCATTTCTGGCTCCGCGTCGCGCTTGGATGCGATGATTTTTCGCCTGAAATTGCTTCGCATCGGCTCTGGTTTGTGACAGGCGCTGATTGGGAGGCGCAACTTCGCCAACTGCTCGAATCAAATCCCGGGCTCGCGACACCCATGCAGTTCATCCGGCCGATCGTGGCCGATTCGTCTGTTCACGACGGGCTGGTCGCTCCCGCGCAGACAATTTTCAATGCCGAGAATGCTCGACGTACTCAGCAAATCTCCGTGCTGCGAGAACGTAAATCGGCTGGAAAATTCAATCGCATTGGCATCCTTGCGCCGTCTCATTTTCGGTTGTGGGACGATGCCGGCGCGGTTTTGGGCGCGGCAATGTCCTCATGTTCTGAAACCGATATTTCTGTTTCGCTTCTCGATACGGATGATCCCCTTCGCGCTTCGACGCTGGCTCTTGCCGAGCTTGGAGCTGAATGTGATGCGATCGTGGCAGCAAATATCGGTCGCTCCGATCTGCCTCCCGTTCTCGGTGAGACGACGCCGTGGATTACATGGGTGACGAATGGACGGATTCCTGCCGCGCCAGCAGACGGTTCGTTGGATGCACTTCTCTTGACCGATCCCGCGAAGCGGCAAGCCGCGCTCGACGCTGGCTGGCCCGCGGGGCTAATCGGAATTGCTTCCTGGCCATCGCTTCAAAGTGAGCTAAAGGTCCCTGACACCTTTAGTTCGCATTTGCTGATGCTGTGCGATACGCGTCCGCTCGATCCACCGGAGAAACTACGCGAATATTCGAGTCACAGCCTGCTATGGGAAGCCATCACTGACGAAATCAGGCGTGATCCATTTGTCGTTTCGGATGTTCGGCAATATCTCGACGATCGCCGCCGAGGCATGCAGATCGACGACGGCAATTTCAACGCCTCGCTCTTTATCAATCATCTGATTCTCCCCGCCTACGCCCGGTCGATCTGCCGGATCCTTCTCGAAGCGGGGCTTACCGTGAAATGCTGGGGTCGTGGCTGGAATGAAATCGAAGAATTCCGCGCCCACGCGGGTGGTCCCGTCACTTCCCGTCAGCAGATGCTCGATTTGATCGAGAAAAGCACCGCGCTGCTGCATCCCTGGCCTGCCGGGATTCATCCAATCGATAGCGCCTCGCGGCCATTGCTGCGCGCCCAGGGCGGAAGAGAAAAGTTTGTCTCGACCGCCCGCCTCGCGCTGGATGAGAAATGCTCGGCGCCCCATTTAATTGCAGAACCACTGAGCTTTCCGCTAATTCAGAAGATCGCCCGCTTGAGATGAAAATTATTAGCCGCCTGGCTTACCGGCGCTTCATTGCTCTTGAAGCGCCCGACAAGCCGGGCGGCTAAAGTTGGCTGCTGACAATTCTCGACTCGGGTGAGCGGATAGCTGCGCACCCTCTCAAGCAACCGTAATCGCCGACGATGTCGCAAAGACATTGTTGGTCAGATTCGTGTCGTTGCTGAAGACGGTATGGCCGGGGTCAATATTCACCACGACAAATGAAGTCGTGCTGAGCACCACCGAGGCTGTCACCTTCATACTCTTACCGGGCTTGAGGTTGACCTTCTTGGTGATCGTGTCGAGCACCGTGGCATCCGAGAGCAATCCATCGGGCGAGGAATCGACATCAATCTGGATGGTGCCGACCGCGGGGACGTTCGCAGCGCTGGAATTGGTGATGGAGAAGCTCACCGGCACTTTCTTACCCGCGCTGGCGCTGGTCGGCGCTTTGGTGAAGGCGCCGCTCAAGTCCACGACCGGCGCGGCTACCGTCAATTGCCCGGCCACGCTGCTCTGCGTGTTCCCAGCCGGGTCGGTCGTCACGATGATCTCGTTATAGGTGCCTGCTGCAACCGTCGATGGAATCGACTTGGCGAATTTGAGGGGCAGCGCCTTCGATTTGCCGGAGGCGAGCTTCACCGAAGCATGTCCGGTGGCCAGCGTGAAGACGCTGTCGGAGGCGCTGGTTGTGGGCGACAGAACGATCGACTCACTCACCGCGCCACTGGTTGTCCCGCCGCTGCTAGTCAGGGTCACGCTGTCTTTCAATTTCAACGTTGTGGTTCCTACAACAGAAGTTGGAAGTGGAGTCTTCAGCGCTGAGCTGACCGTTCCTGTGCCGGTCCCGCCTGTTCCTCCATTGCCGCCGTTTCCTCCCGTGCCACTGGGTCCGCCGGTGAAGGAGGAGAGCTCTTCGGTCACGGCTGTGGTGCTGGGAATGATGGCCTTGACCAGCCCGACGTTGGGCGCGAACCAGAATCGAACCGTTGTCGTCCCCGTAGTGACATCTACTTCAAACGCGTTGTAAGTTCCTGCCGGCACCGTGACCGATTCCGCATTGCCGGTTACCAGCGTTGTCGTTTGAGTGATCGATGTATTGGTCGTCTGCCCGCTGGGCTGCGACACGCTATTTTCCGTGACCGTTTGAGTGAACGGCGAGCCGACCGTCAGCGTTTCGGGAAACTGAACCTGCGCCGGCGTCAACGTGTTGGTTGTCGTGATGCCGCTCGTTGAGGTTACATTGCCGTAGTTGATCAAGCCGTCGCTGGTGAAGGCCAAATAGGATTTCACCGTCGAGGTGATGCTCGACGGCGCGGTGAAATTGTTATTTTGGTCTACTTCGGTGGTGCTGGCGTTATTGAAGGTGGCCGCTCCGATGACGGTTTGTGTTTCCGTCCCGGTGATTCCGCCGCTCACCTGATAGGTCCACACTTCGCCGGTCTTGAATGTTGGATTGAGTGTCGTCGCACTGACCGAAGCGCTCAGCAACTGCCTGGATTCCAGCCGCTCGACCAGGCAGGCGGCCTTGCGATCGCGACGTGAGTTGAACGCAAGTTTGCCCGTTTGACGTGACCGTGAAGATCGTTGCATGAAATGCTCCGCGAGTAGAAGTTGGTGCCCCACCGTGAAACGGCCCATCGCCTCAAGGTGCCGATTAGCAGATTTTTGTCAACAGAAATTTCGGGAACGCTACATCGAGGGTCCAGTTACCTGCTCAGCTTTTTCCTCCTACTTCACAAAAAAGATTGCGATTTCTTGTTCGCAAGATTACGATTTTTATTCGCGATTGCACCGTTGCGCGATTTGCTGGGCTGCGGGTGGTTGGCGAACCTCGCCGACTCCCAAAGGGCAAACCATTTCAAACTCAGTTCCGCTCCTGTTGATGCGTGTAAAGAGGGCTCTCTCATGCGATCTTCAATGAAGAACCCGGGGCATCTGCGCTCGATGCGCCGGTGCACGTCCTTCGGCAATCTCAAGAAATCTTGTGCTGAGGCGCTCGAACATCGGACGCTGCTCAGCGGCTACAGCGTCGTCACCGGCCTTTCGCCCAATGGTGGACAAACGCCCGTCGGCGGCGTGGTCGTCGATTCGCTGGGAGACATTTTCGGCACCTCCCAGGCATCGCTAAAAGAGGGAGAGGTTTGGGAAGTCACCTCCGCCAGCCTCGCATCCAATCAACCTTCCACGACATTGGTTCACTCGTTTGACGCGACCGGGGGCTCTGGCGACGGCTCCACTCCGCAAGGCGATCTGATCATCGACTCACACGACAATATCTTTGGAACGACCAAAAACGGCGGCGCCAACCGCGACGGCGCGATCTTCGAGATTTCCGGCAACAGCATCGCCGCCGGCTCGCCCACCGTTACCATCATCGCCTCATTCGACGGAACCAACGGGATTGCGCCAGTCAGCGGATTGCTGCTGCAGGGATCGACGCTCTACGGCACCGTCTCTTCCGGCGGCGCTCATAATTCGGGCGCCGTTTACAAAGTCAGCACGACTGGCAGCGCGATCACTGACCTCGTTTCATTCACTGGCCTTGGCGCGCAGGGAAGCACGCCGCAAACCAGTCTCGTGGCGGACGCCAGCGGGAACCTCTACGGCACCACCGTCAGCGGCGGCACCAGCAGCGTCGGCACTGTCTTCGAGGTGAATCCCAACACCAATCAACTCACGACGCTCTACGATTTCACCAATGGCACCGACGGAGCCCGCCCGATGGGACGCCTGGCCATCGACGGCCAGGGGAATTTATTCGGCGCCTGCGAGATGGGCGGTTCCACAAGCGTCAACGGCTGCATCTACGAAATTTCCGGCGCGAGCATCCGCGCGGGCGCAGCGACCCTTCAGGTCTTGCATGGATTTGATAACACCGATGGCTTCGAGCCACACGCGGGCGTCATCCTCGTCGGTACGGATATCTATGGCACAACCTTTGGTGATCGAAACGTAGACTACGGAACTCTCTTTGAAATCTCCGGTGGGTCATTCGATACATTGCATACCTTCATGTACGCCACCACCGATGGCGTACAACCTGACACCGATCTGACCTACGCCGGCGGACTGATTTACGGCCTCACACGCTTTGGCCCCGGCGAGCTTTATTCATATGAGCCGTCGGTGATCCACGGCTCCAATCAGAATCAGTTGGTCTTCGGTCAGGAGCCGACGAACACCACCGCCGGTGCGGCGATTTCTCCGGCCGTAACCGTGAAGATCGAAGACTCCGGCGGCAATGTCGTTACCAGCGACAATTCAGTCGTGACGCTCGCCGTCGGACTTGGTCCCAGCACGAGCCTCGGAGGTACGATCAGCGAGCAGGCCGTCGCCGGCGTGGCCACCTTCCCGGACTTGTCATTGGCAGTAGCGGGAACCTATACGCTGGTCGCTACCGACAGCAACACGAGCCTCGCGTCGGCCGCGTCCACCAGCTTTGTCATTTCCCCCAGCAACAACGGAACGCCGCAGACCCCGGCCAAGCTCGCCTTCGTGGAGCAGCCACTGACGTCGAAACTCAATGGCCCGATTTCCACCGTTCAAGTCGCGATCGAAGATGCCACCGGCGCGGTCGTCGCTGGAGACAATTCTGTGGTCACGATCAGTCTGGCCAAAGGTACGCCGCACGCGACGCTGGGCGGAACGGTCAGCGTGGCCGCGGTCGATGGCATCGCTACTTTCTCCACGCTGACTCTCAATCGCGATGGCCAATATGGATTGGTCGCCGCAGATGGAACATTGAACAAGGCGATCAGCAATCTCTTTTCGATTGTCCCGATTCTGGTGTGGGGCGTCGAGCCGGGCCTGACCACCGCGGGAAAGAAAATCTCGCCGGCCCTTACCGTGCATGTCGTCGATTACCTGGGGAACCCAGTGTTGACCGACAAGTCGAGCGTCACGCTTTCGTTCGCCCATAGCCCCCTGGGCAGCAAGCTCGCTGTGAAACCGGTGCCCATTCGTAATGGCGTCGCCACCTTCCCAAAGGTGACATTGACGAAAGCTGGCTTCTACGGGCTCCAAGCCAGCGACGGACTTGCCGATGCCGTCACGTCCAACGATTTCAGCGTCCTCCCCGCGCCCGCGAAGCTGATCATCTTCGACACGCTTCCGAAGAGCGTTTCGGCCGGGCAGACGTTCAAGGTGGTTGTGAAGCTTGCCGATCAGTACCTGAATCTCGCGACGAATAACATCTCGCAGATCGTGCTGTCGCTGTCGACTAAACCCAAGGGCGCGATCCTCAATGGCACTGTCGTCCAAAGCGTCATCGAGGGCTATGCGACATTCGACGATCTCTCGCTGGCCAATCCAGGTTTGTACAAACTGACCGCCACCGATTTGAAGACGACCCCCAAACCCGCCAAGTCCGCGGCGTTTCAGGTGGGATGAAATTCAAGGACCGTTTGAACAATTCGTTCCGCGGCAATCTGATGCGACACTAAATCGCGGTGTCCGGGTTACGCAACCCCGCGCTGCGTTGCTTCCGCCAATCGATTGAGGCTCGTTTGGAGCTGCACCAGCACGATGATAATCATTACGACTTGGGCGATAGCGGCCAGGATGTTGAGAATCGGAATGAACAATCCGAGATAGCACCAGCAGATCGCGATCACCAGATTTCGCGGAGCGGTGGGCGGGAGGCCCACGCGGACGGATTCGTCATTGATTCGCGTGCAGAGCCGAATCCAGAAAAAGATAGCCCAGTAGATGTTGAAGATCGGTATGAAGCTAAACCCGATCGCCTTGGCTGCGCTGGGATCATCGGGGCGACGCCGCGGCAGGTTGCCATGAACGATCCCGTAGTAAATCAGCGCAAAGAGGGGCACAAACAGGCTAAGCAGCACTGAACCGATCACTGGGAAGGCAGTGACGGTGACTCGCCCCGCGTCCATTCCAGTTTGCGGCTGTTGGTATGCGATGAAGTTTGCATTTCCGCCGTTGGCAACAGGCGCAGCCAACGGCTGTTGCGCTTGCTGAATTCCCCGCACATCCTGCATCACTTGCGCTACTTCTGCCCCACTCAATCCCAACGCCGGCTGCAGCGCGGATACCGTCCAGGCAAAGCAGCGCGCATTGGTGTCATGGCAATGAAGGACGGTATCCCGGCGGACCCGTCCCTCTTGAATCCATTGGGCCACCGCGCCTTCATTCGCCGGGCCATACATTTGCCCGTCCTGCGCCACCACCGAATAGGTTGCCATAAGCCGTTCCCCGACATGAGTGATTTCTGATCCCGGCCGCCGCCGGGCGCGGGGGCATTATATAGGCTGTCGGCCTTCGGTGGCGAATATTCTCAAATCTCTGATGAGCTACGTCCTCACCTTCCCGAAATTCACTCCCGTCGCATTCTGCCCGGAAGCGAGGGCGATGATCTGCGCCCCACCATTGGCGGGATAAGTTTGCTTCCAGCCGGAAGCAGTGGTCGCGCGAATCACGTAAGTGCCGGCGGAGAGATTGCTGAAAGTGTATTGGCCATGGGCGGTGGCGATCAGTTCCGTATCGCCGGAGTCGTAGACCCCGTCGTTATTCGCATCGATATACACGCCCCACGAAGGTGAATAAGTTTCCCCTGAATCCCACACGCCGTTGGCGTTCGAGTCATAGAAGAAGGTGCCCGAGATCGAGCCTGTAGCGCCGGAGCTGACGATTCCGTGATATTCGCCAAAGTTGATGTTGCTGAGGTTTTGACCCGTAGCGAGGGTCACCACCTGAGCGCCGCCATTGGCTGGAGATGTTTGCGTCCATCCTGAAGCGGTCGTGCCCCGGATAACGTAAGTGCCGGCGGGAAGATTCGGGAAGGTGAACTGACCGTTGCCGTTGGCGATCAGCTCTGTGTCGCCCGAGTCGTATTTCCCGTCGTTGTTCGCATCGATGTAGACACCCCAGTAAGGCGAAATCGGCTCACCGCTGTCCCACACTCCATTGTGATTCGAGTCATAGAAGAAGGTGCCGGAGATCGAACCATTGGCAGTCGGGACGGTGCCGTGGAATTCACCGATAATGATGCCGGTGACGGCCTGTCCCGAACCGACCGTTACAGTCTGTCCTCCACCATTGGCGGGGAAGGTCTGGGTCCACCCCGAGGCGGTCGTGCCTCGCACGATGTAAGTGCCCGGGGCGAGATTGCTGAAGGTGTACTGGCCAGCGCCGTTGGCGATCAGCTCCGTATCCCCCGTGTCATATTTTCCATCGTTGTTGGCGTCGATGTAGACACCCCAATAAGGCGATGGCGCTTCGCCGGAATCCCACACTCCGTTGGTATTGCTGTCATAGAAGAAGGTGCCTGAGATGGAGCCCTTACCAGTTGAGACGGTGCCGTGGAATTCCCCGATGTTGATGCCGGTGACGGCTTGGCCAGAGCCGACCGTTACGGTCTGCCCTCCGCCATTGGCGGGGAAGGTCTGTGTCCATCCCGAGGCGGTGGTGCCGCGAACAATGTACGTGCCGGGAGCGAGATTATTGAAGGTGAACTGGCCGGCGCCGTTAGCGATCAGCTCCGTGTCACCCGTGTCGTATTTACCATCATTGTTGGCGTCGATGTAAACGCCCCAGTAGGGAGACGGCGCTTCGCCGGAATCCCATACCCCATTGGTATTGGAATCGTAGAAGAAGGTTCCGGAAATCGAGCCGGGCTGCGGCGCGGTACCCTTAACATTGCCAAAGTCGACGCCGGTCACGGTGTTGCCGGCGGTTATGGTCACAGTTCGATAAGGCGTAGCGGAGGGTGCATCCTGCGTGTAGCCAGCCGGAGTGACTTCATAGACCTTATAGGTGCCGGGAGGCACATCACCGAGTTGGTAGTAGCCGTTGTAGTCGGGATAGCCGGTGGGCACATCACCGAGTTGGTAATAGCCATTGGAGTCGGCATAGCCGGTGGGCTCACCGAGGTCGTATTTGCCATTGCCATTGACATCGACAAAGGCTTGTGCGTACGGCAGTGGCGGTTCGCCGGAATCGAAGGCGCCATTGCCGTTGGTATCGTTGTAAATGTGGCCGCTGATGGCGTCCCCGCTGCCGGAAAGGCTCATCAAGTAGGTTCCAAGCCTCTGATAATTGCGCCAGTAACTCACGCTGAGATAGACACTCCCGTCAGGGCCAGTCACGATACCATCATCCCCAAACGAGTCCGTCATCGGGTCGAAGGTCGGGGCTAAGCTGAACTCATCGAAAGGCGGCACATCTACGCCCTGCGGGTGAGCGCCATCGATCCAGCCCCAGATTACAATGCTGCCATCGGAAAGCTGGACCGAATCAATAATTACATCGAATCCGTACTTAACGGTATTATCAGTCGTTCCGTCGCTGCTGAGGTGAACGTCCCACGCATTCTCCGCGTCGTCGTTCACTTCAATATCAATTTGCCCGTTATTTGCGATATAAAGCCCGCTCACGTTTTCAACCGGGAAGTAGTAGTTGGTCAAGCACACTACGACGCCAAATCCAGAATCCTGCAGGCCGTTGCTGGTAATTCGCTCCACCGCGAGCTGGCCCGGGGATGAACCCCCGTTGGCAGTCATTATCCCGGATACAACGATATTGCTTCCCTGCAAAGCGAGATTTTGCGGGACAAACGTCGTGTTCTGGGGCGGAACATACCCGTACTGGGGACCCTCATATCGGGTTGGAGTTTGCGCAAAGCCGCTGAACGTGCCGTTTACACCGAACGTCTGATCGAGGGAGCCGTCCGCGTTGTAGCGGGTAAGGGTCGAATTCGTGGTATCCAGGAACAGCCGTTTTCCATCGGACAGGTAGAGGCCCGGCAGCGGAGCGGGCGGAATGTCGGTTGCGGGGTTGAAGGAGGTGTCGAGCGTGCCATCGGGATACAGCCCGACGGTTCTCCCAAATGAGTCCTGCGCGACGATGATGCCATTGAGCAGCACCCGCTTGGCTGTATAACCGTTAAAGGGTCGTACCTGGTTACCAAAATCGTTGCCGGTGGCAACCTGACCAGAGCTGACCGTGAAGGTATGGTAAGGCACATAGGGCTGATTGGGAGGCTGTGTTTGCGCCCAGCCCGGCTGTGTCACTTCATAGACGTTGTAAGTGCCGGGATCGAGCGCGTGAATTTTGTAATAGCCATTGTAGTCGGCATAGGCGGTGGGCTCACCTGAGTCATAGACGCCGTTGCCGTTGAGATCAACAAACGCCTGCCAGTAGCGCAGCGGCGCTTCGCCCGTATCCCTTTGCCCATTGCGATTGGCGTCGTTGTAGATGAAGCCGGAGACGGAGGTGTTGGCGCCCCAATCGGGGAGGTAAGTGATGGCGTAATCTCCACCGGTATTGGGCGTATTCAGATAGGAAATCTGAGCCGAAACGAAAATCCTGCCGTCTGGGTCGATGACCATGGGGCCGGGCACTGTCGCCTCGGGCGCCTGAGTGGACGGATGATCCGGCGGCGTGACGACGACCAGACCATTATTTCCAAATCCAGTGTCAGGGTTAAGATTCAAATCGTACGCGGCTAGAGCGACCTCGGTGGAAGTCCAGTCGGCGAGCATATAGACATTCTTAGCCGAGAATCCGACGCTGTAGACATGGTCTTCGCCACTGTTTACGAGATGGGCCGAGTTAATGTAAGCGCCGCCGGACGAGAACTCGGTCAGGAGCGGCTTTCCGTCGAATTCGCCGCTGACGAAATAGTTGCCGCTCGGTCCGGCGAGTGTTTGATATGTTCGAACGTCGTTGATATCTGAAACATCGGTGCCTTGTGCGATGCCGTTGGTTCCAAATGACTGATCGATCGAGCCGTTGTAGAAGACGTGTACCAGCGCGGTGACAGAATCGTGTCCTTCGCCGCCAAGATTGAGCGGACCGCTGACCAAGATCGCACCACCGCTATCGACCGTTACATTATCCGGATTGAAAGCCCCGGCGGGATATCCGGTGCCGCTGGTGAAATCGCTGACGGTGCCGTTGTTCCCGAAGGATGTGTCTACGGTGCCATCGGCGTTATAGCGCGTGAGGGTATTTCCGGTCGTCAAGGATTGTCCGTTGATGACCAGATACTTTCCATCCGACTGCACGTTGGTTTTCGGCGGGGTTGGAGCGGCGCCGGTGTAGTTGGCCTCAAAGGAGCCATCGGGATGAAGCTGCACGAGATTAGTCCCCGACGACGTATCCTGCCGCGCGATGAGTGAGCCATCCTGCTCAACGGAGAGCACCTGATATCCCCTGAGATAACCTCCCTGCCCAAAGCCCGGATCAGGCATGCCGCCGGTGCTGAGGAGCACCCGGCTCTCGAGTTGATCGATTAAGACTTGTCTGCAGGCGTGCGTGAGTTTCTGTTTGCGCGAACCGAGAGCGAAGCCGCGACGAGCGTGGCGTTGCATAGTCGAACCTTTCGTCATGAACCGCATGCAATGCTCCTCCCTTTTGAGCGGGACATGCGTGCAACTTATCCCAAGTTCGCCGGCCGGCAAATGGGAAACCATTTTTTAACGAACAGAGATTTGAATCGGCGCGATGGCAGCAGTTGAGGCCGCTTCGGTCTTGTGTGGCAATCGATGTGCGCGCGATCTTCGACGCATTCAAATCGCATGGATTGCCAACCGGGATTATTCAGGAAGAAGAATTAACCGCAGATAAACGCAGATAGGGGAATTTACGCTTCAAAAAAGGTGCGGCTCGCCCAACAACAGCGCCGAGCCGCACCCGATGGCTAACATGAACCCTGGCCGGCGGGAAACATCACCTCCTTTCAGCCTCGCCGGCTCGACGTCACGTCCTAACGCTTCTTTTCTGCTTCGTTGGTTGCGCCTTCGCCGGCGCGCGCAACCGATCCTTCAACCTCGCTCACAGCAGGTATCTCACGGTCGGAGAGGACGCCGAACTTGGTGAGCACGGTGAGGGCGACGCGAACATCGTCTTTGTCCAGCGCACGCTCGACGATGCGGGTGGAGCGTTCGACGAGTGTCAGCATGATGTTGCGTCCAGACTCTTTGGTTTGATGCTGCCAGGCGGCAAGCGATTTTTGGAAATGAGGATCGCGCTGCCAGCGGTAGATGGTGGGCCGGCTGACGCCCGCTTCGTGGGCGGCGGCGGAAATGCTTTTGCCGCTGGCGATGGCGCGGAGGACGATGGCCTGCTGCTCGCTGAGATTAGCGGCTGAAAAATCGGACAGCTCGAGGGCGAAGTCTTGTGGCGCGACGGGTAAATGCTCCGCCTGTTTAGCGGGCTCGCTTGCCAGCCGTTGCGCGCCGCCATTCAAAGGCGCATCGGCAGGAGCCGTGGGCGGGCGCTGAAGCGCGTTGGAAGGGATTTGGAGATGCGACCCAGACGTTAAATGTTTGTTCGGTAGCATGCCAAGATGCTATAAACTTGGTACTTCACTGTCAAATAAAAAATAAGGTTTTTATTTGGTATGAGCGATAATAACACATTGACATATATACATATTACACATGTTACACTGTGTAACACCGAGCTGATCAATGATTGGATAGTTTTAAGTTATTGAATGATAAGTAGTTACGATATAAAGTGGAGGCCGATGTTACACTTGTTGCGCGCAAAAAGGTGTAAAACTGTAACATTTTGTAACGCGCCCCGCTGCTCTTAGCCTCCGTTTCATCGATCGCGACTATCACCGCGGCGTCGCAGGAGCGACGCCCTCCAGAAGACGATGCACATTCCAAAACAGCCCGATGTTGGTTCAGTTTCGTGCAATTGGTGCATGGAGTTTCACGCGAACGGCCAAGGCGCCCGCCAGCGGACGTGGCGAAATTGACAGCGGACCCGCGCGCTCTATACTTCCCGCCTTTCTCTTTCGACGACGATTTCCGCAATTTTTGACGGGATGTCGTGTTTCCATCGGAGCAAAGGATCATGGCGAAATCGAGTAGTAACGGACGGGCCACCCTCAAGGCGCCGGCCAAGGGTCGAATGAATCTGGGCAGCAAAGCGGCTAAGGGCAAGGGCGCAAAACCAGCGGGCAAGAGGGCGGTTAAGCGCGTTTACTTCTTTGGCAATGGCAAGGCCGAGGGCAACGCCGGCCTGAAGGACCTCTTGGGCGGCAAGGGCGCGAACCTGGCCGACATGACGCTCGTTCCGCTGCCGGTGCCTCCGGGCTTCACCATCACCACCGAAACCTGCGGCGACTACAACGACGCCGGCCAGAAGCTCCCGGCGGGGCTGATGGAAGAAGTTCGCGCCAATATGGCGAAGGTGGAAAAAGCCACCGGCAAGCAGTTTGGCAATCCCGAAAATCCACTGCTCGTCGCGGCCCGATCCGGCGCGAAGATGTCGATGCCGGGCATGATGGATACGGTGCTCAACATCGGCCTCAATGACCAGGTGGTTGAAGGGCTCGCGCGTCTCTCCGGCAACGAGCGCTTCGCCTATGACAGCTATCGCCGACTGGTGAACATGTTCGGCGACACGGTCATGGGCGTCGATCATCATCACTTCGAGCATGAACTGACTGCCGTGAAGAAAGATCGCGGCGCGCAGCAGGATACCGATCTCGATACCGCGGGCTTGAAGGAAGTCGTCGAGCGCTATAAGCGCGTTTACCGCGAGCATGTCGGTTCGGAATTTCCGCAGGATCCCTTCACGCAGCTCGAGCACGCGATCGAAGCAGTTTTCAAGAGCTGGATGGGCGATCGCGCGATCAAATATCGCGAGCTGAATGAAATCCGCGGACTGCGTGGAACGGCCGTCAACGTGCAGTCGATGGTGTTCGGAAATATGGGCGATGACAGCGCGACCGGCGTTGCCTTCACGCGTAACCCCTCGGCCGGCGAGAACAAGTTCTACGGCGAGTTCCTGATCAACGCCCAGGGCGAAGACGTGGTGGCGGGCATCCGCACGCCGATCCCCTGCGAGCAGATGGGCGACTGGAGCAAGAAGAGCTGGAAAGAGCTTCTCCAGGTGAAGGACATTCTCGAAGCGCGCTACAAGGACGTGCAGGATTTCGAATTCACCATCGAAAAAGGCAAGCTGTACATGTTGCAGACCCGCAACGGCAAACGAACCGCCGCGGCCGCGGTGCGGATTGCCGTGGAGATGGTCAAGGAAAAGCTGATCGACGAGAAGACGGCAATTCTGCGGGTGGACCCGGCAAGCCTCGATCAGCTTCTGCATCCGACTTTCAACCCGATGGCTCACAAAAATGTGATGGCCAAGGGACTTCCCGCTTCGCCCGGCGCGGCGGTGGGCAAGATTGCCTTTACTGCAGAAGAAGCCGAGGAGCGTGTCGGCAAGGGTGAGAAGATCATTCTCGTTCGTCGCGAAACCGAGCCGGCCGACATCGGCGGCATGCATGTTTCTGAAGGCATCCTCACCAGCACCGGTGGCATGACGAGCCACGCGGCAGTCGTCGCCCGCGGCATGGGCACGCCCTGCGTTGCCGGTGTGGGCGCGCTGCATATTGATGCCCATGCAAAGATGCTGACCGTCGGCGGCAAGACCTACGGCGTCAACGACTGGATCTCCCTCGATGGCGGCATCGGGGAAGTCTACGAAGGCCAGGTCGATACACAGGAAGCCTCGCTGACTGGCCCATTCAAGACGATCATGCAGTGGGCCGACAAGCACCGCACACTGAAGGTTCGAACGAATGCGGATACGCCTCACGATTCGGAAGTGGCCCGGAACTTCGGCGCAGAAGGTATCGGCCTGACCCGCACCGAGCATATGTTCTTCGACCCGCAGCGCATTCATCACATGCGGGAGATGATCCTGGCCAGCGATATCGAGTCGCGCAAGACGGCACTGTCCAAGCTGCTCCCCTATCAGCGCGAAGATTTCGTTGGCATCTTCAAGGCGATGAAGGGATTGCCGGTGACCATCCGTTTGTTGGATCCGCCGCTGCATGAATTCCTGCCGCACAATGAGAAGGACCAGGCCGAGCTGGCCCGCAGCCTGAACCTGAGCCTCGATCAGGTGAAGAATCGCGTCGAGAAGCTTCATGAAGCCAACCCGATGCTGGGTCATCGCGGCGATCGATTGGCTGTCACCTATCCGGAAATTCTGGAGATGCAGGTGCGGGCGATCATCGAGGCGGCTTGCGAGTGTAAGAAGCAGAAGATTCAGGTGCTGCCGGAAATCATGATCCCGCTGGCCGGCACGGAAAAAGAGCTGGAATACCTGAAGAAGTTCACGGAGGACACGGCCAACGCCGTCATGCAGGAGAAAGGCGTCAAGGTCGATTACATGTACGGCACGATGATCGAAGTGCCGCGCGCGGCGGTGACAGCCGACGAGATGGCGGAAGTGGCCGAGTTCTTCAGCTTCGGCACCAACGACCTGACGCAGATGACCTTCGGCTACAGCCGCGATGACGTGAACAGCTTCCTGCCCGATTACCTGAAGAAGGAAATCCTGGAGCGCGATCCGTTCCAGAGCCTGGATACGGGCGGCGTGGGCAAGCTTGTGGAGATGGCCGTGCGCCTTGGTCGGCAGACTCGCCCCGATCTCAAGTGCGGGATCTGCGGTGAGCATGGAGGCGATCCCAAGTCGGTCATCTTCTGCCACCAGGTCGGCTTGAATTACGTGAGCTGCTCGCCTTTCCGCGTGCCGATCGCACGACTCGCCGCGGCCCACGCGGCGATTCAATATCCCGCGAAGGGATCGAAAGGCGCTGCGAAGAAAAAATAAGCGAGAGCATACTTGAGATCATTGCGAGGCGGTCGGTCCAATGGGCCGGCCGCTTTGCATTGGCGATCGTATTTTGAGGATTGAATCTGAAATGCTACTACGGGCGCGCAATTTTGATCAGAACTGCGCTCGCATGCGCGACTGGGAATTGGAGGTGGCCTTGTGAAATCGGAACCGTTTCAGGTTCGCCTGGCAACCATGTTCCGTCATCGGCGACGGATGAACCGGCGAGGGTCACATGGTCTTTGGCTTCGATCGAGGGAGCGATGAGACGATAAAGCTTTGCCGCCCCACTATGGCTGGGCAGCTCCAGCTCCACTGGTGTGTCTTTATTGAAATCCTTGTTGATCACGATGACCCAAATCGAATCGTTTGATTGCGTTGAATAGGCCGTGCAATTGATATCGCTCTTTGACATCGCGGTTTTGATGAGGTGGCTGTGCCCTGCCATCGCGAAGGAGAGCATGGCGTAATACTCGGGCCGGGCTGTGCAACGGCCATTCGTATCGTGAACGATCGGCGAGTAGTGGCTGATGAAGGCGTGCTGGTTGATGTCCGTTTCCATGTTGACGCCCGAGCATCCATGTGATGCTAGATCAAACATGTAGTCGAGGCACCAAAGCGCCGAGCCGAAGGTGTCGCTGACACCGGGCTTTCCGCCGCCGGAAAAAGAATTGACCTCATTAACACGGTAATCGAGATGATGCGGGGCGCAGAGCACGTGCAGCGCATCAAGGCGACGATCGAATCCTTCATCGCGGGCTAAAAGCGTTTGCAGTGTGGCCCTCGGCGACGAAGCGCCGCCGCGATAGTAGTGATGCGTCGCTAGCTTCATATCGCCAGCTTCGGACGCGACAAACTTTTCGACAAATGAAAGATTGCCCGCCACGTCCGGCCCGGAAAATGCCGCGCGCGGCAGCTTCGCGCGAATGGCTGCTTTGTACTCGGTATAGGCTGCGTGATACGCATCAAAGTCTCGCGCGTACCGGCGCATCAGATCGACCTCGTTGCCGATCTCGAAGGATTGGAGATTTGCTCCTAGAGCCTGATCGACGGCAACCGCTTCCTGAACCGCCTGCTCTTTGGAGCCGGTGCCAAGATTCAATCCCCACATCACCTTCCAGCCGGTCGCGCGAGCAAAGCTGGCCAGATTTTGAAGGCTCGCTTCATTGATGATCGTGACCCGCTCTTCCGGATTGACTGTCGCCACGCCATTCGGCTCAAACCGCGTGTGATCAGAAATGTTTCCGCCGATACGAATGAGACCCTGATGCGAGAGATTGCGATAGAGCTGAATGAGTGCGCGATTCTTGTCGGTGAAATAATCAGCCTGCGCGACCGCCGATGTTTCATATCCAAATCCGAGAAAACTCTCTGGAATTGTGACGGTTGTCGATTGTGGACCGATTGTGATTTTGATTCGCTCTTGAGCGCGGGTCACTGCGGGCGTCGATGCTAAAACGAAGAACAGAATAATTGCGACGTATCGGCGGCTAATCTTTGCCATGTGCGGGTTCCTCAACATCTCCCCCGCATCCTTCAGCCTAATGCACCAGATGAAGGATTGCATGGATGATCATATAGCAAACCGCGGCCATGAAGGCCGAGCAAGGGATGGTGAGGATCCAGGCGATGACGATGCGCTGGCCCCAGATCCAGCGGACTTGCCGGACGCCCTTGGTCGTACCGACGCCGAGGATGGCGCCGGTGATGGCATGAGTCGTGGAGATCGGGATACCGCCGAAGGTCGAGCCGATGATGGTCGTGGCGGCGGCAAGTTCAGCGCAGAACCCGCCTACCGGCGCAAGGCGTGTAATGCCCGAGCCCATGGTTTTGACGATGCGCCAGCCGCCAAAGATGGTTCCCAATGCGATGGCCGCATTGCACGAAAGAATAATCCACGGCGCGATTTCATGCGTGTGAACGAGCCAGCCCAAATGCGATTGCAATCGAGGGAAATATTGCAGCCAGCCCCAGAAGCTGAAATGCCCCTTGGCTTTGTCGCCATAGCCTGAGATGGTCAGCACCAGGACGAGGATGCCCATCGTTTTTTGCGAATCATTTCCACCATGCCCCAGGCTGAACACGGCCGCCGACAAAAGCTGCGCGCGTCTGAAAAACGTATCGACCTTGTGTGGCGTCGATCGTCTGAAGACCCATGCCACCAGAATCATGAAGGTCGCGCCCAGCAGGAAGCCGATCAGCGGCGAGAGAACAATGAAGGCCAGCAACGGCCACCACCCTGCCCACATGATCACTTTCAAACCGGAATGCGCGACTGCCGCCCCGGCCATCGCGCTGACCAGAGCATGCGAGGAACTGGTCGGCAGTGCAAGCAGCCAGGTGATGATGTTCCAGGTAATTGCGCCGAGCAGCCCGGCAAGGATCACGTAAACGGTGACATAATGCGGATTGGGATCGATCAAACTTTTAGCGATTGTGTTCGCGACATGCGTGCCAAACGTAAACGCGGCAATGAAATTGAAGAACGCCGCCCAGAAGACCGCCTGCAACGGCGTCAGCACGCGCGTCGAGACGATCGTGGCGATCGAATTGGCCGCATCATGAAAGCCATTGAGAAAGTCAAAGGCCAGAGCGATCGCGATGATGAAGATGACGAGAGTCAGCATGTCAGATCCGGCTTCGCGTCACCCGTTTTTCAGCACGATTCGCTCAAGCGTGTTGCCGACGTCTTCACAGCCATCAATGGCGTCTTCGATGAGGTCGTAGAGTTCTTTCCACTTCATCACCTCCAAAGCCTCGGTTGATCCATCAAAGAGTTTCGACATGGCTGCGTGATGATTGTCGTCGCCGACGCTTTCCTGATGATGAATTTCGATCAACTGCTGGCTGAGCTCCGTCAATGTCCGCCGATTGCGAAGGCGATGGACCGCCTCTGCGAGCGTCGTCGTCGAAGCCACGAGAACTTCCGTCTGCTTCACGAAGATCGGCTCCATCTGCTTGATGTGAAACAACGGAAATCGCTTGGCCAGCGCATCGACCCCGTCAATAATGTCATCCAGTTCGCCGACGAGCGTGTGAATGTCTTCGCGGTCGAATGGCGTGATGAAAGTTCGATCTAAGCGATCCAGCGCCTGGTGAGCCAGCATGTCGGCCCCGTGCTCTTCTTCGCGGATGCGCTGGATTGCCGAGCTGATGTCTGGGAAACTGCGGGCCAGTTGCTCGAGATGTTTGGAGACCTGCACGGCATGGCCGGACATGCCTTCAAACAGGTCGAAGAAGACAGTGTCCCTAGGCAACAGGTTGAACATACGGCAAATGCTCCGCTAAGGTCCGGCTAAGGAGGCGGGATTGTAGGGGCGTCTGCCGATTCGACGCAAGGGACGGCAGTTTCGCTGACAGGAGCCGCGCCGAGCGATCAAAATTTGAGGCGATGCCAAAGAATCCAGGCCATATTCCGAAGCTCGAATCGCGTGCGGCGATCGTCTCGCTGACGACAGCGATCATTCTGACGCTGCTGAAATTCGTCGCCTATTTCGCGACCAACTCCTCGGCGATCTTTTCCGACGCAATGGAATCGATCGTCAACATCGCGGCATCCATCTTCGCAATTTACTCGCTTTATCTTGCCCATCGGCCCGCTGATGCCGAGCATCCGTATGGACATGGAAAGGTTGAGTTCATTTCAGCCGCGGTCGAAGGCGGCATGGTGCTGGCGGCGGCAATTGTCGCGGTCGTGAAGGCGATCGATTCGTTCATTCACGGAGCCGACCTTCATATAGAGCACCTTGCGATTGGTGTTGCGCTGTTGGCCGTGGCGCTGCTGGTCAATGGGCTGGTCGGAACGATCCTGATTCGAATTGGCAAAAGGCAGGACTCGGCGACTCTCATCGCCGACGGAAAACATCTGGCCAGCGACGCGTGGACCAGTTTTGCTGCGATCGCGGGCGTCGCAATCGTCCTCCTGACGGGTTGGCGGTATGCCGACCCGCTCGCGGCAATACTCGTCGCGATCTATATCGCATGGGTGGGATCGAAGCTTTTGCATGGTGCGGTGGATGGCTTAATGGACCGTCAAGACATGGGCGACCAGCGACTTCTGCGGACGATCCTCGAATCACACATGGGCGAGCAGGCGCGGGAGCCGCGCATTTGCAGCTATCACAAGCTTCGCCATCGTCATAGCGGCCGATACCACTGGGTCGATTTTCACATCATGGTCCCGGAGAATTGGGACGTTCGGCGTGGACATGAAGCCGCGAGCAAGATCGAATATGAAATTGAGCAGGCGCTGGGCATCGGAAATGCGACGGCTCATGTCGAGCCATGCAAGCATGAGGAATGCACGAGCGGCTGTGGCTCTAATGGTTCGACACCGACTGGCGCAGTAGTCGCACCCGAGGGAAGCGAAGCGAACCAAGGCGACGAGAATCGATCAAATCAGGCAACACCTCAAAGGAGCCAGTGATGCAAAAGCAATTGAAATGGGTGTTTGCCCTGCTGCTTTTCGCGTCGCTTCTGCGCGCGGAGCCGACACCGACCACCCGGCCGGCAGTGGATCTCAGTCAGATCTACACGACGACGCGCCCCAGCTCCGATGGCATTGGGAAAGTGTACTTGGGGCGCGAGATCGCGCAGGTCATGGGCCATCTCGGCGCCGGCTGGCTTGAACGTCCCGAACGCGAACGCGAAGAAGCGCCGACCAAAGCGATTGAATTGATGCACTTGAAGCCAACGGATGTCGTGGCCGACATCGGCGCTGGCACCGGCTACTTCAGCTTCCGCATCGCCGCGAAAGTGCCGAAGGGAAAGGTGCTGGCCGAGGATATTCAGCCGGAAATGCTCGACATGATGAACAAGACCGCCGAGCAGAATCACGTGACCAATGTGCAGACGATTCTCGGCACGGTGGAAGATCCGAAGCTTCCGGAGAAAGGCGTCGATGTCGTGATCATGGTGGATGCCTATCACGAGTTCGACCATCCTTACGAGATGATGACTGCGATCGTGAAGGCGCTGAAGCCCGGCGGGCGCGTGATCGACCTTGAATATCGCGGCGAAGATCCGGAAGTGAACATCAAGCCGCACCATAAGATGACCCAGGCGCAGGCGATTAAAGAAATGAAATTCGTCGGGCTGACACACGTCAAGACGTATGACGATCTTCCTCAGCAACACCTGATGGTCTTTGAGAAAAGGTGAGCGCATTTTGGACCAGACGATTCCGGCCAGCATAACGGCAACCCAAGCCGCCCCCCAGTCGCCCCGGCCTTGGAAAGAGAACATCTTCTGGGCCCTCTTTTTGAGCGTATTTGGCGTGGGCCTTTATTTGGGCACCAATCGAATCGTGGCGGCGATGCCCAATAGCGGGACCTTCGTCTTTCCCTGGGAACGATGGATTCCGCTCGTTCCGATATTCGTCCTCCCTTATTGGTCCACCGATCTGCTGTATCTGTTTGGTCCGTTGTTCTGTACTTCGCGCGCTGAAGTTCGTGCGCATGCGGCACGAATGATCTTCGCGATGGTCGTCGGCTGCATTTGCTTTGTGATGTTCCCGCTGCACTTGGCTTATCAGAGACAGCACGTGAGCGGAGTTTTCGGGCCCTTGTTCCAACTGATGTACTACTGCGATCGGCCGGTCAATTTGGCCCCGTCGCTGCATGTGACGGAAATCATGTTGCTGTGGGTCATCTACAGCCGGCATACTTCGGGCTGGGTCAGGTCTGCAATTCAGATCTGGCTGCTCCTGGTGATCGCATCGACGCTGCTGGTCTGGCAACATCATGTCATCGATGTCATTACCGGGTTTTTGCTGGGCGCTATCTGCTTCATGGTCTTTCCCGATCGAAGATTCGTTCGTGCTTTACCGGCAACAACGTGATGCATCTTCAACACCGTCGTTTTGCACTGGGTATTCACATCAGCAACCGTTTTGACGATTCGGAGGCAGCCATGCTCAAAACATCTCGCCGGACAGTTTTAAGAATGCTTCAATGCGCAACGTGCGGCGTTTTGCTCGCTGGCGGATTGACACTGGTCACCCGAGCCGCGCCGGACGCAACAAGCAAACAGGTTCTCAAGCCCGGTACTGAGCGACCGGCCAATGCCATTGTGCTATTCGATGGTAGTAATACCGATCAATGGGTCCAGTATGGCAGCAACCGACCCTGTCCGTGGAAGTTGGATTCGGCGGAAAAGGCGCTGATTGCCGGTAGCGGCGGAGATATCGCCACCAAACAGAAATTCGGCGCCTATCAGCTTCACGTGGAGTGGAAGGAGCCGATGCCCAAGCCCGACCAGCATGGGCAGGATCGCGGCAACAGCGGCGTTTATCAGCAGAACCGATACGAGCTTCAGGTTTTGGACAGCTATCACAACGACACGTATGCCAATGGCGCCTGCGGGGCGATTTATGCGCAGACTCCGCCGGCCAAGAATGTCTGCAAGCCGCCGGGCGAATGGCAGACTTATGACATCACGCTCTGGCCCGCGAAGTTTGAGAACGGGAAGAAGGTGAAGGATGCCTTCATCACGGTTTATCAAAATGGTGAGCTGATCCAGGACCACACCGACATCAAGAAATCGACGCCCGGCGGGATCCCTGAATCGGCCGATCCCGGTCCGATCCGCCTGCAGGATCACGGCCATCCGGTGGAATTTCGGAATATCTGGATTGTGCCGATTTCAGAGAGCAAATGAGAAGAATGGCAATGGGAATTCTGATGCGCCGAATGCGTGATGCAATCGGCGGCAGGTCGCTTATTCCCTCTCCCGGTACTCCGGGGGAGGGTAAGGGTGGGGGCTTTAGTCGAATCCTGCCCAATCTTCCATTAGACCGTCAACCCAAAACCCCCTCCCCAGCCCTCACGCGGCGTACCGGGGGCGGGAGAAAAGAGCTACGGCCCATTGGATGGATGCTAGTCATCTCGGCAATGCTCTGCGGCAGAATTGCTTTAGCGCAGGAAGCGCAATCCAAAGCAGCGGCTCACGATGAACAGGGCCTGAAGCTGACGATCCAGAGCCTCACGCCCCGCGTGTCACAGATGGCTTTTTCAGACACGCGGGTCTCGCGACTGTTGGCGATCGATGTGCCGGCGGGCGCATGCCCGAGCTTGTTTGCACCGCCGGGCCGCTTTCGCGCTACATTCGAAGGCGATCTGGTGCTGCGGCTTCGCGATTTCTATGGGTTTTTTGCTCAGGGCCGGGGAAAGCTTTCGCTGAAGATCAATGATCGGCCGGTGCTGGATATTTCGGGGGAATTTCCAAACGCTGCTGGGCAACCGGTTCGGCTCAATAAGGGCAAGAACCATCTCGTCGCGGTGTATGAGAGCCCTGAGACCGGCGAGGCAGAGTTTCGCTTGTTCTGGGTTCCGCGCGGTCAGCTTCCGGAGCCGGTGCCGAGCGTCATGTTTTCGCACAATGCCGCGGATAATGCGTTGGTCGAGGGGCAGCGTCTTCGGGAGGGGCGATTTCTGCTGGCGCAATTTCGATGCACGAAATGTCACGATGCAGACGTTCAAGAAACGCGAGGCATGCAAGCCATGCCCGAGCTTGGTCAGGATGCACCATCGCTTTCGGATATTGGATCGCGTTTGAACGTCGCATGGATGGCGGCGTGGATCGACAACCCCCGAGCGATGCGCAATCGCACGCATATGCCGCGAATCTTCACGAGCAGTGCGCCCGGCAAGATCGATCAACGGGCGATCGACGTGGCGGCTTACCTTGCGACGTTGAATGGATCGGCGCCGGCCGCCCCTTCTCCTGATCCATCGCGCGCCAAAGAAGGCGGCCGCATTTTTGCCAACCTCGATTGCATCGCATGTCACTTTTCGCCGGAGCGATCGAAGCCGTCGAATGAAGAAGCCGATGCGGGTCGGATTTCATTTCAATACGTCAAGGCGAAATTCAAGCCGGCGGCACTGGTGGCGTTTTTGCTCAAGCCCGAGGCGCATTATGCATGGATTCCCATGCCTGATTTCCGTCTGACGCCGCAGGAGGCGAGCGACCTGGCGGCATATCTCCTTGCCGCTCCAGCTAAACAGGTCGATGCCCTACCACCGGGCGATACGGTGCGCGGCAAGCAACTGGTAGAAACGTCTGGCTGCCTGAAATGTCACGTGATCGAGGCCAAACCACTCCTCGGCGACAACGCGAAATTTGCTTCTTTGGAGGCAATTCCTCGAGCAAACTGGAATCGGGGTTGCATGGCAGCCGATGCTGCCCAGCGCGGCAAGGCACCGGATTTTGAATTGACCGGGGAGCAGCGATTGGCAATTTCGGCGCTCGTTGCGACGGATCGACAGTCGCTGGCGCGCGAGTCCGCACCGGAATTTGCCGAGCGACAGATCGCGGAGATGCGCTGCACCGCCTGTCATGCGCGCGATGGGAAGGCTTCTCTTCTGTCCGGCGAGCTCGATGCTGAAAACCAGGAGCTTCGCAGCAAATATCCTGTCGGTGGAGCAGCCGGGCAGGAAACGATCGCGCCGGATCAGCGTGCTCCGATGCTGACGTGGGCCGGGCAAAAGCTGCGGCCGCAATGGATGGAGAAGTTCATTGCGGGGCAGATTCCGTATAAGCCGCGGTATTACCTGCAGGCGCGGATGCCGGGCTTTGTGTCGCGGGGAAAGCTGATCGCAGATGGATTAGCGGAAGAAGGCGGCTGCTCGCCGACGTATCCGCCCCACTCCAAGGCCGATTCCGGGCTTGCGACAATCGGACAAAAGCTGGCCGGCCGGGCGCCAAACGAAAGTTTCAGTTGCGTGCAGTGCCACTCCATTGCGAGCCAGCCACCGCTCGCGCCGTTCGAAGCGCCGGCACCGAATTTCATCTATGTCGCCGACCGAATCCGCCACGATTATTACCATCGCTGGCTGCACAATCCGCTGCGTATCGATCCGGAATCGAAGATGCCGAGGTTTGATGATGATGACGGGAAGACCCAGGTCACATCCGTGCTGGATGGGGATGCGCACAAGCAATTCGAGGCGCTTTGGAATTACATGTTGCTAGGGGCGGACATGAAACCCCCGGCGCAGTAAATTCTTGCATTAGCCGCCCCACCTGTGGGGCGCGGCCGACGGGATGGGAAGCAGGAGCCCTGCAAGAGCTGCGGGCGGCGCGGATTTACTCTTCAAAATCTTCTTTTGCGCGGGACATCGGTTGGACGCGCTCCACAGGTGGAGCGGCTAAAGGGATCAGGACGTCGCTGCGCGCCGGCGGTTAATTGCTAGTTGTTCCGTCGACGCGCACCGATTCGATTTTTCCCCCACGCACACATTGCATCGATGACCGGTGCGAGCGTCTTGCCCATTCCGGTCAGCGAATACTCGACCTTCGGCGGCACCTGCGGGTAGACCTTTCGACGGACCACGCCGTCGGCTTCCAGTTCGCGGAGCTGCTGAGTCAGCACTTTCTGGGTGATGCCGGGCAGCGCATCGCGAAGCTGCGAAAAACGCAGCGTTCCCACATCGGCTAACTTCCAGACGATGGGCACTTTCCATTGCCCATCGAGCACTTCGATCGTCCGATGCGCCGGACAGCAGTGCGGGAATTTGCGTTTTTGCGAGTCCATGGTTTCCAAATGGGCTGTATAGCACGATTTAGATCATACTATACCTGATGCCACCTTACTGCCTATTATTATACGACATGCAAGGATGTTTTGCAGGTCAAAAAGGAAAAGAGAGCGAGGATCGATCATGAATCGGATTCTTCAATACACGAGTTTTGCGGATGAAGAGGGGCAGCAGGATGTGGCGGTGACATCACCCGCTCCTTCCGCGCCAGCGAACGATGAATTGCTGGATGCTTACTCGCGCGCGGTGACCGGATCGGCCCGGCGGGCAAGCCCGGCGGTGGTGAACATTGAGGTCCGTCGGGGAGCGAATCGAAAGGTGGGCCAGCGGGATTTTGGCGGCAGCGGATCGGGATTTATTTTTACGCCCGACGGTTTAATTCTGACCAACAGCCACGTCATTCACGGGGCCGGGTCCATTCACGTGACGCTGTCGGATGGGCGCGAATATGCGGGCCGACTGATTGGCGAAGATCCGGAGACCGATCTGGCGGTGCTATCGATTGATGCGCCGAATTTGTCTTCGGTTGAATTTGGCGATTCATCGAAGATTCAGGTCGGGCATCTCGTCGTGGCGATTGGCAACCCCTACGGATTCCAATACACGGTGACGGCCGGCGTGGTCAGTAACCTGGGCCGATCTTTCCGATCGCAGACGGGCCGATTGATTGACGGGATCATCCAGACCGATGCCGCGCTTAATCCGGGAAACTCAGGCGGGCCGCTGGTCGATTCGACCGGCAGAGTGATCGGCGTGAACACCGCGATCATTGCCGGGGCACAGGGAATTTGCTTTGCAATTCCTGGGAACACGGCGCAATTCGTGGCGTCGCGACTCATTCGCGACGGACGAATTCGACGAGGCTACATTGGCGTGGCCGGGCAGAATGTGCCGCTGCATCGGCGCATCGTGCGGTATTTCTCGCTGCCGGTGGAGACGGGTGTGCTAGTGACCGGGATTGAGCCGGACAGCCCGGCTTCGCGAATCGACCTGCGAGAAGGCGACATCGTGATCGAAGCAGGCGGCGAGCCGGTGGCGAACATCGACGGTCTGCACCGGATGCTCACCGATGAGCGCGTCGGTTTTCCGCTGGATATCAAAGTCGTTCGGCAAACCGAGAAGCTGACGCTTTATATCACGCCGCAGGAAATCAAAAACGTAGATTGAACCCGCGCGAAGCCCGCGCGTGCAGCCAAACCTGGAGCAGGAATGAAGGAGCCGGGCACGAAGTAAGCGGATTGGCGCAATTTCGCGCTAATCCGCTTACTTCGTGCGCGGCTCTTTTCGATCGACTGCGGTTTTTCACGTCACTGCTGCGCGACCATCGTCACGACAGACCAAAGACTGTTGGGCATCTAGAGATTGGCCGAATCGAGGGAGTTGATCAGATTAATTCCGCACTCGACCTTCTGGGTGCCCGCCCAGCGGCCCGAGCGGTCATCTTCTCCAGCCATGATCGCGCGCGTGCAGGGATAGCAGCCGATCGAAGCATACCCCTTTTCATAAAGCGGGTGGTACGGCAGATCATGCTTCTTCATGTAAGCGTGCATCTCCCGGCTGCCCCAGTTCAACAGCGGCGAAATCGCCAGGCAATTGTATCGCGAAGACCGCTCGACAAATTGAGTGCCTTTCCTTGTCTCCGATTGATTTCGACGAATGCCGCGCAACCACGCTCGCGGCGCCAGCTCTTTCATCGCGCGCTCCATCGGCTCATTCTTGTTGGCCGCGCAGCAGGATTCGACGTCCTTGCGGAAATGCGGATTCTCTTCGCCGGCCTTGTGTAAATAAGCGATGGGGTCATTGCGCGTGCGATAGGTCCAGACATTCAAATCGAGCCGGCGGCGCAACTGCTCCATGAACTGATGCGTTTCGGGAAACAGATATCCGGTGTCGATGAAGATGACCTTAATGTCAGGGAGCACCTGCGTCGCCATGTGCAGCAGCACGGCTGATTCAGCGCCGAACGAGCTGCTCATCAGCAGATTCGGCGCGAAGGTGGTACTCGCCCACGAGACAATCTTCGCAGGGTCCGACGCTTCCAGCGCCGAGTTCAATGATTCCAGATCCAATGGTTCAACGGCCAACGTCATAATGCCTTACCCTGCTCTCCGCATGCTTTTCGTTTGATCGACCAGCGCATCGAAAAAGATGCGGGGGATGCGGTTGCCATTAGCAACGCCCAGGTCGATGTTCTTTTTATTGGTTCCGTGGAAATCGCTTCCGCCGGTCTTGAGCAGCTTGTAGCGATCGGCAAGAGCTGAATACTTTTCGATCAGCGCCGCGTCATGATCGCTGTGAATCACTTCCAGGCCCATCAGTCCCAGATCCAGTAAATCTTTTATGATTCGCTCTAGCTGCGCGTCATTTTCAGTGCGGAGCTGAACGGGATGGGCCAGCACCGGAATTCCGCTGGAGCCGCGGATCATCTCCAACGCCTGGCGGGGCGAGAGGCGCTCTTTGTCGAAGTAAGCGAGGCCGCCGGGCGCGAGATACTTGTCGAAGGCCTGCTTGATGGTCGAGACATAGCCTTTGCGCATCAGGATGGCGGCGATGTGTGGCCGACCGACAACCAGCGGTTTATTTGCGTCGACCGGCGCTCCCTTGCGCGCTTCCTGCTCGACTTCTTCCATCGTGATGGAAATGCCCAGTTCCTGGAGGCGCTTAATGATCCGCGGATTGCGGCTGTCGCGTCCTTCCAGAAGCTGGCGGGTCAGATCGCCAAGCGTTTTGCTTTGCGGATCGACTCCATAACCGAGAATGTGCATCGTGCCGGGGTGCGGAAACTCGGCGGAGATTTCGATTCCCGGCAGAAAATCCAGGCCGATCTTTCTCGCTTCTTCAGCCGCTTCCACGACGCCGCCGATCGTGTCGTGATCGGTCAGGGCGAGGGCAGTCAGCTCGCGCTGCTTCGCAAGGCGCACCACTTCCGTCGGCGGAAGCGTTCCGTCTGATGCGGTGGAATGGCAATGAAGATCGACCCAGCGATTGGTCATGAACAACAGCCTTTGCTAGGGACGGAGATATCCGCCGGTTTCGAGGTAGCCGAGAATTTGCGCGGCGGATTGCTCAGGTGAGCTCGTCTGCGTATTGATCACGATTTCAGCACTCGTCGGCTCCTCATACGGGTCATCGATGCCGGTGAACCCGGTGAGCTGCCCGCTCCGCGCTTTCTTATAGAGTCCCTTTGGATCGCGCTGCTCTGCCGCTTCCAGCGACACTTTCACATAAACCTCGACGAACTGCCCGGCAGGCAGGTTCGCACGGACGGCATCGCGGTCGACCCGATAAGGGCTGATGAAGCTGGCGAGAACGATGACGCCCGCATCCGAAAACAGTTTCGCGACTTCGCCGATCCGGCGGATGTTTTCCGCGCGGTCGGCGGCGCTGAAGCCGAGGTTCTTATTCAGCCCATGTCGAACGTTGTCGCCATCGAGTCGGTAGGCGAGCTTCCCGCGATCGATGAGCATGCGCTCGACCATGCAGGCAATGGTCGATTTTCCCGCGGCAGAGAGGCCGGTCATCCAGACAACCACGCCCTTCTGCCCCAGCAGCCGATGGCGATCCTGCGGAGAAACCGCCCCGCCGTGCCAGGTGAGATTGTTTGCGCTGGCGGCGGTCATTACTCCTCATCGAAAAGCGGCGTGCTGAGGTAGCGCTCGCCGAAGCTGGGGAGGATGACGACGATCATCTTGCCCTTGTTTTCGGGACGCGCGGCAACCTTCGCGGCCGCTGCTACGTTTCCGCCGGAACTAATGCCACCGAAAAGACCTTCTTCACGATGAAGGCGACGCGCCCATTCGAAGGCTTCCTCATCGTTGATCTGCAACACTTCATCCAGGATGTCGGTGTGGAGATTGCGCGGAACGAAGCCGGCGCCGATTCCCTGAATCTTGTGCCGGCCGGGATGAATCGGCTCGCCCGCGAGCGTCTGCGTGATGACTGCCGACGTCACCGGCTCGACCGCGATGGCTTTGAATTCCGGCTTGCGCGGCTTGATGACTTCCGACACGCCGGTGATGGTGCCGCCCGTGCCGACACCGGAAATCAGAATATCCACCTTCCCGTCGGTGTCCTGCCAGATTTCCTCGGCGGTCGTCCGGCGATGGATTTCAGGATTGGCCGGATTGTCAAACTGCTGAGGCATGTAGTGATTGTCATGCGAATTGACAATCTCCTGTGCCTTGTTGATCGAGCCGCGCATGCCCTCGGCAGCAGGTGTCAAAATCACCTCAGCTCCAAGGGCTTTCAGTAGGCGTCGCCGCTCGATGCTCATCGATTCGGGCATCGTGAGAATCAGGCGATATCCCTTGGCAGCGCAAACGAACGCCAGAGCGATACCGGTGTTGCCGCTGGTGGGCTCGACGATCACTGTGTTTTTGTTGATCTTCCCGGCACGCTCGCCGGCTTCGATCATCGCGGTGCCGATGCGATCCTTCACGCTGGCCAGCGGATTGAAGAATTCGCATTTGGCCAAAACGATGGCTTGGCCGGGCGGAATCACGCGGTTAAGGCGCACGAGCGGCGTGCCGCCGATGGTCTCGGTGATGTCGTTGAATATCCGGCCCTGTGGCTTTAGCGGCATATTTAGTTTTCCTGGCGAAATGACCTCGATCGGATGCAGTAACCCGAAGCAATTATAGTGAAAGCAGGCGCAATTCCACCGGGCAAGCTTCGCTTATGAGCACCGCACGTTCGGCAGCGCGCTTTCGCCTTCACCTTTCTCGATTGGCGCGCCCACAAGATTGCCCCATTCAGTCCATGAGCCGTCGTAATTCTTCACATCCTTCGCGCCCAGAAGGCATTTCAACACGAACCACGTATGGCTGCTTCGCTCGCCGATCCGGCAATAGGCGATCGTCGGCTTGGCAAAGTCAACCCCGGCGTCGCCATAAAGTTTGCGAAGCTCGTCGGCCGACTTGAAGGTGCCGTCTTCATTGACGGCTTTGGACCATGGAATGCTGCGAGCGCCGGGGATGTGGCCGCCGCGCTGCGCGGTTTCGGTCATTCCGGGCGGCGCGATGACCTTGCCGGTGAATTCATCGGGGCTTCGAACGTCAACTAAATTGAATGTTTTGCGCCCGAGGCCATCTTCGACTTCCCGTCGATAGGCGCGTACCGATTCGTCTGAGCTGGGAATCGGATAGTTAGTCTTGGCGGCAAGTTTGGGCGGCTCGGTGGTGAGTGGGCGCTTTTCAAGTTCCCACTTTTTTCTGCCGCCGTTCATGAGCCGGACATCTTTGTGGCCATGATAGCGAAACTGCCAGAGTGCCCAGGCGGCAAACCAGTTGTTGTTGTCGCCATAGAAAATGACCGTATCCTCGGGAGAAATGCCTGCGTTTCGGCAAAGCTCCGCAAAAGATCGCGGATCGATAATGTCGCGACGCGTACGATCGTTCAGATCGGTCTGCCAATTCCAGCCGATCGCGCCTTCGATGTGGCCTTTCTCATAGGCGGTCGTATCGACATCCACTTCGATCAATTTGACTTTCGGATCCTTGAGATGCTCGGCCACCCAGGCGGTGCTCACCAGAACATCGGGATTAGCGTAGTTACTCATGACATCCTCACTTGCTCAAAAGAGCAAACATTCTTTCAAAACTGTTTTTCAGAAGGTCTGAATCGCCTGCGACTGAAACTGCCGCGAGGCGTCATCCAAGACCCAGCTTGTCATATCCACCGGCTTGCCCCTGGCAATCGCGACGATCACGTAGCTGTAAAACGGCCACGCATGCTCGCGATCATATTCGCTGGGGCGAGCCGGATGATCGGGATGGCTGTGGTAATAACCCAGCAGCACAAGCCCCTCTTTCTCGGCAGCGCGCTCAGCCTTGAGCTGCTGCAGCGGATCGATTGAAAAGCGGTGATACTGCTCGCCAGCCTCGAACGTGTTGCTGCCGGCGACAAGCCGATCGACAATCCGACGGGACACCGATCCATCTTTCAGATCGCGCCCAAAGAGCATGCCGCAACATTCGTTGGGATAGGCGGCAGCGCCTTCTGACTCGATTTGCCGACGCAACGCATCGGACAGCTCGAGGCTGACTTTCGCAGATTGGATTGCTCCTTCAGTCACGTGCATTCACGCTTTCTATCAAGGCCAGTTTTCCGCTTCGTAAAAGGCGTCGGTCCAGAAGCTTTCGGACAAATACTTTGATGCTGAGTCGCAAAAGATGGTCACGACGACCGCATCCGGCGAATGCTGGGCCACATTCAACGCCGCCACCAAATTCGCGCCGGATGACACGCCAACCAGCAGCCCTTCCTCGCGCGCCAACCGAAGCACCATGCGATGGGCGTCTTCCGTGCTCACTTCGATCTGCTGATCGGGAAGATTGGCGTCGTAGATGCCGGGCACCAAAGCCGTCGGCATGTGCTTGAGACCCTCAAGTCCATGCAGTGGTCCATCCGGCTGCATGCTGATGCAACGAATCGCGGGGTTCAGTTCCTTAAGTCGCCGCGTGACGCCCATGAATGTGCCGCTGGTGCCCAGGCCGGTGACGAAATGCGTGATTCGCCCTTCCGTCTGCCGCCAGATCTCCATGGCGGTGGTTTCATAATGGGCCCGCCAGTTGGCGTCGTTGTTGTATTGATCCGGATAGAAATAGCGATTGGGATCGGCTTCGACGAGATCTTTGACGTATCGCTGCGCGCCGTCGGTGCCTTCAGCCGGGTCGGTAAAGACCAGTTCCGCGCCATACGCGATGAGGCTTTGCTTTCGCTCGACGCTGGCGTTCTTGGGAAGCGCCAGTTTGCACTTGTAGCCGCGTTCCGCGCAGATCATCGCGTAGGCGATTCCCGTGTTACCGCTGGTCGCATCGATGAGCGTTTTCTGCTTGGTCAGCAGGCCGCGGCGCTCCCCATCGAGAATCATCGCCATGGCGGCGCGATCTTTGACGCTGCCGCCGGGGTTGTACCACTCCGCCTTCGCGTAGATGCTCGATCCGCGCAATTCGCTGCCGACCCGGTGAAAGGAAAGCAGCGGCGTGTTGCCCACAAGCTGCAACGCGGACCGGCCGAACTTCGGCGACTGAGAAGTTAATTCCATTACACTCAATTCCTACAAATCCTAGCGGAATATAGAAGAAAGGCAACCCGCCTCAGTCTATTCTCGTCCAACGCCACAAGCATTTGATTTGATTCAATTTACGTTCCAACCCATCGTGCATAGACTGACCGCGCCCGATCCAGATCTTCCGTATTTTGCACAATCATCCGCCCATCCGGGAAGATGGTGAGGTTCAAATCCTGTGGCGGTGGCAAGTGACAGCGAACCAAGTGAGGCGTCTGTTGCGTCGAACCGCAGGCCGATAGTTTTGTCGCCAATGACTTTAAGTCTATTCGCACCGCGCTCTGCGGACGAACTTGGACAGCATTTCGACCACACAGGCTGGTAAGGCCGCCTCGATGCCCGCCATCGAGAAATTCGAAGACTTGCCGACCGCAGGCGATGCAGTCGCTGCGCTTCCCCGGGTTGATTGAACTGGATCGAAATCGTCCCGACCAAACGTCGAGCCAAATCAGCTGTTCTTTTTCTTCATCCAGCGGCTTCGTAAGGAATCGGATCGCTTGAGCGGCTTGTAAGGCGCCGACCACGGCCGCTGCGGGTCCGAGCACCCCTGCGGTATCACACGTGGCCAATTCCCCCGGCGCCGGCGGCTGCGGAAAAATGCATCGCAGACACGGCCCGTCGGGTGGTCGGAGCATCATCACCCGTCCTTCAACCCCAACGCACGCTCCATAAATCCATGGGATACCATGCTTGGCTGCGACGTCGTTGATGAGGTAGCGCGTCTGGGCGTTGTCGGTGCCATCGATCATCAATTGAACGAGGTTGCCTTCGATGCAGCCGGCTAGTTCTTCGATGTTGCCGGCATGGACATCGACAACGCGCGGATCGACTTTCACGGACGAATTGACGGCGCGAAGGCGTTTTTCGGCAGCAATCGCCTTGGGAACCCGCTCGCGCGCATCGGCCTCATCAAAGAGCGTCTGCCGCTGAAGATTGGTTTCTTCGACGACGTCGCGGTCCGCCAGACGCAAAAACCCAACGCCCGCCCGAACAAGTTGATCGGCAATCGTCGAACCCAGCGCGCCGCATCCCACGAGCAATACGCGCGATGCTGACAGCCGGTCCTGTCCGGCTTGCCCGATTTGCGGCAACAAAGTCTGGCGATGGTAACGCATGGAATTAAGCGGCTTGCCCGTGCGACGAGCCCGATTATAGTAGCCGATCTAACAAGGATTCGCATGCCCGCAGACACTCAGCAGATCATGGACGAAGCCGTCAAGCTTGGAAAGCTCGTTGCCCAGCACCCGGCCATCGCACGATATAAAGAAGCACGCCGCGCTGTCGATCAGGATTCCGAAGCCACGCGCATGCTTGGAGAGATGGATCGCCAGATCGAATCGCTCACGCGCCAGGCGCAGGCTGGCATGCCGGTCACCGATGCCCAGCAGCAGCAGCTTGAAGCGCTTCAGAATCGCATCGTTTCCCATATCAAAATCAAGGCACTGAACCTGGCCCAGATGGAATTTGTCGATCTCCTGCGCAAGGTTTCGCAGACGATTCAGCGCCAAGTCGCCGACGTTCCGCAGGAAGGACAAGCGGCTGGTGCAGGCGGCGGCGGTGGACCGAAGATCAGTGGGTTGTCAAAGTAATTTTCGAACTTCATTCAGCGGCGATGGGAGTTTCGCGTGGCGCGCTGGCTGCTCAAAACTGAGCCGGATTGCTATTCGTGGGATGATCTGGCGCGCGATAAGAAGACGTCTTGGGACGGCGTCACCAATGCGCTGGCGCTGAAACATATTCGCACCATGAAAAAGGGCGACGAGGCGCTGATCTATCACACCGGTGATGAGCGCGCGGCTATCGGGATCGCGGAGATCACTTCCGCCCCGCATCCCGATCCGTCAGGCGAAAGTGACAAGCTCGTTGTCGTGGATATCAAGCCGCGCAAAAAACTATCGCAGCCTGTGACTCTTTCAGACATCAAAGCCGATCCGGCCTTCGCTGGTTGGGATTTACTGCGGATCGGCCGGCTAAGTGTTGTCCCGGTGCCGGATGCGATGTGGAATCGGCTACTCAAATTATCCGAGGCGGAGAAGGCGCAATGACTGAACCCATCCGGCCCGATTATCAATCGCCTGTACCGCAGCCGACCGAACGACCGCATCGCCCCGCCGACGACACAGAAGAAGTCTATTACGAAGGCTCGCCGATGCTTCGTGGCGCGATTACGAAGGGGATTCTGTGGATCATCATCGGGCTCGCCCTGATCGCCGCCCCGCTGGTGGCAAAATCGGTTTTCCACCAGTACATCGGCGTGATCGGATACATCATCCTGATCGTGGCCGGCCTGGTTATTGTTTCGTGGCCCATCCTCCTGGCCATGACCAGGCGATACCGCGTCACCAATTATCGAATCGACTACGAGCGCGGCATCCTGCGGAAGGACATCGACACGCTGGAACTCTGGCACGTCGAGGACATCAAGTTCCATCAGACGATGGTCGATCGGATCTTCGGGATTGGCACCATCACGATTCAATCGCACGATCCGACGACGCCGGTTTTGCCGATGCGGGCGCTCCCCAATGCTCGGCATCTTTTCGATCAGCTCAAGCAGCGGATCATTGCCGTCAAGCGACAGCGCGGAGTGGTGAAAATGGACACCGGAACCTGAATCGTTCCCAGCCGTGCGACGAAATGCCACACGTTTTCGGCGTTGACGGGGGCGAATAATCCTACATCATTCATCCGCCTTACTTGTCGGCGCAGCTGCTTCGTTGTCGAGGAGCCGCTGGAGTGGCCGATAGTAGTGGACCGGGCTGGATTAGTGAGCCCCAAGGCGGATTTCGAATAACGATCGTTTGTACTGGAAGGACCTTCTGGTTAAGGTCTTTCCTCTTTTTTCACCTATGGCCGACCAACCAACGACACAAAGGTTCGTTTTCCCGCGGTGGACCAACTTCCTGCTGCCGATCATTCCGATCGGCGCGATTGGCGGGTTGTTCTACCTGACGATCCTGTTCACGTTTGGCGCTTCGCCGGTGACAACCGCTGAAGGTTACTCGCCGACGCAGCCGGTTCCTTACAGCCACGCGCTGCATGTTGGGCAGCTCGGCCTCGATTGCAGGTACTGCCACAACACCGTTGAAAAGACAGAGTTCGCGGCACTCCCGCCGACGCAGACCTGCATGAACTGCCATACAAACATTCATCCCAATAAGGCCAGCCTGCAGCCGGTTCGCGATAGCTGGGCGACCGGCAAGCCGGTGGAATGGGTGAAGGTTCATGACCTGCCTGATTACGTTTACTTCAATCACAGTGCCCACATCAATCATGGCGTGGGCTGCGTCGAGTGCCATGGGCGCATCGACACCATGGAAGTCGTCCACCAGGAAAAGCCGTTGAGCATGGGCTGGTGCCTGGATTGCCATCGCAATCCCGCGCCGCACCTTCGGCCGCGGGATGTGGCCCCCACCGACATGCACTGGACGACCAGCGGTCTTAGCGACGAGAAGAAATCTGAGCTGGGTACTCAGCTCATGAAAGATTACGGCATCCACGACACCGTTTACATGCAGAGTTGCTCAACGTGTCATCGATAAAGCATCACGTTACCGGATTGGAATACTGGCGGAGCCTGGAACAGCTTGCCGACAGCCCTGAGATTCAGGAGCTGGTTGACAAGGAATTTCCCGGATACACGCCGGACTTCATCAAGAAGTCGTCGCGTCGCGGCTTCCTGAAGCTGATGAGCGCGTCGCTCGCGCTGGCAGGCGTTGGCCTTACCGGCTGTCGTCGCTGGCCGCGCGAGAAGCTGGCCCCGTATTCCAGCAATCCGCGCGACCGGATGGTCGGCATCCCCGAGCAGTACGCCACCATTTGGGAACAGAACGGCGTCGGCAAACCACTGCTGGTCACCAGCTACGACGGTCGGCCAATTAAGATCGAAGGCAATCCTTCGCATCCGTTCTCCTGGACCGTACCGGGAAAGATTGGCTCAGCCGATACCTTCGCGCAGGCGAGCGTTCTGGAGCTGTACGACAATCATCGCAGCCGAAATGTCATCAATCGCTCGCGGAAATTCGCCGAGTACACCAGCTGGGATGATTTCACGAAGTTCGCCAACACTCACTTCGGTGAATTGAAGGGCAAAAAGGGTGAGGGCTTTGTCGTTCTTAGCGAAGCCAGCGTCAGCCCCAGCTTCCTGGCAATAAAGAAGCGCTTCCAGGCAGCGTTTCCGAGTGCGGGTTGGTACGAATACGAAGCGCTGTCCTGCGACAATGAGCGGCAAGGCGCTCAGCTCGCCTTCGGCAAGCCGGTGCGAAGCATCCTGCATTTAGATAAGGCGCAGGTCGCAGTGCTGCTGGATGCGGATGTTTTAGGCGATCACCCTGCCCACACGCGATATGCAGGCGATTGGGCCGTCAACCGTCGGTCGGCGGATAACAAAGGTGCGGATCAGAAGATGAGCCGCGTCTATATCGCAGAAAGCGCATATAGCTTGACCGGCACCAACGCCGACGTGCGAATCGGTGTCGATCCGAGTCGGCTGTATCACATTGCCCGCGCGATTGCTGCACAACTTGGCGTTGAAGGGTTTTCCGGCTCGGAAGGTTTGACTCCCGCCGAAACCAGCTTCGTCGCCAGCGCGGTCAAAGATTTGAAAGAAGCTAAAGAGAAAAAGGCCGCTGTCATGGCAGCCGGCGCGGCGGCGGAGCCTCATGTGCATGCTGTCGTGCATGCGATCAATGAATCGCTCGAAGCGCCGGGCAACACGGTCACCTTGATCGAAGATCCTGCTGGCGACCGAACGCAGTCGCACATGGATGCGATCGCGGATCTTTCGCAAAAGATTCTCGGCGGCACGATCACCACGCTGCTGATCATCGGCGGCAATCCCTTCTACGATGCGCCGACCGATGTTCATTTTCGCGACGCACTGGCGAAGCTGCCGGTGAGCATTCATTTGTCGTTGTTCGACGATGAAACATCGCGGGCATGCAAGTGGCATCTGCCTCGCGCTCATTATCTGGAGGCGTGGGGTGATGCACGATCGTGGGATGGGTCGGCCACTGTTGCGCAGCCGTTGATTGAGCCGCTGTACGGCGGCAAGTCGCCGATCGAAGTGCTGGCGCTGATTGCTGGTGAAGCGATCACTGCCGGCGAGCAGATCGTCGAACGCACCTGGAAGGAAGAATTCCAAATCTCCGACGAGAACAAGTGGCGCAAGTTGCTGGCTGATGGAATCCTCGCCAACAGCGCCGCCAAGCCGCTGAATGACGTAAAAATTCAAAAAGTTGATTACCCGGCACCGGCCGCGGCTCCCGCGGGAATGACGCTTCGCTTCCAGGGCGATCCGCGGACCTTTGATGGCCGATTTGCCAATAACGGCTGGCTCCAGGAAACGCCCGATCCGCTTACGAAGCTGGTTTGGGACAACGCCGTCGTTCTTTCCAAGCATGATGCGGATCAACTCGGGCTGGTCGTCGGCGACATGGTTCGCCTGACGGCAGGCGGCGATTCGCTGGAAGTGGCGGTTTATGTATTGCCTGGCCAGCCGACGGGTGTTGTTGGAATCACCGTCGGCTACGGTCGCAATGCGGCCGGCCATATCGGCGATAATCTGGGATTCAATGCCTACGTCCTCCGCACCAGCAAGACGGCTTACGTCTCGCCGGGCGTGAAGATTGAAAAACTCGATAAGACCTACGTCCTGGGCATGACGCAGGACCATCACCTGATCGACGCGATCGGTCAGGAAGGTCGCGACAAGCGCATCGGCGCGAAGCATGAGAGCGGCCTGATTCTTCACGAAGCGACCTTTGCCGAATATGTGAAGGACCCGCGCGCTCCCCACGGCATCACGATCGGCCGTGTCGGTTTGCAGCTTTTCGAGCAGACCGGTGGCAAGCGCGAATTCTTCCAGGACAGCCATGCCTGGGGCATGTCGGTGGACATGAGCGCCTGCATCGGCTGCCATGCCTGCGCCGTCGCCTGCCAGGCGGAAAACAACATTCCAATCGTCGGCAAGCATGCGGTGCTCAATCACCGCGAGATGAACTGGATTCGTATCGATCGCTACTTCAAGGGCGATCCGAATGATTCCAACGAAATCGAAGTGCTCTATCAGCCGGTGATGTGCCAGCATTGTGAAAACGCACCGTGCGAGCAGGTCTGCCCGGTGGCGGCAACGATGCACGACAGCGAGGGGCTGAATGTGATGGTCTACAACCGTTGCATCGGCACCCGCTATTGCTCGAACAACTGCCCGTACAAGGTTCGCCGATTCAATTACTTCGACTGGCATTCGCAGGACCCGCGCGAGACCTGGGGCAAGCCGTATCTGAACATCCCGGACCTGCAGCAGCTCGAGCAGGTGGACAAGATCGAGCAGATGCAGTTCAACCCCGAGGTCAGCGTCCGGATGCGCGGCGTGATGGAAAAGTGCACCTACTGCATCCAGCGCATCCATACCAAGACGCAATCGAAACGCGCTCAAGGCACGGATGTGGTGGACGGCGACATCATCACCGCCTGCCAGCAGGCTTGCCCGACGCAGGCGATTGTGTTTGGAAATCTTCTGGAAAAGACGGCGAAGGTGACCCAGCTTCATCAGAATCCGCGAAGCTACGCGATGCTCGACGATACGCTGAACACGGCGCCAAGGACGAAATACCTGGCGAAGCTTCGCAATCCGGTCGAGGAACAAGAGGAAAAAGCAAAGTCCGGCAACGCATGATGTAGGCCAGCCGGTTTTAGCAAAGTTAGAAGTGATGAGTTCTTCACCGCAATACGGTGTAAACAGATGACCGCAATTGAAATCGACAACACGTACGACGATCCGACGAAGCGAACGCCGCTCGTGCTGGGTGGCAAAGACTTCACGGCGGTGACCGATGCGGTCTGCAACGTTGCCGAACGTCCGACGACGCTCGGCTGGAAGATCGCCTTCGCGCTGGCCCTGAGCTTTCTCGGGTTACTGGGCGCCTGCATTCTTTATCTGGTCACCACCGGCGTTGGCGTCTGGGGTAACAATCAGCCGGTGTCGTGGGGCTTCCCGATCGTCAACTTCGTGTTCTGGGTCGGTATCGGTCACGCCGGTACGCTGATCAGCGCGATTCTGTTTTTGTTCCGCCAGAACTGGCGAACGGGTATCAATCGATTTGCCGAGGCGATGACGATCTTCGCGGTCATTTGTGCCGCGATGTTCCCGGGCATTCACGTCGGCCGTCCGTGGCTGGCCTACTGGCTGTTCCCGATTCCCAACCAGATGCAGATGTGGCCGCAGTTCCGCTCCCCACTGCTTTGGGACGTTTTCGCGGTCAGCACTTATGCGACGGCTTCCGTGCTCTTCTGGTACGTCGGCATGATTCCGGACCTGGCGACGCTTCGTGATCGCTCGACCGGGAAAGTTCGCCAGATTCTCTATGGGATTTTCTCCCTGGGATGGACCGGATCGAGCCGGCATTGGCATCGATATGAGCGGGCGTACTTGCTGCTGTCGGCCCTGTGCACGCCGCTCGTGCTGTCGGTGCACTCGGTCGTGTCGTTCGACTTCGCAACGTCGCAGTTGCCCGGCTGGCATACGACGATCTTCCCGCCTTACTTCGTCGCAGGTGCCGTGTACGGCGGCTTTGCGATGGTGCTGAACCTGATCATCCCGGCCCGGGCATTCTTCGGACTCAAGGATATCATCACCCCCCGCCACATCGAGAACTGCGCCAAGATCCTTCTGGCGACGGGATTGATCGTGGCCTACTCCTACAGCATGGAATTCTGGACCGCCTGGTACAGCGGCAACCACTACGAGCGGTTCACCTTCTGGAACCGCGCGTTTGGACCTTATGCCTGGTCCTGCTGGGTGATGCTCTGGTGCAACGCGATGTCGCCGCAGTTCATGTGGTCCAAGCGACTGCGCAAGAGCATGGTCGCGGTCTTCATCTGCGCGACCTTCGGCAACATCGGAATGTGGTTCGAGCGATTTGAGATCATCATCACCTCGCTCACCCGCGATTTCCTGCCGACCAACTGGTGGCCGTTCCATCCGACACTGATTGATATTGCGATGCTGGCCGGGAGCTTCGGATTGTTCTTCACGCTCTTCCTGCTTTTCTGCCGGTTCCTGCCAGTGGTGGCGATGGCCGAAGTGAAATCGATTATGCCCGAAGCTCATCCGCATCACGGGCATCCTGAGCTTCAGACGCCCGATCAGCGCCGCACCGATTACCGCCCCGATGAAGTGGGCGATCCCGACGCGGCAGCAATTGGTATCCCATAGATCAGGAGTGGCATAGCCAGCGATTGATTGCGAGTAACTACCATGAGTTCGAGAGTTGAACATCACGCTCACGACAACCTTCCGACTGAACAGCAGCCGGCGGAGCTGGTTGCGCTGATGGGCGAGTTCAAAGATGTGGATTCGGTCTATTCCGCAGCCGAGAAGGTCCGCCATGCCGGTTTCCGGCGTTGGGATGTCCATACGCCCTTCCCCATCCACGGTATCGATGCGGTGATGGGCACCCGCCCCACCGTGTTGCCCTGGCTGGTGCTGGGGGCTGGGCTGTTTGGCGCGGCTGGTGGAATCGCGCTTCAGTGGTTCTGCAACGCTTACGACTACGCATTCCCAATCAGCGGAAAGCCGTTCTGGAGCTTGCCGGCCAATATTCCAGTCGCCTTTGAATGCACGATTCTTTGCGCCGTGCTCACTGCGGTGTTTGGGATGCTCGCTCTCAATCGGCTTCCCACGCATTACAACCCGCTGCTCAAGAGCGAGCGGTTTCGCCGGGTGACCAACGATCGGTTTTTTGTCGTGCTCGATGCCACCGATCCGGTGTTTGAGGAACAGTCGGCCGAGCAGCTTTTGCGGAATGCCGGCGCAAAGTACATCGAACGTGTTGAGGATTAGACAGGCAGCAACCGGGCCAAAACGTCCATGCAAGAGAACCTGCCCAAGTACACTGTTGAAGTTCGGCCTCCGAAGCTGGGGAAGCCGCCGATCTGGGCCAAGTATGGCCTGTACATCAGCGTCTGCGCCAGTTGGATTCCGCTGGCGATCATCGTGCGGGCGCGCTATTCGCGATCGCCTGATCCCCGGCCGCAACTTGCCCAGGACATGGGCACGATGCCCAAGTACAAAGAGCAGCAGAGCAGCGATGTATTCGTCGATGGCCGCGCCGATCGCCTGCCGATTCCCGGCACCGTCGCCCGCGGCGAAGCGCAGGAAGACGATCATTACTATCGCGGCTATGAAACTCAGATCGATCCGCAGACGGGCCTTCGTCAGCCCAAACAGAAGATTGACCCCAAGACCGGCAAGGGCGAGACGATCTTTTTTGACACTTTCCCGCAGCAGGTGAAGGTGAATGCCGCCCTCGTGGCACGCGGACAGAATCGCTTCAACATCTATTGCACGCCCTGCCATGGCTACGACGGATCAGGGCACGGCATGGTCAACGAGCGCGGGCTGGAGCTGTCGGGTTTGACCGATCCTGACGCACAGAAGCCCGAAGCGACGTGGGTGCAGGCGGCTGATCTGCGAAGTGAAACCGTTCGCAATCGTCCCGTCGGGCATATTTACAACACGATCAACGTGGGCATCCGCAATATGCCGGCCCATGGCCCGCAGATTCCGGTGGCGGATCGCTGGGCGATTGTCTCCTACGTGCGAAGCCTGCAACTAAGCCAGAACGGGACGGTTGCGATGGTGCCGGAAACCGAACGCGGGAAGATCAAGGCGGCCCCCGTACCGCCGGCGACGCAGCCGGAAACTAAGCCGACGACGGGTCAAAGCGAGAAATGATCAAGCGAGAAAGTCTGGAGAGCCAATAACGTGGCAGCACACGCACACCATTCCGAACCCGCCCCTGAAGATCGCATCAAGTTGCGCGAGTCGTCAGGCATGCTGATGATCATTGGGATCGTCGCTGCCGCTGGGGGCTTGGCGATGCTGTTCCTGGGAAACCACGGTACGCAGCGGATTCTGTTCTCGTACCTGATGGCCTGGGTTTTCTTCACCACCATGGCGCTCGGAGCGCTCTTTGCCGTGGTCGTGCATCATGCCTCGCGCGCTGGATGGAACGTTACGATCCGTCGAACTTCGGAGAATATTGCCGCGACGTTGCCGGTCCTCTGGCTTCTGTCGATCCCCCTGCTGATTTCGATCATCAATCAGAAGGGCACGATCTACATGTGGGCAATTCCGCCCAACAGCCCGCAACTGGCCAACGCTGAAGAAGGCAAAACCGACTATAAACACGAGCAAACCGCGAAAGCCTCGGACCAGCAGCAGGTCGCACAGCAGGAGTCGAGTGAAAGCGAAGAATTCCCGCCCACTGCCGAGGCGACCCACGCGAAGCGCACCGCAGAATTCGCTAATGGGCCAGTGTTTGAGAACGGCATCAAGTGGAAGCGCGATGGTGCGTTCGCCTGGTACAGCAACGCCTTTTTCTTCCTTCGCATTTTCCTCTACTTCGCCACCTTGTCGGGCATTGCGCTATGGTTCCGGCGAATTTCGATCCGGCAGGACCACACCGGCGATAAAAACCTCACGCTCAAGATGCAGTCGGTTGCGCCGGTCTGCCTGGTGATCATGGGCCTGGCGATTACCTTTCTGACCTTTGATCTGATCATGTCGCTGGACCCGCACTGGTACAGCACGATGTTCGGCGTTTACGTCATCGCCGGCAGCATTTTGTCTGGGTTCGCGACGATCATCATTGCTGTTTATCTCCTCCAGGCACTCGGCTACCTCCGCGGCAGCGTCAGCATCGAGCACTATCACGATCTAGGTAAATATCTCTTCGGCTTCACCTTCTTCTTTGGATACATCGCCTTCGGCCAGTACATGCTGCTGTGGTACTCGAGCATTCCGGAAGAAGTAAGCTGGTATGCGCGCCATGGCGCTTCGACTCAGCACCCTTCGGACTGGTCGGGCGTCATCATCGCGATCCTGTTTGGCCAGTTCTGCATCCCGTTCCTTGGACTTCTGTCGCGTCACGTGAAACGCAACAAGACGCTGCTTTTCCTCTGGGCGATCTGGGTGCTCGTGTTCCACCTCGTGGATGCTTATTGGATGGTGATGCCGGAGTACGGCGCTTTGAACGTCAGCATTGTTGATCTGGGCGCATTGCTGATCTTTGGCGGATTGTTCCTCGCGGTGATTGTCTGGAATATGTCACGGGCCGACCTGCGGCCGACTCACGATCCGCGGCTGAAGGACGCGCTGGTCTTTACGAATATCTAAGAGGTTTGCGGACATGGCTCAAAAGGAAGGCATTAATACGCCGCTGGTCATCACGATCGGGATCATCTCATCGATCCTGCTGGTGGTGATTGCCTTTACTGTCGAAGGCTGGTTCCAGTATCAGGAGCACGAGGAATTGGCCGCCAAGTGGCAGACGATGTCCGATCAAACGGCCGCGCAGCGCAAGGCGGAGCAGATTCAGAGCATCAGCGAATATCGATGGGTGGATGAGAAAAAGGGAATCGTCGCGATCCCAATCGATCAGGCGATGAAGGACGTTGCCGAAAATGGCGGCAAAGTGCCCTGGCAGGCGAACCCGCAAAAATGATGGGTCGAATCACTGCAATGAAAGACGTATTTCACAGACATCTTCTCACACTACTTGTCGTTGCCGCGATGGCGGCAGTTTGTTCTTCCGTGGCCCGCGCCGCCGACGATGACAGCGCCACGCCCCAGGTTCCGAAGACCAACTGGTTCATCGGCGGCGGCGGGACGGGCACGATCCCTGCCGAGGCCAAAGCGGTCACGGTCAAGGAACATCTAAACACCAGGATCCCGCTCGATCTGCAATTCACCGATGAAACCGGCAAGCAAGTCCGGCTCGGCGACTACTTCAATGGCGGCAAGCGACCGGTCATTTTGCAACTGGGCTACTATCGCTGCCCGATGCTTTGCAGCATCACGTCGCAGGGGCTGATCGAAGTGCTCAATGATCTGTCGCTCGACGCCGGCAAAGACTATCAGGTGGTCTTCGTCAGCATCGATCCTTCGGAGACTCCGCAACTGGCAGCCGAGAAAAAGCAGTCGTATCTCGAAGCCTATCACCGCGCCAGTGACGCCAATGCCTGGCATCTGTTGACCGGCCGCGTAGATCAGATTGAGAAGCTCGCAGAGGCAACTGGTTTTGAATACCGCTGGATCGCCAGTGCCGGGCAATATTCCCACCCGGCCTGCCTGATCGTCGCCACGCCGGATGGAAAGATCTCGCGCTATCTGTATGGCGTGAAGTTCGATCAAAGGACGGTTCGGCTTTCGCTCGTCGAAGCCTCCGATGGCAAGATCGGTACGACGATCGATGCCTTTATTCTGACCTGTTTTCAATATGACGGCCATCAGGGCAAATATGCCCTGGCGGCCATTGGACTGATGAAGATCGGCGGGGCCATTACAGTGCTGCTGGTGGCCGCCGGGGTTATTTTCCTGATGCGGGCCGAGCGCCGTCGCAAAGCCCAAGGCGTCGATCAAAACGTCGGCGCTTGAATGAGACAATCATGATGTGGCACTCGATTCTGGCTGAAAACGCGGCTCGGACCTTCTGGCTTCCCGAGCAGGCCTCCACCGTCGCCCCCGACGTGGACAACCTCTTTTATTTCATCTATTGGATCAACGTAATCTTCACGATCCTCGTTGTCGGGCTGATGGTTTGGTTCATGTGGCGCTATCGCCATCGCAAGGGGAATGAGGGCGGCCACCACAGTGGCCATAACAATGCCCTGGAAGTCACCTGGACCGTCATCCCCACGATCATCGTCGGCGTGATTTATTACTGGGGCTTCAAAGGCTTCCTCAATGAAGTCGTTGAGCCGCCCGGTGCGATGCAGATCAAAGCCGTTGGGCAGATGTGGAAATGGCAGTTTGTCTATCCAAACGGCGGCGTATCCGATGAACTGCATGTCCCGCTCAATAAGCCGGTGCGAATGGTGCTCGAATCGCAGGACGTGATCCACGCCCTCTTTATCCCGGCGTTTCGAGTCAAGAAGGACGTGGTGCCGGGCCGCTATAACCGAATGTGGTTCCAGGCGACCAAGGCCGGTACCTACGACATTTTCTGTGCTGACTATTGCGGAATTGGCCACTCGATCATGCACACGACTGCGGTGGTGGATGACGATAAGCATTTTGCCGATTTCCTCGAGGCGGCGGGCAACCCTTTGAAGGGAAAAACCTTCATTGAAGGTGGCAAAGCGCTCTACCAGATGTACGGCTGTTCAGCATGTCATTCAGTGACCGGGGAAAAGGGCATTGGTCCCAGTTGGAAAGACGTCTACGGCTCTGACGTTCCGCTGAGCGATGGCACTACAGTCAAAGCCGATGACGCCTACATTCACGAGTCAATCGAGGATCCAGATGCCAAGATCGTGAATGGCTTTCAGAAGGGCACCATGCCTGTTTTCAAAGGACGCCTTAACGATCAGAGAATTGAAGCAATTACCTGGTATTTGAAATCGATCAGCTCGCATGTTCCAAGCAGCGAGTTGGCCAAAGGGAACGAATTGGTTCCTGACAAGAACGCCAAGAGTGAGACGACTGAGAAGAAGTAGCAAAAGATGTACGCGCAGGCCGCTGCGCAATTGTTTGGGAGCCGCCCATGACACTTAACACAGGCGCCATTAGCACAGGCCACCGTGGCTTTCATGAAAGCCACGAGCACGCGGATAATTATCTCACACATGACCGCGGGATCATGTCCTGGCTTTTTACCCTCGATCACAAGCGCATCGGCGTGATGTACATGATCGCCGTCTGCACTGCATTTTTCATCGGCGGCATGTTCGCCATCATGCTGCGAACGATGCTCTGGCATCCGCTCGATTATGCCGCCAATACCGCGGCTGCCACCCGCTCCTACGAACTGTACAACCACTTTTTCACGCTTCATGGCGCGGTGATGGTCTTCATGTTTATGGTGCCGGCGATCCCCGCAATCCTGGGGAATTTCGTCCTGCCCATGCAGCTTGGCGCCAAGGACGTGGCATTCCCACGCCTCAATCTCCTCAGCTTCTGGCTCTATTGCACCGGCAGCGTTTTCTTCCTTTATCTGCTCTTCAGCGGCATTACCCACGCCGCGTGGGGATGGCACTGGCCCGGTGGATATGGATTGGACACCGGCTGGACTTTCTACACGCCCTACAGCAGCTCCAAGGCTCTGGGCGGTGTCGTGCCGGCAACTCTGGGGATTTTCATCCTTGGTTTCAGCTCGATTCTGACTGGTGTCAATTTCGTTGCGACAATTCACATGCTTCGCCCGGTCGGTATGACCTGGTTCCGCATGCCGCTGATGCTGTGGGCGCTCTACTCGACGGCCTTGATCCAGATTCTGGCCACACCGGTGCTGGGCATCACCGTACTGCTGCTGGGAGCTGAGCGGGCTTTTGGCATCGGAATATTTGACCCGAGATTAGGTGGCGATCCGGTTCTGTTCCAGCACTTTTTCTGGTTCTACTCGCACCCGGCCGTTTACATCATGATTCTGCCGGCCATGGGCGTCATCAGCGACGTCATGGTGGCTTTCAGCCGAAAGAGCATCTTCGGCTACAGTTTCGTCGCAGCCAGCTCGCTGGCGATCGCCCTGCTGAGCTTCTTGGTTTGGGGCCACCACATGTTTGTCACTGGCATGTCGCCGCTGACTAATGCGGTCTTCAGCCTGATCACCTTCTGCATCGCTATCCCATCGGCCGTCAAAGTCTTTAACTGGCTGGGCACGATGCATGGCGGATCGATCCGCCTCAAGACGCCGATGCTTTATGCAATGGGCTTCATCTTTCTGTTTACCATCGGCGGACTGACGGGCCTGTTCCTCGGATCGCTCTCGACCGACATCCATCTGACCAACACCTACTTCATCGTTGCCCACTTCCACTACGTGATGATGGGCAGCACGCTGTTTGGGTTCATGGTCGGCATGTATTACTGGTGGCCCAAGATGTTCGGCCGGATGTACAGCGAAAAGATCGCCGTCACGGGCTTCCTGCTGGCGTTCATTGGATTCAATCTGACCTTCTTCCCGCAGTTCATTGGCGGAACGCAGGGACTGCCTCGCCGCTATGCCAGCTATACCGATGGGCCCATGGTTCATGTGCCCTTTATTAACCACGGAGTGCCGCTCTTTGTCACCGTGCACCGTATGTCCACAGTCGGCGCCTATACGCTGGGCAGCGGCCTGGCCCTCGCGCTTTTGAGCTGGGTGCTCTCGCTGAAGTTCGGCCCCAAAGCGGCAGACAATCCATGGGGCGCCAACACGCTGGAGTGGCAAACCACTTCACCGCCGCCTCACGATAATTTCAAATATACGCCTTTGGCCGGGGATCCTTATGACCTGGAAGGCTGGACTTACGAGCCGGATACCAATGGCTGGGTAAACCCCGCTTCGCAGTGGGCGACCGTTTCCGCAGCCCATTGACGCCGGCAAACTCCCGGCAACCTGATTTGCGATTGAGACGTTAACGAGGACGCATGAGCACCGTCGAAACCAATTCCGCCACGGCACACGGTCATGACAATCATGACCCGCACCTGGCGCATCACTTTGACACGCCCGAGCAGCAGTTTCAGTCGGCCAAGCTCGGAATGTGGGTCTTCCTGGGCACCGAAATCCTGATGTTCGGCGGGTTGTTCTGCGCCTACTCGGTGTACCGCCACAATCACCCCGATGTCTTTGCCGTCGCCCATGAAGCGCTGGACCGCACGCTGGGCGCGATCAATACACTCGTGCTGATCACCAGCAGCTTGACGATGGCCTGGGCCGTGCGATGTGCACAGCTCGGCCAGCAACGGGCGCTGCGCTGGCTGATGGCGGTTACGCTCATCGGTGGCTACGGATTTTTAGGAATCAAGGCCGTCGAATATCACACCAAGTGGGAACACAATCTTTTCTTTGGCCACTGGCATAACACCTATTACGGATGGGACGGAAAGCAACCAGTCAAGGGATACTTCCAGGAAGAACTGGAGAACAAGGAAGCCAACGGCGAGCAGCCCGGGGCGAATGGTTCCGAGGCTCCTACGGCACCCGAGAAAGCTCCAGCCGCCCCTGCTGCGCCAGCCCCGGCTGCCGCGCCGGTTGCTGAAGCGGCGGCCAATCCTGCATCAAGCATTCCTGATATGACGTTCCAGCCTGGTTCGGCAATTGATGGAAATGCCGGGACAAATGACCAGGCCAAGATCGTCGCCACCTTCGCAGACCCGCGCGGCGTCGCTCCACATTATGCGACGCCGGCCGGAGAACCGGCGGTGAACGTCAATAACCTTACTCCGCCCGATGCGGAGCGCATGTACACTTTCTTTGCCGTCTATTTTTTCATGACCGGTCTGCATGGCCTGCACGTGGTCATCGGCATGTCGGTGATCTACTGGGTTCTGCTGCGTGCCGGTGGACCGCAGCGCAAAGCTTATTTGGTTCCGGCAGCACCGATTTCCGTCGGCCTGTTCCTGACCTACCTTGGGATCATTATTCCCGGTCCTAGCAGGCTTCCGCTGTTGGTCATTGGAATTTCAATCGCAGTGGCCGGCGCACTTTGGGCCGTGCTGTGGAGCACCTTCGGATCGCGCGTGCCGGCCGCCGAGCCTGAATTTGGCCCCAACTATTTCACGCCTGTCGATCTGGCCGGCCTTTACTGGCACTTGGTCGATATGGTCTGGATTTTCCTTTTCCCGTTGCTGTACCTGATTCACTAAGACGGTTGCGAAACTCTTATGGCTGCTGAACAACAACATCCGACTCTGACCCCCGCCGGCGCTGAAGGGCACGGCATCGATCCCAACATCGGCGGGAAGCACATTCACTCGACCTCGCCCATGCTGCTGCTGGGCGTGTACGGCATCCTGGTGTTTCTCACCATTCTCACCGTCGCGGTCACGAAGGTGGATGTTGGTGACTTCAACATCTGGATCGCCCTGGCGATTGCCGTCGCCAAGGCCAGCTTTGTCGCCCTCTATTTCATGCACCTGCGATGGGACAGCCCGTTCAACGGCGCGATCCTGATCTTTGCATTTGTATTCGTCGCGATTTTCATTGGCATGTCGGTCATGGACAGCCACAACTATCGCCCGTTCATGCATGCTCCGACGCCGGGCACAGCGCCTTATTAATGCAGGGGTGCTAAGAGCAGCCTAAGATCGGAAACTTCCGACGTTATGGAGGCCGATCATGATCCGACCTGCAACTGATGAAGTTGATTATTTAACCCCTGGCACGCCCCCGCCTAAGGCCAGCACGATCGGCCTCTGGCTGTTCCTCGCCGCGCTGACGATGCTCTTTGCGGCAAGCCTCGTGGGCTATCTGCTGATCCGCCACAGCGGGAATCGCGCGGTATCCGGCCCAATTCAATTGCCCAACCTGCTGTGGTTCAGCACGGCAATGGTCATCGGCGTAAGCATCACCATCAGCCTGGCGGTGTCAGCGCTGCACCGCGAACGCCAGCAATCGTTCCGAATCTGGATCATCCTCTCGCTGCTACTGGGCATCGGATTCATCGCCATCCAGACGCCAGCGATGATCGAACTGATCCAACGGCACGAAGTTTTGATCCAGCAGTTGCGGCGCATGGGCGCCGCCACCGGAGCCGGCACCGCGCTATACGGATTGATCTTCGTCCTCGTCCTGCTCCATGCCCTCCACGTCGTTGGCGGAATCATCGTGCTGGTGCGCGTTTCCGTTCAGGGCGTTCGCGGCCGCTATGACCATGAACATTTCCTGCCGGTCAAGCATGCCGCCATGTACTGGCACTTCCTGGACGTGGTCTGGATCGTGATGTTCAGCACGTTCCTGCTGACGAGATGAGTGCTACTGATTCGACAGCGGCACTTCGATCTTCTTGTGCGCCACCCACCAGACGACACCTGAACCGCCGACGGCGTGCACGGTCAGGACGTAACCGCGGTAAGCGGGAACCTCGTAATCCTCATCCTCTTCCGCGCCGATCGAGCTTCGCGGTGGCGGACTTGCGCCAACCGGCGCCAGAGCCGCATCGACTTCGTCCATCGTCATGCCCTTGTGCAAGAGGTGGTTGGCCTGGTCCTGAAGTTTTTCCGCAGTTTGATCGTAGAGAGAATCCATCACCAGTTTGCGATCCTGCTCAAACTCGTCGTGGGAGATGTCGACGACCGTGTTGTTTTCCTGCGGCTTCCCGTCCTTCGTCCAGAATCGGTTGATGACGAGCGCGTTAGGCTGAAGGCTCATCACGATGGACGGGCCGAAGATTCGCACGTCGGGATATCCCGCGTCGCGTCCCGCGTCGTAAGGGCGGCGCTTGCGCTCCATAAGCTCTGTCAGTTTGGTGACGGCGGGCGAATTGCCTGGGAGCGGCCCATAGCGCTGCACCACCTGATCATGCCCAACGCTGGCAACGAGCGAAGCCCTGCCCAAATCGATCGGCGGTGGTGTCGAAGAAGCGGCGCAGCCGGCCAAAACGAAGATCGCGCTAACGATCGCGAACGTCTTAAAATGCATCATTATCGAATTCTCCATGGATCACATGCATTGATCGGCATTCCGTTGCGTCAATCCGTCGAAGTTCTTCCAAGACTACCGTTCCCACCGCTGTCGCGAAAGCGGTATAGAATCTTTGCTTGAGCGAGTCGGATGTCATCATCATCGGCGCAGGAGCCGCGGGGCTGGCGGCAGCGCGCTATCTTTCCAATCATGGCCGCATCGCCATCCTCCTCGAAGCGCGCGACCGAATTGGCGGCAGAATTCTCACGATCCGCGATTCCCAGCTGAACATGCCCGTCGAGCTGGGCGCGGAGTTTATTCATGGCCAGCCGGAAGCGACTTGGGCGCTCCTTCGCGAAGCGAACCTTTCTGCTTTCGATCTGCCCTTCGAGCAATATCAGCTTGCGCGCGGCCGGCTGGTGCATCTGGGTGAAGAGAATCCGGAAATGGAAAAGGTCATGGCCGGCCTGTCGCGACTGGGGCCAAAGGACATGAGTTTCTCCGATTACCTGAACACCGCGGCTGCAAAGAAGGCGTCGCCCGCCGCGCGGCGATTCGCTCGGGATTTTGTGGAGGGGTTCGATGCCGCAGATCCGGATCGCATTAGCGCCAAAGCTCTGGCCGAGGAACAAGAAGGCCTAGGCGATGTGGAAGAGGAAACGCAGTTTCGCTTGCTCGATGGCTATGGCGCATTGATGAACTGGATGGCCGATTCACTCGATCGTAAGCGCGTCAAAGTCTTTCTGAACACAGTGGTTTCGGAAATCCGCTGGCGCAAATCGAACGTTGAAGTGATTGCATCGACGTCTGGCCGGAAGGAAACGTTTCGCGGCCGGCGCGCGATCATGACGCTGCCGATTGGCGTCCTCCAGCTACCGCCAGTCGCGCGCGGAGCCGTTCGCTTTTCGCCCGACATTGCGGATTTTCGAGCGACCGCGATGCAGCTTGCAGCCGGAGCGGTTGTGAAGGCTGTTCTGCGTTTTCGCGAGCCTTTTTGGGAAGATCCAGCTGTCGCCCGCGCGGCACGAGCGGGTAAAGAGTTGCGCGATGCTGTGTTTTTCTATTCGACCGGATTGCCCTTCCCGACCTGGTGGACCATGCGACCCCTTCGTGTGCCCGTGCTGACGGCGTGGGCTGGTGGCCCCAGCGCGCATGCGCTATCGGGACTGAGCGAGGACGAGCTAATTGCTGCCGCGATTGAAACCTTGCGGCAATTGTTCCATATCTCTCCGCGCAAACTCCGCTCGCTCCTCGAGCATGTTTATATCCACGATTGGATCAATGATCCTTATTCCCGCGGTGCCTACAGCTATGTCACCGTCGGCGGAATATCCGCCCGGTCGAAACTTTCAAGGCCAATCGAAGGCACGCTCTTCTTCGCCGGCGAAGCGATCGACACCGCCGGCCAAGCCAGCACCGTCGCCGGCGCTCTTTCCAGCGGACGTCGCGCAGCAGAGAGGGTTATCAAAAGTCTGAACCGATACCCCGGCCAAGTTTAGCCGCCCGGCTTGTCGGGCGCTTCTGCAGACTCCCGCAATCTGGCACCCGCGCCCCTTCACGGGTATCGTCGCGGCCATGTCTCCCTTATCTGAAGAAGGCTCCGCGAGGCTCGTCCCCGTTGCCGGGCCGACGATGGCGCCGCTCGAACTGGTTGCCAAGGCGGGCGGGTTACTCATGGGCCGGCAGGAGCAGTCCGATCTTCGGCTCAATGGGGATGCGGTCTCTCGCGCTCATGCGCGCTTCGTCTGCGAATCAGGGCGATGGAGCATCATCGATCTCAAAAGTCGCTGGGGTACGTTCGTTAATGGCGTGCGCCTCACACCCGATCGTGAAACGCCACTAGGCGAAGGCGATCTAGTTCGCATCAATCCCTGGACCTTTCGTTTTGCAAGTGTTCTTGCACGATCCGATTCGCGCGTGCTCGATTCGCAGGATGACAGCCATCAACCTGAGACGGTCGTTCAGACCATCACGCCTGATCGTTTGCCAAATCTCAATGAAGAGCTGCTGGCGCTGCTCTTGGAAAGCGCATCAGGTATTCACGCATCGCCCGATGAGAAGACCCTCGGCCAATTACTGCTGGAAAAGGCCTGCCAGGGTTCCGGCATGCCCAACGCGGCGCTGCTGCGGCCATTGAACGATGCGGGACGATATGAAGTGATCGCGGCGCGCGGGCCGCTGGGCGAAGAGCTGAACTTCAGCCGATCGCTGCTGTCCGCCGCTTCATCGGGAAACATCGCCGAGCTTTCGGGATCTTCGCCAGGCAATATCTCCGAAAGCATCATCAGCCTCGGCGTGCGCTCGGCGATCTGTGTTCCGATTTTGCTCGGACAGACGCCGGCCGCTTTTCTTTATCTCGATGCGCGAGGAAGGACATCGGGCCGGCTGCAGCCGCTCCGACCCAAAGCATCAGCCTTTTGTATGGCTCTTGCGCGCATGGGCGGACTCGCGCTATCTAATCTCAAACGCATTGAGATGGAGCGACGATCAGCCCAGCTCGAAGCCGATCTGAAAGCCGCGGCGACCGCCCAGCAATGGATCCTCCCACAGCGACAGGGAACCATCGGCCCCTTCCGCTACAACGGCCAAAGCCGCCCCGGTCGTCACGTCGGCGGAGATTTTTACGATGTCATCCCGCTATCAGATGATCGCATGGCCATCGCGATCGGTGACGTGTCGGGCAAAGGCATTGCAGCGTCGGTGCTCATGACTGCCGCTCAGGGATTTTTGCACGCGGCCCTCGAAGAAATCGCCGAGCCGCGGCAGGCGGTCATCCGGCTCAATCATTTCATTCACGAGCGCAGCGAATCAAGCAAATTCGTCACGCTCTGGGTCGGCGTGCTGAATCTGAAGGACAAGACGTTGAACTACGTCGATGCCGGCCACGGCTATGCCTTGCTGGGTCCAAGCCCAGCGGCGATGCAGCGTCTCCCAATCGGGGAACAGTTGCCCGTCGGAGTCGAAGCCGATTTTGAATATGTCGCCCAATCGGTAACTCTCCCCGAATCAGGATGCGCGCTGCTCATTAGCGATGGCATCGTCGAACAGCCGGCAAGTCCGCAGGCGGCCGAGATGTCGCCCTTTGGAATGGCCGGCGTCGAACGGACGCTGCGCGAGCTGCCATCGGATGCGGATCTGATTGCCGATCTTTTCTCAAGCGTGATTCATCACGCAGGGCAGCAAGCCCTGGCCGACGACGCGACGGCAGTATTGACGTCATGGGGTGAACGTCTTTTCTCCGCGCAATAAAAAACCGCGCCGACCGGAATGGCTGATTCACGGTTGGCGCGGCAAAAAGCTTATGAAGCCTACGCGCTCAGGTTAACGGCTGACTACGCCGCGGCCGACTTTGTGCGGAGCCCCTTCGCCGCTCGCTTCTTCAGTCTTGACTTCTTGTCCTTCGCCAGGGCCGGTCCATTGGGCGTTTGCCGCTTTGGGTCGGCGGCTGTTTCCACCTCGCGCGCGCGGCTTGCCAGTATTGCGCGTTTGAGGCCGAGACTCCGCAGCCTGCGGTTGCGTTTGCGGCTCAGGGGCGACGGTCTGTGTCGAGATTCCACGGAAAAATTCATACAGCGCATAGCCCAGCAGTCCGTAAATAGCGAGTTTAATCAGCTTGAACATGGCACCTCCGTTTGATTCCATTCGGTCGCGTCGAACGAAAGTTGGGTGATGCAAATGCGGTTCCAGACCTGATTTGTTTTTTCGGGCGTCCAGGCTTTACGATAAATGTGCCGGGTCCTGTCTGCCGTCCGGCATTACATGGGCCGATTCTTCTGTGGCGCCGCTCACTTGGCCGAGGTCACTTTCCTCGGGCCGAGCGTCCTCAAGCGAGCCAAAACGTCGGATTTGTGGCCACATCGCCGCCACCGCGCCCACTACAACGAGCGTCCCGATGCCACCCGAGACAACCGAAACCACCGCCCCGAAGAACCGCCCGACCAACCCTGATTCAAAAGCCCCCAATTCATTGGATGCGCCGATAAAGACGTTATTCACTGCCGATACTCTTCCGCGCATCGCATCAGGCGTCAGCAGTTGCACCAGCGTGTGCCGCACTACGACGCTGACATTGTCGCACGCGCCGGTGATCAGCAGCATGAGGAGCGACAGCGGATAGTTGCGCGATAATCCGAAAACAATGGTCGCCGCGCCAAATCCCGCCACGGCCCAAAGCAGATCGCGCCCCGCCTTCTGCATCGGCGGCCGATGGGCAATCCACAAGGCCATGCCCAACGCGCCGATGGCCGGGGCGGCTCGAAGGTAACCATATCCGATCGCGCCGACATGCAGAATATCCTTCGCATAAGCCGGCATCAGCGCCGTCGCCCCACCAAAAAGCACCGCAAACAGATCGAGCGTTATCGCGGCCAAAATAATCTTCGTTCGCTTCACGAACGCGATTCCCGCCGCCAATGTCGCGAAGCTGATTGGCTCGCGCGACCGCGCGATTGGCTGAACCGCAAGTGGGATCAGGAAAACGAAAAACAAAATCGCACAGACGGCATCGGCCAAATACGCGGCCGGCACGCTCTTGGTGATGATAAATCCACCCAGGGCCGGCCCCACCATCGCCGCCACCTGAAACGCGCTGCTGTTCCATGTCGCTGCATTGCTGAACACTTCCGCCGGCACAATTTGCGGCAGAAGCGCAGATCGCGCCGGCCACCCTATCGCATTCGCAATCGCCCCAAAGAACAGGCAGCCATACATCAGCCCCAGCGACGCATGCTGGTGTGAGAAATATGCAAGCCCGATCGACCCGATCGCCGACCCGGCCATGCTGAACATGATGATCTTCCGGCGATCGAACCGGTCGGCGAGCATTCCCGCCGGGATGGCCAGGAAAATCACCGGCACCGCCAGAACCGCACCGACTAGTCCCAGTGCCAGTAGCGGGTCGAGCCCATGATTGATGGCCTTCGTGCGAGTGTAAATGTCCCATTCCACCGCGACCGTCTGAATCTGCTGTCCGATGACCGAGATGATCCAGCCCGCCGCGTAATAGCGGTAATCTTTCAGTCGCAGCGCGGCATACGGATCATGGCCGCCCGTCCGCGAGCCACTTGGCATTTCGGCCTCAAGCTCTTGCTGCGTGGGCGATGCGCTGGAGGGCCTATCAGGGTCCGGACGCTCGTAAGAGGTTTGCGGGTGTGAGTCGTCACTTCGATCGGGTTGCGGTGTTGCCATAAGAAAGCGGACCAAAGTATAGGCGCATCCGCTTGCGATAAAATCCCTGCACAGCGATAAACATTGGGCGGCTGGGATTGAATTCACAGGACCCGGGAAGAATCACTGGATTTCATGTCTGTCGAAGTCATCAAGGTCGAGTCCCCCACCGAAGAAGTCCGCCTGCTGATCGGCGAGCTGGATGCCGAGCTGAATGCGAATTACTCGGCCGAGCAGCGCCACGGCTTCAACATCTCTCGCCTGTTCCAACCAGGCATTTCATTTTTCATCGCCCGACTCGATGAAAGCCCTGCCGGCTGCGGCGGCGTCGCGTTTGCCGATGGCCTGGCTGAGGTCAAACGCATGTATGTTCGCCCCTCGTTTCGAGGTCACAACGTCGCGCAGGCCATCCTTGCGCGCCTCGAGCAGGAAGCGCGCAGCCAAGGCTTCAAACGCCTGGTCCTCGAAACCGGGGACGCGCAGACCGCCGCCATGCGGTTCTACCAGCGACAAGGCTTCACGCGATGCGAAGCCTTCGGCGAATACGAGAAGATGCCAGCCGCGTCGATCGTGCGAAGCGTCTTTTTCGAAAAACGACTTGACGGATGAGAAAAAGAGTTCACCACGGAGCGACTGTGTTGGGTGTCAATGAGAAGCGGAGAGTTTTTTAACGACGTTAAGTTCATCCCAGCTCAGGCCCTCGCGGACCATGGCGTTGAGCAGGGCCAGCAGCTTGCGCAT
>Ga0134128_10000112_pt1 | contig 112037 bp, 93 predicted proteins | sample KB31754_FD_96462 | JGI IMG/M metagenome (GOLD analysis project Ga0134128, IMG submission 96462) | Terrestrial soil microbial communities with excess Nitrogen fertilizer from Kellogg Biological Station, Michigan, USA - KB3-175-4 | ecosystem: Environmental > Terrestrial > Soil > Unclassified ... | reverse complement strand
GCATCGACGGGCTGGTCCACGTGAGCAATATGAGCTGGACCAAGCGGATCAAGCATCCTTCTGAAGTGGTCAAGAAGGGCGACAAGGTGAAGGCAGTTGTGCTGGGAATCGAATCCGAGCATCGCCGCCTGTCGCTGGGCATCAAGCAGTTGCAGCCGGATGTCTGGGAGTCCTTCTTTGCGCAGCATCGCGTCAACGACGTGCTGCACGGAAAAGTACTCCGCATGGCGCAGTTCGGCGCATTTGTGGAACTGGCCGACGGGGTGGAAGGGCTTTGCCACATCTCCGAAGCGACCGACGCCAACGGCGTTCCGGCAAAGCTGGATGCCGGGCAGGAGCATGAGTTCAAGATCATCAAAATGAACCCGGAGGAAAAGAAGATTGGCTTGAGCCTCCGCGCGGTCGGGGAAGAAGCTACCCGCGCCGACGTGGAAGCGTACAAGGGACCGTCGTCCGATTCATCGAGATCATCCGGTTCCAACTCCTCTTCGCAGTCGTCTTCTTCGTCCTCATCGACGACGCTGGGCGACCTGATCAACTGGAAACGAAGCGAACGGGAATAGTTTCGGGACACGATAAAAGGCCGTCCGCGATCGCGGACGGCCTTTTTGTTTGCGGAAACGCTGCGGCTTATTTGCCGGTATCGACTTTCAGAATTACGTGAAAGACGCTGCGGTCGTCGAAGGAACTGATCACTTTAGTCTTGCTCTTTTTGCCGTCGAGCTGCGCCCATAATTTGTAGTCGTCATTGGGTGACATTTGCTGGAAGCGATACGCACCGTCCTCCTGCGTGATGTAGCTCGTAACCGCCATGGTTCGCGAGTCGCTGAGATACACAATTGCGCTGCGAATGGGAGTATCGTTTTCCGTGACCACGCGTCCCTGCACCGATCTCTCGGTGGTCTGGGCGGCAGCCGTTCCCGTGGTCTCCAAGCCATTCCATGCGCCGCAAAACAGTAAAGCCAAAGTCAATATGCGCGCCCCACGCGGACGCACCGCCTGCCATAATTTCATCAAAACACATACCCGCCTATTCTTCGTCTTCGTCGTTGAACGCCAAGGCGCCTTCATCATACCCGTGCTCTTCGACTTTACTCAATTCTATCGGGTCGGTGTTGACCACTTCGAACTCCGTGCCGCACTCTTCGCAGAGAATGATCTCGCCTTCGTCGACTTCATCTTCCGCAAAGTTCAATGTGTTTTCACATTCAGGACAGACTTGCATGACCGCTCCTTCAGCGTCGTTTCAACGTTCCGTTGATGGTTCCTCTTCATCGAACGTGTATCGAGGCTAGTTTAAGAAAATCACCGCGCACGTCAAGAGAGATGATTATATTGTCAATATTTTCCGGTCCGATACGGAATTGTCCGGGAGAGGCCGAAAACATAAACCAGTTGCAGGAACTCCATTCTTTATGTTGACGCGAATACCTGCTTTCAGGTTAGCTGGAATTCTCCCAGAACGCCGGATGCGGCTGGACGCAGGCGATTGCCGCACGTAGGCTGGAGAGGTATGCCACGCAGCAGCCCCATGATGCTCTCGTTTCCTCCGTTTACGGGAATGATCCGCCAGATCATCCTGATTACGGTTGCGATCTTTTTTATTCTGCTGGTTGGACGCTGGGTCGCGCCCGCGATGGTGACGGAAGTCTTTGCGTTGGGGGCGTTGACCCCGGCCATGGCGGTACATGGTGCCATCTGGCAACTGGTTACGTACAGCTTTCTAAGCGGCGGGATTTTTCAGATCGCCTTCGACATGCTCTCGCTATGGTTCATCGGCGCTTATCTGGAGAGCACATACGGGACCCGCTGGGTGGCCGAGCTGTACTTCATCTCCGTGGTGGGCGCGGCGGTGACCACGATTGCGTTCTCATACACGCATCTATTCCACATGACGCAGTACGCCACCACATATGGAGCGGACGGCGGCATCTTTGGTCTGCTGGCCGCCTGGGCGGTACGGATGGGGGACCAGAAATTTCTTCTGTTTCCGCTACCGATTTCGATCCGCGCAAAATATTTTGTCGTTTTTTACATCCTGATTGCGCTGGCGAGCGTGATTTCGGGCCCGGCCGGGTTCATTTATCTGGCGTATCTGGGCGGAGCTCTTGTTGGATATTTGTACGTGAAGCTGGCTCCGCGGCGGGGATTTGCATTTGCCACTTCAGAAAAAGCGTTTTCGTTTCGCAATGGGTATTACCGCTGGAAGCGGCGACGAGCGGCGCGGAAGTTCGAAGTGTACATGCAGAAGCATGACCGCAAGGTCGAGTTCGACAACCAGGGTCGGTATGTCGATCCGGATGAAAAGAAAGATCCGAACGACCGCCGCTGGATGAACTGAAGACTATCTCAAGCATCTGAAAGAAGCGCCGCTCTCCGATGGAGAACGGCGCATTCTTATTGCGGGAAGTTGGCTCGATCAGGCCGCCTTATGCGCACGCGGATTTGCCGACATAGAAATTTCCGTCAGCAGATGGTCCGCATGACCTTCTTCTCTCAAAGTTTCATCGAGCATCTGCGCTGCCTGATCTTCTCCCAGAATCTGGGCCCAGTTACGTAGCGCGCCATAGGACGCCATTTCATAGTGTTCCGCACGTTGCGCAGCAAGAATGAGGCCAGCGTCGCGAACGGCGTGGTCTTTAGCATTCTTGATTATCTCTTCGCCTTCTGTGATCAAAGTGGCCATGCCTTTGGATTTTTTCGCGTCGACCGATTGTCCGGTCTTTCCCAGGATTTTTTCCAGGCGCACCACATGCTGGCGAGTTTCCTGGAGATGAGTGGTAAAAGCCTGCTTCAGTTGAGTGTCGGTGGCGGCTTCCGCCATCTTCGGCAACGCTTCAGTCAGCTGAGTTTCAACGGAGTAGAGATGCCGCAGTTGATCGACATAAAGCTCACGGAGGTCTTCGAGATTTGCAGAGAAAATTGCCATGATGTCCTCTATGGAATGAAATTCGCCTGCGATCGGCGTCTATCAAGTAGGATTCGCCAGGATGGTCGATTGTTGCCGGAAGGCCGAGGTGGAAAAACTATGTGCGCGATTACTTTTTGGTGGAATCGAATTGTTTTATTTCTTCGACGAGAAGATGCACCAGTTCCGCCGCAGCCACGCTGCGTACACGCGCCACTCCCGTTCCGGCCCACAGAGAAAGAAATCTCAAATCGCCTTGCTGCGTCGCCGCCGTACGCATGGGGCGAGTAAGCAAGTTCTGCTGCGGAAACGTGAGGATGATATTTTCTTTGTCTTTTAGCTTCTCGATAAACTCGTTCGTCAGCCCGCGAGCGGACCGCCCGGAAAATGCGCGGGTGATCACCGTGGTGTCTTCCCCTGCGGAAAGGAGAGCCTGCTTGTAGACGGCGGAAGCTCCGCATTCCGGGCAAGGCAGGAACGCAGTCCCCATCTGCACAGCGGAGGCTCCAGCAGCGAGTGCCTGTGCGATGTCGCGGCCATCCATAATGCCTCCGGAAGCAATGACCGGAACCGGGCTGGCTGCAGCGATCTGCTGCACGAGCTGCAGAGTGGGCACCATCGATGCCTCAAACGATCCGGCAAAGGTTCCGCGATGGGCGCCCGCTTCTGCACCCTGGGCCACAATTGCGTCGACTCCGGCGGCGGCGAGCAGGCGGCCTTCCTCCAACGTAGTCGCAGTGCCAAACACCAGGATGCTGTTTGCCTGGAGGTGCGCAATAACGCTGCGATCGGGGAGGCCAAACGTAAAGCTAAAGACGGCGGGCTTGGCTGCAACGACCGCTTCCAGTTGCTCCGCAAATGGAAAGGGCGGAAGCGGTGGAAGCTGAGGAGCGGGGATTCCAAGATGCGCATGAATCTCCGCCATGATTTCGAGCATGGGACGGGGATCGACATCGGTGGCGCCATCGGCAGCCGGCCCATATCCACCGGCGAATAGATTCAAGCTGAATGGTTTGGCGGTTAGCGCACGCGTGCGTTCGATAAGCGCGGCGATTTCCGTGGACGAGAGATAGGCAGCGCCCAGGGAGCCGAGTCCTCCCGCATTGGAAACGGCGGCGACCAGTTCAACGGTAGAAGGGCCGCCGGCCATTGGAGCGAGGACGATGGGGGCTTCAATTCCAAGTTTTTTTAGAAATGGGTTCATCGAGGACGGGATCCGATCAAAAAGATGAAAACGTGCAGAAACGAATTTGCAATCGAGCGGGTTATACCGCGACGGTAAATGTGTCGCCGGTTCGCTCGACGGCGCGATACAAAGTGTCGCGTTCGACCGGCACGCGGCCCGCTTCGGTAATCAGCCGGACTAAATCTGCGCGGCGCATGCCCTGCGGCGTTTCGGCGCCGGCATCGTGATAAATTTTTTCTTCGATCACGGTGCCGTCGATATCGTCGGCCCCAAAGCGAAGCGCGATCTGCGCGATCTTGGCAGTCATCATTTGCCAGTAGGCTTTGATGTGGGCGAAGTTGTCGAGCATGAGACGGCCAATAGCAATCTGCCGGATGTCGGTAAGGCCGGTTGTCTTCCGCAGATGATCGAGGGCCGTGTTGTCGGGATGAAAAGCCAGCGGAATAAATGTCTGAAAGCCGCCGGTCTCGTCCTGCAATGCGCGCAACCGCAGCAGATGGTCGACGCGATCTTCATCATTTTCGACGTGCCCGTAGAGCATGGTCGCGTTGGAGCGCAGCCCTAACTGATGAACGATGCGCGCGGTCTCGATCCATTCTTCACCATCGATCTTGTGATCGCAGATGATGTGACGAACGCGGTCGGCAAAAATCTCCGCACCGCCGCCGGGCATGGAATCCACGCCTGCATCTTTCAATTTCTGTACGGTTTCGCGAATCGTCAGCTTCGCGCGCCGGGCGAGATAAGCAATCTCAACCATGGTGAATGCTTTAACATGCACTTTGGGGAAGCGCTCTTTCAGGCCGCGAATCAAGTCAAGAAAATATTCGAGATGCAGATCGGGATGCAGACCGCCGACCAGGTGAAATTCCGTCACCGCTTCAGAATATCCCTGGGCGGCGCGTTCCCACGCCTCTTCAAGCGCCATGGTATAAGCGCCGGGCGAGTCCTTCTTTCTTCCAAAGGCGCAAAGACGGCAGGCGGCAACACAGACGTTGGTTGGATTGATGTGGCGATTGACGTTGAAGTAGGCGACGTCGCCATGCATTTTTTCGCGGACGAAATTCGCCAGCCAGCCCACTGCGAGAATGTCCGGCGAACGATAGAGGGTTACGCCATCTTCAAAGCCGAGCCGCTCTTCCGCAAATACTTTTTCAGCGATGGGGCTCAGCCGCGGATCGTCTGTCTGAAAAGAATGCCGGGTTTTGGCGGTTGCTTCCACGTTAGCGCCTAAACTTTATGATAGATCATCTTTTTACTTCACGATTCGGCCGCGATTTTCAGCGCATTTTCACAAATACTGTGCCGTGGTCGGTTGCTATTTCGTGCGGCTGTTCTTTAACGGAACAGCCGCGTCAAGGTTCTCGTGACTCTGGACCTTTTGTAAAAATGCTATAGGCTGTTGAAAGAAGAGTTCGATGCGAATGCGCCTGAACAAAATATTCGCCCGCCATTTGTTCTGGCTTTTGATTGTCTCTCTGTTGCCTGCTTTCTGGCTATGGGGATCGACGGGCGCACGGAACGCGCAGACAGCCCGGTTCCCTGCCATCCAGGCGACCAGCCTGGACAATGCGCGGCTTCATCTGCCGCAGGATTTTTCCGGACAACTGAATCTCGTCGTCGTCTCCTTTGCGCGGGAACAGCAGCATGATGTGGATAGCTGGATACCGGCCGCCCGGGAGATTCAAACAAAACACCCGAAGTTTAGCTACTACGAGCTGCCAACCATGTCGAGCGAAAATCTGCTCTATCGCTGGTGGTTCGATACTGCGCTTCGTAACAACACGAACGATCATGACTTGCGCAACCGAATCTTGACCGCGTACGTGAATAAGCACAAATTTTTGAAGGCGCTTGGTATCGCCAACGAAAAACAAGTAGTAGCGGTGCTGGTGGACCGGACGGGAAAGATCTACTGGCGCGCGGATGGCGACTGCACGGAAGAAGATAAATTGGGTTTGATGCAGGCCCTGGCGGCGAACCAGATGTAGTTGCGCTAAGTCCTTTCCCTGCTCTAGCCAGGACGACACTACTTATTTTGCATCCGACAGACTTTTCTCCATCCGCCATGCATCGATGGAGTCGAGATAGTAGTGCGGAACTCGTTCGACAACGCGGTAATCGAGCCCTTGGTAGAAAGCAATGGCTGCGGCGTTTTCAACGGCGACGTGCAGCGCGATGTTTTTCCCGTTCTGGATGCGACATTGCTCTTCGAGCGCCTGGTGCAGCCGCCAGCCAACATGCAGGCGGCGAAACTCCGGCAGCACATCGATGGTGATCAACTCGGCCCGGAGTTGCATTTGCGCCAAATGCCGCAGTTGCTTGAATCCCATGGAAGCAAAGCCGACGATTCCCTGTGGGAGTAATGCCGCAATGGTCACTACGGCAGGCGCACGCAGCAAGATGGCAATTTCGTGGCGGGGATAGGCGATGCCGGGAGGAAAACAGAGATTGTCGATCGCCAAAAGGGCATTGAGGTCTTGCGGAACCGCCGGACGCATCACCAGGGATGAAGCGTCCGGCGGAGTCATTGCACTCGTCTCAATCGACGCGGATTAAAGACCGCCATGGGCGATCTGCTTTTCCGGCTGCACGATCATGCCGTGCAGGAGAGTGGCAGCGACCAGACGCCCATTGGAAGATCCAACCGCGTGAATGCGCCAGCCGGGGGTCCACCAGACTAGATTTTTGGCTGCGAGGTCAATGCCAAAAACGAGGTCCGAATTGTAGGAGCTGACGATGATCCGTTTCAGCCCAGCATTATATTGCAGGCCACTGATGTCGTTGATCGGCACTTTGGAGATTTGCCAAGTCTGGCCCTGGTCCTGGCTGTAGGCAACGCCAAGAAGGCCGCCAATCCACAGCGTGCCGTTTCCGTCGATGGCAACGTAGCGGACGCGCGGCCAACCGGAGGGCAGCGCCACGGAGTGCCACGTCTTCGCCTGATCCTGCGAAACAAATAGAACCGTCTCTCCATTGGCGAGGATAATGCTGCCTGACGCGGCAATGTCGCTAAATTGGGAGTTTTTCTCGATGGGGCCGCCGCGCCACAGAAAGCCCTTGTCGGCACTCGAATAAACGCCGTCAGAGGTGGCGGCATACCATTGTCCATTGTCGAACGTAACGGCGCGCACGGCGACTTCAATCTTACCGCCGGGGACAAAGGTGGTTTCGGTGGTGACGACGCGATGCTTTTTCCGGATATGCGTCACCTTGCGGGTCTTTTCCACCTGCCGGTTGCTGACGTTTTCAAATTGGCCGTCTCTGAGCCGATAGATACCGTGATTGGTTCCGGCAAGCAGATCGCCATTCGGCGACATAGCCAGCGAGAAAACATCGTTGCCCTCGAGCCCCGCGCTGATCTGGTTCCAGGTCTGGCTGCCATCTTTTGAGACAAACACCCCACCAAAACGTTTGTCGTTGATGACGCCGACATAGATGGTGTCGGGATTCTGCGGGTCGGTGACCATGGAGGAAACCTGGCGCTCGGAAAATCCCCGATTGACGGGGTGAAAGCTGGCAGCATTATCGTCGCTTTCGAGCACGCCGCTGCGGTCGGTCGCCATTAGGATGTGCTGCGAATTTTTAGGGTCCACGTAGATGTCATTGATGATGATGTCGCTAGGCGTCATCAATGTCCATTTGGTCCCCGCATCCAGGGTGCGGTAGAGGCCTTCAGTGGTTCCCGCATACACCGTTCCGGCGTTGTTGGGGTCCTGCTTCAGCACGCGAGTGCGACGAGCGGCGCTGGGAATGCCCTGAATTTTGTGGAACTGCGATCCGGCGTCCGTGCTTTTGTAAATGCCTGAGCAGGCGCTGGCGTAAACAACGTTCGGAGCATGGGGATCGATGATGATCGAAAAGACATCAGAGTCGACAATCAGACCCTGCTTGATGTTCTGCCAGGTTTTGCCGCCGTCTTCGGTCTTCCAGGGCAGGTGCCAGGTACCGGCGTAAATGATCTGAGGATTGACTGGATCGATGGCGATCGATTCCACCTCGTGAATCTCAATGCTTTTCGGCGGGCTGATCGCCGCCCAGTGCTCTCCACCGTCTTCACTGCGATAGACGCCCGTCAGCGTGCCAGCGACAAAAATCTTCGGGTTGGAAGGCGCTTGCGCCAAAGCGCGCACCGACTGGCCCTGCATGTCGGCGACAGGTTTCCATTTGTGGCCGCCGTCCTCGCTGATGAAGACGCCGCCATCCGGATGATCGAGCTGCCAGGCACCCACCAGCAGCCGCTTGGGATTGGATTCGTCGTAGATGATATCGTCCACTACCAGCGAATCCGAAGTGGAGATCTTGCTGAGCCGCGCCCATTGCGTGGGGCCGACGTTTTCATAGATCCAGCTATTTGCGGTGCCCATCAGGATATGTGAAGGATCCGACGCGCTATAGGCAAAGCCGCGCGCGTCTCCTCCGTAGGGGCCGACAACGGTCCAGGCCTGCGCGAAACCTCGCGGGACCAGTAAAAGACTGAACATGCTGAGAATGACTGCGATAGGGGAATGCAAAATTCGTCTCATAATTGTGATCACTCAAAAGGTCGGGGATGAGGAGATTGTTATCACTATTGTGAACCGCTTTCAGCGGCGTTCCACGGAAATATTAACCTTTCGCAAAAAGAAAGGGCCAGCCGGAATATCCGGCCAGCCCTTCGTTATGGAACCCCACTCTTATCAATGACTTACTGAGGGGTGGTTTTGCTCGTTGCGTGACGGCGGCGGTGACTATGCGGCGCGGTGGAGGTCGTTCTCGCACGCCCATAGGCATTGCGGGAAGCCTTCACTGTGGACGTATCGACCGCAGTCGTCCCGGGTACGTCGTTATCGAAGTTCGCACCCGTTGGGACCAAGTAATTCTGGACACTCGCGGTTCCCGCGGTTCCGGTGCGAACATCAATGCGAGAAGCATCGATTCCCTTCTCGTTGACCAGGTACGCCTTGGTGTTCACCGCGCGTTCCGCCGCAGCCTTCTCGGCACGACGTTCGTTCGGTGCACTGTTGCCCACCAGGACAGCCTTGGCATCGGCATTACGCTGGAGATTTAGAGCCACATCGTCCAGGCAAGCCTTGGCTTCGTTGTCCACGCGGGTCGGGCGCCGCTTATCGTTGGTGAAGTTAATCGAGCACAGCGTTTCCGTCTTGGGTGCTGGCGGAGGCGGCGGTGCGCTGATCGTTACGCTGGTGGTCGCGGACGCGGTCTGACCCTTGTCATCGGCCACATTGCAGGTGACGGTGATGACGCCGGCCTCAGCTCCGGCCGTGTTCAGAGTGGCGGTCGAATTTGATCCGCTGATCTGACCCGAGGAAGCGCTGTAGCTGTAGGTCAGCGGCCGGTTCTGCGGGCTGACACCTTGCGCGGTGATAGTAGCGGAATCGCCGGGATTGACGGTAGACGGATTCGCGGAGCAGGTAACCGTCGGCGGCTCAAACGCCTTCACGGTGAAGGTAGCGTTGCAATCCGCGGACTGGCCCGGCTTATTGCCTTCGGTCACGTGACCGACAACAGTGTAGGTTCCAGGGTTGAGATCCGCAGTATCGACGTTCGCTGTCGAGGAAGTGCCGCTGACCTTGACGCCCGAAGAGGTCCAGCTATAGGACGCGGTCTTCTTGGGGTTCAGGTTTTGCGCGTTGCCAGTAACGGTGACGGGATCTCCCGGATAGACTTCCGACGGGCTGGCGGAGCAGGTGTAAGCCACCGGCGGCGGCGGAATAATACTGCCGAAGCGGAAGACCAGACCGCTGCTAAGCTGAACGGCGTTGATGTTGGCACGGCCGCCGATAATGTTGGTGCTGCCATCAAGCGGAACCGCAGACTCCGGACCGAAGGAAGCGTGCATGTACTGGTAGTCAGCCTGGAAAACTCTCCAGGAGAGGCGATGAGCAAAGCCGCCCAGGCGATAATCCATACCGCCGCCTGCGGTCAGCACCGTGCCCCAGCGATAGGGGTTGACCATGTGGATCGGGGTAACACCGTCAGCCAGAAAACCATCATAGTTCGGGCCGGCCATGCGAACTCCACCAACGCTGGCGTGAAGGAAGGGAGTTAAATCCGCCGTAGGGAACCGCACAATGGGTCCCAGGCTGTAGGAGGTAAATCCGTCGCCAGGGCCATCGGGGTGCGAGGCCACGGTAATTTCCGCGCCCAAATTCTTATTGAAGTAGTAAGCAGCGCTGCCGATCGCGCCAATATTGACATCCTTAAATCTCTGGCCCTGAATGGTATCGTGCGGCGACAAGTACGAGTAACCAAGGAAAATATCAACCTTTGATGGGTTAACAGCCGGCGCTTGTTTCATTGGCGCATTTGGCGCCACCGGGGCCGACGCGTCTGTACTGGAACTTGACGACTGCGCCATAAGAGTCGTCCCAAGCCCCAATACGCAAATAGCAGCAATCAAGCGGCCTGAGCGTAATTTCGAATGTTCCATCCCTGTATCCTCCACAACATTGATAAAAGAAATCTTTTGAGGCTCTATTGTTTTTAGCGTTTTGCCATGTTTCCACAGCGCAAGGCCGCGACTTAGCTTTCATTACAAAAGGCTATTCGACGCTTCGATCCCGCTGCATCTAGTTCCTAATTAGAGCACAACCGCAACTGAAAAGGTTATCCCCATACGAAGGTATCTTAAGAGATACCTTAACGCCAGAATAATATAGTATTCATGGATAATTTTTCCAGTACAGGGGCCTTTTTATTTCCGATCTCGTTTCAGGCCAGGTTCAGTACTTTTTTCACGGTGCCCCGCTCCCGCAGAATCTTTTCCTGAAGCAGAGTTAGCGCGTAGATCAGTTGCTCTGGCCGCGGCGGGCAGCCGGGCACGTAGACATCCACCGGAATAATCTGGTTGACTCCCTGCACCAGAGCATAATTGTTGAAGACGCCCCCAGAGGTCGCGCAGGCGCCCATCGAAATGACCCATTTCGGTTCCGGCATTTGGTCGTACAGGCGGCGAATCACAGGGGCCATCTTCACCGACACACGGCCGGCAATCACCATCAGGTCGGACTGCCGCGGAGAGGGCCGGAAGACCTCCGCTCCAAATCGGGCAATATCGAAGCGGGAGGCGCCCATCGACATCATCTCAATGGCGCAGCAGGCCAGACCGAAGGTCATAGGCCAGATTGAACTCTTACGCACCCAGTTCAAAGCGGTATCAAGGGTAGTCAGGATGACGCCTTCATTCTGGTCATATCCGAAGTTGACTTCGCGGACCTTCTTCTGGTTCAGCGCGCTGCTTTCAAGATGTCCAAACAGGTAGTGGTCTTTCAACGTCTCTGTCATAAGCTTCTCCCTTTCAGTATCTCGCACTTTGAATCGAATGCAATGGGTGGACCGTGGCCGCACCGGGCAACTTGCTGGGTCTTCGCGCACATGCTAGACTCCGGTGTCTTCGGGGATCGCTGTTCCCGAGTGCGTTGAATTCCGGCGGCATGTCAGAGCCGGAATAACGCCTCATCGATTGTGATGAAGCATTGTTGCAACAGAGGCCGACCTCATCTCCGCCGCTCCCATCCACGGCTGTGTCTTTTCCCTGTCCAATACGTCTCAACATCAAGCACTGCCCTTTTTCGCGGAGATCCGATATGAATATCTATCCGGGCAAAGATGTTCGCAACCTGGCCATTGTGGGTCATTCGCACTGCGGAAAAACTACGTTGGTTGAGGCGCTGCTGGCCACGGCGGGCGCGATTCCTGCAATGGGCAGCATTGAGAATGGGACGGCGGTCACCGCCTTTGACGAGGAAGATATCGCCCGGCGCATGACCATCGCCAGCTCCGTCGCTTTTTGCGAGTGGAACAACGTGAAGATCAACCTGGTCGATACACCGGGCTTCAACATGTTCATCCATGAAGCTCGCGCGGCGATGCTGCCGGTGGAGGCGGCGGTGGTACTGATAGATGCCGCGGATGGCATTCAGCCGATGACACAGCGAGTGTGGAACTATGCCGAGGAGTTCAACCTGCCGCGCATCCTGGTAATAAACCGTACCGACCGCGAACATGCCCGGCCACAAGCGGTTCTTGAAGAGTTGTGCGCGGCGTTCGGCCGCCAGGTCGCTCCCGTCACGCTGCCGATCGGCGAGGGAACGGCATTTCGCGGAGTGATCGATCTGATTTCCATGCAGGCATTCGAGTATGACCAGACCCGCAAGGGTCGCGGACGCGCGATTCCAATTCCGGACGATCTAGCCGAACCGGCTCGGGCGGCCCATGAAGCGCTGGTGGAGTTGGTAGCTGAAGGCAAGGATGAATTGCTGGAGGAATTTTTTAGCCAGGGCACATTGCCGGAAGAACATCTGGTCGCGGCGCTACATGAGGCCATCCGTGAAGACCGCATCTTCCCGGTGCTGTTTGCCTCCGGCGGAAACAACATCGGAACCGACCGACTGCTCGATTTCTTCCGCGTGTATGCGCCTGCGCCCAGCGAAAGAGAACCGGTGGCGGCGGCCGCCATGCTGTCTGTGAACGGGAACGGGGCAAATCACAATACAAAGGGAGACGGTGCGGGTGCCTCTGCCGATTGGCCAGTCGAGATGGTAAACCGCCCGGTCGCCGATGGTGAGCCGTTGTCATTATTCGCCTTCAAGACGATGTCCGATCCCTTCGCGGGACAGATTTCTTTCTTTAAGGTGTTTGCGGGATGCGTTCATAATAATGATTCGGTACTGAATTACAAACAGCGCTCGCAGGAAAAACTGGCTCATCTCTCGATCATGCGAGGAAAGCTGTCGGTGCCCGTCAACGAACTGCACGCAGGCGACCTGGGCGCGGTGGCAAAACTAAAAAACACCCACACCGGTGACACGTTGGGAGACGCTGGGCATCCGGTGCTATATGAACCTGCCAAGCAGCCCGAACCGGCAATTGCTTTCGCCATCGAACCGAAGACACGCGCCGATGAAGACAAGCTGGCCAATGCGCTCCATCGAATCATGGAAGAAGACACGCTGATCCGTTTCTATCGAGATGCGCAGACAAACGAATTTCTGATTGCGGGAGCAGGCCAGCAACACATCGAGATTGTGGTGTCCAAACTGCGCCGCCGGTATCACACCGAAGTTACGTTAAAGGCGCCGAAGATTCCGTATCGAGAAACCATTCGCGCGCGCACCGAAGGACATGGCCGTCATAAAAAGCAATCCGGCGGACATGGCCAGTTCGGAGATTGCAAGATCCGCATTGAGCCTTTGCCGCGTGGCGGTGGATTCGAATTTGTGAACGATATTTTTGGCGGCGCGATACCCCGCAACTACATTCCCGCCATTGAAAAAGGAATTCGCGAAGCGGCGGAGCGCGGCTTTCTGGCCGGTTATCCCATGGTGGATTTCCGTGTGACCGTTTATGACGGATCGTTCCATGAAGTGGATTCGAACGAGATCAGCTTTCGCATCGCCGGACGCCTCGCATTTCGCGATTGCATGGAAAAGGCGCGTCCCGCGTTGCTGGAGCCGATCATGCGAGTCAGCATCGAGACCCCGGAGACATTTGCCGGGGCCGTGATGGGGGATATTCCGGGCCGTCACGGGCGTGTTCTCGGAATGGAACCCAGTTCCGTCGCTGGACAAACTATGATCCAGGCGGAAGTCCCGATGGCGGAGATGCTGACTTATGGTGCGGACCTGACGGCGATGACACAGGGCCAGGGCAGCTTCCACATGGAGATGAACCATTACGATTTTGTGCTGCCGCAGACGCAGGAAAAGATTGTTGCTGCGGCACGCGCGCACCAGACGGTCTCCGTCGACGAAGAAGGTTAGCAGGAGCCGCTTTGTTTACAATGGGCGCATGCAACTGGCGGAACTGGCACGTTTGCTGAATGCGCGGCTGGAAGGCAGGCCGGAGACGGAGATTACGGGCGTCTCTGGAATCGAAGAAGCACAAGCCAACCACGTTACCTTCGTTGCCAATCCAAAATATGCCCCGCTGGCAAAAACCACGAGAGCAGCCGCGGTGCTGGTGCCCGAAGATTTTCCAGCGATTGCCGCGGCGACTCTGCGGACAGCAAATCCTTATCTGGCGTTTGCGCGAGCGATTGAAATTTTTTATCAGCCGCCGGTCTATGCCCCCGGAGTTCATCCAACTGCGGTCATCCATCCTACAGCTACACTGGGAAACAATTGTCACGTCGGCGCATACGTGGTGATCGAAGCGAATGTTGCGATCGGCGACGACGCTGTTCTGCTGCCGCATGTTGTCATCTATCCCAACGTGGGCGTTGGCAACCGCTTTTTTGCACATGCGCATGCCGTGGTTCGCGAGGGATGCCAACTGGGCGATGATGTGATTCTGCAAAACGGCGCGATTGTCGGAGCCGATGGCTTCGGCTTCGCGAAAGATGAAGAAGGACGATGGTATAAGATTCCGCAGTCCGGCCCGGTGGTAATTGAAGATCGAGTCGAAGTGCAGGCCAATGCCTGCATCGACCGCGCCAGCGTGGGAGAGACCCGCATCGCTGCAGGCGCGAAGATCGACAACCTGGTACAGGTGGGCCACGGCAGTACCGTGGGGGAAAGCACATTGCTGTGCGCACAGGTGGGCCTGGCCGGTTCCACGCATGTAGGACGCAATGCAATCCTGGCTGGGCAGGCCGGAGTGGCCGGACATTGTTCGATTGGCGACGGCGCGATTTTAACCGCGCAGACCGGCGCGGCGAATGACGTTGCCGCGGGGAAGACCGTCAGCGGAACTCCGGCCATCGACAACCGTTTGTGGCTGCGCTGTGTTGCAGCGTACAACCGCCTGCCAGAGATGGTGAAGATGTTTCGCAGGATGAATTCAGAAGGCGAGTGAATTTTCATCTTCGATGCTTCTCGGGATTCTTCACTTTGCTCCACACATCCAGAATGGCTGCAGGGGAGGATCTTTTCGCATCCGTACCGTCTACACTGGAGCTATGTTTTCTATCCGGCGATGGCGGCGTTTCTTTTTGCTGATGGTCTCCGCAGCCATGGTTGTGTCGATGGCGGGTTGTCGCTCTCCTTATGTGCAGGTAACAGTTTTCAATGCGGGCAACACGGAACTGCACACCATTGAAGTGGATTATCCCAGCGCCAGTTTCGGAATTCCGAGCCTTTCGCCAGGCCAGGTATTTCACTATCGATTTCAGTTGCGGGATGCGGGAAGAATGAAGGTCCAGTTTTTCGACAGCGCAGAGAAGCAACATTCCGGCACAGGTCCCTATGCCGCGGAGGGCCAGCGTGGAACTCTATCCATTACGCTCGATGGCAGCGGCAAAAATGTGTGGACGGCGAACCTTCATCCAACAGTACCCACGCCGAAGGGCGAATGACATCCAAGGGAAAGCGCAATGAAATTTAGATTTTTGTGGTTGATTCTCCTCGCCGCATTATCCGCGGCTCCGACGAGGGCGGAACAGAAACCCGCAAACAAAGCTGAGGGCGCAAGCATTATTCAACTCGACCGCAACTGGCAGCAGGCGGTGGTCGATGCCAATACGCAATTTCTAAAAGAGCGGACTGCGGACGATTTCTCTTTTACCCACTGGGGCAAGGACACATCGGATTCCAAAGCGGACTGGATCGAGTGGGCGACGCAGACGCCGCGGCATTTTCTTGCCCGCAGGGTCAGCGGCCAGTCTGTGGAGATACACGAAGACGCTGCCCTGGTATTCGGGCGGCTGGATGTGCGCACCTTAGGCGCCGGTCCGGATGCGCCGCAGCGCTGCTATGCAATCGCCTATGTGCATCTGTACGAATTGCGCAGCGGCCAGTGGATGTTTGTGTCTCACCGGACGACGCAAAGCCTGGAACCGGTACATCCATGTGCGCCCGGCGAAAATAAGTAACTAAATCGATTGCACAGGAACCAGGGTCAGGTCTTCGACCAGGCCGACTTCTTTTTGCACGAACGGCTCGGCATAGCGCACGCCGCCGAGAGTCCCATAGAACCTGGCTAATGCCAACGTCCGCTCGCGGATTTCTTCATGCGGCACGAAGATGGCTCCGCCGGAAGATTGATTTTCATACTGCGAGCGATATGCCATCAAGGATTGAAATCTCTGGTCAGCATATGAGGTGATATCGACGACAAAGCTGGGCCGTACATCCGCGTAGAGACTTGCATAAACAATCTTGAAAGGGCGATACGGTGGGGTCCCCGTCTCCACTTTCGACAACCCGGCGACGAAGCAGGCCTCATACCCCAGCGTCGCAGCAGTGGCATGGTCGGGATGACGAGCTTGCCAATAGGGAAGAATCACCACGCGGGGTTTCAGTTCCCGCAAGACGCGGGCGATCTTCAGCCGGTTCTCCCAGGTATTTTCAACGCGGCCATCGGGAAGGTCCAGCGCCTGCCGCCATCCCACATTCAGGATGCGAGCGGCTTCGGTGGCTTCCTGCGCGCGCTCTTCCGCCGAACCTCGGGTACCCGCTTCCCCTTGGGTCAGGTCGAGGATGGCGGTCCGTAGACCAAGTGCGGCAGAGTGCAGCAGGGTGCCGCCGCAGGTCTGTTCCACATCGTCCCGGTGAGCGGCAATGGCGAGAATATCGACAGGCTGGATCATTTTCTATCCAGAGGAATCAAAATAGACCGGTTAATTCGCTGCGTCGCTGGTCGCGTCCATATAGGCAACATCGTACGCGGTACCCTGCACCGTCGCAGTAAAATTGGGGACTTCCGAACCGGCGGTAAATCCGGTCGACACCCGGCCTCCGCTGGTCGTGATTCCTTTGTCCCACGTCGCGAAAATATGAATCTGACCACCGTATGCGGTGTAGATTTTGTGCCACTGGATGATGGCGCAGAGACCGGTAAGGTCGCCGTAGGCGGGCTCGAGAAACGGCAGATAATTTGGCTGGTTCAGCTTTGTAAGATCCACAAAGGTCAAGCAGCCATTGTCGAGCTTCCCCGTTATTGGGTTGATCAAATTTTTCGCTGTCCGCTCTCCGGAACTGCACAGCTGCGAACCGATCCACAAGGTATTGTCGTCGCCGAAGAGCATCTTGGTGTGCAGGCCGTCGGAAATGGGATAAGTCGCGGTCACCGAATTGGTGGCTAAATTGATGATCGAAAGAAAGCCCTCAAACAATCCGTCGGGCTGAAGCTGCTGGCCGGAAACATATAACGCACCGTTTCCGTAGAGGGCCATTGTGGCCCCCCCCGGCACTGCGACCCTTTGTTGTTCTGTGGGTAGCGGAGGAACCGGAGGCGGTGAGGGATAGGTGCTACCGGGAAAATTGTAAATGTTCAACGGACCGAGATTGAGAAAGCTGACACTCGCCGCCGCCTGTCCGATAACCGGATCGACGCTGCTGTTGCCACATTCCGGACCGCAGTTGAGCAGCCAGCCGGTGGTCCCGTCGGCGGAAAAAATTGTGTTGTATGGACGGCTGAACTGGATAGGATTGTCGTTCTGGTCGAGTACCGGAATGACGCAGTAGAGCGGCAGATTCACTGGCTGGCAATCGACGGGACTTACCGCGGCAGGCCAGGGACCATTGGTCGGGTGAAAGACCGGCGGTTGCATCACGGTTCCATTGGGCTGCTGCAGGCGGATCACCCGGTAGGCATAATTGCTGTTCTGAACAAAGGCGAGAGCTACCGTGCCGCTGGGGTTGACCGATACCTTATATATGTTGGGAAGATTGAGAGCTACCTCCCGCGCAGCGACGCCATCGATAACCGTTAGAAATTGCGCGACCTGGTTGGCGGCGAAGGTATAGTTGCCATCCTTGGTAACGAATACGCTGGCGGAAACACCCGGAAGATTGCTGATATTGCCGGTCTGCTTCTCGCTGCTATAGTTGATTGACGATATCTGTCCGCTGCCGGAGTTGTAAACGTAGCCGGTCGTCTCTTCGGGATAATTCTGAATCATGCTGGGAAGAGCGCCCGAGTATCCACCAATAAAGAAATTGGGGATTTTGCCATTCTCGCTGTTTCGAATGTCGTAGCGGCCATCCAGTATCTGAAGCGAACCCTGCGCAGTGGGAGAAGGGTTCTGGATGGCGACAAGAACGCGCTGAAGAATGGTGCTGGGGGGGACGGGACGCGCGGCGAAATAGGACCTCTTGCCCAGGCAACCAATCAATGAAACGATACCCCCGGCAGTCATAGCTGCCAGGGCCACACGAACAAAAAAACTGCGACTCATCAAAGCGGAATGCTCCAATTCACGGGCACTTTCAACGTTCCTAGGTGAAACGTTAGTGTATACCAATCGTCCGGTGAAGCGCTTTGACGCAACCCCCAATTATGATTAATGCACGGGCAGAATCGAAGCCGGAATTGGACCGGACTCCTTATCTATGCCATTGAGCGGATTATTCTATGCCGAATTTGACCGAACTATTTTCGACACGCAGCGTTCTCTGCGACGGTGCCATGGGCACCATGCTCTACGGACGCGGCGTTTTTATTCATCGATGTTACGACGAGCTGAACCTTTCCCAGCCGGACCTGATTCGGGCGGTGCACGAGGAATATCTCCAGGCGGGCGCGGAGATCCTCGAGACCAATACCTTTGGCGCGAACCGCTATCGCCTGCAACGCCACGGACTGCAGGATCAGGTGCGGGCGATCAATATCGCCGGGGCTCAGTTGGCACGGCACGCCGTGGACCAGGCGCGGGAAAAACAGGCCACCCAGGCGTATGTTGCCGCAGCGGTCGGGCCGATCGGCGTGCAGATTGAGCCCCTTGGAAAAGTCGCCTTCGAAGAGGTACGTGCCGCCTTCGCCGAACAGATTCGCGCGCTGGCCGAAGGCGGAGTCGATCTGCTGTCGATTGAAACCATGACCTCTCTGAGCGAAGTACATCAGGCAATTCTGGCAGCGCGGGAAGCTGCGCCGCAGTTGCCCATCTTTGCCATGATGACGATCGACGAAGAAGGAAACATGCTGGACGGCTCCTCGCCGGAGACCGCAGCGAGAAAACTGACCGAGTGGGGTGCGGACGCAATCGGCTGCAACTGCAGTGCCGGTCCGGCCACGGTACTGAGCGCCATTGAACGGATGCGGGCGGCGACAACGCTGCCGCTGGTGGCGATGCCAAATGCGGGAATGCCGCGTGCCGTCGATGGCCGGAACATCTATCTCTGCTCGCCGGAATATATGGCGAGCTTCGTGCGCAAATTTGCCGCGGCTGGCGTGCAGTTTATCGGCGGCTGCTGCGGCACCACGCCGAATCACATCCGCGCTATGCGTTCGACGCTGCGCGCACTCGATGCACGAAAGAGCGCTCCTACCGCAACGGTGACTGCCAGTGTGCAGAACCCGGTTGTGCCTCCGCCGTTGCCGGATCGCTCCAAGCTGGGCGCCGACCTGGCTGCGGGAAAATTTGTCGCCCTGGTGGAAATTGTTCCTCCGCGCGGCATCAGTTGCCAGCGCGAGCTGGACGCGGCGGCGATGCTGGCGCAGCACGGAGTGAAGGCGATCAATGTGCCGGACTCTCCCCGCGCCTCGGCCCGCATGAGCGCGTTGAGCTTGTGCCTGCAGATCCAGCAACAGGTAGGCAGCGAAACCCTGCTGCACTACACCTGCCGCGACCGCAATGTGCTCAGTATCCAATCGGATTTGCTAGGCGCGGCATCGCTCGGGCTGCGCAATATTCTGTGCCTCACCGGCGACCCGCCGAAGCTGGGCAACTATCCAGACGCGACCGCGGTGTTCGATGTGGATGCGATCGGCCTGGTAAACATCGTGCGCAATCTGAATCACGGGCTGGACATTGGCGGCAACTCCATTGGCGCTTCCACCGGTTTTTCAGTCGGCGTGGCCGCTAACCCCGGCGTTCCGGATATGGACAATGAAGTCCGGCGCTTCGCCTACAAGGTGGAGGCGGGCGCCGAGTACGCCATTACCCAGCCGGTATTCGACATGCGTCTGCTGGAAGCATTTTTGAAACGGATCGAGGAATTTCGGATTCCGGTGATTGCCGGCATCTGGCCGCTGGTGAGTTTGCGCAATGCGGAGTTTATGCGGAATGATCTGCGCGTCTTTGTGCCCGATGAAATTCTGTTGCGGATGCAGCGCGCCGATACGCCGGAGCTGGCTCGCGCCGAAGGGGTTCGCATCGCTCATGAGATGTTGGTCGAAGCCCGCGACATGGTGCAGGGCGTGCAGGTCAGTGCGCCGGCAGGGCGGTATTCCGCGGCGCTGGCGGTAATGGAAAGCGTGTTGGGAACAGTGCCGCGCGACACGGTTGCCTCAGAAAAAGCAGAAGCGGATGCCTCTGTGAAACCGGAAGCCGATTTAGGAGTGAACCTTGGCAAGCTTTGAGGAATCGCTGAAGCAGCTGGAATCGATCGTCGCGAAGCTAGAACGCGGCGATCTGCCGCTGGAAGAATCTGTGCAGTTGTTTGAAGAAGGTATCAAACTGTCAGAAGCATGCAAGAACGACCTTGAGAGCGCGGAGGGAAAGGTGCAGATGCTGCTGAAGCAGAAAGACGGCAGCCGGAAGCCTGTGCCATTCTCGACGGGCAAGGATGAATAGCTCCTCCCCACCCAAGCCAAAACCACCCCAGCGACGAAGACCTGTCGCCGGGGTCCCCGGTCAGGCTCGAATGGGGCGCCCGAGTATCAAACATTTCAATGCGGGTCCGTTTGCAGCTTTCGCATTCCTGGGTTGCTGGATAGGCTGAGCAAGTTCGCGACGATGCGGAAGGCTCCCGGCACTCCTTCAGGCAACTGGCGATAGAAGGCGTAGCCGGCGTAAACATAAAATCCTTTGCCATATTGAGCCACCAGCAGACCGCCTTTCTGCGGCAGTTGGCCGGGATCGTGCGTTTCCGTCAACGCGGTATAGCGCGGATCCCACTCGCGCATGAAGCCATGACCGCGCTCCTCAACCCAGCCGGTAAAGTCCTGCACCGTGATTTTGTTGGGCCAGTTCAACGCGGGATAGGTTGGGTCGAGCAGAATTACCCGGGAGTTTTCGTCGATCACCTTTTCTGGATTGCTGCTGAGCGTAAGCGGATACGGTCCATAGTTATGGTCGAACTCCGGCGTATTGTATTGGACCACCAGCGTGCCGCCATCTTTTACATAGTTGAGTAATCGCGCATTGAACATCTTCAGCTCGGGCCGAACGGCGTAGGCCCGAACGCCGAGAATAATGACATCGAAGCGATCAAGATCGGCGGTAGCGATGTCATCGGGAGAAAGAAAAGTAGCTTCGATGCCAATGTCTTGAAGCGAATCGGGAACGGCGTCACCGGTTCCTGTAACATACCCAACTTTGAGTCCGGCAGGAACATGAATATCGACGCCTGTCGTCCGATAGGAGGCGTCTCGATAATAAGGATAAGGGCGAAGTCCTGGGTAGCCGACCATCGTCGATCCCGAAGTATAGGTATGACCGAGATAACTGGCGGCGGCGGTAATTCGATAGTGGGCCGTCGCAATCGCTTTCGGCAGCACTTCAAATTCGATGTTCTGTTCATCTCCATTTTGCCTGGTTGAAAATTCGGCGCGAGCAGGAATGGAGGTCCATCCCGCAGGCAGCTGCAGAGAGACGCTGCCGGTTGCCGGTCCCTCGACATTGCTTCGGATCAGAGCAGAGATGCGGAACGATTTCCGAGTGAGCGGAACGATGCCAGCCGCTGGCGATACGAAGACCGAGATCGCAGGAGAAACCATCATGGGATCTTCCACCGGGCCGATTCCGGAGATGCGATGGGTCGTCTGCACCACCTGGTCGAGAATAAACTCCGCGCCACGATACAGAAACGTCGCGTGGGCGGATAGTGGGTACGGCATCCAGGAACGATTGAGATAGGCTTTGTTCGAAATGTCGTAGTACGGCTGTTCCAGATTGAGTCGCGTGAAATAAGGCTGCGTGACGGTAGCGTCGTCCGGCACCGTGACGGAAAACGAAACAATCTGCGCCTCGCCCGCGGCGAGACCCGCGGGGGCTTTGCTGTCTGGGCTCAGTTTCCAATCATGGTCGGGGTCGGTTACAAGTTGGATGTCCTTCAACGTGACGGGATCGCTTCCCTGATTGGCAACATGAACGGCGACGGAAAATGTCTGTCCCGGGATGGCTGCCTGAAATCCGTCGGAGGCGTCTGCCTGCAGGCTGAGACCTAGCGCCTGGATCAGCGCCTGCTGAAACTGCATCCGCTTGGTTTCAAGTTCGTGCAGCATGTTGTAGCGGGCGTCTTCGGGGAGGTGCTTTTTCTGAATCTGTTGCATCAATGCTTCGGTCTGCAATAACCCCTGCGACAACAGCGGCGCGATTTTTTCCGGCGACTGCACAGAAAAATTCTGCATTGCCTGCTCGACCAGGGAATTGATGAATGCCAGTTGTTTGCGAATCGAACTAGCCTGGCTGGCAGGCGCGTACTCCGCAATCCCCATCAGTGAGGTATCGATGCCGTCGAAGAATGTGGTCTCTTTCGGCTGGGTGGGAACACGCGATGCGTAGAGATGATAGGAGGTAAACACCGGACCCGGCGCAGGAATAGCGACGCCACCGTTCTGCGATTTTTGCTGGTTCAGTCCGCGCCGCGCCGCCTGTATATAGGAGAGGCCGATGGCAGGATTGTACTGGCCTTCTGGAATGGAAACCGTCGGACTTGGCTTGCCTTCAATCCAGGTATTGTCCACGTAGTTGTGAAAGCGTGCCGGAGCCCAGTTGCCGGTGGCATAATCGTAAACGCCTTGGCTGGTGACCCTGGCGAAGGGCAGGCGCACATACACTTTCAGCGGTGCCCAGGGGCGAAGTCCTGCGCGAATCTGATCGGGAAACACTTTGGGGTCGGCGGCGGCTTTGTATACCTCTTGTGCCATCTGTCCGGCAACTTGATGTTGGCCGTGACCATCAGAGACGTTCCCCGCGAATACCGATGTGACCACCAATGGGCGAGTCATGCGGACTACACGGACCGAATCGTACAGAACGCGATCATATCCCCATTTTTGGAGCGCCTCTTCTTTCGTTTTGGTGAAGCCGAAGTCGGCGACGCAGGACCAGTATTGGTGCACGCCATAATATCGATCGGCAGCCGACAGCTCATTGGTGCGGACCAGGCCAAGCTGGTCCCAGAAATCGGATGACATCACATTCTGGCCGCCTTCGCCGCGGTTCAGTGTGAACAGTGTCGTGTCCGCGCCGGCATCGCGGCTTTCATACGCCAACATGCCGCCGTCTTCGTCGTCCGGGTGGGCGGTGAACTGGATCAGGCTGGCCCTTGTATGCAATTTGCGCAGTGTCTGCCAAAGACCAACCGCGCCCCGATCGATTGCAATGGGATGCGCGTCAGGATCGGGCTCCGCTTTCCCGGCGATTTGTCCGAAAGCTGGTATTGTGATCCATGCGGACAACAGGATCAGGCCGATTCCAAGGTATCTGTTCGCTTTTTGTCGATTCATTCAATAAGCCTTTACGACACGCCGCCGAGCAATGCGGGATCTCTCCGCAGTTGAAGCACGTATCCGTGGGGCGGTTGCAGAAAACTGTATTTAGATCATCGCAGACTTCGCAGTGCGGCTTAAATCGAATTTGAATATGGACTCTCACTCCGCTCCATCCACTGCAGTCGGTTCCGCCGCACAGCCGCCCGCGCTGGTGCGCGGCATTGGGCTGAAGACCGCGATCAATCTGAATGTGCTGAACATGGTGGGTGTGGGTCCGTTCATCACGCTACCGCTGATGGTGGCCGCGCTGGGTAGCCGTGCCATGCTGGGCTGGATACTCGGAGCAGTGTTGGCGTTGTGCGACGGCATGGTTTGGGCGGAACTGGGCACTCGCTTTCCTGAGTCCGGCGGCAGTTATCAATATCTGAATCGAATCTACGGAATAAAAAAGTGGGGACGGTTACTGTCGTTTCTCTACATCTGGCAGCTGATGTTCAGCGCGCCGCTTTCGACCGCCTCGGGAGCGGTGGGGCTATCCCAGTACGCGGCCTACTTATGGCCGAAGCTGAATCTGATCTGGTTTGCACGCGACCATTTTGTGGTTTCATTTGCAGCACTGCTGGCGATGGCCGCCTGTGGGCTGGCAACCTTTCTGATCTACAGCGGCATTCGGACCATCGACCGTATCTCGCGCGTGTTATCTGTCGGCGTACTGCTGGCGATCGTTTGGGTTATCGTCTCCGGGCTAACACATTTTCGTTCTGTGCCGATCCATCTGCAAATGCTTCCCCACCAGGCTGGTTTTCGCGGTTTCAGCGCCGGACTGTTGATTGCCATCTATAACTACAGCGGTTATTACAACGTCTGCTTTCTCGCCGGCGAGGTCAAAGACCCGCGCCGAATTATTCCCCGCGCTATCTTCTGGTCCATCCTGATCGTTGCCGTCTTATACATATTTATGAATGTGAGCGTGCTTCAGGTGATCCCGGTGCAGGAGTTTCTGCGGTCGGGCGCAACGGCGACGCAGAATTCCGTGATCGCCGTACTGATGCAGCGGCTCTATGGAGCCTGGGCCGGAAAGGCGATGGCAATCCTGATTGTGTGGACGGCATTTGCGTCGGTATTTGCCGTGTTGCTCGGCTATTCCCGCGTTCCGTATGCGGCGGCAGCGGATCGAAATTACTTTGCAAGCTTTGCAAAACTGCATCCGACGAAACGATTTCCAACCGTGTCTCTGTTGACTTTGGGAGCGATCTCAATCTTCTTCTGCCTGTTCCGGCTGGCGGATTTGATTGCCGCGCTGGTCGTGACCCGGATCGTCTTCCAGTTCATTTTGCAGGCGGTGGGCCTGGTGATCTTTCGCAGGCGTCTGGGCGGGGAGCACAATCCGTTTCGAATGCCCCTCTATCCCGTCCCGGCGCTGTTGGCGATTGCAGGTTTTCTCTTCGTTCTGTTCCGTGGCGTAACTCTGGCAACGCAGATCGAATTCGCCGGAGCGATTCTTTTGACTGGCCTGGGAATTTTCCTTTGGCGAGCGGCCGTCCAGAAAGAATGGCCGTTCCGAAATACCTAGACCCAATGCGCGGTCAAGAACTATCGCTGCGTTCGGAACGCCCATCATGCTATCCGCTGCTAAGGCAGATTGACCGAGCTATCTTTGGAAGACTACTCTGGATGCAATGCGCCGAAGGGATTTTGTAAAAGCAATCGTTGCTGTTCCATTAAGTGCGAATAAGATATTCGGGCAGACCGCAAAGGTCCAGGACGGCGCTCAGACATCTTCGCCACAATCGAATTCGCCCGGAACAGCGCCCGCCGGACCAGCGGTCACACCGGAGCCGGTAGAGCAGCCAACCTTTAACTACCGCACGCAAACAATTACTACGATCATCCCCGATGCGGTTGCCAGGACGGAAGGGCATTTCTTCGACGCCAGACAGATGGCTACGCTGCAAAGACTGGGCGACGTTCTCCTTCCGCCCCTCAATGGATATCCGGGCTCGACGCAGGCGGGCGCGCCCGAGTTCATCGATTTCCTAATCGGCGCCTCGCCGGCGGACCGGCAACGCATGTACCGCTCCGGATTGGATTGGCTGAATGCAAATGCGGAGAAGCAATTCGGGATTCCATTTGCGAAGATCAATGAGGAACAAGCCGACAAATTGATCCGTCCATGGCTCAGGACATGGGTTATGGACCAGCCGCCAACCGAACCGTTCGTGCGCTTTATCAACATTGCGCATGCAGATCTTCGCACGGCCACGATGAACTCCCAGGCATGGAGCATCGCTGCGGTAGCTTCCGGAGAGCGCACGCCGGGAATCGGAATGTACTGGTCGCCGATCGATCCCCACATTCAAATGTATGTATAAGTTGAGGATTTCCGCATGCCCGAACCGAGCACGGATGTACTGATTATTGGTTCCGGACATTCCGGTGGAATGGTCGCGAAGGTCCTGACCGAAAAGGGCATCTCCTGCCTGATGCTGAATGCCGGGCCGGTCGTCGATTTTGAAAAAGACCGCGATCTCAAACCCGCCTACGAATTGCCCTACCGGGGATTGAAAATGCCGGGTCGTCTGGAGCATGTGTTTCAATCGACCGAATTCAACGCCAACACCTGGGTCGATGAAAAGGAGGTCCCCTACACCTACGATCCCGGGAAACCCTACAACTGGGTCCGGGTGCGGCTGTTTGGTGGACGCTCGCTCTTCTGGTCCCGGCAGTCCTTTCGGCTCAGCGACTATGAATTTAAGGCGAAAGACCATGACGGTTTTGGCGAGAACTGGCCGATCAGCCTGGCCGACCTGGCTCCCTATTACTCGCAAGTGGAAGAAATCTTCCAGGTGATTGGGCACCCCGATGGGCTGCCGCAATATCCCGATGGCAATTTTGTGGTCGATAATTCCACCTGGTCCGGGGCGATGCAGCGCTTCATCGCAGCCGGTAAGAAACTTGGCGTCCCCGTATGCAAGGCGCGCAGTGCAATGGGTCGCGATGGCCTGGCCAGTTCCATCAATCTTCTGCTGCCCGATGCCTTCGCCACCGGAAAGTTGAGTGCGGTATCCAATGTGGTGGTTCGCGAACTGACCGTGGACAAAAATTCCGGACTGGTGAATGGCGCTCTGTTCGTCGATCGCCATTCGAAACGCGAAATGTCGGTGAAGGCCCGCGTGGTGATTCTGGCGGCGGGATGCCTCGAAAGCACTCGCCTGTTGCTCAATTCCAGGCTGGCCAATTCGAGCGGCGTGTTGGGACATTACCTGATCGACAGCCTGTATGGTCCGCGCATCGTCTGTTCCGTGCCCGAAGCGCGCGATGGCAAATCGACACCGGAATTGATGGAAGGCGATGCTTTGATTCCGCGCTTTCGCAACATCAATACAAAGGAGAAGAACTTCATCCGCGGCTATGCGTGGAACGTCTGGGGAAGCACCGGGTCGATGGATCCGCGAAATTTTGCGGACTATGGGGCCAGCCTGCAAAAGAAATTGGACAGCTATGCCGGCAGCGGTTTTGAGATGAGCTTGATGGGCGAGGTACTGCCCTATTACGAACACTATGTCAGCATCGACAAGCATGTCGTCGACGCCTGGGGCATTCCCGTGTTGCGCGTCCACACGCAATATACCGACAACGAATTTAATATGGCACGGGATGCCGTCGATACCGGCGCCGCGATGGCCGAAGCCGCCGGATTTGAAGTACTCTCAAAAAGCTACGAACCCAATCCGCCGGGATACAGCATCCACGAAGTTGGCACTTGCCGGATGGGGGACAATCCAAAAACCAGCGTGCTGAACAAGTGGAACCAAAGCCACGACATCAAAAATTTATTTGTGGTGGATGGAAGCAGCTTCGTTAGCGGTGGTTGGCAGAATCCCACGATGACAATCATGGCGCTTTCAATGCGGGCGGCCGGTCATCTGGCGGACCAGATACGCCAGGGAAACATTTGACGATGAAAACATGGCGCGTCGTCTCTCTGATGATTTTCGTTATCTTGTGGTTGCAATTTTCGGGACGCGGCGGCGCTGCTGCTTTGCCATCCTCCGCGCAGGCCTCGAAGATACCCCTTGCGCAAAGTACTTCCACAACGGTCAGCGCACCCGCTCAAACTGCCAGGCAAGCGCTGGCGCCTTTGCAACCGATCCCGTTCAGCCACAAACAACACGCGGGCACGCTGAACATGCCCTGCCAATACTGCCACACAACTTCGCGATCGGGCGATGCAGTCCTGATTCCTCCGGCAACGTTCTGCATGCAATGTCACCAGACCATCGACACAACCAATCCGGACATTCAAAAGCTCGCGGCCTATGCCAAATCCAACACGCCAATTCCCTGGATTCGGATTTACGAGCTGCCTTCGTTTGTGACATTCAGTCACCGAACCCATTTGTTGCATGGCGCTACCTGTCAGGAGTGCCATGGTCCGGTCGCAGAACGGACGCAACTTTATAAGGAAAATGACATATCGATGGCCTCCTGCGTTGCCTGTCACACTGTGAAGAATGCCAGCACGGGTTGCAATACATGTCATTCGCTGAATCAGTAGATTCGATCCATCTTCGAGCTCATTACAAACAAGGAACAGGTCCAAGCATGAATTCAAGAAGAGATTTTCTAAAAAGTGGAAGTGCGGCGGCGCTTTGTGGGTTGGCCTTTTTCCATGGCGATGGATTCGCCGCGGAAAATAAGGGCCACACAAAATATCTCGATTTACCGCTTGGCCTGGAACTCTATTCCGTGCGTGAACTGCTGCCGAAAGACTATGAAGGCACCCTGAAACAGGTTGCGGCGCTCGGCTACCAGGAGGTCGAAGCGGCGGGGTTCTATAACCGCACGCCGGACCAGGTAAACGCGGCAATGCGGCAGGCAGGTCTCCGTTGCGTAAGCGCACATTTTTCATTCGACAATCTTCGGGATCAGATCGACGAAGATATCGCATTCAGCAGGCAGATTGGGCTGGAGTATATGATCTGCTCGGGACCGGGACGGAAGAATCCGTCTCGCAATCAAGCCTCCCAAGGTCAGGATTCGGCCTATACATTGGACGACTGGCGCTGGATTGCGGAGCAGTTGAACCGATTCGGAGAAAAAGTCCACGCCGCAGGCATGAAATTGGGCTATCACAACCACACGCGAGAGTTCAAAAAGGGAAATGACATTGTTTTTTATGACGAACTCATGCGTCTGACCGACCCATCGAAGGTCTCCATGGAGATGGATTGTGGATGGGTCATCGTCGGCGGCGGAGATCCAATTGAACTCTTTCGCCAATACCCAACAAGAATTTCCATGCTGCACGTAAAAGACTTCAAGCGGATTGCAAGCCCCGATCCCGAATCCGCCCCCCCGCCCGCCGCCGAATTAGGAGAGGGCGTCATCGATTACCGGCCGATCTTTGCGGCGGCAGCCCGAACTGGACACATCCGTCATTGCTTTGTCGAACAGGAAGAGTTTGACATGCCTCCGATGCGGTCTCTAAAGATCGACGCGGATTACATGCGAAAACTTCACGCGTAAAGCGGAGGATAATCCTGAAGGATCGCCCTCCGCGTCTATCGCCTCTGTCGCTTCTATGGATTGACGGTGATTCGGAATTACGGACGGAGTGTCCGAGGTGAAGATTACAGGATCCCCCGCCGGAAAGTCTCCGGCGATGCTACGTGAAAGTTCAACGTATTTCCCGCCCACGACATCGAAGCCAGGATCATAGATATTGCAATAGAAGTAGTTAACCTGAGGGGCGCACACGGTGACCGGCAGGGTCTTTGTGACTCCACCATAAGATTTTGAAAAAAGAAGTCAGCCGTTGTGAAATTCAAGGCTGCATCGTTCATTGCCATCATGCGTCTCCCGACTGCAATCGCATGATTAGCCGGACACACTGCCAAATCAAAACAGGTTTTCTCGGAACGTAAACGATGGTGGCGAGGAGGCCTGCGCTTTCTGCCCGCAAGCAGCATCAAGGCAGCGCGCTTAATGCTATTTATGTCAGCATCGTCTGCTCTTTCTCGTAACATATAAAAGAGAAGATTCACCCTGAAAGGGAAGGCGTTTGGCATCGAGCGAAATCATAACGGAGATGCCGTCTGCGAAGACGCGGCGTCGCAGCGAAACTGTCTTCGGCATTCTGGCCGCCATCAGCGCTTGTCACCTGCTGAACGATCTGAACCAGGCGACCATCCCCGCACTCTATCCTATCTTTCAGCGCATCTTCGGCTTGTCTCTTGGCGACATCGGAATGATCGCCTTCACTTATCAGATGACCGCATCGCTCTTCCAGCCGTTTGTTGGACACACCACAGACCGCAAACCGATGCCCTATTCGCTGGCCTTGGGCATGGGATTCAGCTTTTTCGGATTGATCATGCTGGCGTGGGCGCCAAGCTACACATGGCTGCTCATCGCTGCGTCATTGGTCGGGTTGGGGTCATCCGTTTTTCATACGGAATCATCGCGGGTGGCGCGACTTGCTTCCGGCGGCCAGCACGGGCTCGCTCAGTCGCTCTTTCAGGTTGGCGGAAATACTGGATCGGCGCTGGGTCCGCTCGCTGTCCTTTGGCTGGTGCTTTCCGCCCGCAACGCCCAAGCCGGCCAGCATCGGATTGCGTGGTTTTCACTGCTCGCTCTCACCGCTATCGTTATCCTGGTGTTCGTCGGCCACTGGTATAAGGCCCAGGTACGTGAAGGCGCCTGGGGGAAAAAGGCGTCTGAAGAGCATCCGCACTCCAGACTTTCGCGCCCCACAATGATCCGAGCCATGGTGGTCCTGATGCTGCTAGTCTTCTCTAAATACTTCTATCTATCCAGCATCGGCAGCTATTACACCTTTTATCTGATGGGCCGCTTTCACGTAACACTGCATCAGGCAGAGATGTATCTTTTCGTTTTCCTCGGTGCCGTGGCATTGGGTACCATTCTCGGCGGCCCCATCGGCGACCGCTATGGTCGCCGGCTTGTGATCTGGGTCTCCATTGTCGGCGTGCTGCCATTTACCCTGGCGCTGCCGTACGCAAATCTGCATTGGACGGCAATTCTCAGCTTTATCATTGGACTAGTGTTGTCCTCGGCCTTCGCTGCGATCCTGGTTTACGCACAGGAACTTGTTCCCGGCAAGGTAGGGACCATCTCAGGCCTGTTTTTTGGTCTCGCCTTCGGGATGGGAGGTCTGGGCGCGGCGCTTCTCGGCAAACTGGCGGATATGACCAGTCTGAATCTCGTCTACCACGTGTGCTCATATCTGCCCGCATTAGGACTGCTGACCGGACTTTTGCCGAAGATCGACGAACACCTGCTGCCACGCGCCACAGGGCATGGCGAGATCGAAGTCGAAGCGTAATTATTATGAAAGGGTTTGATCGAAGTTCATGAGATTTGCGGTTTCTGTCGAAACTAGCGGGCAGAGATTCACAACTGGATTTTTTTGGTCCAATCATTGGGCTAGGGTGTGCCAATCTAATGATATGGAATTCTTCTGGAGGCCTGGAAACATTGGATTCTAGTCCAAGCATGACGCAATCCGCCGTCCCGCAAATGGCACCACGTCGAGAAGTTCGGTAATGTTTTTCTCAAACCGAAAACTATAAAATATTTCGATAGATAAGTCAGTTTTCCCAGCTATCGTTGGGGTAAATTTTATCCACGTTTTCGGGCGTCACAAGTTGATGTTCTGTAAAAACAGCCGGAGTGATTGGTTTTCGATTCAATACATGCAAAGCCAACTCAACCAGACAGTTCCCATAATTTTCCGGAAAATAGGCGGTCGAACAAATCAGTCTGCCGACCGTTCGCCGCATTTCATTTCTTGCCTGAAAGCTGGCATCCTGACCGGCCACCGCACACTCTTCCTCCAGACCAAACTCACGAAAGGCCTGCAGCGCTGCCAGCGCGACAGTATCGTTCACAGCACAAACAAGCACTTTTTTTCTACGCCGCGCTGCAGGTGCTTTCTGACAATGTCGAGAGCCGCTTCAAATTGACCTCCCTTTGTATCGAAACGATAGATTGGCAGCTTTTTTATCTCTGGTGACACTTCACACATACCATCGAACATACCCGTTAAGCGGGAGTTAAGAACCGGCCCAGCGACTTCAGCCTCGAGAAATATCACGCGCTTCGCGCCGTTGTTCCAGTGAGCAATGTTCCACCGGGCGAGACACCGTCCAGCCATCTTTCCAGCCCTGTAGTTATCGGCGCCAAAATAAATCGCTCCTGGATGTGGAATATCGACCGCGATGAAGGGAATATTGGCGCTTGAAAATTTCGCGGCAATCCGGTCCGCGACGCTCAAATTGATCTGCGAATCAATCACGAGATCGACCTTTTCCGCCACAAAACGATCGGCATTTCGAAGGGCAATTTGAGGACTAAATTTATTGTTCAAGATCAACAGCTCGATATTTGCCGGCCCTGCCGCCCTGATTAAGCCATCCGTAACTACGCTGGTGAACGGAAGCAGATTGCTTTGCGATGCGTATCCTAACCGAAAGCGCTTGGCGCAAATCGATTGCATCTGAGAACGGTATCCATGTTTTCCCACGCGCTCGAGCAGCCCTGACTCGACCAACGTTTCCAATATCCGGAACGCAGAACTCTTGTTGAGATTGGATCGTTCCGCAATCGTACGCAATTCCAATACTTCCGAAATGGAGGAGAATGCTTTGAGAATCGCGGCTGCGCGGCTGACGGATTGCACCGTGTAGGAGCGGCTTAACTGCCGAGAGAGAGAGGGGGCGAAGGAGCGTTTCATTCTACGAAATTCCAGGAAAGTCTCGAAAGCTATCGCGTTTCCCTAAAATGTACAGAAATTTTCTTGTTTTTCCTAGTATCTGGCGGTACTAGGGGCAAAATCCGCGTTTCACGATGCGAGATGCACGATTATGCGAGTTTTTTTTTAGCGGAAAAATTAGCTGCTCCTTAGAATGGCTGGCACGCGACTGGTTCCCGGCGAGACAAGCCAGACACACTTCGTCTGGTCAGCTAAAAACCTGACTTAAAACCAAATCGAATAGACCGAGATTTATTTTTTAGGAGAGTGCATGAAGTCCACGATGGTGAAGTTTGCAATGTTGTCCTTGGTTCTGTCTTTGTGGGCGTCGATCGCCGGCGCGCAGACGACCGTTACTGTAGGTCCAACCGGAACCTACGCAACCCCATGCGCCGCCTTTCCGCATCTGGCGGATGGCGACACGGTTCAAGTCGACGCCAACGGCGGAGTTCCATACACCACCGATGAGCACGATTGCATCATTAAAAACAACAACCTGACCATTGTCGGCGTCAATGGACGCCCGATCATCGATGCGAAGGGAAACGCCGTATACAAGGCAATCTGGCTTGTAGACGGTCACGATGTCGTCATTGACAATTTTGAGTTTCGCAATGGACAAGGCGGCTCGGAAGGCAATGCCGAAGCTATCCGGGTTGAAGCGGGTGATAATACCCCGGGCGGCGGCAATGTCACGGTGCAGCGATCCCATATTCACGACTGCGGCACCGGAATTCTCAGCGATGCCATCAGTCCAACCGGCACCTTTCATTACTATTCAGCAAATCCTTACATCACGTTCCAGTATGACGAGATCTATCACAATGGCGCCGGAGGTGGACAGACGCATAACATCTACATCGGCTATGGCGGCAACCTGACATTCAACATGTACTATTCCTGGTCGCACGACATGGCGAATTCCGCGGGGCATCTGCTGAAAGACCGCGCTCCTTATAGCAATATCTACTACAACCTGTACAGCGACCAGTTGGGAACCGCGGATTATCTATTGGATTTTGGCGATGGAGGAACCGTCTATGCCGTCGCCAACAGCATCTATAAGGCGGCTACCAATACTTGTTGCAATCAAAACTTCATGATCTACCGGAATGCCCAGGATACCGATGGCTTTACCGAATATACCAACGAAGACTTCCACTTCGTCAACAACACGCTAGTCGACGATCCCGCAAACAGCGCACCTACACAAGTGATCAGCATGGAGTGCTTTGGCCAGACGAACAGTGACAACTGTCCTCTGCCAGGGAATGGCGGTCCCGTGCTGACCACACCTGCCGTGCTGGAAAATAACATTGTCCTCGGGCCGCCGGGACTTGCGCTCACGAATCAAACGGAAGCACATGTATCGAACAACATTTTCCTGACCAACAATGCGGCGAACCTGGCCTCATTGAAATTCAACAATCCAGCGCTGTTGGACTACCGGTTGACTTCTGGCTCTCCAGCCATTGGAGTGGGCATTTATCCACCCACCAACAACAACGGCATTGCCGATCCCGCGGCATTGGCCAAGGACGAATACAGCATCCCCATGAACGGAAAGGCATGGCCGACACCTTCCGGTTCCACCATGGATGCGGGCGCGTTCTATTATGCGGGAGCCATTACTCCGCCCAGCCTGACCCTGAACTATACAACCTCTGTTACCGTTCCCGGCACGGGCACCATTACCGTGAGCGGACTGCCAACACCACCGGCGGGCCAGTATAACTATGCGGCATTCGTCTCCCAAAACATCGCCGTAATTCCCACGCCGTTATCGGTCGCCAGTTCCACATCGACGATTACGGCGACGTTCACGACTCTTCCGGAAATAGCCACAACCGTGGTTCCAATCTACATTTACGTCGATGGCACCGTGCTCACCGCGAACGTTACGGTGAACCCTGGACCGCCAACGGTGAACTCCATCGCTCTCAACAATGGAAAATATTATCCATCGACGACCGTGAGTCTGAACGGTCCGGCGGGCGCCGGCGGACAGGTGGTCGATCTCGCCTCGAGCGACTCCACGATCTGGTACGCGCCGGCGAGCGTGACTGTGCCGGCTGGGCAACTCTCGGTTTCCGGCGGCACGCTGGACGGCAGTCTTTGGGCCCCTCCGCTTTCCGCAAAAGGTCCTGTTACGTTGACGGCCACCACGGGCGGTACACAGGCAAGTCTGACGGCCTCGGTATACTCGCCTTTGATTCACGCCTTTGGCTGCAACACCACCAGTTGCACGGTGACAGGGGGGCAACCCTATAACGCCCAGTTGGAGATGGCCGGAATCTCTCCCGTTGGGGGTTCGACGGTGTATTTCACCAGCAACAACACGGCGGTGATTCCTAACCAAAGCTATGTCTGGCCGCAGGGTGCATCCGGATCGTTCGGAGAGCCGGGCGACTATGTCGCGCTGAACACAAATTCTGTAGCCACGGCCACCAACGTGGTCGTAACCGCGACCTTCGATGGTTCGGCCTACTACCAGACCATGACAGTCACGGTAAATCCTGGCAGCGGCAGTGTGGGCGCGCCGAGCGGTCTAGCGGCAGGCTCACCGTCGTCGAACCGGGTCCCGCTAAGCTGGGCGGCCAGTTCAACCCCTGGTGTCACTTACTCCGTGTTCCGGGGTACCACCAGCGGATTCACTCCGTCCGCTGGCAACCAGATCGCTTCTGGACTCGGGACACTGACCTACACGGATGCCTCAGCTTCGGCCTCAACCACCTACTACTATCTGGTGGAAGCGGTGGAAGCAGGAACGTCTTCCAGTCCGTCCAACCAGGCAAGCGCAACCACGCTGGCCATTGGGACCGACCTCGATGCAATCAACTCCCAGGGCCCAGCCATATCTCCGTATTCGGCGGACAAGGATTACAGCGGTGGCGGCGGTTCCAGCACAAACGCAACCATCAACACCTCCGGGGTCGTCAGCCCCGCTCCCATGGCCGTGTATCAGGCCTATCGCACTACTACTTTTACCTACACCATACCGGGTCTGACCGCCGGCGACACTTACAATGTGCGGCTACACTTTGTGGAACCCTTTTATGGAGCTCCTGGAGGTCGCAAGTTCGATGTAGCCATCAACAGCACACCCGTCCTGACCAACTTCGATATCTACGCCACTGCTGGCGGCAAGGACATCGCTATAGCCGAGGACTTTACCGCGACCGCCAATGCAAGCGGTCAGATCGTCATCGCATTCACCAACGGCACCGCGAACGTACCCTTGCTCTGCGGTTTGGAAATCCAACAGTAGTCATTTATCTCTAACCGATCCCGGCCAGCGACACTCTTTCGCTGGCCGGGATTTTTCAGTCTGAGCGCAATCTTCCGGTGTTGAAAACCGAAAAGAGAAGAAGGCGCGATCCACGTCTCCGCCTGGATGGGACAAAACCTGATCGGGGTGGGAAGAGCGCTTGTCCATCTGGACGAGGCGCAAATCCGATACATGCCATAGAAAGCGCGTTCCGCCGGCGCGGCAAGTCAAGGATCAACTTCTGATCGAATTTCATCTGACAACAGATTCTCTTCCAACTAGCTGAAGAAGCAGCGACCCGCTACAGTATCCGCTACAGTGGTTTTGATCCGCTATAGTGGTTTTGTTGAGAGGCGCGAACGCGCCAAGTGACTCATTCGATGGTCGGGGCGGAGGGATTCGAACCCCCGACCCTCTGCTCCCAAAGCAGATGCGCTACCAGACTGCGCTACGCCCCGACTGAACTAAATTGTAACCCACACGAATTCAGCATCGAATGCGCGTGCGCGGCGGAATTTACACGGAGCGATGGCGCAAAAGTTCCGTCAATATCCACGCCAAAACAATGATCGGAATGGCGAAGACAGCAATGATCGCGCCGCCAAATAGGAATAAAAATCCCCAGTCTTTCCAGGTATGCACACGCGGATGTTCCACGTGGCGCACCAGAAGTTTGTAGTTGCGCCGGTTCGCTTTCCAGGCCACATCGAATGCATCGCCCAGCAGCGGAATGGAACCGATCAGAACCTCGATGCCGACATTCGCCGTCATTCGTACGAGAGCAATGTAAGGAACGCCGCGAAACCACGCCGCCACCAGAAGGATGCAGGACGCCAGACCGCCAAGCACATCGCCAATCGCCGGCGCCAATCCGATAATCGCGTCGAGACCGAAACGAATCGATGTGCCCGGAATGCGCAGGTAGTCATCGAGAACGTGCGCCAGCATATCGAGATTTTCATTGCTGAAAACATGGCTTCCCTTTCCGCTGCGGGGCGGCAGAATCTCAGAATCGCTAAACGTCTGGCTGCGACGCGATGGCAATTGGATCGTCTCCCTGCGCCGCGAATTGAGCGGCTGCGGATGCTACAATTCTATTGATCTGTATTGATTCCATGGCGGCTATAGTTCAGCGGCAGAACGCCGGTCTGTGGCACCGGATGTCGTGGGTTCGAACCCCACTAGCCGCCCCAGAGTAACACCCAATCCCCACAGCTTTCCTGCAGTCAACCCTTTCAAACGCGCGATTCGGATCCAAAAACTTCCCCAACCTGCTGCCCTTCGATAAACTTTTTCATAATGCCTCATCCAGATGCGGAAGCAATTGAGCCGATCACAGCGAAAAAACACCGGAGCGCGCGTCCAACGAAAGAACGCGGTAGCACGGCGGCATGGTTGAAGACCTTCGTCCCGCGACGCGGCATGGGAAATGGCGACCTGCAAACCCTGTTCGCAAATTTCCTCCCTCGCGATATAGAACCGCCGCCCCCGGAAAATGTGATTGTTCCCGTAGACCCCGCGACGGAGAGCCATGTGCTCTGCCACTGCAACTGGCAGCCTGAAGGGGTTCGCAGCCAACGTATGACGATCCTGATCGTGCATGGCCTCGAAGGCTCGTCGGGATCGCAGTACATGTTGGGCAATGCGGACAAGGCATGGCGCGCGGGATGGAACGTGATCCGCATGAATATGCGCAATTGCTGCGGTACGGAGATGTTGTCGCCGACACTGTATCATTCTGGACTTTCCGGCGATGTAAAAGCCGTGGCGGAATTTTTTGTCGCCCGGCATAACCTTTCGCGGATGGCCTGGATCGGCTATTCCATGGGCGGCAACCTGGTGTTGAAGGCAGCAGGAGAATACGGCGAGGACGCGCCGCCATGGCTGCGCGCCGTGGTGGGAGTCTCGCCGGTCATCGACATGCGTCCGTCCGCCGACGCTCTCCACAACCTTCGCAACCGAATTTATGAATTGAATTTTCTAAAGAATATGCTGAATCGTTATCGTCGCAAAGCCGCGTTGATGCCCGGCAAATTTTCCCTCGAAAATTGCAAACGAGTTCGAAGCATTCGCACCTATGACGAATACATCGTCGCGCCGAACTGCGGTTTTATGGGCGCGGATGACTACTACGAACGCTGCGCCTCCTCGCGCGTCATCGACAAAATCGCTGTCCCGACGCTGATCCTGCACTCCCTTGACGACCCCTTCATTCGCCTGTTGCCCGAGACACGGGAAAAAATCCTCGCGAACCCGGATATCACTTATGTCGAAACAACGCAGGGCGGCCACTGCGGCTATCTTGCACCCGCAAGCAAGAACGATGACGGCTACTGGGCGGAGTCGACATTGATGGGTTTTATTCGTTCTGTCGCCTCAAGCTCCGCCAAGAATTGCGAAGCCCGCTGACGTGCAAACGGACTGGAGCGTCGCCTGCGGGAAGGACGATCCAGTCATTGTTGCTCCCTGGCACAAGGCCGACGGCTCGCTGCATTTTGTTGATCTGCGGAATGGGCCCGATTCCATCCTGAAGATTCCCGAAGCCGCCCAATATAGCTGCATAGCCGCCGCGCTCCAGCGTTGGAACCAGCCGGATTCGGCGATCTTCTCAGCCAAATGTGATGTATGGGCGTATCCGGCGAAACTGTTCGATGCCGAAGACCTCGAAGATTTTGCCTTCGCGCAAGGCAGTTACATCGATCTGCTCTATCGCGATCCTGCAAAATTTTCGAACTTCTCCACCTGCGAACAACAGGTGCGCCGGTGGTCGGAGGCAGCACGATCCATTGAACTCCCGCAAAGCCGCTGCGAGTGGACGCTGCGGCCAGCGCACATTTTGCAATCTTTGATGGATGCATCGGGCACCTTCCAAAACATCGGCCCGAGCGATGTATATCAGGATGGATTCGCGACGACGCTCTATGTCTGGGGATACGGAGCTTCATCTGAGACCGCTGCCGCGGCATGGTCCAATGCAATTCCGGCTTTGATCGAACCGGTACTTCTTTTCGCCAGACCATAACATCCACAATTTTGATCTCGAAGGAATCTGAATCAGCGAAGAAAAAAGTCATCGAAGCAGCCACGGAGAAATTCGGTTCCCGCGCTACTCCCATTGCGGAAGAGGGTGCCGGAAAAATGGAAGAAGCGGTTGCGGACAAGATGGGCGTTCCGCTGCATCACCAGCAAGGCGGGACGGGCGAAACGAACTCCTAAGATTTTCGCAAATCATTCACCCGACTGAACGCTACAATGAGAGCGCGGCCCTGCGTGTGGGCGAGTAGCTCAATCGGATAGAGCATCAGCCTTCTAAGCTGAGGGTTGTGGGTTCGATTCCCGCCTCGCCCACCATATCAATATCCCGCTGTGCCCCATAAAGTCCAAAACTCCATCCTAAAATCAACGGTTTATCTGAAAACCTTGTCCAAAGACGTGCCAGATGATTCCCTTGCATCCGTGGTAACTCCGTGGTAAAAAACCGTGGTAAGAGATTTACCACATGGAGAGTTACCACGATGCCAACAAACCTGCTCAGCGCGACCGCCTGCCTCAACGCCACCAGCAACGGGGCCAGTATCCGCAAGCTGAGTGACGGCGGCGGCTTGTATCTGTGGGCCTACCCGGACGGAAAGCGGTACTGGCGGCTTCGCTATTGGCAGCACGGGACGGAAAAGTCGCTCTCGCTGGGCGTCTTCCCTCATGTGAAATTGAAAGAAGCCAGAGCGAAGCGCGATGCCATGCAGCAGCAGCTACGGGCAGGCAAAGACCCATCCGCAGAGCGCAAAGCTGCGAAGCGAATTAGGAAGCTGGCCGCTGAAAATTCCTTTGAGGCCGTCGCCCTGGAGTGGCTGGAAAAGCAGTCCAACGCCTGCTCAGCAAAGCACGTAGCAACCCTGAAACACCGCCTGGAAGTGGACGCATTCCCTACTCTGGGTGACCGGCCCATTGCCGAGATTGACGCGCCGGAGTTGCTGGCGACCATGCGTGTGATAGAGACTCGCGGTTCCTACGATCTTGGGCATCGCGTTTTACAGGTGTGCGGTCAAATCTTCCGCTACGGCATCGCCACGGGCCGCTGCACCCGCAACCTGTCCCTGGACCTCCGCGGCGCTCTCACGCCTCACGTCAAGGGGCAGCAAAATGCGGTGAGGGCGGAGGAACTGCCAGCCCTGCTCAAGGCCATCGCTGGATACGACACCCTGGGAGACTTGCAGACGCGCCTTGCGCTCGAATTGCTAACGCTGACCTTCGTGCGGACGAACGAATTGATTGGAGCGGAGTGGAGAGAATTCGACTTGGAAAACGCCATGTGGACGATTCCAGCCGAGCGGATGAAGATGAAAGCCGAGCATCTGGTGCCGCTCTCCAAGCAGGCGGTAGCCATCCTCAGACAGATTAAGACAATGGCGGCGCACAGCCGCTTCGTGCTGCCTGGGCGCAACGTTGCCGTGCCCATGTCGAATAACACGATGCTCTTTGCCCTATACCGTCTCGGATACAAGGGCAGGATGAGCGGGCATGGCTTCCGCGCCGTCGCCAGTTCCATCCTGAATGAATCGGGCCTGTGGTCTGCCGATGCCATCGAACGCCAGCTTGCCCACTGCGAACGCAATGCCGTGCGCGGGACCTACAACCGCGCGGAATACCTGCCGGAGCGCAAGCGCATGATGCAATGGTGGGCAGACTACGTGGATTCGCTGGTGAATGAGTCCAAGGCGATCGTGGGCAATTTCGGCGTCGCCTGAGCGAGTGCATTTTCGATGTCGTTCTCGTGTCGCGTGACCCAATTTCCGGTTTTCCGTTTTTCCTCTTTCAGTCGAAGCGCTTGGTTCACCTTGTCTGCAACCCACTTTGAGCGGTTCGGCCTAAGTTTTGTTGCCTTGAAATGAGGCCAGAACATTGCAGCGGTCGAAACCAGTTTGTCCATCCGGACATCGCGGGATGCGTTGGTTCGGTTCACGCTGCCCCGTGTTCTGCATTTTGGATTGGAACAGAACGCTCCCCGCTTGTTTACTGTCCCACTGCGGGGTACGCGTTTCTTCATGAAGTAGTCCTTGCAATGGTCGCATCTGGAAATCTTGTATTTTGTCGGCGAGTTGAGGAACCTCACGACAGTGAAGGCCGCTTCCTCTTGAGCCTGCCGAACTGCCTCTCTCTTCGGATACAGTTTCGGCTGGGGCAGCTCCATCTCAAGCCGTCCATCCATACCCAGAATCACCTTCGCGGGATTGTCTGACAGATATTCGGTCAAGACTTGAAACAGGGTTGGCTGTTGCCATAATGTGCCGTCCTCGGCTCTCTCGCGGCCTGAAGCAATCCACCGATCGATGAGTTGCTGAAGAACTTCAAAATAGGTGACATTCCCGCCCCCGTGAAATTCCCGCCGTCCTTTCGTCTGCCACCAATTCAGGCGCTCCGCGATGCTCTGTACATCTGGCATAATCGGCAATTTCATGCCAACCCATTCAGCGTCATCCTGTCCGCCGTTTTCCGTGTCATCTTCCTCCTCCACGTTCACGCGCGTACAGTCTTCGTCATCTGCAATCAACGGCCATATCACGGATCGCCGGAGCGGGATGTCCAACGACGAATCACTTAACTTGATGCGCATAGTAGAACTCATACGCACCATAATAATCTCAATAAATACCGGGAACCGCGCGAAGATGCGGACATGGACACAAAATACGTTCTAATCCGCCTTCCCGAAGTGAAGCGACTTACCGGGCTATCACGCACCTCAATTTACGTACAAATGGGCGCGGGTAGATTCCCCGCGCCCGTGGGGATCGGCGCTCGCGCTGTCGCATGGGTCGAGTCTGAAGTTCTCGCCTGGATTGACCAGCGCATCCGTGCCAGCCGCGACGCTGCAGCGGACGTGCGTCCGTGACCGCCGAATCGTTCGCAGATCTGGTGAACGCGCGACGTACCGGCGCTGGCAAGTGGCAAGGGTGCTGCCCGGCGCATGACGATCGGCATCCATCCCTCTCCATCACGCAAGGACGTTCCGGCGTCCTACTGAAATGCCGCTCGCATGGATGCACGGCACAGCAGATTGTCGTGGCTATGGGACTGACTATGCGCGACCTGTTCAATGCGCCGTTGACGCCAGGGCAGCGCCAGCAGGCGGCGCAAGTGAAGGCCATCCAAGATGCGGAGCACGCCCGCCAGCGCGCCATAGGCCGCGATCAACGCGACCGGGTTTTCAAGCTGGAAAAGTTGATGGATGCCATCGGCGCGAAGCTGGCACGTTCTCCCGATGACCGCGAGCTGGGACGGCTTTTCCATCTGGCGTGCGATCGCTGGCACGAAGCGGAATCGGCGCTCTATCACGATCCGCAGGACGGTCCGCTGCGGTTGGAACCGACGCCAGCGATACCGCAGTGGATTGCCGACGCGTTGGTGGAAATTGGACGGAATTTTAACCAACCGGAGCCATTGCCCGAAAGCGATCCCGTTTCCGTTGGCTTCGCGGAATTGTCGGCATGGCTTGAAATCCAAAAGGAAACGGCCCGCTCCCAGCAGGCCGCATGAGGACGAATCAATTGACTATTGCCAATATACACCCGCACGATCCTCTTAAGGGCTTGACGGGCGAGAGCATCGCTCAACTGCTGAACATCCCGCGAGAGCCGGAGCCGGGAAGCGACCCCAAAGCACAACCGCAAGGGATCTGGCCCGAACCGGAGCCGCTGGGCAGTGAATTGCCGGACGTGCCGCGATTCGACTTGGAATTGTTGCCCGCATCCTTGTGTCCGCTGGTGGGTGACGTTGCCGAACGGATGCAGGTTCCGCTCGACTTTCCGGCAGTCGCGGCCATTGCCACGCTCGCGGGAATGACGAACAGGCGGGCACTCATCCAACCGAAACGCAACGACACAAGTTGGCTGGTAACGCCGAACCTTTGGGGCGGCATCGTAGCGCCGCCAGGCATGATGAAAAGCCCCGCGATTGCCTGCATGACGAAACCGGCCCGCGAGATTGAAGCGGAATGGCGGGCAGAAAACGAAGGGGAGATGGCCTCGTATGAGGCTGAGCAGGAAAGGGTGGAACTGGCTCACTCTGGATGGAGGGACATGTACAAGGCCGCCCAAAAGAAAGGGGCAGCGCTACCAGACAAGCCGGAATCCAACCTGCAAAAGCCAACAGAGAAACGGCTGCTCACCAGCGACGCGACCTTTGAAAGCCTGCATCAGGTGCTTTCCGAAAACCCCGCGGGTTTGTTTGTGGTGCGGGATGAATTGAGCGGATGGCTACAAGGTTTGGAACGGCAAGGGCGGGAGCAGGAACGCACGTTCTATTTGGAATGCTGGAATGGCGATTCGTCCTTCACGCTAGACCGCATTGGACGCGGCAGTGTCCATGTGCCGCACGCCTGCATATCGCTGTTTGGCGGCATCCAACCGGCGCGCCTGCGAAGCTATCTTGCCGATGCGTTGCGCGATGGGCCATCGAATGACGGGCTGATGCAGCGGTTTCAATTGCTGGTGTGGCCGGACATCCCAGCCGACTGGCAATATCTTGACCGCGCGCCAAACGCGATGGCATTGGAACGCGCGGCGGAAGTTTACCGGCGCGTCGCCGCGATGGACGCCGAAAATCCGCTCCGTCTGCAATTCGACGATGAAGCCCAGGAGATGTTCATTGCTTGGATCAGCGACTTGGAGCGCCGCATCCGCAAGGACGAAACCAGTCTGGTCATGCAGGCCCACCTTGCAAAGTACCGTTCCTTGATGCCGAGCCTTGCGTTGCTGTTCTCTCTGGCAGACAACCGGCTGCAATCGGTATCGCTCCACCATGCCCAGCTCGCTAGCGACTGGTGCGACTATCTTGAAGCGCACGCAACCCGCGTCTATGCGTCTCAGGTAAGCCCAGCGAAAAGCGCCGCTATCGCGCTGAGTAGGAAATTGGCGAAGGGATGGAAGCGGACGGAGAGATTTTTCAATCTCCGCGATTTGTACCGGAACGGCTGGACCGGACTCATCACCCCAGGTGAGGCACGCGCGGCCATTCAGGTTCTTGAAGACTACGGCTGGGTGCGGAAGGAAACAGACACGCCAGCGACCGGACGGCCCAGCGAGCTGTATGCGATCAATCCGCGAATCGAGGTGCGACATGCAGGCAATTGACCGCTGGCGGAATTGGAAGCCAACCGGCGAAAAGTTTGGCGGTTCCCTCCATAGCGAACTGACAAAACCGACAAAACCCACTTCTGTCAGTTTTGTCGGTTCCAGTCCGGGGAAAGCTAAGAAGTCGTCTCCCGATGAACCCGCTGCGGGTCTGATGGCGCAAGTGGAACTCTTGCCATCGGAGATTCAGGCATGGAACGACGCGATGCGCGCGTGGACTCAGGCCCGCTGCGCCCTCCGCGAGCGAAGCTGGGGCAGTGTGTCGAGCCTGTACGTTGACCACGTAGCCCATGCCCACCAGACCGGCGGCATGTTCGCACCAGACCGCGAGACCTTCCAGGCCATCCTCATGGCGCTGGGGTTCGCGATCGAAGACGGGATGGTTTACGGCCTGCTACTACGCGAGGACGAGGAAGCCGCGCATTGGAGGCCAAAACCACCCTCTCTCAAGCGCAATTCAGCACGCATAATTTCGCGCACCTTACGCAAGTGATTTTAGTGCTCTATATCGCGCGCGAGTTCCTGCCATAAAAGCGAGCGCCGAATCCCGCTGCTGGCTTCCATCGGAGCCGCATTCCAATTGGGGTTTTGCAGTTTGACTGTGAACAGAAAAGCGGCGCGAAACCGGACAACAAATCGACCCCCAATGAGTGCCCCTTAACGGCGCTCAAATGTGCTCTGAAATTGAAATCTGATATGCGCCCAAATTGGCCGCGCTATTCGAGTCCGCTTTCGTGCGCGCTTACCAACACCATGAGATACTCGCGAACGTCCAAGATTGGACGGAGTTTTAGGGAGAGAAATGAATCTGTGGATGGCTCTCAGCCCACTTTCGGCAACGCTCCTGTATTTTGATTACAGTCGAACGCGGGGGCTTTGCGGCGGCCGAATCGCGATCATCGCGAGAGCCGGTTGAAGGATCGACTGCACTGAGATTCAGCCAAAAGTATGCTTCTGTGAAACTCTGCGGAACCCCGTCGCCATGCAGGTAAATGAGGCCAACCATGTCCATCGCACCGGAGTTGCCCTTTTCCGCGGATTTAAGATACCAAGCCAGGGCCTTGCTGTAATTTATCGGCACGCCGGCGCCGTGCATGTACATGTGGCCCAAGTAGTACATGCCACGCTCGTTTCCAGCCGCCGCCGCCAGGCGATACCATCGCATTTCGTCGCTGTAGCTTTGTTGAACACCGTCGCCTCTGCCGGACGAAACGCCGAGATCCATCATCGCGTTTGAATTGCCCTTGTCTGCCGCTTTGCGCAACCAAGTGGCTGCCTTCGCGTAGTCCTGCTGCACGCCTTCACCAGATTCATAGGCGAGGCCGAGATGATACATCGCATCCACGTCGCCCTGACGGGCACGCCGATTCAGTTCAGCAATTCGCTGTGGGTACGCTGCAACAGCCGCGCTAAGAATCAACAGCGCAAGAAGGGCTTTCCATGCGCGATGAGGAGTTCGCACAAAACCTCCAACGAGTACGAGTGAACGATACCGGTCAACAGAAGCGTGGCGGGAAAAGGTTACCCTCGATTGCGCCTCGAATTACGGCCGGCCACCATTTTTCTCCCGAAATGCGCTCCCATTTTTCCTGCCCCTCCGTTTTTCTTCCTAATTTCGCTTTTGTTTTTTCTATCCAGTAAGCGGAAAGGCGTCAACGACTCCGCGATGGCCCCCGGTGTCGGACAATCAAATCGATGCCTGAGGCATCGCTCTACCATCCGACGCAAGGTTCCGCTGATTACCCGCGATGTTCGCGTTGATCTGGTTGAGATGGGTCTGGAACTCCAAATCGGAAAGCGTCTGCTTATGAGCGGACTGCGTCCGCATCCGGTCCGCACTTTGCTGTTCAAGAAATGCCGCTGGACTCGCCATTCGTCTTCTCCTATATGTGCAGCATCGACATTCCCTTGTTGACCGCAGAAGTAATTCCCCCAGCCAGAATGCTATTCATCCAGTTCTGCATCCGCATCTGGCTCTCGGTCGCGTTGATCGTATTCGAGAACAGCCCTGCATTCAACAGGTCGTTGCCCATATTGCCTTCGTTGGTGGCCGCCTGCCCGGTCAGGCTAGAAATCATGTTGTCCACATTGGCGCGTGTGGTGTCCGTCACCTGCTGGTTGCCAGCGTTGGTCCCACCGGAGCGATTGCCGAACTGAGAAGCAGTCTGGATTTTCTGGTTCCCCTGCTTTGCCATCGTGGAAATCTGCGGGGCCAGCAGCTTCGCAATCTTCGACGGATCTCCGCCCAACAGCGCTTGATAGAGGGCTTGCGCTGAATTTACCGCGCCCTTGCCTACACCGGTCGCCCAGGTCGAAAGCTGGCCAGTCTGGTTAATGTCCTGATTCAGATTTTGGTTCTGTCCACCAAACAACGCACCCATGAATCCCATGTCGCACCCCTAAACTCAAATTGATTTTAGGCCCATTGTTTGAACCGCAAAAGAGTTTTCTGCGTTCGTGCCGGAACCGGAGTGCGTTTGGCTTTGCGCCGATTTCCTGCATGAGAACTGTCCCACAGTGAATAGATTGAAAGCCCTGCATGGGTCGGGAGTTCCGGGGATAAATCCGCGCCTCGATTATCAATTAACTGCGCGATGCAACTCACTCGCCGGCCCATTCTCTGGTTGAATCACAACCGACCTATCGATGACGCACACCAGGCTATCATTACTTGCCCCTTTTCACGGGGCAGGAAGCGTTCGACGCTCACGGGTGATAGGTTGCATCCATGGCAGCCCTAGAAGCCTGTGAAGTATGGCTGAATTTGGCCACCGCCCGGACCGCCGCGCGTCCGGCGGCCTGGCAGTGAGGTTTCGGGCGTTCAGGTGTTACGAGGGATCAATTTCACGCTCTAACGCCTGTAGCCGCGCCTTCTCAAGCGCAGCGTGATATCCAGCGGCGTCAGAAACTTTGGGTTACCTAAGGCGGTTTCCCAGTTTTCCGCAATCAAAGCGTCTTCCTCGGCTTCGGTGGGAGCGCGATATTCCAGGCTGAACGGGTTCTCCTCGAAATCATCGGCCGCATTGTTAAAGAAATATTGCAAGACGGCGTTCACAGCGTGCTCAGCGGAAACAGACGCGCTGGCCTTCATATCAGCAAATGCCATCCCCGCGCCGTTGCTGCGAAAGGCATTCAGGCTGGCCGCGAGAAATTCTCTCTCTGGAGCTGTGAGGGATGTTTTGGAGATGCCACATTGGATGCAGGTTGGGGTATTGTGATTGATAGCCATAATTGCCTCCTAAGCAGGTGATTGGGTTAGCGTCGAGTTGGTGATCGAACACCAGCTTGACGCGACTTCATTTCTATTCTGTCCCGACGCAAAACAGCAACACAATTTCGCATGGCAATGCGCACTTAAGTCAGCGCGCGGACTTGACTTCCAAAGGTGTCGCGAATGGATACCCTTCGAGGCCCGATCAAGCCGCCTAAGACTGACATCTCCGAAACGTCCAATCTTGGACGTTCGACGTCGCGTCTGGCACAGCGTCGTATTTTGCGACAAGTGCGTGTGTGCATCCGCGCGAGTGGAGGAACGGCAACAATCGAACGAGCAACGCCCGGCGCTCAGGCGGCTTTGATCTTTACCTGGACACGTCCCAGCCGGGCGGCCATGTTCACCAGCGCGTCCAAGGAGAAGCGCGAGAGGCGGCCCCGCAGCAGGTCATTCATGCGCGGCTGGGTGACGCCGCAGCGCCGGGCGGCTTCCGTCTGTGTCCATCCCTGGCGCTCGACAATGACGGCGATGCTGCGCACGAGTTCCGCCCTGGCTTGAAGGTTCGCGGCCTGCTCCGGCGTGTCGGCAATGGCGTCCCAAACGCTCCTGTACTCTTTGGCCTTGCTCATTTTCGTTCCCTCCTGAGTTGCGCAAAGCGTTCCCTTGCGGTTGCTATATCTCGTTTCGCTGTGGCCTGCGTCTTTTTCTGAAAGGCGTGCAGCACATAGACCGCATCGGCAAGGCGGGCGGTGTAGATGACCCGGTAAATGCCGGAATCCCCGCACGCGAATTTCTTCGACGCCTTTGCCAATACTGGGCATGGGTTTGAAGTCGTCCGGCTGCTCGCCGCGCTGTATCTGGTCCAGTTGATAGCCTGCATCATGCCTGGCGTCCTCTGGAAACTCCCGCAGTCGCTCCAGCGAATCGCCAAGGAACCGGACAGGCTTCATGGAGAGATTATATCAGTGTGGATATATTGCATGACTCTGATGGAATGTACTTAGTCACGTAACGGGTGGGCGTAGCGCAGCTCCCATCGTGGTAGAAAACCGTGGTAGAACTCAAAACGACAAATTTCAAGATGCTGATTATAAAGAAGTAACATGCCGAATGTGAGTGACGCCTCGGACGTGCATCTCATACACGAAATGAAAGGGCTTATCTCAAAATGAAACCTATTACAGTTATTGGAATTGTTCTGATCATTATTGGCGTTGTGGGCTTTGCGGTGGGTGGATTTTCATTCACCCATCAGAAGAAGGATGCCGATATGGGGCCTCTCCAGATTAGCCATCAGCAAACGAAGACTGTGCCGATTCCACCCATTTTGAGCGCGATCACATTGATTGGCGGCATCGGCCTGGTGGTCGTTGGCGCACGCAGCAAATCTTAAAATCTCAAGCCAGTTTGCGAAGAATTCAGACACTTCTATTTTTGGCTTTTGACAGGCGAGGTGATTCCATCGGAAGATGCCTCGCCCGCCAACTTCAGTCAAAATCCCGCGGCGAGGGTTAAGTTATGCAATAGAATTCCCTTGAGAATACCTAAGAATGAAAAAAATGCCGGATAAATCTTCTTTCGCTGAAACCGTTTCCTTTGAAAGTACCCGACGTGAGTTTCTTGTACGTGCAACCGCCGCGGCGGTTGGCACGGCGATCATTCCGGGCGCTGCCGCCGTCGGACAGAACCAGCAAATCCCCGCATCCGCGAACCATTCGGGAACGGTTCACATTCAGGTTGGAAAAGATGTCCGGCACACCATGGCCGGCGGAGCGGGAGCCTCCTGGCACGCGATCGGACCCACCGCATATTTTTATGGACAGAATTCTCGCAACGCTAAGGGAAGCGGCTGGGGTGGCAATCCCCCGCTGGAGTTTCTCCCTGAGTGGGGCGAAGGTCCGCCGACCGGATACCGTCAGCAATGGGACGATCTCGAAAGACATTTCCAATGGCTAGGGCTCGACTTTGTCCGGGTGGAGCTGGAAATGCGCATGTACGAGCCCGAAAAGGGGAAATTCGATTGGCAGAATAGCGAGATGAAAACGCTATATCGGATCCTCGATATCTGCCAGCAGAACCATGCCGATGTTTTCCTGACCCAAATGTGGCAGGACGTCGCGTGGAATCGGATCGACGGCGCCGCGCGCGTCAACAGCGCTCCAAAATCGGTGCCGGACTTTGCGGACGGATTAGGCACGTTGATGGAGCACCTTGTTCACAACAAGGACTACACATGCATTCACTGGCTCTGTATCGTCAATGAACCCGCCGATGATTGGGGATGGTGGCTGGGACCAAAGAAGCAACCCCAGGATTTGATGCCGGCGATTCGCGCCGTCCGTGCCGAGCTCGACCGCCGCAAAATTCCGGTGGCTATTTCCGGTCCGGATTTTATCTACGAAGATAATCTCAAGTCGCCCATTTTCGACTGGGACGATCCTGCCGTCGGGGCATTTGATCTGCACTATTACAGCGAGAACGACCGGATCTCGATGGATTGGATCAAGCCTTCTCTCAAGAAAGCTCGCGCCCGGAGAATACCAATTTTCCTTTCGGAATTCGGCTCGTTTGTAGGTAGCAACCTGGATGGTTCGGACCCAACCATGACGGTATGCGCCGACTATCCCAATCAACTTTTCAATGCCGAAAAAGTTTTGCTCGGACTGAATCTGGGCTTGGATGGATTCAATCGCTGGAGTCTAACGAACCGCGGCGACTTAGATGGCAATTGGCAGTTAGTAAGAACCTGGGATCCTATCCGCTGGAACTATCTCCCGCGAGTGACTCCCGAGCCGGTTCCGTACTATACCTATGGCATCCTGACGAGATTTATTGCAAAGCATTCCGACATTCTTGCAATTGATCTTGGAAGCCCACAAATCCTTGCCTCCGCTCTGCTCAGTCCCGCTGGCCACCTGACGGTGATTGTCTTAAATAAGTCGGCTCAACAGGAAGAGATTACGCTGGGAATTCCAGAAGGTAGAGGAAAATCGGACTTCTATAAATATCAGGTCACGGAAGCCGCAGTGAAGGACTCGAAATATCAGATGTCTCCACTCGCATCATTTCAGATACATTCAACTCAAATGGCGATCAGCGACAAGCTGCCGCCGAAAAGCATCACGGTGTATTCCAACTACCATCTATCGAACGATGATCCCGGCATAATGACCGAGTAGTTAGCGGCTCATTCCCATCCGGCAGGCGCGACGAATCCATGTCCCGCCTGCTCGATCCACTCGGCCACCTGAATCGTCGTTCGGTCACCATAAAGTGGTCCAGCAATTTGTACGCCGATGGGCATCCCCTCGCGCGATCTGCCGATAGGCGCTACCGATGCCGGCAGATAATAGCCGCAGGTAAGCCCGGGCCAGAACATCATGTCGTTGTAGGCGATCTTCTTTCCATTAACGGAATAGCTGCGTTCCCAGGTTGTGCCTTCCTGCATATGCGGCAATGCCGGAACCGCAAACGCCGGGCACAGCAGTACATCCCATTGATCGAAGAAGGTGGCCCAGGCGCGACGGATTTGGTGCCGCCGTTCATTGAGACGCAGCCATTCGTTATGACTCATGTCGGTGGCGCGTAGAGAAACGGCGTTCGTGCGCATATCGTCTTCTGCAAGCTGCGCCTTCGCGACGCGTTTTCGCGTCACTTCTTCGGCAGAATCTCGAGCGCTGAGCGCAGCCTCGACCAGCAACACATATAGACGGTACGCCTCGACCGGATCAAAGGCCGGACGCGCTGTTCGGCTGACTTCGGCCCCCATCTGTTCGAACTGCGTCGCCAACGCGTCGATGGCTATGGTTATATCTTCACTGGTGGCCTGGCCCGCTTCCTGCGACCACACTGCAACGCGCAAATCCTGCAGGCGTCGAACCCGCGGCTCCGGTAGCTTGGTTGTCAGGAGGGTGTCAATTGGATCGGGTCCCGCCAGCGCATCGAGCGCCAGTCGCAGATCGCGGGCCGAACGGGCAAGCGGGCCCAGCACGGTGATATCCACGGGGGAGGCGGCATTCATCATCGAATGGCCCCGCATTGGGCACAGTCCCCAGGTCGGCTTGTGAGCGAAGATACCGCAGAAATGCGCGGGGACCCGCAGCGATCCGCCGATGTCTGTGCCGATCTCCAGCCCGCTGAGACCCGCGGCCACGGCTGCCGCACCACCGCCGGAGCTTCCGCCGGGAGTGCGCGAAAGGTCCCACGGATTCGATGTAGTGCCATATACCGGGTTGTAGGCTTGCCAATCTCCCAGCGCGGTGGGCACGTTGGTTTTGCCAAAGACAACAGCTCCCGCGGCTTCAATCCGCTGCACGGCCAAAGCATCGTGCGCGGCGCGGTGAGTTTTGCGATCCTCAATACCCCAGGTGGATGGTTGATCTTTCAGCTCGAGACTTTCTTTGATCGTCATCGGGACGCCAAATAGTGGACCAGTTCTTGCGGAAGCATCCTGATCCAGCGCCCGGGCACGGCTGCGGGCACGCTCGAAGTCGCGAACGACAACTGCATTGATTTTGGGATTGAGGCGTTCAACGCGAGCGATGGAATGTTCCAGCAATTCCATGCAGCTGATTTTGCGATCGCGCGTCAGCTCAGCGAGACGCCAGGCGGGAAGAAAGGTAAGGTCCATCCAACTCCTCATCTGCCAGGGAAAGAAGTCAAGAACTTTGCCCGACGATAACTTCTATCCTACGATGCAAATCGCAGGGAGGAAGGGACGGACCCTATGTTTCGGGAGACGACTCTTTACTAGACTTGTCCGTCCCTAGCACGTTCCACCTGTTGGCTGCCTAGGGCGCGCTCTGCCTTGCGCGTAGAGATTAGTTCATCGGGACTGCGCAGCACCCCATAGATGATGGCCGCGACTGCTCCGCCGATCAATGGAGCAACGATGAACAGCCATAATTGTTGAATGGCCCACCCCCTCACAAAGACCGCCGCTCCGATGCTGCGCGCCGGATTGACCGAGGTGTTGGTGATAGGAATGCCGACCAGATGAATCAAGGTCAGCACCAGGCCGATAGCAACACCGGCGAATCCCACCGGGGCTTTAATATCGGTTGAGCCGAGCACAGTGAGCACCAGAAACATGGTCAGGATGACTTCCGCCAGGAAAGCTGCCTGCATGTTGAAGAAGCCGGGAGAATGCATTCCGAAGCCATTGGCGCCCAGGCCGCTGACAGAGGCGTAGTAGCCGCCGGGCACACCGCGCGCAATCGCCAGAATGCAGCCTGCGGCGATGATTGCGCCAATAATCTGAGCAATCATATACATAACTGCGTCTTTGCCGCCGATTTTGCGCGACAGAAGTACGCCGAAAGTCACTGCCGGGTTGATGTGGCAGCCGGAGACCGGCCCAATGGTATAGACCATGGCCAACAACGACAGACCGAATGCGAAAGCGATGCCCACGTACCCGATGTGGCTGCCTGCCAACACAGCGCTTCCAACGCCGCCGAAGACCAGAACAAACGTCCCAACCAGTTCCGCGAAATATTTCTTCATTTTTCCCCCTCGGTATTGAAATCAACCGACTATACACCCGTAATTACAGGAACTGCTATCGAAAAGACATAAAAACTTCTGGAAAAACCGCACTATGCGCTGGTTGGGACATTGCCGTTTCAGCTACCTATTCTTCGCGGCTTCCAACAGATTTGCGAGCTTTTGCATCGAGGAGTCGGCAGATATAGAAACATCTCACACAAGCCTCTCCAGGCAACTCTTCAAGGGAAACATCGGGTTTCACCGGTATTTACCGGGAATTCAGTATTTTTATCTTGACAAACCCGTAATTTACCCGCAACGTATCGAAAGGCGCATGTAACATGCATGCGGCGGAAGTCGGCTCTGGCCTCCGTAAAACATCTATGGCAACTATGATGGCTCCCGTTGCATCCAGGGAGGTTCTACGTTGCGACCACTGTAGCCTGGTGCAATTCAGCACCAGCAATTTGCTGTGCAGGCGCTGCCACAAACCCCTGGAAGTAGAAGAGCCCGAGGTGATCGCGTCCTCCGCCGTTGAGGTGATGGGCACACGCTCGTCAGGAAGCCGAAACACAAAGGTTGCGGTCCGGTTGCGCGAGCTACGCAATGCGCGTCATCTCAGCCAGCGCCAATTGGCGGCCCGGCTGGACGTGCCACGCACTTACATTTCAAAAATTGAAAATGGACGCGCGCTGCCTACGTTGTCCTCGTTACAGCGGCTGGCGGCAGCACTCGCGGTTCCCATGTGCGAGATGGTGCACGATGTCCGCTTTGAACGGGAGCGCGAAATCGCAACCATGATGGAAGATCCTTTTCTGGCGGAGATCGCCGGATGGGCGTCAAGCCTGGACCCGTTGCACCGCGCCATGGTCCTTAGCCACCTGCGGGAAATGTCTGGTGGAGGCCGACGAACAGCATAAATTGAACGATTGCAAATAATGAAATTTTTTGTGAATGGCCCTCCCCCTCCTCCCCCATTTCACGCTTGTTTGCAGCCTTTCCGGGCACTATGCTACGGTCGAAAGAAGTAGAGGTCTTCCGCATTGTCTCCAGTCCACCCACCCGTCCGCCTCAACGAACTGTCGGCGGAAGAGTTGGCGCTTTACCGGCAGCTTGATCCGGAGCGCATTCCAAAACACATTGCCATCATCATGGATGGCAATGGCAGATGGGCAGGCATGCGCCGCCTGCAGCGATTTTTTGGCCACCAGCAAGGTGCAGAATCGGTCCAATATGTCGTCGAAACCGCTTCGCGCATCGATCTTCCCTGGCTCACGCTCTATGCGTTTTCGCTCGAAAATAATTTGCGTCGTCCGGAGACGGAAGTCTCCTTCCTGATGCGCCTGCTGCGCACCTATCTCGTCTCCAACGTGAAGCGGATGAACGACAACAACGTCCGCATCGCGTATGTAGGACGCATCACCGAATTGCCCGGTGAAGTGCAGGAAACCATGCGCTGGGCCGCCGAAGAAACAGCACGGAACACCGGCACTACACTGACATTGGCGTTGAATTATGGAGCGCGCAGCGAAATTGTCGATGCCGTTCGCGGCGCCCTGAAACGCATGGCCGCGAACCATAACGGCGCGCTGACGCTCGACGCGCTGCTTGCCCAATTGACGGAAGAACATATATCGGAGTCGCTCTACACTGCCCACATGCCCGATCCCGACCTGGTGATCCGAACCAGCGGCGAGATGCGCATCAGCAATTTTTTGCTGTGGCAGATTGCATACTCGGAAATTTATGTCACCGAGCGCTTCTGGCCGGATTTCCGCGGCAAGCATCTGCTGGAAGCGATTCGAGACTACCAGGGACGGGAGCGCCGTTTCGGGGGACTTTCCACCCCGGCGGAAAATAAAGCTGTTGATTCCGAGCAGGCGCTGGTGCGGTAGAAGAATTCGGGTGCCCCGGTTTCAAAAAAACTCCTCCCGTTCTGACATAATTCCTTCAGACCAATCGATTGTTGATAATAAGAGTGCAATCGCCGAAGCTCTGCCGTTCCAGCTTGTATAAGAAAGTTCAAACATGAAGCGCATTTTGACCGCGGTCATTTTAATTCCGCTGGTGGTGGGGTTGATTCTGTGGGGGCCGTTCTGGCTGCTGATATTGGCGGCATGGATCATTGCCGAACTGGCGCTCCACGAATATTTGAGTTTGGCTGAGGCCTCGGGCTCTCGGCCTCCACGCTGGCTGGCAGTGATTTATTGCGCAATCCTCTTCGCGGTCGGGTATTGGGTGCCTGCCTTCCTGCTGCCTGCTCTCGGAATCGGCGCACTGGTATTTCTGGGCATCTGCTCGCTGCGCTCGCCACTGGAAAAAGTGTTGAGCGATGCGGCCTGCGGATTTTTCGGGCTGATCTATGTTGCGTTCCCGCTGGTGCTGGCGCCTTTATTGACAACCTTGGAAAATGGCATCGCACAGCTTCTGTTTCTACTCGTCGTCGTATGGGCTGGGGACGTCGTCGCACTCTATGTTGGGAGTACGCTGGGGCGGCGCAGCATGGCGCCAGTCCTGAGTCCGCAGAAAACATGGGAAGGCGCGGCCGGTTCAATGATTGGAAGTATTCTCGCTGGGCTGGCCATCGTCGGCTTCGGAAATCATCTTTATCGGCATGGGTTTTCGCTGCTACTCTACACCCAGCCGTTGTGGTACTGGGTGGGGATGGTGATTCTGCTAAACGTCGCCGCACAGATCGGCGACCTGCTGGAATCGGCCATCAAACGCGGAGCAAAGATTAAGGATTCCGGCTCGATTCTTCCTGGTCACGGCGGCGTGCTGGATCGCATCGATGCACTGCTGCTGGCGCTGCCGGTGCTGTGGTATGTTCTGCTTTTCCACCAGGCATATTGATCCTGACAGGACACTCGAGAAGACATTGAAACATCTCGCAATTCTTGGTTCCACCGGCTCTATCGGCCAAAGCACGCTGCGCATTGTCGAAAGCTATCCCAGCCGCTTTGCCGTTGCGGGCCTCGCCGCTGGACGGAATGTGGATGCGGCCTTTGAGCAGTGCCGGCGCTGGCGTCCTCGGGTGATGTCGCTGGCCGACGAATCCCTGGCCGACGTGCTGCGCGATCGGCTTCGCGCCGCCGAAATCACGGGGATTGAAATCGTTCACGGAGCTGCGGGTACAGTCCATGTTGCCACACTGCCGGAAGTAAATTTCGTCGTCAGCGCGATTGTGGGTGTCTCAGGACTTGAAGCTACCTATGCGGCGATTGCCGCAGGGAAAGCCGTCGGTATTGCGAATAAGGAATGCCTGGTAGCAGCCGGAGAAATTTTAATCGACGAGGCCCGCCGCAAAAACGTGACGCTGCTTCCCATCGACAGCGAGCATAACGCCATCCACCAATGCATGCGCGGTGGAAAGCAGCAGGAGGTCCGCTCGATCTGGTTGACCGCCTCCGGCGGCCCGTTTCGAACATTGCCGCTCGACCAGTTTGAAGCGATCACAGTCGCGCAGGCGCTGAAGCATCCCACCTGGGTGATGGGCCGGCGGATCACGATTGACTCCGCGACCATGCTGAACAAAGGCCTTGAAATCATCGAAGCCTGCCGCCTGTTCAACCTGCCGCCCAGCGCGGCGCGAGTCACCGTGCATCCGCAGTCGACGATCCATTCACTGGTGGAATTTATCGATGGCAGCATTCTCGCGCAGCTCTCCGTCACCGACATGCGCCTGCCGATCTTATATGCCCTGACCTATCCTGAGCGCATTGCCTCCGACTTGACATTCGACCTGCCGGCCCTCGCGCAACTGGACTTTTCTCCGCCGGACTTTGCCCGCTTCCCTTGCCTGCGTCTCGCGTATCGGGCCGCGGAAGTGGGCGGCGAATACTGTATCGCGTTGAATGCGGCGGACGAAGTTGCTGTGGAAGCATTCCTGGCCGGACAAATCCCTTTTCTTGCCATCCCGCGTACAATTGAACGAGCGCTGGAGCAGACGCCGAACCGGCATCCTGCAACGATTGCAGAAGTATTGCAGGCCGATTCCCGCGCCCGGGCGACAGCCCGTGAAATTTTAGCTTCCGGTTGAGAAGCTGCAATACCTGAAGAGAACGGACACCCCCAAAACCGCATGACATTTTTTCTGGTAAGTCTCGTCTCCATGCTGATCATGCTCGGCGTGCTTGTGCTGGTGCATGAGTTTGGCCATTTCGTCGTCGCCAAGCTGTGCGGCGTCCGGGTGGAGACCTTCTCCATCGGGTTCGGCAAGCGCCTCTTCGGCTTTCGCCGGGGAGACACCGATTATCGGATCAGCCTGCTGCCGCTCGGCGGCTATGTAAAGATGGCCGGCGAGCTGCCCATCGAAACAGCTTCCGGCGACCCGGGCGAGTACGCCAGCCATCCGCGCTGGCAGCGAGTTTTGATCGCCTGCGCCGGACCGGCGGCAAATTTTCTACTGGCGCTGCTATTGGTGACCGGCGTCTACATGGGGCACAACGAAGTTCCCAACTATCTCAGTCAACCTGCGGTTGTGGATTATGTGCAGCCGGGTTCCGCAGCGGCAGCAGCAGGGCTGAAAAATGGCGACCGAATCGTGAGGTTCGATGGGGTTGAAAATCCAACCTGGCAGCAAATTTATCTGCGATCGGTTCTGAATTTGAACCATTCGGTTTCGCTGGGTGTGGAGCAGAATGGGCAGCAACAAAATCGAATGCTGCAGTTGAAATCTCCCGCCGATCCCGACAATTTCACCTTGCAGGACGTGGGCTTCACTCCGGTAGAACAAAACCAGCCGCTGAAGGTTGCGATGGTAGAAGGCGGAATGCCTGGCGCGAAAGCGGGATTGAAAGCTGGCGACGCCATCCAATCGGTGGATGGAGTTACCTTGCATTCGCTGATATCCATGATCCTGTACCTGCAGCAAAACGGCGGCAGGCCGGTCATGCTGGGAATTTTGCGCGGCAATGAACATCTTTCCCTGGCAATCCAGCCGCAGCCTTTGGCAGGGCCGAACGGTGAGACGTCCTACAAAATTGGGTTTTCTACCGAGCCGCCGCCCTATCACGTCGAACGGCTCTCGTTGCCCAAGGCATTCTCCCGGTCGGTCAAGGAAAACGCGAAAGAATCCACACTGATCTTCGACGTGCTGCATCGCGTACTGACCAATCGAATGTCGGTTCGCACATTGAGCGGCCCGGTCGGCATTGCCCGCGAAACCGGCTATGTTGCCGCTCTGCCCGGATGGGCCCCGCTGATGAGCGAAACGGCGATGATTAGCCTGAACCTCGGCATCCTGAATCTGCTGCCAATCCCGATCCTGGACGGCGGAGTGATTCTCTTCCTGCTGATTGAAGCCATCATGCAGCGCGACCTAAATGAAAAATTCAAAGAGCGAGTTTATCAGGCGGCGTTCGTGTTTCTGATCTTGATGACGGTATTTGTGCTGTTCAACGACCTCTCAAAGATTCCAACCTTCGCAAAACTAAAATTGTGAGTTATTCCAAAAGGAGCAGATTTCATTGCGCAACCCGAAAAGCCTGCTTCGGATACACGAGAATCGCTCCTCCCTTGCTGAGCCGATCGTGCAAAGCCTTTCTGTCAATGTCCTGAACAGCGGTATTTTCTTTTACCGCAAGGCTGGCCGCCACGCCCGCGGCCTGACCCAGAATCATATATTGCGGCTCCATCCGTAACGACGAATACGCAACATGGCTGGCGGATACGCAGACGGACACCAGAAGATTGCTCGCCTGTTCGCGCTTCGGCAAAAGCACTCGATACGGAATTTGATAGGGGCGCACAGGCACCTCTGTATCGCCCTCGTTCTGCACGTTGCCATCCGGCATGGCGACACGCTCAAAGTTATGGGAGTCGATGTTATAAGAACCCATGCCGATCGCATCAGGTTGGGTTCGGTCCGTCTGTACATCTTTCTGGGTCATGACATATCCGCCAATCATGCGCCGTGATTCGCGGACATAGAGCTGCGCTGGCCAGTGATTCGTGTCGGTAAATTCATCCTTGGCGAGTCCCCATGTATTGACCTGCTGACGCAACTGGGCTGGCACCTGCGTGTCGTGCACCAGGAAATAGAAAAATCCTTTGGTGTAGTTGGCGTGATCCTGCCAAATGGCTTCCCGCTCTGCGTACGACGCATTCGGGAACTTCCAGTCCCCGCCAATGTAGTCCGTCGAGAAAGGCCCATTGTTGTTGAAGTCCGCTTTATGGCCGGGGATGCCGATCTGAATCGTGAGTTCATCAAAACGCGGCACGCGGCCATATTGCCGCACAAATCCGTGAATGTAATTCGCCAGCAGTTGATAATTGTGCGGATCATAATTCTGCGGCTTCGGAAACGGGATTTGATTGCGCCGATCCTGCGTAAGAATCAAACGAAAGTTATACGACTGAACCTTCTGGTCCGCGCTCCCGGCAGGCGCAGGCGGACCCGGAGTAATTTCTGGAAGCAGTTTTCCATCTGGCCCATATGCTGAAAGTTTGAACTTAAATTGATGGCCGGGGCTTTCCGCCCGCACTCCCGCAAGACTTTCTCCATACTGCGCCACGCCCTCTCGTCCCCATGCATACGAGACTCCGGCGGCAGCCATCAGATCGCCTTCATATGTGGCGTCGGCGAAGACTTTCCCAGTCCAAACGGCTCCGTCTTCGGTAGTAATGCTTACCAGGCGATTTCCGGTCTTCGCGACTCCATCTTTTTCCCGTAGCCTTTCGTGGAACCGGATGTCTACGCCCGATTCCTTCAGCATAGAGCGCAAAATTTCCTCTCCCACATGCGGCTCAAATCTCCACGCAACGGTCTGATCGAATTGCGACATGTCATAGTACTGGCCTGCACGTTCGAAGAATTCGAGCGCGTATCCGCCAATCACATTTCTGTCTCCGACATCGGTGGCGGACAGGCCGCCGGTGAGCATTCCGCCGACATGGTTTCCGGGTTCGAGAAGCACAACATGCAGACCTTCGCGGGCAGCGGCGATGGCTGTGATCGCGCCTCCGGCAGTGGCGCCATAAACGACCAGATCGTAGGAAGTGGATGCGGATGCCGATGAGGCAAAAATCCGTGGAACAAAGATTAAGGAGATAGACAAAAAGATGGCGAGAGAACGGCGGCGCAAAAAATGCATACCTAGTTATATAGGCAAGCTATCGAACCATGCATTCACCCGTTGCTCTAAGGCCGCGACACCGGAATCTCCAGCGGTTCGTTTTGCTTTGCGGGAGGGTGCTCCAGATGCTCTTCTTCCGATTCGGACACTTTGGCGATGCTGCTCAACGAGACCTGCTCCACACGGGCAAAGATCAAACCTGCGGGGATTACGCCCAGAAAAGTAACTGCGAAAAGTGTCAGTCCGCAAGCCGTCGCCGCTTCGGGGCCAACATTAAGAATCTTATTCAGCACCTCGATGGTGGCCATCTGCGAACCGCCACCCACTACCGGCAGTTGCAATACGGATCCCGCCATACTCGCGGCCATTAGAACAACGGTTTGCGCAGCCGGAATGGATTCAAGTTCCGTAAGGCGGAATCCATGCACGATGGCGACATACGCCAGCGCAATCAAACCCCACGTAAGGAATGAATGGAGGAGAATTAAAAAAAGATCAGTCCAGCTGCTGACCGAATCCAGGCCGACGCTGAAGGCCAGCACTTTTTCCTCCGCCACTTCTCCGGCTTTCGTTGAGATCACTCCAAAGACGCGACGTGCGGCAGCGCCGATCGTTGGCCCGGCAACGCGAATGGCAACCGCAATGAATGCCAGCATCAGGGCCAGCACGATGCCGAGATAGCCAAAGCGGCGAAACTCCTGGTGATATGGCAGCATTCGCACCGACGTGCTGACCGTCAGCGTAATGGCGATGATGGCCGCCGCCGCCAACAGATCGAAGACGCGCTCTACCGTGAGCACGCCCAATTGCGAAGTGAATGTGACTCTTTGCCGCCGGGCGATGAGATAAGGACGTACAAATTCCCCCAACCGTCCGAAAACCGCGATCGAGGTGAAGCCGATGAATTGTGCCGGAATCATTTGCGCCGGGGTAGCTGGATGAGTCCGGCGAAGGAACACGCTCCAGCGGAAAGCACGGGTCACATAGGCTGCGTAGGTCAAGATAAGGCCCAGCAGCAGATGCAGCCAACTGATGGATTCAAATGCCTGCGCCAGCGCCGACCACTCGAACCGCTGCAGCGTGCGGACCTGGATATAAACCAGAACTGCGAGAACGGCGAAAACCGCTCCCATAACCATCCATCGATGTCGTTTCATGCGGGCTCTTTCACTATTTGCTTTTGCCGGAATTTCACTGATTGCCCTACGGGTGGGCGACAACGCTGGCGATCGCCGAAGCTGCGGGATGCAAAGTGCGTTGCCGTCGCGCCTCGCGCAGCTTCCGCTGATTGTAATCGTGGATCACGCTGGCAACGTAGCGCCGCGTGGCAGGATAAGGCGGAATACCGTGATAGCGTGCAACCGCGGCCGGCCCGGCATTGTAGGCAGCCAGTGCCAGTGCCAGGTTTTCGTGGTAATACATCAGCAACGCATCCAGATAGGTTGTTCCCCCGGCGACGTTCTGTTCTGGAGCAAAGCTGTTCCTCACGCCGAGATCTGCCGCCGTTCCCGGCATCAATTGCATTAAACCCTGCGCTCCCACGGGAGAGATCGCACGAATGTGGCCGCCGCTTTCCGCGTGCACCACGCTGGCCAGCAGGTCAGGATCAAGATTATGCTTTGCCCCTGCCTGATGCAGCAGGCCCGGCAAATCGATCGGGGCGGCAACAATAGACGCCGCCTGCGGTTTTATCTGCGGAGAATCGGAGATCGAAACCACCGGAACCATCGCTACAGGTTCCTGGCGGAGGATATCCTCCGCCGCTACATCCAGGTAATTGTCTTCAGAAGAGGTGAGAAAGAGACGGACCTGTCCATTAAGATTCTGTTGGTGATCGCACACCAGATCGGCTCCGGTACGCAGATAGACTCGATCGGCCGCATGGGCAGGCAGAAGACATCCCGCCGCAAAAATGGCGGCACTGGCCAGCAGGAATGTTTTCAATCTCTTCATTGTGCGTCTCATATCAACTGCCGGCCGTATCGACCGCCGGTATCGCGAATGATGCGAAATTGCGCTCGGAGGCTCTTGGCGAATCGTTCAGCATCCGCAGAATCGCGTGGGCCGCGCCGTCCTCATCGTTACTGCCGGTGATCGTCCAGCCGTTCGACTCCGCCATCGCCAGCAACTCCGCAGCGGCATTCTTCATCACGATTGGCTGCCCGGCAAATACCAGCATATCGGCGTCGTTCATATTGTCGCCGATGCAGGCGATCTCCGCTGCATTTATTCCTCGCTCGCCCGCAAGTCGTGCAATTGCAGCACCTTTCGAGCAGCCGCGGGGCATCAAATCCAGCACGGAAAGGTCCCGATGGATATATTCCGTCCGGTGGAGGGAGATATTCTGCCGCAGAGGCAAAACCTCCGGAGAATCCAGAAATATTCTGGCCTTTTTCATCTCATCGACCGTGCCGCAAATCATCGCCTGGATGGGCTCATTTCCCGAATCAAAAGCGGTTTCCAAGGGGAGGCAACATGCAATCTCATGCCGGTTGGAATCGACCCAGCGTGGAAGCCGTTGGTGCAACGCATCGATATCCTGAACCGCCATCGAACCGGGACCGGTCCTCTCGAAGGTGAAGATCAGCGATTCGCGGTAATCCATCAGATGCCGGCAGAGCAACAGCGCGGTCGCAACCGGCATACTGGTGCGCTGCATCCGTTCGCCTGCCATTGTCCGGGTAATGGCGCCGTTGGAGCTGACCAGCACGGTGTTGTGGTGGAACCCGGCGGAATCGAGAACCGTACATGCATAGCTGTGTCTGCGGCCTGTAGCGAAAACAACTTCAATTCCGGCCTCGACTGCCTGCTGCAAGGCAGAAAGAGTAGGTTGTGTCATCAGGCTTTGACCGTTCAGCAGCGTGCCATCGAGGTCGCACACCAGCATACGGGGACGCGCTGCCGGATTGATGGCTGGGGAGATTGGCACTCTCTTAGTGTAATCGGCGAAAATAAATGGATGATAATGCTATTCGGGACCGGATGCTGTGCCAACGATGGAGGCGGACGCTATGACAACTGAGGTTAATGTCTGCCCACATTGCGGCAAGCCGGTTTCCGGCCCAGAGACAGGCGCATCTTCCTCGCCTGCCACTCCTTCTGCGGCCGCGGAAATAAAGGAAGAGAGGGAATACGACCATCGCGGTATCCTGCTGCCTCGTCGCACGCGCATGGGCGGCATCATCGTTCCGCGGTAACAAGCCTCGCATCGACAGCGATAATAGCCAATGACAGAACATTTATATTACGCAGATTCATTTTTGACCGACTTCGACGCCGTGGTCACGGAGATCCACGAGCTTTCCCGCGACAACGGCCAGTCGCTGTGGCGAGTGGCACTGGATCGGTCCGCTTTTTACCCCACCAGCGGGGGACAGCCGCACGATTCCGGGCAGCTTCTCGCCAAGGCGCGCAGCGGCGCTGAGCTAACTGCCGAGATTGTTGATGTCGAGGAAGATGAACACGGAGAAATCTGGCACCATACTGCGAAACCGCTCTCCGCGGGCACGCCGGTGCGCGGTCGTGTCGATCCGGCGCGGCGGCTCGATCACATCCAGCAGCATTCCGGTCAGCATCTTCTCTCTGCCGCGTTTCTCGAGATTTCAAACGCGCCCACAGTTTCATTCCATCTGGGAGAGACGGTTTCGACCATCGATCTTGCGACCGGCACGATGAGTGAAGATACGTTGCGGAGGGTCGAGGAGCTTGCCAACCGGATCATCGCCGATGATCGACCCGTCCGCGTCAGCACGATTTCGAAAGCGCAGGCGGAAGCATTATTTCAATCCGGTGAGTTGCGGAAGTTGCCGCCGCGAGACGGCGACATCCGCGTAATAGAAATTGTCGGCGGCGAAACTCCCGGCGGCACGAAGCCTTTCGACCTGAATGCCTGTGGCGGAACGCATGTGCGTTCCACCGGTCAGATCGGCGGCCTGCATCTGCGCGGCATAGAAAAAGTTCGGCAGGGCTGGCGAGTGCAATTTGTCTGTGGATTGCGAGCCATGCGCTCCGCGCGTTCCGACTTCCAGAACCTGACCGAAGCGGGACGCAAACTTTCCGTTGGGCTTGCGGAAATACCAGAGGCCATCGAGCGTCTGCAGGCTGACGGAAAGCAAGCAGCGAAACAATTGCAGGTGCAGATGCTGGAGCTGGCACGCTATCGCGCCGCGGAATTGATTCGCGAAAGCACGATCGTGGAGGGGATTCGCCTGATCCATCGGCAATTCAGTCCAGCAGACGCGGCGGACCCCGCGTATATAAAACTGCTGGCTAGCCAACTCACAGCGCAGGGGGAAAAGACCGCGGCTGTCTTCACTTGGCGCCCGGGGGCGAAGGAGGAACTCGGAACCGTCATCCTTGCCCGTAGTCGCGATCTCGCTTTCGATTGCGGAACGTTTTTGCGAGAGATACTGAGCAAGTCTGGCGGACGCGGTGGCGGGTCAAAAGAGATGGCGCAGGGTTCGGTCTCGCAAGAATATCTGTCATCCGTTATGGATGCCTTGACCGCAGCGGCGCTCGGGGACCCTTAGAGCAGTTCTATTCGAACTGCAGGGCGGGGCTTTATTTCGTACAGCGTTTTTTGGGGAACCGCTACACATGGCGAAATCTTCTTCGAATATTCCTCGAAAGAAATTGCTCTAACGCGCGATGTATACTCCGCGGCGCACGAATCTTTCATCGTAGAGCTGCTTCAACATGAAATCCGCAACATCCGCACGTGCAATGCTTTTCGCGGCGGGCGGCAGCGCGTCCGCCTCAATTCGATATCGGCCTGTAAATGCACCGTTGGTCAGCCGGGGAGGCCTGACAATCGTGTAGTCCACCTCGCTGGCTTGCAGTCGACGTTCCTGCGCCGCTTGATCCTGAAATGGATACTTTAATACCGTTCGCCGGATAACATTGAGCGCCACCCGGCTTATGTAGCTCTGATATTTTCCGGCATCGTCTGCCACCCCTGCCGCTCCCAGCACGATCAATCGTCGCACTCCGTTTCTTTTCATGCCGGCAAGTATGCATGCGCTGGCTTGATCCAACAGATCGTTTTCCTTCAACGACCGCGATCCAAGCGTGGACAATACCGCATCGCTTCTGGCAATAACGGAATTCACAGGCTCTCCGTCGCGCGCATCTCCTGGCAACTGCATGACTCCCACAGGGAAGCCGTCCGCCGCGACTTTGCGAACCAGACACACGATCTCATGCCCTTGAGCCAGCCCTTGCGTAACAAGCTGGAGACCAGTTGCGCCCGTTGCTCCAAAGATCGCAAGCCTCATCGTGTGTCTCCTTCTCGATTGCCCGAAGTTACCGGATTGCTGAACAAAACGAGTTTAGCGGCTGCGTCCACCGCCGCCTCCGTGACTTCCGCCCGCACCGCCGGGGTGTCCACCTCCACTGGGATGCCCACCACCCGGATGGCCGCCGCTGTAATGTCCTTGAGGCGTGTGGCCCTGCGATCCGCCGTGGTATCCGCCCGGGTTATTGCCGCCGTGGTAATTGGCGGAGTGGCCCCGGTTGGTATTTCCCAGATTGCGATTTCCGGAATTGTTATAGTTCCCGTGATTGTAGTTCCCACGATTGTTACCCGGATTGTAGCCGCCTCGGTAATAGGCCCCTCGGGTCCCGGCATATCCGCGCGGAGGACCACCGGGCCGGTTATAGCCATGATTGACCACAGTGCGACTGCGGGTGATGTAGGTGTTGTGGTTGTAAACCACTGTACGATTTCGCCAGTCCGGTCCCCAGTGGTGATAGCCCCAGCCCCAATGGCCCCATACTCCGATCGCGACTCCGACTCCAAAGCCAATTGCTAGTCCACTGCCGAAATAAACTCCGCGAGGAGGACCATAGTAGTAGCCGGGAAAAACGACCACAGGCGCTCCGTACACCATCCACGGATCGTATACAGGAACGTAGACAACCTCAGGGTTCGCGGGGGCGATGACAATATTTCCATTGTCCTGGGAAACCACCTGCTGCTCCGTGTTGTGTAAGGTCCCAGCAGTCTGCGCACGCTGACGCATGGCCTGCACAGCCGTCATTACGTCGTCTGGCTGGTTGTAGTAGGCATTTCCAAGGTCGGTCGTCCATTGGATATTTTTATCCATCTGGGCAAGAACCGACGGAAAAGCGACCAGTGCCTTTACACTCGGGTCCCAGTTCTGTTCATTGGCAGCCGCGCCGAGTTGATCGGGCGATAGATTGCCCTGCGCCTGCACCCACCGGTCGGCCTCGACCACCTGCGTCGGATAGGTCGAAGCCGCCAGCACCTGAGCCACCAGCGCATCCGGATAGAGTGCAATTGGCGCCACCAACTGACCCAGCTGATCCTGATTCAATGCCTCGCCCTGCGGAGCGCCTTCCGGAGCCGCCCCCTGATCGGCCGACATAGTTGACTGCTGTGGAGGCGGTGGTGGCGGCTCGCTTTCCGTTTGAGCATACAAATTGCCCATAGTCATTGGCGTAATCAAAACGATCAGCGCCAATGCAGAAACCTGCTTCAGAATTCGCGCCGTCCAGCCAATTCCATTGAGCTGCGAACAGTCCTGGGGAGCGGTGCTGTTCAGCCCCGCCACAAACGAATCTACCGAAAACTCGTACGGTTCAATACTGGATTTCATTTTCCCTCTCTCACCTGGCGAGCAGATCGCTTTTCTTACCGGTTCAGCCCCGGTATGGGATAACCAATCCGGCACAACGGCCAGCCTCGAAACGCCTGCCACGCTCGATATTACGTGAGCCGCAATTCGCAGCAGCCCAAATCGACCGCGGGGAGTATTCCGATTGCCAAACCGGTAAACCCATCCGCACAAAGATAGTTGCGGGATCGACGAACTCCCCGTTTGCCTTGGGGAAAAAGCAGGACCGTTGGCGCTGCCCTTCCGCAGGGTCCACATCCGCTCTACTCTATACAGGTGCGTATTCTGATTCGGACTGGCATTCGAAACGGCGTTCTGCTAGCTGCTTTTGTTTTTCTGGGATGCAACTTGACAGAAGCAGCCCAGCTTCATAGGGCAACTTCTGCGGCAGACGCAGTCCCGACCCCTGCCATTTCTCAGCCCATTTATCCGCTTGCCCAGGTCCATGCGGGCCAGCACGGCACCGCCTATACCGTGTTTGAAGGGAGCAAGCCGGAACCAATCGATGTCGAAATTCTCGGCGTGCTCCACGATGCCATCGGCCCCGGCAAGGACATGATTCTGGTTCGGCTCGACGGAACCCGATCGGAATACATAGGCGTCGCGGCGGGTATGAGCGGTAGCCCGGTTTACATCGATGGCAAATTACTGGGAGCCATTGGATATCGCATTGGCCAGTTCACCAGGCAACCGATCGCCGGCGTCACTCCCATTGGGCAGATGCTGGAAGTATTTTCCGCAGCTTCACAACAGCGGGAAAACAATTCAGTCAGCGCCGATTTTTCGGGTACCTCGGTCGAGAATCCGCAATCCAGCGTTGCCTCGCCGGGGCTGCCGCAAAGTTCGTCGAGTTATGGAACGCTGCAGCCCATTGAAACTCCGCTGATGTTCAATGGATTTTCCCGGAGCGCAATTGATCTGTTCGAGCAACGCCTGCCTTCCCCTGGCCTTACGCCGGTCTCTGGCCTTGGCGGAGCCAGCCCCAAGAAGATCGATCCCGCGCCCATCGTGCCTGGTTCTGCGATCAGTGCCATCATCGTATCCGGCGACTTTAACATGGCGGCGACCTGTACGGTGACGTATGTCGATCCCAGGCGGCTGCTGGCCTGCGGCCATCCCATTACACGCTTCGGAGACGTTTCGCTTCCAATGACCAAGGCCCAGGTGGTCACGACCATCGCCTCCTCGCTCGACCCCATGAAAGTAATCAATACCACGCAAACGGTGGGATCGTTTACCGAGGACCGATCCTCAGGGATTCTCGGCGTCTTCGGAAAACCGGCCCATATGATTCCTGTCTCATTGGCGATGGAAGGCGCTCTTGCACCTCACACCTATCGCTTCGCCATCGTCGAACATCCGCGATTGACCTCCGCCGCGCTGGTGGCCACCATTTATCAGGCGATGCAGGACGCGAACGCATATAGCGATCCAGCGACATACAACCTGCGGGGAGAAATTGCGGTAGCCGGATACCCAGCCGTGAAGATTGACGACTGGATTGCGCCCGAAAACCAGCAGCCCGCCAGCCTGGGAACGGCGATTGCGGTCGCTCACCGTTTCGACGATATTTTCAGCAACACGCGCGAGCTGCCGAACATTCAAAACATCTCTCTCACGCTTGATACTTTTCCGGGACAGCGGTCTGCCGATCTAATCGATGCGCATGTGCTGAACCCAATCGTGCATGCCGGGGATCGCCTCACGGTCGAGGCCATATTGCATCCCTACCGGCAGCCGCAACGCGTTGTTCGTCTTGAAACCCGGCTGCCGGAAACGCTGTCGCCTGGACCGGTGCGACTGCTGGTCAGCGACGGAACCACGCTGGATCATACGCTGCGGCTGGTTCCCAGTTCGTCCGCGCCATCGCTGGGCCTGGGCGAGACGATTGCGCGATTGAATCGATTGCATCCCACGAACAAACTGTATGTAACCCTGCTGGCTCCCTCGCCCCAGGCCACATTGGACGGACACGATCTGCCATCCGTTCCTTTGACGATGGCCAATGTTCTCGAGCCCGACGAAGCACGTGAAGAATTTACACTTGACGGCGAAACTGCAATTCCGCTCAGCGCAACATCCCTCGACCTGGCGCTCAATGGCGCCCGGGTCGTTACCTTGAACGTGCAACCCTGAATTCGCCGCCACGCTCGAATCGTTTCCGCCGTGCAACCCCCGGGCCGCCTCCATTCGATACACTGAAAAACAGACATGCGGACCCGCCTTCTTATTTTTTTGGTTCTCTCGGTTTCAGTGTTTGCGCAGGCCCAGGGCACCCAGCTCTGGAAGCAATCCAGCTACGAAGATTTTGAAAAAGGGACGCCACACGGAGTTGCGATTCGCAGCGACGGCAGCCTCGATCCTTCGCCCGTCGCCGCCGAGGTGCTTACCACATCGGCTTCCTATATCTGGTCGGCAGCTGCCGACAGCCAGGGAAATGTCTATCTCGGCACCGGCTCTCCGGCAATGGTGCTGAAGGTCACTCCCGATGGAAAATCCACCAAACTGCTGGAGACACCGGATGTTTCCGTGCAGGTGGTTCGACTCGGCTCAGATGGAATGATCTACGCGGCGACACTGCCGAATGGCAAGGTCTACCGCATCGACCCTAAGGGAGCGGAGACAAAAATTGAGAGCGCATCGCACCCGGATTCCAAAGCGGCTGCAAATCACGCGTCGCAAACCAATGGCAGCGCGACTGTTGTTTTCGATTCGAGCGTTCTCGAATCGAAGCCAAATTACATCTGGGACCTGGCATTCGATGGTAAAGGCCGCTTGTATGTGGCCACCGGCGGACCTGCGGCGATCTATCGGGTTGATGTGAAAAACCGCGCCGCCAAGCCGGAAAAGTTTTTTGAGAGCAGCGAACAGCATATTCGCTCCCTGTTGTTTGCCCCGGACGGCACCCTATATGCGGGCACCGATGGCCGCGGTTTGGTGTATCGCATATCGCCGGAGGGCAAAGGGTTTGTGCTCTTTGAAGCGCCAAAGCAGGAGATCCCCGCCATGGCGCTTGATCCGCAAGGCAATCTGTACGTTGCCGCGTTGGGTGAAAAAAACCGGACTAGTTTGCCGCCGCTTACCGTCCACAGCGGGCCTACCATGACCATCCGAATTGTGGTTCCGGGATCGATCGAGTCTTCCAACGACAGCACACTGATTCCGAACGGTACCGTGATCTATCAGATCAGCCCCGACGGCGCTCCGCGAGAATTGTGGAGTTCCAAACATGATGTTCTCTATGCGCTCGCCTGGCAGCAAAACAACTCCGGCGGAAGTGGACTGCTGGCTGGGAGCGGCAATCTGGGGCATCTCTATCGCATCGCCGCCGACGGAACCTATGCCGACCTGGCGCATCTGGAAGCGAAACAGGCAACCGCATTTGCGCTGACTAGAGCCACGTTTTACGCAGCCACCAGCAATCTGGGCAAGTTGTATAAATTTGCGGCGGCGGCAGCAGGCAAAGGCAACAACTCCAGCTACACCAGCCAGGTCCATGATGCGAAATTCTTTTCGCAATGGGGTCAAGCGCGGATGCGCGGAGATGGCAGTTACGATCTGTTTGCACGCGTCGGCAATATTGAGCAGCCAGGGGAAGGCTGGAGCGACTGGCAGAAAATCACGCCAGGGACCAATTCTTCCAGCCTGCCGAAAGCACGTTTTCTGCAGTGGAAAGCCGTGCTCCATACAGGCGCAAGTTTGAAGCAGGTCGGCTTTTATTATCTGCCGCAGAATGTCGCGCCGGTTGTCGATGAGATCGTGATGCAGATGCACGCTCGCGTGAACCCGGGCTTGAACCCCGATCCCCGGTCGGCTCCGGTGCAGATCAATTTTCCTCCGCATACGTCGGAGGGCGTCTCGTATCAAGTGGAGCCATCGTCGACGCCGTTGATGGCGACGCGTGAACGGAACTGGGCTACGGTGCGTTGGATTGCGCATGACGACAATGGCGATCGCTTGCGCTATTCCGTCTATTACCGGGGAGATGGCGAGGCCAACTGGCATCTGCTGGAGAAAAACATCTCGGAAACCCATACCTCCTTCGACCTCACGCGCATTCCCGATGGCGGGTATACATTGCGCGTACTCGCCAGCGATGCGGCTTCGCGTCCGACAGGCGATGCGCTGACCGGGTACAAGGACAGTGACCATTTCCTGCTGGATACGACTCCGCCTGTGTTGTCACCGCTGCAGGTGACAGAGCAGAACAATGCCATCCATGTTGTATTTACCGCACAAACGAAGCTTTCCACGGTGGCGCGAGCCTATTATTCTGTCGATGCCGGCCCCTGGCAATATGTGGAACCTGTCGGACATCTGAGCGATTCGCTTGAAGAGCATTATGACTTTACGGTGCCGGTTCCGAAAGCTGCCGAAGAAACAGATGTTCCTTCAGCGGTCTTGCCCACCGTCCCGCAGCAGCATGTGATTGCGGTTCGGGTGGTGGACCGTGCCGGAAACGCCGCGACCGGGAAAACCATTGTTGAATAGGATCAACGGACGCTTCCATGCGCTTTGAGCTTTTCATTGCCGGCCGATATCTGCGCGCTAAGCGGCGGCAGGCGCTGGTCGGCATCATCACCGCCATCTCGGTGATTGGCGTGGCAGCCGGCGTGGCGGCATTGATCCTCGCGCTGGCGATTACGAATGGAATGCGGCGTGACCTGCAACAACGCCTGCTCGGCTCAACCGCGCATATTGAGCTGATGCGGGTGGCCAGCGACGGCATCGAAGATTGGAGAAGGTTGACGGACCGGCTGCGGCATCTGCCGCACATCACCGCCGCAGCGCCTGCCCTCTATGGACAGGTGTTAGTATCGCGCGGCGCGCGTTCCGGCGGCGCATTGCTGAAAGGCGTGTTGCCGAAGGAGGAACGCACCGTCAGTACGCTACTGGACAACGTGAAGGAAGGCAGCGCGGTAGAACTGGCTCCAGCAGATTTGTCCGACGACGCCAACAATTCTGCGCTGCCGCCTCTGGTGCTCGGCTCCGATCTGGCCGACCAGATTGGCGCCGGCGTCGGCGATACCGTTTTGGTGACCAGTCCACAAGGCGAGCTGACGCCGTATGGCCTGGTGCCGAAGTATGAACGATTCCACGTCGTTGGAATTTTTCATTCCGGCTTCTACCAATACGACTCTTCCTTCGCGCTGGCGCGGCTGACGGACGTGCAACATCTCTTCAGCGAACCGAATATCGCCTCTGTCATCAGCTTCAAAGTGGACAATCTTTACCATGCGGACCGCATTGGACAGGAGATCGAAAATGCCGCGGGCCAAGGCTTTATGACCAGGAACTGGATGCAGCAGAATCAGGAGCTGTTTCGCGCGTTGCGGTTGGAGCAGGTGGTCACCTTCATCGTCATCGGCCTGATCGTCTGCGTGGCCGCGTTAAACATCCTGATTGCCCTGACCATGATGGTGATGGAAAAGACGCGCGATATCGCCGTGCTCATGTCCTATGGCGTGCGGGCCGACCAGGTGCGCTGCATTTTTCTCTGGCAGGGAATCTTGATCGGCATTCTCGGAACCGCGATCGGCCTGGTTGCCGGTTATATCCTCGCCTGGGCGGGCGGCCATTACCACTTCATCCATTTATCAGCGGAGGTATATTCGCTGGATTACCTGCCGTTCGCTCCGCGCTGGCAAGACGGCGTGATTGTCGCAGCCGTATCCTTGGGAGTGTCGCTGCTGGCTACGCTGTATCCCTCGTCCGCCGCCGCGAAAATTCTGCCTGCAGAAGCTCTCCGATACGAATAGCGGGCAATAAAACAGTTATCTCTAGGAAATGCGGATCTCGATCCACTCCAAAGGCACGTCCGCTGAGTTCCGCTCCTTCGCGGTGAGTTTCAGTTGGCCATTCTCAATCTTTGATTGATGTTGGACGACAGTGCCATCGAAGTAATGGCTAAGAGCATCGGCGCGACCCCCTCGCAGTCGGCGAATGACAATTTCTCCATTCCCATAAGGCACAACCGCCAGATTGCTGGTCTGCGCTATACCATGTTTGTCTTTCGAAGCCACGACAACCGGGACATCGGATTGGACTGCCTTCTCCACGCCGGCGACGGTAACCCGGGATGCAAGTGGATTTTTCTCGCCCGGTCGATACGCAAGCAGAACAAGTTCTCCTTCTTCCATCCGAGCCCACGAACGGGCGTGCGCCCCTAGTGTCGGCCCCTCATAAACGACATCGAGAGGAACAATCTTAAACATGTTGGACGATCGCAATGCATGGGTGAGCCCATTGTATTTGGCGATACGTTCAGGGGTACTTCCCTCCCCTTGTTCGTCGGCTCGAAAGTCGTTCAGCGATCCCAGCGTGCCGACGGCAGATGAATCGAACCAGATATGCGGAGCGCTCGCCCAGTCATATCCCGATGAACCATATGTTGGAACTCCCAAAGGACCGAGCAGACTGCTGAAGAACATGCGGCGATTTGCCTCAACGTCGTATTCGCCGGCCGCCAGCCACATATCGTCGATTCCATTTAGGTCAAAAAAGTCGAGGAACAGTGGAGATAGCTGGTAATACATGACCACAAGGTCAGGATTTTCCTCCTTCATCGCTCGAATGACTACATTCAGCCCCTTCCACAGCATTCGCTCGCCCGCCCAGGACTTGTCTTGAGGAGCACCGTTGGCAACGGAGGGTAATTCATATCCAAAATCGAACTTGACCAGGTCCGGCTTATATCTTCGAATGAATTCGCGGGCCAGACGATCGGAAACCTTTGCCACCTCCGGCTGGGTGAAATCGAGAATGTAGTAGCCGCCGCGTTTGAAGGGTTTTCCGTCCGTCCCCTGTAGCATGTTGTCCTCGGTCAAACCAAGATCAGAAGGGTCTTCACAACGCATGAGCGCCGCCCAAAGCCCAATCCGATGGCCATCGGTCCGTACCTGGTTCAGAAACTGCTCGAAGTGAGGGAGTCTTTCTTTTGAGTGTTCGAGCCTACCATATCTTCCCTCCCACTTATCATCGATGGAAAACATATTGGCCTTCATCCCGGAAGCTTTGAGTTCCCGGTAAATTTCGTACAGGAAAGCTTCGTCAAGCCGGTTTTCGATCTTGTTGCGGTCCGCTTGGGCGCCCCAGGTGCAGAATTGCGGAGCCAGCGCAGCCGCCGTCTTTCGGGGCGAGTTTATCTTTCTCCGAATGATGCCTGCTTGCAGTAACCCTTGATAGTATTGGCCGATCGCATCGTAGTAGTTCGCTCCGATTGCCCAGAACAGAGTGGAACCGAGAGTCAACTTTCCCGGACCTCGAAGATGCTTCCAGAGATCGCTCCGATAATCGATCCACAAACTGGTGTTTCCGTGATGGAACTTAAAAAATAGATCTCCATTCGGCAGATCCGCCAGGCCACATGTGAACGCATCCGACATTCCTGACGTGAATTTATCGCGCGCTCCTTGCCCCGAATCATCCGTGCCGAATCCACAGAAAAAATGTACCGGCAAGCCCCATTGCTGAGACAACTCCAGACCCGAATCGCCATGACCAAGCCAAACGTTTTGATCGAGGCGAACCCTGGTGCCGATGATTGGACTGACTGCGGGACTTTGGCAGATGCCCGGCACCACGACAACAGAGCAGCGAAGCGACGGTGTAATCGTCGTGCCGCTCGGGTTGGCGAAGTAGTGGAGGCTGACGACATCCTGTGCAGTTGACGCCTGATAAACCACTGGCTCGGTCCAAAGGCCATGTTCATCAAACCGCCACGTGACGGATAGACCGGACGTGCCGTTGACGTCTTCGTAGTCGAATCGTATCCGGCCCGGTTCAGCGTGATGTCCGGTCATCTTGCCGAGCGTGCAATGCCGCAGGGATGGGTTTTCAATGGGAGCAACAATAACTGCAGGTTGAACCGTGCCCATTGCCATCAGACGATTTTCGGAATCGCGCAAAGAAAATGTGTCGTCTGCCTGCAGATATTCCCATGAGTAATTCGGGCTTTGAACCTTGACTACGCCATCCTGGCCTACAATCCGCGGGGTCCCGCTCTGCCCCAGAAAATTACGGGAAGCTGCGGTCAGCAGCGCTCCAGTTGAAAGCTGAACGAAGGTGCGACGATCAAACATTGTCAATTGGAACCCTCAATCAAAAACGGAAGAAGATTTTGCCGGAGTTGGTCTGCCCTGACCGCTTTTCTAACTGGCCCTTAATACAACAGCTACACACACCGGTATAGCGGCTCATCCTTGCTGAATCGGATTATAATTCTCCGATTGGAATGGCCACACCTTACACTTGCTTTTGGAGAACAGTATGAGTGAGAACATCGCAATTGCCGGCCCCCAGGATTGGCCGGAACTTCCACTCGCCGCCTGGCAGGACACCTGCTCCACTCTACACATGTGGACGCAAATCGTCGGCAAAGTGCGGCTCGCGCTCAGTCCTCGAGTGAACCACTGGTGGGAAGTTCCGCTGTACGTTAATGCAACCGGACTGACGACATCGCCGATTCCTTATACCGGAGGAATTTTCGAAGTCCAGTTCGATTTCATCCATCACAAACTTCGGATCGAGACCAGCCATGCCGCCACGAAGATTCTTGACCTAGCCCCGCGCTCCGTCGCCGATTTCTTTCGGGAGTTTATGACGGCCCTGCACGCGCTCGACATCGAGGTAAAGATCTGGACGACGCCCTGCGAGATTCCCAACCCAATTCCATTCGAGAAAGACACCGAACATGCTTCCTACGACGCGGAATATGCCAACCGCTTCTGGCGTATCCTCGTCTCCACCGATGCGGTCTTCAAGGAATTTCGCGCACGGTTCATCGGCAAGGCCAGTCCATCCCATTTTTTCTGGGGCAGCTTTGACCTAGCGCTGACGCGCTTTTCCGGCCGCCGCGCACCTGCGCGCCCAGGCGTCGACTCGATTACACGCGAGGCTTATTCGCATGAGGTCATCAGCTCCGGCTGGTGGCCCGGAGGCGGCGATATTCAGGGCGCGGCCTTCTACACCTATGCCGCGCCGGAGCCTGCTGGCTTTTCGCAACAGGACGTCCGCCCCAAAGAAGCTTTTTACCATCCGCAATTGAAGGAATTTCTGCTGATGTACGATGATGTGCGCCAATCCCCTTCCCCCAAAACCGCGCTTCTCGAATTTTTGCAAAGCACTTACGCTGCAGGAGCCGACCTGGGTCACTGGGATCGGAAAGAACTGGAACGCTCGAATCCAGCAGAATCCTCGAATCCACCAGAATCAAAGACGAAAGCAATTTAAGAATTTGTTTGACGCCAAACGGATTTGTGATTAGCGTCAGCACCATGTTCCGAATGTGGAGACGCTGATTTCTGCTTGTGGTCCAGGTCATCGCGGTGTTGGCGACGGCCTTTCTGGGCTTCTATCAGTACATCGTCAAGCCGGAAAAGGTGAACTGGACCATCGAATCTGCATTTCTGCTGGCGATTTTTGTTCTGACAGTCCTTGGCGCTTATTACACCTTCATTAGTCCGGTGCGGGAGTTGAACGCTTTTGTGATCGCCGTTCTTGATACGCACGCCCAGCACCTTGTGGAGTTCGCCAAAGCGCAGGGCATTGATATCCGATTGAACATTGCGATTGTTTCCGTATATCCGTTCCAATGGGCGTGGCCGCTCAAATGTGTCAAAATTGTCTGGGATTACGGGATGAAGTATGCTCCCGATGCCTCCACCACCTTCGCCGTATCAAAGGGTGTGGCTGGAGAGGCATACCGAAGCCGACGGGACAAGCTGGTCAATATGGAAATATCTCGAAACCAGGATCTTACACGTTGGGGGTTCTCGAAAAAGGAGGCGTCGGTGTTCCCAAATTTCACGGCGGTATGGAGCCTGCCAGTCTTCCGACTGGGACCGAATGAACGCCCTAGCGGCAAAATATGCGGGATGTTGAACTTGGATTCGACCTCGGCCGGAGCCTTTGGTGTGCTGACGAAACACCTCGAGATAGGGAAACTTCTTGGGAAAATGCGTGAATTGCTGTGCAAGCTGAATTTGTAGTGCATCGATATATACTGAATGTGTACCTCTGGAGGTTGAATATGGTGCCCAAAGGCTACAAGGAAGTGAGTGAAGGCATATACGAATCGGACGCTTTCATTACTTCCCGCCCGAAGATTGACTCCGCGCGCGTGCGACAGATATTGAACGAGCAACCATCGTCGATGACCACTGACTGCTCTAACACCCATATCTCCCCCTGCGAACAGGAACATGCCGCTCAGGAATCGAGTCAGCACACAGGCGTTTAATCAAGAATCACTTCAATTTTCCATTTTTATACTGTTGAATAAACAGGCAGCCGATCCGGTTGCCTGTTTATTTTGGGTCAATCGTGCCAGCCATCCGCCTGCGGCTTCGCCGAGTCATAAATTCATTGGCGGCCGGTTCTATGGGCGGCCGGTTCTATGATAGAGACAAGGGGAACGCGAGCCATGCCCAGCGGATCGGACGGCGATATCGAACACTTTTCCCGCCCTGGGACGGAAGCCATCGGCGCTAACGATGGGGAGAATACCGGTGCCGTTCTGAAAGACCCCGCCCTCGCGGTTGAACTGAAAGACCTGCGCAAAGAGTATCGCAGCGGGCAGCAGCCTCTGGTGCTTTTCGATGGGCTCAATTTAACTGTGCGCACGGGCGAGATGGTCGCCATTGTTGGCGAGTCTGGTTCGGGCAAAAGCACATTGCTTCATCTGCTCGCCGCACTTGATCGGCCTTCTGCCGGTGACGTATACTGCGCCTCAACTTGGCTAGGAAAACTCACAGCTGGGCAGGCGGCCACATTTCGCAATCGCGAAATTGGGTACGTATGGCAATTGCACTACCTACTGCCGGAATTTACGGCGCTGGAGAATGCGGCCATGCCTTTACTGGCACGTAACGAACCGAAGCAGACCGCCTTTGACAAAGCACGGCAGTTGCTCTGCGAGGTCGGTCTTGAAGCACGAACCCACCACCTGGCCGGAGAGCTTTCCGGCGGGGAACAGCAGCGCGTTTCGCTGGCGCGTGCATTAGTGACCGAACCAGCCCTGCTGCTGGCCGACGAGCCGACCGGCAACCTCGATAACCGTACCGCCGAGACCGTATTTGGCCTGCTCGCCCGGCTGCATACCAGTCATCGGCTGACTTCCATTCTGGTCACCCACAACATGGAAATCGCCAGCCGTTGTGGACGCGTTCTGCGGCTACATAAAGGCCGGCTCCAGGAGATTCAATTACGCGAGGCTTCAATGGATGAAACCGATGCAGGCACGGCGTGGCTGCCGCCCATGCAGAATCCAGGGAACGCCACAGAGCATCTAAACGGCTGTACCGCACTTGCAGGTGAAACCACCTCAGAGACGGCATGAGCCAAGGGGGGAATATGTTTGAACGGTACACAGAAAAAGCGCGGCGGGTGATCTTCTTCGCCCGCTACGAGGCCAGCCAGTTTGGCTCGCCGTACATTGAAACGGAACATCTCCTGCTGGGTCTTTTGCGTGAGGATAAAGCTTTGAGCAACCGCTTCCTGCGGTCGCACGCGTCCGTGGAATCCATCCGCAAGCAGATTGAAGCGCATACCACGATCCGGGAAAAGGTATCGACCTCGGTCGACCTTCCGCTGTCGAACGAGTGCAAGCGCGTGCTCGCCTATGCGGCGGAGGAAGCGGAGCGGCTGTCGAACAAACACATTGGCACTGAACATCTGCTGTTGGGTCTGCTGCGCGAAGAAAAATGCTTTGCCTCCGAGATTCTGCTGGAGCGCGGGCTGCGGCTCTCCACCGTGCGCGATGAGCTGGCCCGGACCACGCAAGAGCGCGCGCCACAGGCCCAGCGCAATCGGGAAACCAGCATGCTGGCCGAGTTCTCCCGCGATCTGACCCAAGCTGCGCTCGACAATCAACTCGATCCGCTGGTGGGACGCGATCAGGAAGTCGACCGCGTCATCCAGATTCTGTGCCGCCGCACCAAAAATAATCCAGTGCTGATCGGCGAACCCGGAGTCGGCAAAACCGCCATCGTCGAGGGCCTGGCTCAGCGCATCTCGGATGGAGATGTGCCCAGCTTCCTGTCCGATAAGCGCGTCCTCGGCCTCGATCTTTCGCTGATCGTTGCCGGCACAAAGTATCGCGGACAGTTCGAAGAACGATTGAAAACAATCATGAAGGAGTTGATGGAAAATCAGAACTCCATCATCTTTATTGACGAGCTGCATACGCTGGTCGGCGCAGGTTCGGCGGAGGGTTCTCTCGACGCAGCGAACATTCTAAAGCCGGCACTGTCGCGCGGAGAGATCCAGTGCATCGGTGCAACTACCCCTGCGGAATATCGCAAATCGATTGAAAAAGATCGCTCCCTCGAACGCCGTTTTCAGGCGGTCAAGGTCGCGCCTCCCAATGAAGAGGACGCGGTCAAGGTCATTATGGGCATCAAGGACCGCTACGAAAAATTTCATGCGGTCAGCTATACCGACGACTCGATCCAGTTCGCCGTATATCATTCGAACCGCTACATTCCCGACCGTTTTCTGCCGGACAAGGCCATCGACCTGATCGATGAAGCGGGCGCGCGCGTCAAGCTGCGCCAGACTTCCCTACCGGAAGAGATTACGGAAATCCAGAAGCGCATCAAGTTTATTGTGCATCGCATGGAAAACGCCATCGCCAATCATGAATTTGAAAAGGCGCGGTTCTACTCCGATGAAGAACGTAAAGAGCGCGAAAATCTGCGCGCCCTGCGCGACAAATATCATCTGGACGATTCAACCGCAGGCGTGGTCACGCGCGAAGACATTGAAGATGTCGTCAGCCGCTGGACAGGTGTACCCGTCACCTCAATCAAAGAAGAGGAGACGCAGAAGCTGCTGCGTGTGGAAGAGGAATTGCACAAGCGCATCATCTCGCAGGAAAAATCCATCTCCGCGCTGGCGCGAGCGATTCGCCGCTCCCGTGCCGGATTAAAGTCGCCGAACCGGCCCATCGGCTCGTTCCTTTTTCTCGGACCCACCGGCGTCGGCAAGACGGAAGTGGCTCGCACGCTGGCCAGCTTCCTGTTCGGCAGCGACAAGGCGCTGATCCGCTTCGATATGTCGGAATATATGGAGAAGCATTCCGTCTCCAAATTGATCGGCTCGCCTCCGGGCTACGTTGGATATGAGGAAGGCGGTCAGCTTACGGAGCGCGTCAAGCGGTCCCCGTACTCCGTCGTGCTTCTCGATGAAATCGAGAAGGCGCACCCGGATGTCTTCAATATCCTCCTGCAGGTGTTTGAAGATGGTCAGCTCACCGACGGCCTTGGCAACACGGTCGATTTCAAGAACACGATTCTCATCATGACGTCGAACATTGGTGCGCGGCACCTGCAGAAGCGGCAGGGCCTCGGCTTCCAGTCCAACCTCGAGGATACGGTTGCAGAGAAGGTCGAGGAACTGGTGAAGGGCGAAGTAAAGCGCACTTTCAATCCAGAGTTCCTGAACCGTCTCGATGAGATCATCATCTTCCAGGCGTTGACCGATGCCGACCTGATCCAGATTATGGAGTTGCTGGTACAGCAACTAAACGTAAACCTGGCGCAGAAGGCCATCACAATCTCAGTGATGGAAGACGCGAAGAAGTGGATCCTGGATCGAACCATGGCGGACCGCAGTTACGGCGCGCGCCCCTTGCGCCGCGCTCTCCAACGGTATGTGGAAGATCCATTGTCCGAAGCATTGATCGGTGGGCAGATCGCCGACCGGCCCGCGTTTCTGGAGGTCTATCTGGACAACAACCAGCTCTTCTACCGCCCGATCGGCAAGGAAGGCGAAGAGCGCACATCGGAAGGCATCCTGCTCTACAGCAATTGAAGACGATGCAGCACAAAAGAAAGAAGCTCCGCGAATTGCCGGAGCTTCTTTCTTTTCTCAGCGCGTCGATCAGGTGCCGGGAACCGGCGATCCATGACGGCTGACTGCGGGCTTGCGGCCCGTAACTTTATTCCCTAAACGAATCCTGCCGCTTTGCTGGCTTTCGACAGCGTCTCATCCATTGCTTCCCGTCCCCGGCGGATAACGCGCTCGGCCTGCTTGCCGTATTGCTCTGCTTTTGAACTTAAGTCCTCAGCGGTGCTTTGAATCCGATCGGTCGCATCTTCCAGTCCCCGCTTAAGCTTCTTGCGGGTCCGATCCCCAGGCTGTGGAGCATACAGTAGCGCCACCGCTGCCCCGGCCGCTACGCCCACGCCAAACGCCATCCAGAATTTCCAGGTATCCATAGTCATCCGCTCCCAGACTTCCTCGCCTTGCGGCGTCGTCATACGTGATTAGAGCACGGGATTCAGGATTCGGTTGCCCAAAAATGGTCTCCCATTCCATGGGCGACTCAACGAATTCACCCGGATAGTCCGTAGAGCAATTCCACGTCAGGGATGTGCGGCGAAGATTCACCATACGCGGCCGTACCCCAAGGAACGGCTGCACGAAATAGAACTCGGTAGTTACAGCCAGAATGGAATTGCTCTAAGATGATGCATAGCTTAAGATGCAACAAAGATTGGAATTCGCGCTGGTCTGGCTTCTGGTCAAGTTGCTGGGCTGGCTGCCGCGTACAGCGGCTCGAAAAATTGGCGCGGGGATTGGAAGCGTAGCCCACGCCGCCGTTCCCCGGCTGCGGCAAGTGGGAATGCAGAATCTCGCGCTTGCCTTTCCCGAGAAATCTTCCGTCCAGCACAGACAAATCCTTCGCGTGCTTTACAGAAATTTGGGATGGCAGCTTGCCGAATTTTGTCGGATGCCGCACTATACCCTCGCGAAGGCGAACCAATTCATTCGCTATGACGGACTGGAGCACTACCTGGAGGCGCGGTCTCGAGGCAAGGGTGTGCTGGTGCTGACCGGGCACATCGGCGCGTGGGAGTTATCCAGCTTTTATCACTCGCTTGCGGGCTATCCGATGAGCATGGTGATACGTCGCCTGGACAATCCCTATCTCGATCGGTTCGTGAACGGAATCCGCTGCCTGCACGGCAATCGCGTTCTGCATAAGGACGATTTCGCTCGCGTCTTGATTGCCTCCATGCGCGCCGGAGAAACGGTGGGCGTATTAATGGACACCAATATGACGCCACCGCAAGGTGTTTTTGTGGATTTCTTCGGCCACACTGCCTGCACTGCGGCCGGTGTGGCCCGTGTTGCCCAGCGGACCGGCGCCACCGTTCTGCCGGGATTCCTCGTATGGGAGGACACCGAAACCCGGTATGTGCTGCACTTCCTGTCGCCGCTCGAACTGGTATGCACCGGGAGCGATGAGCACGATACCGTCGCCAACACGCAGCTTTTTACCAGGGCCCTCGAAGATATCATCCGCCGTTACCCCGAGCAGTGGCTCTGGGTCCATCGCCGCTGGAAGACGCGGCCTCTACAAGCAAAGTAAACGCTGGAAATCATTGGTGCCCCATTCAAGCCGTCCGTTGGCTTGAGTGGGGATAGAAGCAAACATGGATGCCCCATCCTTCGCGCTTTTGCCAACGGTGGGAGAGAATAACTTTATGTTGCCGCTCGAACATCTCGCCGAAGCTCTGAAGGCCCGGACAACTTCGCACAACAATCCCGGAATCGAAAAAGTTTCCAGCACCCAAACCGCGGATGAAACCAGCCTGACCTTCGCCGAAAGCGAATTGACTCTGCAGCAAGCTCTCCGCTCGAACGCGGCGGCTATTCTCACGACTCCACAGCTAGCCGCTACCCTCAAAAATCCAGCTGCGCCCATACTCGTTGTCGCCCAGCCGCGCCTTGCCTTCGCACACGCCGCCCGCCTGCTGCGCCCCGCCATCCAGAGCGAGTGCATCCATCCCACCGCCATCCTCGCCGTCAATGCAAAGATCGCGACCGGCGTTTCCATCGGCCCCTACGCAGTCGTTGGAGAGGATGCGGTCATCGGCGAGCGCACGCAGATCGGCACGGGTTGCGTAATCGCCGAAGGAACGCGAATCGGCGCGGACTGCAGAATTTTTCCGCGCGTGGTGATCTACTGCGGCGTCGAGTTGGGGGACCGCGTGGTCATCCATGCAGGCTGCGTGCTGGGATCCGATGGCTTCGGCTATGTGCGCGATTCCGAAACCGGCGCGTATACGCAATTCCCGCAACAAGGCACGTTGTTCATTGAAGACGATGTTGAAATCGGAGCGAACACAACCGTCGATCGCGGAGCGTTGGAAGAAACCAGAATCGCGCGCGGAACGAAACTCGACAACTTGGTCCACATCGGCCACAACGTCCGCATCGGCCGCAACGTAGTCATCGCAGCGCAGACGGGCATCTCAGGAAGTAGCACGGTGGAAGAAGGCGCAATCCTCGGCGGGCAGGTTGGCATTGGCGAACATGCAGTGGTTGGGCCGGGCGTCATCCTCGGCGGAGGCGCGGGGGTGCTGAGCAAGAAAAAACTTCGCGGCCCCGGAGTAGTGTTCTGGGGGCGTCCCGCGCAGCCGCTACACGAATACCTCAAGGGGCTGGCGGCGCTCGCCCGCCTCGCACGCCGAATGAAAGAGTAAAGATATGGCCATCATTGTCGTCGGCGGCCAAACGCGGAACATCGGAAAAACCTCCGTTGTTGCCGGATTGATTGCAGCCTCCCCGGAATTTCGGTGGACCGCGTTCAAAATCACGCAGTTCGGCCACGGTATCTGCTCCGCAAATGGCAAACCCTGCGATTGCGAAACCGGTCCGCACACCATCGCCATTTCAGAAGAACGCGATCCGGCCACCGGTACCGACAGCGCCCGATTTCTCGCCGCTGGCGCCGTGCGTTCTTTCTGGGTTCGGACACGCCAGGGCCAGCTTGCTGACGCGATGCCGCGAGTGGAGAAAGAACTTGCCCGCGCTACGAATGCCATTCTGGAATCGAACAGCATCCTGAATTTCCTGAAGCCCGATCTTTATCTTGCGGTCCTCGACCCGGCGAATCGCGACTTCAAATCCTCCGCGCAGAATTTTCTCCATCGTGCAGACGCGATTTTGTGGAGCAGAGAAAAATCACACCCGGAAGTGGAGCCCGTCGCATGGCCCGCAAATCTGCTGAACGTAGCCCGCAGCAAGCCGCAGTTTTTTCTGGAGCCGCCGGATTATGCCAACGAATCGCTCGCACAGTTTGTGACCGAAAAAATATCAACCCACACAGACTCGATGAAGCCGCTCGGCTTGCGAGGCTAATAGATATGGAATTCCACGATCATCGTTACCCGGACGGCGACTGGGCGTCCATTTAACATCGAGGGCTTAAAGCGGTACTGTTTCACCGCCTCCAGCGCTTTTTCGTCCAGCCCCATGCCCAGCGGACGGATAACGCGCGGATCGTGCGGAAGTCCCTTGGCATCAACAATGATTTCTACCGGGACGTCTCCCTGATATTTTGCCATGCGCGCCTGGTCGGAGAATTCCGCTTCTGGAGCATAGATCAGCCTCGGCGGAGAAACACCACCGCCCACTTTGTAAACTCCCCCGCCATAACCGCCGCCTTCTCCGGGACCCACTCCAGCGCCGTTCCCCGAGCCAATGCCACCGCTCTTCCCGGAGCCGATGCCGCCCGCACTGCCGGTTCCATTCGACGCTGGCCCTTTCACCACCGTGGAGGGATCGCCCAGATTCGGCATATTGTTGTTCGGCAACTTAATGTTGTCCGGCATCACCACTGTCGGCTCAACTTCCAGCTTCGGCTTCGGATTGCGAATAATCTCATCCGGAGGAACAAACTGCGTCTTCGCAATTTTGGGTAGTTTTCCCATGGCCGCCTGCAGCAGGCTGCGATCGCCTCCGCCGCCGCCCCCACCAGACGTGGTCGGGCTGGGAGCAAAGGGCATAAACGGCGTAATGTTGAAGACCGGTGGCAGCACCACCTGCGCCACCATTTCTTTTTTCTTCGGATGCCAGAACAGGAAGATCGCGATTGCTATAAATGCGGCCAGATGCAGCCCAATCGAAATCAAACTCGATTTTCGGTCCCGCGGCCGGGCCATCGGATCAGGCACCGCGATCGCGTGCGATTCAAGCTGGAGAGGCGGCAATTTTCGCGGAAAGAAAACGTCGCGAAAATCTTCAAAAATGTCCACCCAGATCGGTTCCACATGGAAAGGATCGTTGACCGGAATCGGCTTCGATTTCAATTGGAGATCCAATTGACGGACAGGAGAAAATCTCTCCCGGACATTGCTGCTCAGAGATGTCCAGAAGGAGTCTTCCACCTCAACAATATGTCTCAAAAGAGGCGGCGAGTCCAACTCGTTCAAATTGTCCGTATCGATCTTGGGCGGTTCCAAAAGCTGATTCGACATCGTTACCTGTGTGGCAACACGCCAGTGGGGAGCCGGCATTGCTGTCTGCATCAATTATGCGGGATATTGGCTGCATTTGTCGTCATGCGCCAAGTCGGGTAAATATTGCCCAAGGCATTCCACTCACGCTCACTACTTCAGCAGACCCGGACATGCACAAAGAGTTTCGGTTATCTCACATAGACGCATCTATAGACGCATCCGGAATCGAATCCGTTTCGCGCCGTCCGGGAAGTTTGCAATAAAGCATTTATCATTAAGGATACAAGCAAATTTGATTTGGAGATGTTATGCCAGCTGGGCCGGATTTAAAGGCGACCCTGAACCTGCCGCACACTGAATTCCCGATGAAAGCCAACCTCCCGCAGAATGAGCCGGCACGGCTGGCCGCGTGGGAGAATTCGCATCTGTACGCCCAGATCCGGGCAGCGCGAAAGGGCGCTCCCGTGTACCTGCTGCACGACGGCCCGCCCTATGCCAACGGGCCGATCCATCTGGGCCACGCCATGAATAAGTGCCTGAAGGATTTCGTCGTGAAATCCAAAACCATGTCCGGTTTCGATTCGCCATTCGTTCCGGGCTGGGACTGCCACGGTCTGCCGATTGAAATTAAAGTGGATGAGCAGCTCGACCGCAAGAAGCTCGAAATTGCGCCGCTCGAAGTGCTGCGCGCCTGCCGCGAATACGCGGCGAAATATATCGACCTGCAGCGCAATCAATTTCTTCGGCTAGGCATCTTTGGGCAATTCGATGACCCCTATTCGACCATGTCAAAATCGTACGAAGCGCGCATTGTCGAAATGTTTTTTGAATTCCTGAAAAACGATTTTGTCTATAAGGGTTTGAAGCCGGTCTACTGGTGCATCCACGACCGCACCGCCTTGGCCGACGCCGAAATTGAATATGAAATGCACACCAGCCCCAGCGTTTACGTGCGCTACCGGCTGACCAGCGATGCGGCGGCGCTCGATCCAAAACTGGCTGGCAAAACCGTCTACACCATCATCTGGACCACCACGCCGTGGACTCTTCCGGCGTCTCTCGCCGTCGCCTTTCATCCCGACTTTGAATACGCGGCTATGGAAGCGAATGGCGATGTCTATATTGTCGCGGAATCGCTCACCGCATCCGTCATGGAAACCTCTGGCCTGACCGGCGCAAAGGAGATTGCGCGCTTCCCCGGCGGCAAACTGGAGCGCACCACCTTCCAGCATCCCTTCCTCGACCGCAGCATCCTCGGCGTGCTGGCCGACTATGTGACTGCCGACCAGGGAACCGGCGCGGTTCACACGGCGCCCGCCCATGGCGCGGACGATTTCTATACCGGCGCGCGCTATGGCCTCGACCAGACCTGCAATGTGGATCAGGCCGGACGCCTGCGCAACGGCCTGCCCGAATATGACGGCAAAAAAGTCTTCGACGCGAATAGGTCGATTATCGATCTCTTGCAATCGCGCGGTGCATTGCTGGCGCGCATTGATATCCAGCACTCCTATCCGCATTGCTGGCGCTGCCACAATCCCGTCATCTTTCGCGCGACGGAGCAATGGTTCATCGATATGGAAACGCCGATGCAAAACCCGGACGGTTCGGCGACCACATTTCGCGCACGCGCATTGGATGAAATCACAAAGGTAAACTGGGACCCGAGCTGGGGCGAGGAACGCATCTCGAACATGATCGCCACCCGGCCCGACTGGTGTATCTCCCGCCAGCGCATCTGGGGCGTGCCCATTGCCGTCTTCCTATGCGAAAAATGCCATAAGCCATTGCGCGATCCCGCCATTCTCCGCCGCGTCGTCGAACTCTTCCAACAAGAAGGTGCGGACGCCTGGCATACGCATTCGACAGACGAAATTCTTCCAACTAGAACCACCTGCCAGACGCCCGGATGCGGCGGGAAAACCTTCCATAAGGAAATGGACATTCTTGATGTCTGGTTCGACTCCGGCACCAGTTGGGCCGCCGTATTGGGCGAGCAAGCCGGTTTTGGACTGACGTTCCCCGCTGATCTTTATCTCGAGGGCGGCGACCAGCATCGTGGCTGGTTCCATACTTCCCTGCTCTGCTCGGTCGGCATCAAAAATGTCGCGCCCTATCGCCGTGTGGCTACCTGCGGATGGACGCTCGACGAACAGGGCCGTGCGCTGTCGAAGTCACTCGGCAACTTTATTTATCCAAGCGAGGTTGCAGATAACCTGGGCGCGGACATCATCCGCCTCTGGGTCGCTTCCGTCGATTTCCGCGAGGATGTCGTCGCCAGTATGCCGCTGATGAAGCGCCTGGCGGAGGATATCTATCGCAAGCTGCGCAATACATTTCGTTTTCTGCTGGGCAATCTCAGCGATTTCAATCCGGACACAAACACGGTCGCGTTCGAGCAGATGCAGCCCCTCGACCAATACATGATGGCGCGCACCGCGGAGCTGACCGGCAAGGTGCTTGGCTGGTATCAGGAGATGGAATTCCATCGCGTCTATCACGCCATCAATGAATTCTGCACCTCTGATCTGAGCGCCACATATCTCGATGTCTTAAAAGATCGGATGTACATTTTTGCGCCCAACGATCCCGCGCGGCGATCCGCACAAACCGCCATCTGGCGCATCGTTGAGACGTTAGTTCGCTTGGTCGCTCCCTATTTAAGTTTCACTGCCGAGGAGGTATGGAAGTATCTGCCTACAGTGAACGGTCGCGAACCGAGTGTGCATCTGGCGCTCTTTCCGCGGCCGGAAGAGCTTGCCTCCTCCGAACACATTGCCGCATTGCTTGCCGATTGGCGGCAACTCTTTGGCGTGCGCGATCACGTGCTGCTGAGTCTCGAAGCCGCCCGCAAGGAAAAACGAATCGGCAAGGCGCTCGAAGCTAAGGTGCGGCTGGAAGTTCCCTCTGCATTACAGCCGTTGCTCCAGAAATATAGATCGAGCCTGAAAGAGCTTTTCAACGTATCGCAGTTGGAATTGTTAGAGGCAAATAGAACGGTGTCCGAAACTGTTCAAGTCACTACCTTACCCGCGGACGGCACAAAGTGCGAACGCTGCTGGAACTACTCCGTGCATGTCGGGGAAAATGCCAGGTGGCCCACCGTTTGCGAGCGATGCGTCGCCGCTCTGGAGGCAATTGGCGCTGCTCCCATGCCGGTTCCGGTCGGCAGCGACCTCACGGGAAAAGCGCAATGAGTACGACGCGAAATTCGTATTCAGGCCTGAAGTTACTGCTGATTTCTGTCGCGGTTTTTATTCTGGACCGTCTCAGTAAGCTGTGGATCGTGCGCCACGTCTACTCCGGTCAGGAGATCGTCGTCATCCCGCACTTCTTCCACATCTCGCATGTCTACAACAACGGCGCCGCTTTCAGCCTGTTCGCCGACACGCCTTCGCCCGACCGCGTCCGCTGGATGCTGATCGCGTTCTCGGTGGTTGCGATTGTGATTGTGCTGGCCGTACTGTGGAAGGCGGGTCGCACTATGAACGTGACCAGCGTTGCGCTGGCGCTGATTCTCGGCGGCGCGGTTGGTAATTTGTACGACCGTCTTGCCTCGCGCTACGTCATCGACTTTCTGGCGTTCAACCTCTTCGGATATCACTACCCGGACTTCAACATTGCCGACTCCTGCATCGTCATTGGAGCCTGCCTGCTGCTGCTGGAAATCTTCCGTGGGCCAAAAAACCTGCCTGTGGAGTAGAAAATAAACCGATGAAAATCCTCTGTTGTGTGCTGCTGGTAACGCCATTTGCTTTGGCGCAAACCCGCCAATCTGCTCCGCCTCCGACAGCTCCCGCTGCATCTTCCACCGTGGCTCCCTCACCCACACCGGCAAAAATTACAGAGATGGAAAACAAACTTCAGGATTGGCCGGATCTGGCCCGCTATCGAACCGAAAATGTGGCGTTGTCCGCACCTGCGCCGGAGGAGAACCGCGTCGTGTTCTTGGGGGACTCCATCACAGACGCATGGGGTCACGACCAGAATTTCTTCCCTGGCAAACCCTATGTGAATCGCGGAATCAGCGGACAGACGACGCCACAGATATTGGTCCGCTTCCGGCCGGATGTCATCGACCTCCAGCCAAAGGTTGTCGTCATTCTTGCCGGTACGAACGATATTGCCGGCAATACTGGCCCTTCAACTCCAGAGATGATTCAGGACAATCTCATGTCCATGGTGGATCTGGCGAAGGAAAACCATATTCGCGTAGTCCTGGCATCTATCCTGCCGGGCCGCCAATTATCCTTGGATTCCGGGGATTGAGCCGGTCGCAACAATTCGCGCGCTCAATCAGTGGATGCAGGATTACTGCGCGAAGAACGATTGCGTGTACCTCGACTACTATTCGGCAATGGCCGACTCCGCCGGGGGAATGAAGAAGGAGCTGACCCTCGACGGTGTCCATCCGAATCCCTCAGGATATCGAGTGATGGCTCCCCTGGCGGAAAAGGCGATCTCCCAGGCTCTGGGCGCGAAATAACCACCAGTCTTTTCTGCCTTACTTATCCATATCCGCCAGTTCGAACGTCCCCAGAAAAAACGGGTGCGACACCGGCGGTTTCTGGCTGGTCATATCCGTGGGATAGACAGCTGTTGTGATTGTGGGAAAGCCCCAGATTTTTCCATTGCGCAAATCCACCACCACCCTGCCATAAACCTGCTTGGTGCCCTCCGGCGATCGCAGCATTTGGGTGCCCGGTTCAATAAAAACCGGGTACGCGCCGGATGTCTCCGCCTTGGCGTCCCGGGGCGCGAAAAACGGACGCGCGGCAATCGCCAACAACGCGACCGCGATCAGCAGCAGTAGGAAATTTGTCGTCGCAAGTTTTTTCATTTCGCCTCCGTCCAAATACGTGTCGTTCCGATAAGACTACAGCTTCCAGGTTCGTAAGTGATTGTTAAGATTCGCTCCGGCCACCTTGTAAACTAAAGAATGCGGCTTTGTGCCCAATTGCACTCTGCCAACTCCCCTTGCGGGTTCCTCCAATGATGGATCGTATTACCGTTCACGGCGCGCGAGTTCATAACCTGAAGAACATCGATTTCGAAATTCCCCACGGCGCGCTTACGGTCGTCACCGGGGTTTCAGGCTCGGGGAAATCCTCGCTTGCTTTCGACACCATTTACGCGGAAGGCCACCGGCGCTATGTCGAATCCCTCTCCGCCTATGCGCGGCAATTTCTGGAGCGGATGGAAAAGCCCGACGTCGATCATATCGATGGTCTGGCTCCGGCAATCGCCATCAAGCAGAAAAATACCACGCGAAACCCGCGTTCCACCGTGGCGACGGCAACCGAAATTTACGATTATCTACGATTGCTCTACGCGCGCTGCGGAACCATGTATTGCCTGACCTGCGGCGGTATCGTAAAACGCGATAGCGTGGATGAAATTGCTTCCGCTGTGCTCGCTCTCAATCCCGGAACCCGGATGCTTGCCCTGTTCCCTGTGGTGTTGCCGGAAGCCGGCGAAGAGAACTCGACCACGAAGAGAAAAAAGAAGCCCGGCAGACCGGCGGCGAAATCCGCAAAAAAGGCCGCTGCCAAGCCACAGAAAAAAGATGGCAAGCCCCTCACCCGGGCCACCGCCGCCGTGCTGGCTGCGAGCCAGACAGCGTCCAAAGTGAATCGCTACGCTGGAGACTATATTCCGGACGTTGAACCGTCGGATTCCGCGCAAACTTTAGACCCGCGCAAACAGCGCCTCGGCGAACTCCGCCAGCGCGGATACAACCGTCTCTACCAGAACGGCCGCATCGTGGAGTTTTCCACGCCGGAGTCGCTGCTGGAGCTGGATTTTTCACAGCCGCTCTTCGTTCTGATCGATCGCCTTGTCGTTTCTTCAGATGTGCGGGCCCGCATCGTAGACGCAGCCGAGACCGGATACCGTGAAAGCGGCGAGGTGATCTTCGAAACTGTGCCACGCGTGCCGGAGGAGGGCTCGGCGTCTCCAGCGACCCAACGGCTGCGTTTCTCCGGCGCATATGCCTGCAAGCATTGCAATCGCGTGTATCGCGAACCCGAGCCGCCGCTGTTTTCTTTCAACAATCCGTACGGTGCGTGCACGCGTTGCGAAGGCTTCGGAAACACTCTCGATTTCGATCTCGATAAGATCATTCCGGACAAAACTCGGACGTTGAACGATGGCGCCATCGATCCCTGGGTCCGACCGAAGTACCGTCCAATGTTTGGAGAGTTGCGCCGGGCCGCAAAAGATCAGGGGATTCCGCTCGATACTCCGTGGCGCGACCTGACACCTGCGCAACAGAATTTTATTCTCGACGGCGCCGGTTCCTTTCCGGGTGTCCGTGGATTCTTTTCCGCGCTGGAACGAAAAAAATACAAACTTCATGTCCGTGTGTTTCTCAGCAAGTACCGCGGCTACGCGCTTTGCCCGGAATGCAAAGGCAAACGCCTGCGGGCCGAAGCGCGGGCGGTAAAGATCGCCAATCTTGATATCTGCGAAGTCACTGCGTTAACTGTGGGTCAGGCGCAGGCGTTCTTCTCGCAGATGCAGCTCAGCCCGGCGCAGATGGAGATCGCCGGAAGAATTCTGGAAGAGGTCCGCCAGCGGCTTCATTTCCTTAACCAAGTCGGCCTCGACTATCTTTCGCTCGACCGCCTCTCATCAACATTATCGGGAGGAGAGGCGCAACGGGTGCAGCTCGCCACTTCGCTGGGATCGCAGTTCGTCGGCGCGATGTATGTGCTCGATGAGCCTTCCATCGGCCTGCATCCTCGCGATACCGACCGGCTCATCCGCATTCTGGAAGGCCTGCGCGACCTGGGCAACACCATGCTGGTGGTCGAGCACGATCCAGACATCATCCGAGCGGCGGATTATCTGCTCGACCTCGGCCCCGGCGCCGGCGAACTCGGCGGCAAGTTGCTGGCTTCCGGCACGCTTTCGCAGTTGATGCAGTCGCCCGACTCACTCACGGGAAAATATCTTCGCGGACAGCTTTCGATTCCCATTCCCTCGCGCCGTCGCACGCCGGGCAATGAATGGCTTCGCCTGACCGGCGCACGCGCGCATAATTTGAAATCGGTTGACTGCGAAATTCCGCTCGGCACGCTAACCTGCATCACCGGCGTCTCCGGTTCCGGAAAATCGACGCTGGTACATGATGTGTTGTATCGCGCCCTGGCCTACGCGCTGGGCGAAAGCGACGTTGCCGATCCCGCCCATTTGTACGACACCATTCAAGGATCGCGTTATCTGAACGGCGTGGTGCTCGTGGATCAATCGCCCATTGGCCGCACGCCTCGATCCAACCCGGTAACTTACATGAAGGCCTTCGACGGCATTCGCGATCTGTATGCGTCTCTGCCCGATGCGAAGCGGCGCGGATATACGCCGGGATTTTTCTCCTTCAACGTGCCCGGCGGCCGCTGCGATGTCTGCCAGGGTGACGGAACCGTAACCGTCGAGATGCAATTCCTTGCCGACGTCGAGCTGCCCTGCGAAGAATGCAACGGAACCCGCTACAAAGCCGGGATTCTCGAGGTTCGCTACAAGGGAAAGAATATTCATGATGTTCTGAATATGACCGTGAAAGAAGCACTGCATTTCTTCGCCGGCCATGTCAAAATTCTGGATCGCCTCCGCGTGCTGGCGGACGTCGGCCTCGGCTATGTGCGGCTGGGCCAGTCGGCAACCACCCTTTCCGGCGGAGAGGCACAGCGCGTCAAGCTGGCGTCGCATCTGGCAAATGCGAGACCTGCTGGAAGCCAGAGTGCCGCGAAGTCTTCCAAGAACCGGCTGCTCTACATTCTCGACGAACCGACCACGGGATTGCATTTTGACGATGTCGGCAAGCTGCTCTCCGCGCTACGGCAGTTGATCGATGGCGGCGGATCGCTATTGGTGATTGAACACAACCTCGACGTTTTGAAAGCCGCCGATTGGATCATCGACCTGGGGCCCGAAGGTGGCCAGCGCGGCGGCGAGATCGTCGCCGTGGGAACGCCGGAACAGATCGTACCTGTGCCGGAATCCCACACAGGACAATGGCTGGCGAAGGTGCTGAAGGCTGCTCCGCAAAACGCGGAATTTGCGCGAGCGGGAGATTGATGTGAAGCCTGTTCTCATTTGTCTCGGCCTGCTGGCGGTCGTATCGTTCGCCGCACCGATCTATTCTCAGGCCACGCCGCTTCCGCCGGGAACATCGCTGCCCGATGATGCAGGCCCGACGACCTCGCCGGATCGGGTTGAGGCGCGAGCCGCCAATCTAATTTCAAAAGCCGAAGACGCGATCGTGCACGACGAGTATGACCAGGCTCTTCCCGACTTGGACAAAGCCATCGCGCTGGCGTCCGCCAATGCGCAGCAAACAGCCAGAGCATTCTATGACCGCGGTTATATCGAAGAGCAGCAGCACAATCTCTCTTCCGCCGCTGCGAACTATCGCAAAGCGAACGCTGCCAATCCCAGGCAGTTCGAATCTCACGCGGCGTTAGGCCAATTGCTGGCGCAACAGGAGCAATGGAGAGATGCTCGCTACGAACTGCAGCTGGCCGCGGGCCTGCAACCGGCGAGCGGCGACCGCGTGCAGACCATCGCAACGGTGTACCGCACCTTGGCTCGCGTGGATGCGCAGATGCATGATGCCGCCGCTGCCGGCGATGCCCTGCTGGCAGCGTTGAAGTTGACGCCTGAGCAGAGTGACGACACATTCCTGACCGCGCAACTGGCGGAGGATCAAAATAACTACGCCGGTGCAGTGCAGGAATATAAAAAAATTCTCGCCGCCGATCCAAAGTCGACTCCCGCCGCCGAAGGTCTCGCGCGAGCGCTGATTCACGAAGAAAAATTCAGCGACGCGGAACAGGTGCTCCAGCAGGCTTTGCTGCGCGAACCGAACGATCCCGTACTGCTGGCCGAATCCGCAACTGCGTTGGCCAATCAGGGGAAAACCGGCGACGCCATCGCGCAACTGGAGACGTTGCACCGCCAGAACCCGAATCAGCCGGCCATTACACGCATGCTGGCCGATCTATATAGCACCGGTGGCCAGGCGGAGGCGGCGGATCCGTTGTACCGGCAGTTGCTCGTCGAAGATGCACGCGATTCCGATTTGCTGACCGCAGCCGGTGAAAATCTGATGAAAGAACAGAAGTGGGCAGAAGCAGCGCAGATGTTCCAGCAATCTCTGAATTTACAGCCGCGGCAGGGCAATGCCTGGAGCGATCTGGCGTTTGCCGCTTCTGAGAACCAGCAATATTCCCTGGTACTGACCGCCCTCGACCAGCGCGCACGCTATCTCACAGATGTTCCGGCCACTTCTTTTCTACGGGCGACTGCGCTCGATCACCTGCATCGCTATTGGGAAGCCGTCCCGTATTATCAAAAATTTTTGAGCACGGCGCAGGGAAAATTTCCCGATGAAGAGGCGCAGACAAGAACGCGATTGTCCGAGCTGAGGAAATCTCACCAATAACATTTCTGGAAATTCTCTAAAATAAAGTGGAATTGCTCTAGAAGGGACCTTTCACTTGCCTGCATCGCAGCCAGCACTTCTCCCATTGCTGGAACCAGAACCGGATCGCATCGCCCATCCACGCAACCTGCTCGATATTTTTGCAATCGAATACCGGCTGCTGCGTCCGCGCGCGCCTATGCCCGTGTTCCAGGTTCAGTTCTATCCTTTTACCGGCATCAACACCACCATCCGTCTTCGCGATGGCAAGGCGCTGGTGCGCTTGTCCGATCTGCTGGAAGGCGCGCCGGAGAACGTGCTGCGGGCGATCGCGCATATTCTGCTGGCAAAGCTCTATCGTAAGCCGATTGAAGCCATCCACGCGAACCGCTATCGACGCCATCTCAGTAGCGAGGCTGTCTCGCGCCGAGCGGAACAGGTACGCCGCAGCCGAGGAAGAAAAAATGTGATCACCGCGCAGGGCCGTTATTACAATCTGGAAGAAATTTTTGAGCGCCTGAACCGGCAGTTCTTTCACGGTCTATTGGGCCAGCCTGTGCTCACGTGGAGCGCCCACACCGCGCGGCGCATGCTCGGCCACTACGATGCCGCGCATAACACCATCGTCGTCAGCCGCGTATTCGATCGGCCCGATACGCCTCCTTACGCGGTCGAATATCTTCTGTTCCATGAAATGCTTCACCTGAAGCATCCAGTGCAGGTGCGAGGCGGGCGCCGTTGCGTGCACTCCCGTGAATTTCAACGCGACGAGAAGTTGTTTCCCGAACTGGACAAGGTGAAGGAGTATCTCAGGAAATTATGAACTGGGACCGGCCAGTCGGTGCGCAGAAGCCCTAGCCGGAAACGGTATGCACGCCCGCCTTGCGAACTGGAACCTGCGCCAGTGTCCGCGCATGGCGCTGCGCCCACACGATCAAAACAATTCCGGCAATGATGGATGCGATGCTGGCCAGCTGCGCATTGCTCATGCCCAAATAAATCCGCGGATTGATGCGGATAAATTCCACCAGAAAGCGAGCGATGCCCGTCAATACGAGGTACTCTCCGGTAATTTCACCCAGGGGTTTTTCTACACTGCCGCGGCGCCACAGATACCAGGCGATCAGCAAAGCTACGATAAATTCATAGATCGGCGTGGGATGGACGCGTTGGGCGGTCGGTACCAGGCCATTCGGAAAGCTGATGCCCCACGGCAATGAAGTTGGAATTCCGTAGTCGCCGTCACCTGAGATCAGGCACCCCAGCCGGCCTACACCGTAGCCGACAGCCGCTGCCGGAGCAGTAAGATCCAGCATACTAAGTGCGCCGATCTTCGCCACCCGGCCCTGCCACATCAACACCAGGATGGCTGCTACCAGCCCTCCAAACCAGGCGAATCCGGCCCGGTCCAGCAGCAATTCCATCGGAATCTGCATCAACAGATGCGGCGATTCCAACACATGCCACAACTTGGCCCCGACGATACCCGCCACCGTGACCAGCGCAGTCACATTGATGGCATCGGCCTCAATGCCTTTGCGTTGAAAATTCTTATAAAGCACCCAACATCCCGATACGGCTGCCAGCCAGAGCAGGATTCCGAAGGTGCCGATGGAATAGTGGCCAATGTGAATAAATGGATACATGCAGCAGTGTTTACCTGTGCCTCCAGTATAAGCGACAGGATACAGGCCCTCTTCTCGGACTCTTCGCTTACTCCACGCTCAAAATTTCGTCCTACAATCAGCACCAGCCTTGTTCCTCCAGGACGTACTTCCATGACAGACGCGACAAATGCGCCGCAGCTCGAACGATTTCTGACCCGCGATCAGATTCAACAGCGTGTCGAGGAATTGGGGGCGGAGATCAGCCGGGAATTTTCTGGACGAACGGTTGTCCTGGTCGCGGTGTTGAAGGGCGCGACCATTTTTCTCGCCGACCTGGCCCGGGCAATCTCCTTGGATTGCGCCTTCGATTTCATCAACGTCGCCAGCTATGGATCAAACCAAAAATCCAGCGGAGCCGTTCGCCTGGTCAGAAATCTAGAGCAGAAAATTGAAGGGAAAAATGTACTTCTCGTTGAAGACATTCTTGATACAGGTGTAACACTTGGCTACCTTAAAAATCTTTTGTTGACACAACAGCCCGCGATATTAAAAACTGTGACGCTGTTGGACAAGCCTTCTCGCCGCCTGCAAAATTTTGAGGCGGATTATGTTGGCTTTACAATTCCCGATCGGTTCGTTGTAGGTTACGGCATGGACGCGAACGAACGCTATCGCAATCTGCCGGATATCTACTTTGTGCCATCGGACATCCAAGAAAAGTAGTCTGCTTTGGACGCAATCGCATCAGCCAGAGTACATGCAAAGAACAGCTGGTGACTGTGCGAAATGATTGAGTTGAACCTTGATTGGATAAAAAAACGAATGAGCGCTTCAATTTCCCCCTCCCTCTCCAACTCTGCCCTTGCAGAGGATTTCAATAGTGCCGGTTTCGATATTGCCGGCTTTGCTGCCGTCGCGTTGCAGGACTGGCAGAATCTTGCCGCCACGCTCGATCAAACCTTGCTGCAGCCGACCGTAACCTCTCAAGATGTGCTGCGGGCATGCGAGGAAGCCAGCCATTATCGCTTCGCCTGCTTGGTCGTAAATCCATGTTGGATCGCGCTTGCCCACAGCGCCCTCGCGGGTACAGGCGTTCCAGTTGGGTCCGTGATTGGATTCCCGCTGGGAGCCTCTCTGACCCGCGGCAAACGGGAAGAGGCGGACTCCGCCCTGCGTCTGGGAGCGACCGAATTGGATATGGTGATCAATATTGGCGCCTTGAAGGGCCGCGAAAATACGTTGGTGCAAAGCGATGTCGTCGCCGTGGTTGAAGTGGCGCATAATACCGGCGCTCGGGTGAAAGCCATTCTTGAAACATGTTTGTTAACGCTCGAAGAAAAATTGCGCGCTTCAGAGATCTGCGTTGCCGCCGGGGTCGATTTTCTCAAAACCAGCACCGGCTTTTCCACCGCCGGCGCTACCGCCGAAGATGTAAGCCTGCTTCGCGGCGTCGCGGGCGGACGCTGCGGCGTAAAAGCCGCGGGAGGGTTACGTACACTGCAGGCCGTGCAGTCCATGATCGAAGCGGGCGCAAACCGCATCGGCACGTCTTCCGGCGTTGGCATTGTCCAAAGCTATATCGCGCAGAGCCGGGTGTCGCACGATCTTCTTTCCACAAAATCTTGACAGCGATCCTGCCCTCCAACTGACGCATTCCCTCGTCGCCGGGTAACCCAGGATCTCGACTTTGAGACCTGGAATTTACGCTCCAACAACGATGTGGGCGTCCTGTTCCAGCCACGTCCTTCGCGGCTACAGTGGGATGCGTCAATTGAGCGCGGCAACGTCAGATCACATAACCCTCAGGCAAGTACACTGCGCTATCCTGAAAAAGCCGGACATGAGTTCCCTGAAAAATAAATCCGCAGACGATTCGACCGTGGCCACCCCCAAAAAGGCCATGCGCCCGTCCGCGACTGCAGATGGCGGCAACACTTCAGAAACTGTTCATTTGTCAAAGGCGAAAAGAAGCCGATCGGCGGAAGAACCTCTCTCCACTGCGGGGCCGGAGGAACACCACCCATATGAAGGAGACTATCGCCCCGCCTCCGAACTGCCGCCGCGCAATGAACCCCGCGTCGACACACTGCAGATCGACTTCCTTACCCGCCTTGCCGATGCGCTGAACACGACGCTCGACCTGCAAACCCTGCTGCATCGCGTTGCCGATCTCGTCCGCGCCGTCATCGACTACCGCATCTTCGCCATCCTGCTGCTGAATGACCGCACCAACGAACTGCGCATGCGCTTTCAGCTTGGCCATTCTCCGGAAGTTGAACGGATGCGAATCCGCATGGGACAAGGAGTGGTGGGGCAAGTGGCCGAGCGTCGCGAGGCCATGCTGATCAACGACGTCACCACATTGTCCAATTACATCGACGCCAATCCCGATGTGCGTTCGGAGCTTGCGGTACCGCTGGTCACAAAGAACCGTGTAATCGGAGTCATCGATATTCAGTCGGAACAGCCAAATTACTTCCGGCCCGAACACATGCACCTGTTGCAGCTGACCGCCTCTCGCGTGGCCATCGCGGTAGAAAACGCGCGCCTCTACACCCGCATATCGCGGCAGGCGCAGACGCTGGAGCTGCTGCATGAGATCAGCCGCGAACTGACTTCCATTCTGGACCCGGAACAGTTGCTGGAGCGTGTCGGCAATCTCCTGCAGCGCGTCATTCCGTATCAGATGTTTTCCATCTGGACGCTGGACGATAAGCGCAACATGCTGATTCACCGGCTTTCCATTCGGTTCGGCAAGACCGATAAAGAATTTTCTGAGCCTGTACCAATCCAGCGCGGACTGATTGGCGCTGCCGTCAGCAGCCGCCAGACCATCACCGTTGGCGATGTCCGCCGCGATCCGCGCTACATTGTCGTGCATCCGGAAACGCGTTCGGAGATGGCAGTCCCTTTAATCTACAAAGGGAAGGTCCTCGGCGTGCTGGACCTGGAACACACACGGCCAAATTTCTTTACCGAAGACAACGTCCATGCGGTCAGCACGCTTGCGTCGCAGCTCGCAATCGCAATTGAAAACGCTAGCCTGTATCAGCGCCTAGCGCACGAGGAGCAGCGCCTCGAAGATGATTTGTCCATGGCGCGCAAGGTGCAGTTTCGCCTGCTGCCGCAGACCATGCCGGACCCCGTCCACGCGCAACTGGCGGCGCGCTTTGTTCCCGCCCGTACCATTGGCGGCGATCTCTTTGACTTTCTCGACTATGGCGACGGGCGAACCGCAATCGTACTGGGAGACGTCAGCGGAAAAGGCGCCGCCGCCGCACTCTATGCGGCTCTGGTCAGCGGAATCATGCGGTCGCTCGCAGCTCAAAAGCCTTCTCCGGCGGAGATGCTGGCGGCGCTGAACGAGCAACTGCAGGAACGCAAGCTCGACGCGCAATATGTCACCATGCTGTTCGCAATCTGGAACGACAACGATAAGACCCTGCAGATCGCCAATGCCGGCGCCTGTCAGCCGCTCTTCAGCCGGTCGAAGGGCATTGAGCCGATCAATGCCACAGGCATTCCGCTGGGAATGTTTCCAGATGTCGAATATGAAGAGTTCACACTGTCCACCCAGCCCGGCGACATTCTTCTCTTCTTTTCCGATGGAATGATCGACGCGGAAAATGATCGCGATGAGATGTTCGATATCGAGCGGCTGACCGCGGTTCTCTCCAAAAATCGCCGCTGTTCGGCTGCCACCGTGGTAGGCAACATCCTCAAAACAGTGTCCACGTTTCAGGGCGCAGTCGAACACTTCGACGATGAAACCATCATCGCGCTGCGCGTCATCGACGCGAAAAAACAGCCTGAGTGCTGAGCGCACCGCAATCGAAAATCTCCGAGACGCTCTGCGTCAGGCACGCAGCACAAAGCGGAAGCGCATGTCCTCGCCAAACCACATGATGTAATTCGTTCCCCAGACGTTGTTGAACAGATTGCAATGGACGCCGCTGGAAAGGTCCGGCTGGTCCTTGGAAAAATTCAGCGGCGATTTCTTTCCCATGGCAAACACTGGAGAATCCAACGGTTCGACTGTAAAGGAATGCTCGTTCTCCTTGAAACTGATTTCCCTGGAAACCGCATGCATTTGCCGGCCGCCTCCGCGAACCACGTCAAAGGGCGACACATGTTCCCCGGATTTCTCCAGCATCCATCCTTGCTGGTCGGATATAACCGGATTGAAACCCAGCCACATCGACTCAGGCAGACGAGTAGCAGGTTTCTGAAACAAATAGAAATTCAGATGGATAACCGGCTCATCCTTCGGCAATAGCAACTCCAGATACATCTTTTGCGGAAATGCTGCACGTCCGGATTGAAGCGCATCCGGATCGTCGATCTTCAATTGCTCCAGGAATCGATGTCCCTTTGAATCTTTTTCTTCACGCAACTCAACCAACGAGGGTAGCCATTCCTGGTTTTTTGCTCCAAAATGTTCGATGTTGGGCTTTCCCAGATCGGGCTCAAGATACTCCGCCTTGATAACCGTGTAGTCCGCCAAAAATTTCCGGTAATCATCCTGCGAAAGCGTTTGATAGGAGAACAGCGCCAGCGGATGATGAGGCGATGCCCATTCCCTTCCCGATTTTTTATTGCGCAAACGATGGATCGCACCTGTTTGGGAATCGACCTTCAGGATGAAGTGCGGAGTTTCAATTTCTTTTGCCGCCGAAATGGCTGTGCCACTGCTCATCTGAGGTTCTTTGAATTCCAGATTGCGGACAGCTTCATCCGCATCGCTCCGTAACGGTGCGGGGAGTGCGGCAATCCCATCGAAGAGATCCTGACGCTTTTCCTGCCAGCTGAACGCTACAGTCTTGTAATTTTTGGTATCCAGCATCTTCGCCAGGTCCCGCGGCGTGTAATTGTCGAAGTCGAGCCATGTTTTCGTATCGGTTCCCCAGGTGTGCTCGGCCTCTAATCCCAGGAAGCGCAGCAATGCGACATCTGTAGCATCGCCCACACGGAATTTTCCTTCTGAAATCCATTTCTGTCGAAGACGGGCGACTTCACGATATCGCGCGACTTTTACCGGATCGCTGGGCGCGCCGTAAATCCATGTATCTCCGATTTCTTCAGTAACCATCGGCAATTGATTCCGATACGGCTCCACGGCATTGGCAATTTTGGTAAGGCTTGCAGCCGTAATTTCTGCGTTTGGAAACTGGTGGCTCAAGTGCGAATACGCTCTCACGATCTCTGCCGGGGAGTGGGGTCCGAAATTGTCTCCCGCTACGACGATTGCGATCGCCAGGTCGGATCCGGGCACAACGGAAACGCCACCATAGTCGAGGTGATACATCACCATCAAACTCGATCCTCGTTTGTCCTTCCACAGGAATAAGGGAGGAACCTCTGCCGGCGTGCAGCCGCGATTCACGCCAATGTCGAGAAACTTCACTCCCTCAGCCGCTATCGGCGCGATGAGACCGCGGGTATGCCCCGGCACGTCAGTCATCTTCGCTCCGGTCGTGGTTGTACCGAATCGCCGGTCCAGGGAATGCGATAAGCCGACGCTCCCCGCAATCATCGAAGGATCCATCAGTTCTGTTTGCCAGCTAAAAGGCAGCGCGTGCCAGGCGATATCTCCATCGACGATGGCTTTTTCCATACGCCGACGATCTTCCGTGGAGGCCTGTTCCAGATACTCGTAGAGCAGCCATGAGCCGGTTGTCCATACGTAGGGATGACCACCAGTGCGCCGCATATCGCTTGCAATCCGGATCGCCTGCGGAAAATAGTCCGCAAAATACCAGTGAATAACAGCTTTTTGCGTGTCGATGAAGCCGGCATCAAAATGGCATTTGAACATCACCAGCACACGTTTCACGTTCAACTCAGGCACAGGCATGTATTGAGACATGGGTGCACCAAAAGCTGCGCTCTTATCTAAAGCCGATAGGCCTCCAAGCGCAACCATCGATTGAATAAATTCCCGACGACGCATATATCCCCTGACAGATTTCGTATTGGCGATCGTTCCGATTTTATTCTTCGATCTGTATCTTCACGTCGAAAATATTCAGTTCACCGGGCGCGTTGAACTCCGTTGTCGCGGGGAGCGGCTTTGAAGCAGACTGCGCAAGTTCTCGTAGCCGGCGCAATTCCTGCGTGAGTCCTTCGCGCTCCGGCGCGCTTTTGTTTATCAGGCGCAGATAGGTATCCAGCTCGTTCGCAGCCTGTGAATACTGGCTTGCCGCCAGCAAAGCGCTGGCGCGCAGAAGATGCAGCGGAGCAAAATCGGACGGCGCCTTCAGCGCGGCGCGGTTCGACCATTCCAATGTCTGTGCAGCATCGTTCCTCCCGGCCTCCGCTCGTGCCCATTCGTAGGCAACCTGCCAGGTCACGCGATCCTGCTCACGCACATTGCTCAACGCATCGATCGCTTCCGCATATTTGCCGAGGTAGTTGTCCGCTGTCGCCAGCGCCACCCATGCTTTTTCATCGTCCCGATTGCGATGGACCGCATCATCGGCTTCTTCGCGCGCGCGAAGAAATTGCCGTTGCGCTAACGCAGCAGTCGCTGCCAGTGCCTTGGCGTCCGCGAAGTTTACATCCAGCGCGGCGGCGCGGTTTGCGTCTTTTTCGGCGGAAACCGCCTGCCCCCGGTGAAGCTCTTCGACCGCCTGTAGATAGAGATGAAAGGCTTTCGGCAGAATTCCCTGCTCCGTCATCGCCCCCGATGAGACCGGCAACTGCGCTGTAAGGATTGGGCCTGAGCTTTCCGGCGTGGTGTTGTCGCCATGATTTAGTGCCACGGCAACAGGAATACACAGGCAGCCGATTCCAACAACGATGGCGACTCTCAGCCTGGACCAATCGATCTGAAATTCGCGTTTCCGAAACATGGATGGGCCTCTCGCCGGGCACTGTAGTCGCCGGTTCCAGTATTGCGGCACGCGTAGGGATTCTCTGGAAACAATCGACTCGCGATACGATGAGATTTCCGGTTTGAATCGGCGGTCCTGAAATGGAACGTGCGGATTCCGCCGCCCGACCCAGGCGACATCCTTGGTCACCACTCGACGGTATTTGTAAAAATGCGTTAAAGAACGACTGCACAAAAATAAAATCGGCAGTCTACAGTTAGAGTGGAATTGTTCTAAAAATTTTAAGGAGAAATTTTTCTTGCCGTCATCGAAGCCTTCAACTTCTGCGCCACAGGCGTCCATCCGCTTGATTGCTCCGGCGAACAATGTGCTCGGCAGTCTGCGCCTGCCAGGCGATAAAAGCATCTCGCACCGTTACGCCATGCTGGCGGGCTTCGCCGAAGGCACTTCTCACCTCAGCAATTTTTCCAGCGGCGCCGATCCGCACAGCACCCTGGCATGCATGGAACAACTGGGCGCGCACGTGGAACATCAGGAAGATGGAACCATCGCCGTCACCGGCTGCAGCGGAACCTTTGCCGCGCCCACCTCGCCGCTCGATTGCGGCAACTCCGGTTCCACCATGCGAATGCTCGCCGGCCTGCTGGCAGCGCAGCCGTTCACTAGCACCCTGATGGGCGATGCATCGCTTACTCGTCGGCCCATGGAGCGGATTCGGAAGCCCCTCTCCGCTATGGGCGCGCGCGTCGATCTCACCGGGGGCCACGCGCCGGTAACCATTCACGGCGGCCCGCTGCGCGGCCTCAACTATGAAACCCCCATCGCCAGCGCCCAGGTAAAAACCTGCCTTCTGTTCGCGGGGCTGCAAGCCTCCGGCACGACTCAGGTGCATGAAGCCGTCCATACCCGCGATCACGGCGAGCTGGCATTGCGCGCGTTTGGCGCAACCCTGGAACGCAGCAGGACCAGCGTCACCATCGCCGGTGGCCAGCATCTCCACGCCATGGACGCCGCCGTGCCGGGCGACATTTCTTCCGCGGCATTTTTCCTGTGCGCAGCGGCGCTGTTTCCGGAATCGAACCTGGTGCTGGATGGTGTCGGCATGAATCCCACCCGCGCCTCGCTGCTCGACGTTCTGCGCGGTCTCGGAGTGTCCCTCAACGTTCTTGCACTCAACGAACAACATAGTGAGCTGGTGGGCACGCTTCAGGTCCTGGGCAACCCCGCAGGCCTCGAAGGGGCGGAGATTTCAGGCGCTCTTTCCGCTCAGTTGATTGACGAACTGCCCGTCCTCGCCGCCATCGCCCCGTATACAAAAAAAGGCATTCGCATTCGCGATGCGCGTGAACTGCGCGTCAAGGAGTCCGACCGGATCGCACTGGTTGCGCAAAATCTGCGCGCCATGGGTGCCATCGTCGAAGAGTTTGAAGATGGCCTGGACGTGCCGGGAAACCAGACATTGCGCGGCGCGGAAATTGACTCCGGCGACGACCATCGCATCGCCATGGCATTCTCCGTGGCCGGATTGCGCGCCCGCGGAGAAACGCTGATTCACGGAGCGGAATCCGCCGCCATCTCATTTCCAGAGTTTTTTGATTTTCTGGATCGCGTTACCGAACGCTAAATACCCGGAGCGTTCGTGGCACCCGTCCCATCCTGCCGCGGACCGTTGTGCAGCGGCTCCGGTTTGGTTTGCGGCTGCGGCGCCTGAAGACCGGGCACAAGCGGTTCATGGGAGATATTTCCCGTGGCAGCGTCCGTAATGCCGATGCCGTATTTGTCGAGCGTATCGGCAACCATCTGAGAAAGCGCCGCACGATCGACTGCATACGCCGTGTGTGCGGCAATCAGGTTGTCCTCGGCTGCTTCCAGATTTCGCGTCTGCGATAACACGTTGGCAGTGGTGGACGCGCCCAGCCGATATTTCTTCTGCTCGGCATCCAGACTTTGCAGGGCGTAGCTCTGGCTGGCCTGCGCCGCCTGCACCTGCGCACGATCGTTTTGCAACGCATACAACTGGTTCGTCACCTGCATACGCAACTGCACATACAGCTGCTGCAGACGCATCTGCGATTGCCGATATTCCAGCTGGGCGCGAGCCTGTTGTGCCTGCGCCTGCCGATTGCGGATCGGCACGGTGAAATTGAATCCGACTCCTTTGTTCGCCCCGGAACTGTTGAACAGGTTCTGGAGCACGTCTCCATATGGAATGTCCAATCCTGGAACGCCGGTGCAAGGATCGAATCCAAATCCGGGGATCGGTCCGCACTTGACCAGTGGGTTCTTCGAACCTCCGACGGCCGCGGCGCCGTACAACGCATAAACATCCAGCTGCGGCAGCAGCGCGTTTTTGACGGACTTCAGCGTGATCTCCTGGTTTTTCAGGTTCAATTTCGCTTGCTCGACGCCAGGGCTATTGGCATAGGCCTCCTGCACCAGCTCTTCGAGCGGTTTCCGCTCCTCGGGCGTCTGTTCGAGCGACACGCGATCCGTCGGGATCACCGGCGCGTTCGCAAACGTGGAATCGTCCAGATTGCGCGCTATCGCCTGCTTGATGATCAGCTGTTGGTATTGCAACTTACTCTGGGCGCTGATCAGCGCCTGCTTGTCGCTGGCGACCTGCGCATTTGAATTGACCACGTCGAGCGGAGCCAGGGTCCCAATCTGCAATTGCTTCTGGTTGTCGGCCGCCAGTTGTGTGGATTGCTTTAGAGCGCCTTCCTTGGCTTTCTCGTCTTCATACGCGCTGACCAGGCCCCAGTAGATATTTTCAATCTGGTCGATGGTGTATAGCAGCTGCGCCCGAAAGGCCGAATCGGTGATGCGGCGGTTGTTCTTCGTGATCGCGATGTAGCGCCCATTCACCGTCCAGCCGAAACCCTGCAACAGGTGCTGGGTCAGTTGCACATTGAAGGTCGAGTTCAATACCGGGCTGAAAAAGTTACTGAATGGAGAACTCTCATTCGTGGTCGACCGGCTGTTATTGAACGTCACCGCCAGCGTTTCGCCGGGGAGAAATCCCTGAGTGTAGCCAAAGTCGTATACGTTCTGATTTTGATTCAGTTGAAACGTGCCGGTGATCAGGTTGGAAGTCTGTGGAATATTCGAGCGCTGCACTGACAGATTGCTCGTGAGGACCGGATCGAGCGGCTCGATCGGCACATCCAGCGGTCCCGCGCCCAGCGTGGTAGCGGTAATTCCGTTGGTACCGGAGCCTGCGCCGCCCGCACCGGCGGAAGTGCCGCCGGGGCCTCCGCCTGCCGCGCCGGTCGTTTGAATCGTCGTGCTGGTCGCCGATCCCGTCCCGCTCGTGCCGGTCGTTGCAAAAGGAGAAGAGCTGGCCACCGGGCTCGTGCTGCCACCCAGAGTTCCCGTCACCAGACCGGTATTGACGCCGAGAAATGGCAGCCCGGAGCGCGCCCGCAGCAGGTCCGTATCGGCGATGTCGAGGTTGTAGCGGGCAATGGCGACGTCGAAATTGTTCTGCAGCGCCAGCATAATGGCGTCATTCAGGCTGAGATAGATTTTTCCATCCCGATACAGCGTATCGAGCAAGCTGGAATTGGTCAGACGCGGCGGTGGCACTGTCGTCCCGGTATAAACCGAAAATGGATTAGGGAATTGTGACTTTCCACGGGAATAATCGTGATCCGTAGGGCGAAGAGAATATGGCTCGGTCACGTTCGACGGAGCCGGAGTCGAGATCGCAGCGGGTACCGGAGCCGGAGCATTGGGAACCGGTTGCGTCGTGCTTCCCGTCGCTCCCGATTGCGCACCGGCCGCCGGCGCAAGCGTACTCAACACCATCAGTCCAATCGCCAGCCCACCCTGCAGCTTCTGCGTTTTCACGATTGTTCTATCCCTTCTTTCCTTCACCAGAGTCTCGCGTCTCAAGATTCACTTCTCCCATCATCGCAAATCGATACCCGCTGGCGCGCAGCCGCGATATCAAAAAATGAAACAGGGACTACTCCCATTCCCCGATTCCTGTCAGATACCGCCGGAACGCAGACGCTTCCCATATGACGCGCGGCAACCGATCCGGATTCCAAATTTTCCAGCTATTTGCCGGATTCCTGGATGCCCATTCCGGCTATCTCGGCGCAAACCGGCCACGCATCCCGCTCGCTCTCCCATTCGTTCTGTGGAGTTGTATGAGACTTACCCCGGAGTAGTTCTGCGTTCCGGTCGCTCCAGGCCGAATGGTTCCCTCCGGCGATTTGCCTTTGTCCGACAAATTGCAGGGTTCGACAAATTGCAGGAATGTTCAGCGGACTGATTTCCGTCCCCATGCCGCGGTGCAACGCCATGGAATCCAAGTCTGTGTACCCTTGAACCCAGCGCATATACCTTTAACTAGTGAGGACGAGTATATCGCAGCGGGGTCAGGCAAATTGGTTCCGCTCGAACCTCGCCGCTCCCGATACGTCGATTGAGACCAATGGAAAAGACCAATTGGAAGTTACGGCTGGGCTACGACGGCACGGAATTTCATGGCTGGCAGGTGCAGTTGGATCGCTCTGCCATGCCTACCGTTCAGGGAATCCTCGCCGACGCCATCGCCGCGGTTACCAGTGAGCAGGTGCTGCCGCAGGGCGCGGGCCGCACCGATGCAGGCGTGCATGCCTCCGCGCAGGCAGCCAGCTTCGCCCTGGTTGCTCCGATTCCTGCGGAGAACTTTCGGCGCGCCCTGAACCGGGTGCTGCCCGCGGCCATCCGCGTGCTGTCGGCAGAACCCGCTGCCCCGGATTTCCACGCCCGTCACAGCGCCACCGGCAAGGTTTATCAATATCGGATTTTTTTCGGCCCGTTGTGTCCTCCTGCTTTGGCGCGCTATGTCGCCTGTTCCCGCTGGCCGCTCGATCTAAGTGCCATGCAGCAGGCTGCGCAGGCAATCGTCGGTGAATACGACTTTACCTCCTTCGCCGCCACCGATTCCGATCGCGCCGCCCGCGCTGCAAACTGCACCGCTTCTCAGCAGCCGAACCTTCTTCCCATTTCGAACGCCCGCCGCATCGAGCAATCCGATTGGTCGTCAGCCCCGGTTGCTCTCGCCCTGGCCGATCTTCTGCCGGGCCTCGATGCCGCCAGTCGCACCGGAGCCGAAATCTTCACCTATACCGTGCGCGGAAACGGCTTTCTTCATCACATGGTTCGCAATCTGGTGGGAACATTCATTGAGGTAGGACGCGGGCGAATCGCACCCGGCGCGATGGCTCAAATCCTGAAGGGCCGCGACCGCGCACTGGCTGGTCCGACCGCTCCGGCACAAGGCTTATGCCTGGTGGAGGTCCTCTACTGAGCCAATCTGAAAGCCGAAGGATCGGCAATCCCCTGATCCCGCTTCCTCTCGATTCATGCGATGCTATAGCATTTTCGGAAATGGTGTAGACCGAAGTGAACTAAGCCGATAGCCGCGACCAACAGAGAGCGGCGGCCTAAAAAATTCTGGAAAGATTACAGTATTTTCGAAAATGCCTTAGAAGCATCGCCACCACCCATGCAAGAAACCTACTCCACTTCGGCCTTCCACACCGTCAGCCAGCTGGCCGGGCTCACGGCTGTCCATCGGGCGTTTCAGTGGTTCCATCTGCAGGAGCCGAAACTGCGCGAGTGGCATCGCCAAGTCGCCTCTATTCCCGCGCCCCCTTTCGGCGAACAGGCGCGCGCGCAATGGATGGTGGAACAATTCACGGCGCTCGGTCTCGAAAATGTCCACATCGACGCCTGCGGAAACGCCCTGGGTTCCATCTACGGCGCACATAGCCATTCGAACTCGCCATCGGTAGACGGCGCTTCTCCATTTCGTCCATGTACGCTTTTGTCCGCTCATCTCGATACCGTATTTCCCGCCGACGCGATTGGAATTCCGGTTGAGGAGGGCAGCCGGCTGCTGGGTCCCGGCGTCAGCGACAATTGCGCCGGCATTGTTGCCCTGCTGGCGACTGCCGCCGCCATGCAGTCCGCCGGGGTGCAACCGGCGACCGACATTTTATTTGCCGGCAACGTTGGCGAAGAGGGCGAAGGCAATCTGCGCGGGATGCGATACCTGTTCACGGAATCTCCTGCCGCTGCCCGAATCCGATCCGTCATCGTCCTCGACGGTGCGGGCACCGACAGCATCGTCATCCAGGCACTCGGCAGCAAGCGCTTCAACGTAGTCATCACTGGGCCCGGCGGCCATTCCTGGATCGACGCTCGAATTCCCAATCCCATCTTGGTCTTATCGAATGCGCTGGCAGCATTGGGAAAGATAAAGCTGCCAGGCTCGCCGCGCACCACCTGGAATGTGGGCCACATCGAAGGTGGCACTGCCATCAATGCCATCCCGCAAAGCGCGCAGGCGCGCATCGATACGCGCTCCACCGACGCCTCGATGTTGCTGAGTCTGGAACGCGAGATATTTCACGCCGTCGAACAAGCCATCTGCGAAGCGAACTCGTCCCTCGGCCCAGCCTCGGCAAACGAACAGAAATCTCCCGCGCTTCGCTTCCAGATTGAAACCATCGGCGAGCGCCCGGCAGCAACATTGGACGATGACGCCGGAATTCTCTTGGCGTTGCGAGCCATCGATCGGCACCTCGGCATTCACAGCCAGCCGCGGATTGCTTCCACCGACGCGAACATTCCCTTGTCCCTTGGCATTGAAGCCGTCAGCATCGGCAGCGGCGGCAGGGGTGGCGGTGTGCACACCCGCCAGGAGTGGTTCGACGCCGCCGGAAGAGATCTTGCTTTGCGCCGCATTCTGCTGCTGCTGCTGGCCCTCGCTCAGGCAGAAATTTAGGGGGCTGCGATACGATGCTCGACACCGCTTCCCACCCAGCCAACGGAAAATTTTCGAAAAACACCCTCGCCCACCTGTTGATGCTGGCCATGACGCTCATCTGGGGCACCATGTTCGTCATCGTAAAGAAAGCTTTGGTCTACATTCCGCCGCAATGGCTCAACTCCCTGCGCATGATTTTGGCGTTCCTCTGCCTCGCGTTGGTTTACCGCAACCACTGGCGCCGGATGACTCGAACTGCATGGATCGCCGGAGCCGCTGTCGGGGCGGCAATGGCTTGCGGATTTTTCTTCCAGGCGCAGGGACTGCTCTACACCACGGCCACCAATTCGGCATTTATCACCGCGATGGTGGTGGTCATGGTCCCGTTCCTGGCATGTATTCCGGGGCTGCGCTCGCCCGGCGCGGAACTGCCGCCCTGGACCGCATGGGCGGGCGCACTCCTTGCTTTTTTTGGCGTGGCCTTATTGACCACACCAGCCCATATGCCGTGGCTCGAAACTCTTCACCACCTGAATCGGGGAGATTTGTTGACACTGGTTTGCGCCTTTGGATTCTCTCTGCAGATCATCGCGCTCGACCACGGCGCGAAGCGAGTCCAATTTGAACAATTGACACTGCTCCAGGTCGGCTTCGCCATGCTTTTCCTCACTGCGGGAGCCGGACTTTCTGAACCGCGCCTGTTCGCACACCTGAATCGACTGCCCCGCTTGCTCACGAATCCAGTGGTGCTGCTGGCCGTCGCGGCCACCGGAATCCTCGCCACCGCTCTGGCTTTCAGTATCCAGACCTGGGCGCAGTCCATCATCCCGGCTACGAATATCGCCGTCATTGTCACCCTCGAACCTGTTTTCGCCTGGTTGACAGCTTTCGTTGTGCTGCATGAAAGTCTTCAACTCCGGCGAGCTTTTGGAGCAGGTTTGGTGCTGCTGGGAATTTTGGCCGCTGAGCTACTGCCCCGCTGGCGCCGCGTGCCTCGATAACGAAACCGACCTGTCCAGTGCCCCGACGAGGGATTTTTGCTCGTTGGGGTGGAAGCCCGCCTGAGCGAGCAAAGCGAGTCGAACGGGTTGGCTTGAGTGGGTCAAAGATATGGTCATCCCGACCCGAGTTCTCATTGAAGGCGAGAATGAAGTGGAGGGACCTGCATTTTCGGTTCCGCATCGTGTTACCAAACTCTATCAATTCATCTGATACGTTTTCCCGTGCTTGTGCGTCTAACAAGGTGGCGCCAGCGTTGCTTTGCAATCCCTGGGCCTTTGTCTAAAACCGCTATACTGTGAAATCAAAGGTTCCAACCAGATTTTTCACATGGCATCCTTAACGAGGTTTGATCACGATCATGAAAGCTTGGATAGAAAAGTTTCGTATGCGCCGCCTGACACTCACCTTCGCGATCCTGGCGACGCTTTCTGCTGGAATTCTTATTGGGTCAGTACTGGCCCACGGCGTCGATGGAAAAGAGGCGAAGGTTGACAGCTCCGATGCGCGCCCGCTGCAGGTGCCGAATCCTGTCAATCTTTCCACTAGTTTTACCCAGATCGCAAAGCAGGTCGGCCCCGCGGTCGTCAATATCAACACGGTTTCGATTCCCCATACCGGCCGCACCCGGTTCCACGACAGGATGCAGGCTCCCGAAGATCAGGGTCCCGATGACGGCGACCAGGACCAGGGCCCTGATCAGGGTCAGGGGCCCAATCAGGGAAACGGCAATCAGGGAATGCAGGACTTCTTCAACCATTTCTTTGGATTCGGCGGTCCGCAAGGCCCCGAAGGAGAAGTCCCCGATGGCGGTGAGCGCCAGGCGCTCGGCTCCGGCTTTATCGTCGATTCCCGCGGCTACATCATCACCAACAACCACGTGGTCGATAAGGCGGACAAGATCAACGTCCGGCTGACCACCGACCCTGAGGGCGATCCTGGACACCCGGCCACCGTCGTCGGCACCGACAAAGCGACCGACATCGCCGTTCTGAAAATCAATGTGGACCACCCGCTGCCCACGGTGAAACTGGGCAACTCCGACGGAGCGCAGATTGGGGACTGGGTCGTCGCCATCGGCAGTCCGTTCGGCCTGAACCAGACCGTCACTGCCGGCATCATTTCGTCGGAACACCGTTCGATTCAACCTGGCGTCTCCGGCGAATTTCAGCACTTTATTCAGACCGATGCCGCCATCAATCCCGGCAACTCCGGCGGTCCGCTGCTGAACATGAACGGCCAGGTAATCGGCATGAACACCGCCATCTATACCCAGTCGGCGGGCAATGAAGGCATTGGCTTCGCCATGCCCTCCAACACGGTTGCGGAAGTCTATAACCAGCTGATTAGCCCGGCGCACAAAGTGGTCCGCGGTTCGATCGGCATCAGTTTCCTGTCCAATGTGTCGAGCGCTGTCGGTCGTGTCTACGGGTTTAAGAATGGCGTGATCATCAGCTCCGTACAGCCTGGATTTTCGGCAGCCAAGGCAGGCCTGAAGCCTGGCGACATCATCGTCAGCATTGACGGACGCCAGTTGAAGGACGGTGACGATCTGATCACTGACATCGCCAACCGCAAACCCGGCACGAAGGCCACCATCGGATACATCCGCAATGGACAGCATCAGACCACCACGGTCACCATTGCGAACCGCGAGGATATGCTGGCAGCCATGAACACCGGGCAGCCCTCCGGCAACACAAATGAAACTCAGCCGAACGGAACCACCAAATTGGGGATGAGCGTCAGCAACATCCCGCCCCAATTGGCCGCCAAGGCGGGAATCTCCGGCGGGGTGATCGTACGCAGCATTCGTCCGGGTTCCTTCGCCGACGGATTGCAGGGTCTCGCTCCAGGAGAGGTCATTCTGCAGATGAACCGGCAGCCGATCGCCAACGTCGAGCAGTTCCAGGAGATGGCGTCAAAACTGAAATCCGGCGATGATGTAGTCTTCCTGGTCATCGACCCCCAACGGCCGCAAGGCGGAAACTCCTACATCGGCGGTACCCTGCCGTAACTTCGTAAGTAGCTGTAAATAAACAAATAGCCAGCAAAAAAGAGGCGCGGAGCATCGCTCCTCCTTTTTTGCTGGCTTCAAAAGAACCGCTTTTCCCGCCCCCGGGATTGTTTTCAGGGTTGCGAAGGTCCGAAATTGCAT